>Ga0187771_10000474_pt1 | contig 24910 bp, 12 predicted proteins | sample 0116_SJ02_MP15_1_FD_133139 | JGI IMG/M metagenome (GOLD analysis project Ga0187771, IMG submission 133139) | Tropical peat soil microbial communities from peatlands in Department of Meta, Colombia - 0116_SJ02_MP15_10_MG | ecosystem: Environmental > Terrestrial > Soil > Wetlands > Peat | place... | reverse complement strand
GGGAAACTCCAAGCTGCCGAATCACCCTGCGCAGATGGCGATTGATGCCCAGGGTGAACTGGTGATTCAGGCGGAGGGCGGGGAGGTGCGGTTCCACAAGCCCACCGCCTATCAAGCTGCGTCCACAGCCAAAAGTCGAAAGTCGAAAGTTCCATTGCCGGTGGTCAAGCGAGAATCCCTAGAGGCTCGCTACGTCCTCACGGCCGACAACCGGGTTGGCTTCGAGGTTCCGCGCTACGACAGGAGCCGACCGCTCATCATCGACCCCGTGTTGACGTACGCGACGTATGTAGGAGGCAGCGGCGGTGACGTTGCCTATGGCGTCGCCATAGACAGCACTGGAAATGCCTACATTACCGGCATCACCAATTCCAGTAATTTCCCTTATGTCAACGGATACAAGAGTTCTTACGGCGGCAACGGGGATGCCTTTGTCACCAAAATCAATCCGACCGGAACGAAGCTCGTCTATTCAACGTTTCTGGGAGGCTCGGGCGCGGATGTCGCTTATGCCATCGCGGTCAGCGCCAGCGGAGACGCGTTTGTAACGGGCTCGACCTCCTCGGTGGATTTTCCCATTTTCCCCACCGCGACCTCGACCTCGACCCTCACAGCTTTTCAAACGGCGTACGGCGGCAACGGCGACGCTTTTGTGACGCAACTCAACAGCACGGGCAATAAGCTGGTCTACTCGTCTTATCTGGGCGGCAGTCAGGCAGACCAGGGCTTGGGAATCGCGGTCGATTCCGCCGGGAATGCCTATGTGACGGGGTCCACGGGATCGGTGGATTTCCCTACGGTCAATCCGCTCCAAACCACGAACGCGGGAGCCTTGGATGTTTTCATAGCCAAGGTCAATTTCGCCGGTACGGCGCTCATCTATTCCACCTATCTTGGCGGGACGGAAGCGGATGTGGGACAGAGCATCCAGATAGACAGTTCGGGGGACGCCTTTATTACGGGTTACACCTTCTCGACTAACTTCCCGACCCAAAACCCCTTGCAGCCCGGGAACATGGGCGCGCCGGATGCCTTCGTGGCGGAGTTGAACCCCGCAGGCTCGGCGCTTACGTTTTCAACTTACCTGGGTGGAAGCGGAGACGATCGTGGGTTCGGCATTGCGCTGGATAGTTCCGGAAACATCTATGTGACCGGGGCAACGAATTCTCCGAATTTCCCGACCACGTCCGGCGCCTACCAAACCAGCAACAAGGGCCAGGGCGACGCTTTTGTGACCAAACTAAATGCGGCCGGCTCCGCGTTCGTTTACTCTACTTTCCTGGGCGGGAGCTCCGTGGATCAGGGCAACGGCATCGCGGTGGATTCGTCGGGCGACGCATTTGTTACGGGGTTCACCACCTCGAGTGATTTCCCCACCGAGAATCCGACGCAAGCACTGCTTGGAATTGGCCAGGGCGGGACCTGTAGTTCAGGCACGTGCCCCGATGCGTTTGTCAGCGAGCTGAACTCCGCCGGCAACGGCCTCACCTTCTCGACCTACCTGGGAGGCAACGGCGCGGACTACGGGCAAGGAATCGCGCTGGACTCCAGCGGCGATGCCTTCGTAACCGGGAGCACGGCCTCAACCAATTTCCCCGCCATCGCCGGCGCCTACCAGTCGAGCCTGGTGGGGACGGCCGACAACACTTTTGTGGCCGAGATTAGCCCGAGCAACTCCCCCGGCATCGCCATCGTGCCGCAAAAACTGAACTTTCCAAATAGTGTCGTCGGCGTCCGCAGCGCCGCGCAAACAGTGACCATTATTAATGAGGGGACTGCGGCGCTGTCCATCACCGAGATCACTTCCTCCAGCACAGACTTTACCGAAACGGACGACTGCGTCGGGACGGTGTCTGCGGGCGGCGCGACGTGTACCATCGAGGTCACCTTCACACCGTCCTCGAATACCAGCGAAACCGACCAGATCACGATAACCGATAACGCTTCCGGCAGCCCCCACACTATTACGGTCAGTGGATCAGTGACCGGAGGGCAGGGCACGGCCGCAGTCTCTCCCACGAGCCTGACCTTCGGGAATCAGACTGTGGGGACGGTGAGCGCCCCGCAAACCGTGACCTTTACGAACAACGGCACCGCCACAATCGATATCACCAGCATTACCGCCACGGGGGACTTCACCGAGACCAATACGTGTGGCGCCTTACTGAACATTCTAGCCGTGGGGCAGAGCTGTACTGTCAGTGTGAGCTTCGCTCCCACTGCCACGGGTGGCCGCAGCGGCTCCTTGACCTTCAGCGACAACGCCATAGGGAGCCCTCAATCCGTGGCCTTGTCGGGGACAGGTGTCGCCGTCTTTACGATTTCATCGCCCAATCCTACGACGGCTATTATCGTAGGGACCGCGTCCACCTCCATCACCGTTGGCGCGACGGCGCCAGCAAACTTTACCGGCAGCATCACGCTGGCGTGCGGGTCCGGTGTGACCTGCACCTTCAGCCCCACAAGCATTTTCAGCGGTCAGACCAGCACCATGACCGTGAGCAATCTCTCGGCGTCAACTCCCAACCCGCTCAATTTCACCGTAAACGGATCAAGCGGTTCACAGACGGCGACGCTCAATATGACCATCTTGCTCGAGGACTATACCCTCACCGCCACTCCCGCTTTGGCCACGATTATTCCCGGAGCGACGGCGCAATATACGATCATCGTGACTCCCACAAACGGTTTCAACCAGTCGGTGGCCTTAAGCTGTACCGGTCTGCCAACAGGATCGGGCTGCAACTTTTCCAGTGGCAGCGTAACCCCCAACGGTTCGAGCCCGTCAACCGTTCACCTGAACCTGACCACAACCGCCGGAGCCGCCTCTACCACTTCAGCCTTAAAGTGGTGGCCGGGCGGAGGCGCTCCTCCACCCGCAGGTCTGTGGCTGGTCTGCTTGGGAATTGTTGTGAGCCTGTTCCTTCTCCGGAGATGCCGCGGGACGCAGCCGGGTCGCCTGCTGCGGTTCACGCCTTTCGTGGCGAAGCTGACGATCCTGAGCGCCCTATTGATTTTCGCCACTTTCTTGGCCGGCTGCCGCAGCGGCTTCCTATTGGGAGGAACGCCTACGGGAAATTACACGATTCAGGTCGTGGGGACCTTCAACATCACCAATACCAGTACGAATACCACGACGACGGTCACGCGTACCGTGTCGATCAATCTTGCTGTTACGCCTGCACCTTGAATGCGAGCGTTCAGATGCTATCCGGTCGCGCGCCACGGCAAGAGGCTTTCTCCGGCAAGAACTCTCGTCGCACGTTCCTTAAGTACGCCGCAGGCCTGGCGGTAGTAGAGTTCACCTACGGCCGGGCCCGTCAGGCTAGCTCGAATCCAACCAAGAGTTCGATCTGGGCTTACGTCGGAACTTACAGTTCCCCACAGGGGCCGGAGGGAAGCCCCGGTCGCGGTCAAGGCATTTACCTGTTCGAATTGAACTTGGCAACCGGGGCCCTATCGCCTCGCGAGGTTTTCTTCGACGACTCCAACCCGGCTTGGCTGACCTTCGATCCGTCCCGCAAACATCTGTACTCGGCGAATGAGACTCAGACTTATCGGGGCAAGAGCGCCGGTTCAGTGAGCGCCTATGCGATTGATGGTTCGAGCGGGCATCTCACAAAACTGAACACTGTCAGTTCAGAAGGCGCCGGCCCATGCCACGCCAGCGTTCACCCCTCGGGCCAGTACGTCCTGGTGGCCAACTATGCGGGTGGCAGTGTTGCCGTCCTCCCCATCCGTACGAATGGAGAGCTCGGGCCTGCCACGGACGTCAACGCGCACCAGGGCGAGGTGGGCCCCGCTCATGCCGGCAGCGCTCCCGCGGGGAGCTTTGCCATCAGCGGGCACGACCACCCGCATGCGCATATGATCCAGGCTGATCCAAGCGGCCAGTTCGTGCTCGCGAGCGACCTGGGGCTGGACCGGATTCTGGTCTACAAGTTCGATTCACGGAATGGGAGGCTTTCCGCCCATACACCTGCTTCCGCCCCGCTGCCCCCGGGGGATGGCCCGCGTCATTTCACGTTTCATCCGAACGGCCGCTGGGTTTATTCGCTTCAGGAGGAGGGTTCCACGTTGGCGGTGTTCGATTACGACCCTGCGCTGGGAAGGCTGACTTTGAAACAGACCCTCTCCAGCCTGCCCAAGGGCTTCACGGGGACGAATTTCACTTCGGAGGTCGTGGTCTCCTCGGATGGGAAGTTCGTTTACGCCGCCAATCGCTTGCATGACAGCATCGCTTTTTTCTCCATCGGCGATGCCGGCACCTTGACATTTGTCGGAGAGGAATGGACCCGAGGCGATTATCCGCGAAGCTTCGGGATCGACCCCACGGGGAATTTTCTCTTCTCGTGCAATCAGCGGAGCGACGCCATCACCGCCTTCCGCATCAATCCGAAAACGGGAAGCCTCAAGTTCACCGGCCAATACACTCCGGTCGGCACGCCAGGAATCATTGTCTTCCTCGCCTGACACGTCAACGCTCAGGCGATGAGTCAGCCGACGAGCACTTTCCCCTGCAACCTGCCTTGACTTCACGGCTCAAGTGAGGACGATCTTATCGCGGTTGGCGGTGACGTGGCGTGTGGCGTTCCGCGTGTCCACGACGAGTTTTGCGGAGTTCACGATCATTTGATAGTCGTACGCGGAGTGATCCGTGGCAATGATGACGCAATCAAAAGCGGCAAGGTTCTGCGCCGTTAATTCAATCGAGCGCATCTGAGAGTAGTCGTAATGTCGCATCTTGTGGAGGGTCGGGAAAAAGGGGTCGTTGTAATCCACGCGCGCGCCGCGCTTCAGAAGCAGCTCCATGATTTTGAGGCTGGGGGACTCTCGATGGTCGTCCACGTCTTTCTTGTAGGCGACTCCCAGGACAAGCACGTGAGAGCCCTTGACGCTTTTCTGGTGACGATTAAGCGCCAGCGCGGTGGCCTCAATAACCGCGTAGGGCATATTGGTATTGATTTCCCCGGCCAATTCGATAAAGCGCGTGGTGAAATCGTATTCGCGGGCCTTCCAGGCGAGGTAAAAGGGATCGAGCGGAATGCAATGCCCCCCCAACCCCGGCCCGGGATAAAAGGGCATGAAGCCGAAAGGTTTGGTCGCCGCCGCCTCGATGACTTCCCAAATGTCGACGCCCATTCGGAACGCCAGCATCTTGAGTTCGTTCACCAGGGCGATATTGACGCAGCGAAAGATGTTTTCGAGCAACTTCGACATCTCCGCGGCCCGCGCGGAACTCACGGGCACGACCTTGCCCACGATCTGCGCATAGAGAGCTTCCGCCGCGCGGCGACTGGGAGGGTTAACTCCTCCTACGACTTTCGGGATGTTGGCAAGCCGGTAGCGGGAATTTCCAGGGTCTTCGCGCTCGGGTGAAAAAGCCAGATAAAAATCCGGGATAACGTCCGCGCCTGCGGCGCCGGATACCGGTGGACAACGCAGGCCCGTCTGCTCCAGGATGGGCAAAAGGAGTTCATCCGTGGTGCCCGGGTAGGTGGTGCTCTCCAGCACCACGAGTTGCCCGGCTTGCAGGTTCTCACGGACCGCATAGGCGGTCTGTTGCACGTAAGTAAGGTCGGGCTCACGCCGATCCCCCAAAGGAGTAGGAACACAAATCAGGATGGCGTCCATCTCCCGAAGCTTCGAGAAGTCCGACGTGGCCACGAACTTCCCGGCGTTCACATGCCGCCGGATTTCCTCCGCTGGAATATGCACGATATAGGACTGGCCGGCATTGAGTTTGGCGGGTTTGGAAGGGTCGGTGTCGAAACCCCACACCCGATGTCCGCACTCTGCAAATCGCAAGGCCAGGGGGAGTCCAACGTAGCCACAACCAATTACACCAATTCGGAGATCCACCCCGGAAAAGAACTCGGGTGGACGTTGACCTGATTTCATATCGCTTTTTTCTCCTCGAGAGATGACGGTTGCAACCCATTCTGGGGAATTCAAGAGGAGTCTTGCTCCGGTGTCCGGATGGCAAAAACGGGAACCTTCTCCCGTTTACCCCTGACTTGGAACAGTCCCAGCGAGTCGCACGCGATCTCCTTCTCAATGGCGGCGTAGACGCGTTCATTGATCAGGATCCGGCGTTCCACTTCTCTGGTGAGCCCCTCCAAACGCGCCGCTAGATTCACGGGGTCGCCGATCACCGTATAGTCCATCCGGCGCTCGGACCCGATGTTCCCGGAGATGACGGTCCCGCTGGTGATACCAATCCCCATCTCGATCGTCGTCAGTCCTTTGCGCGCCCGTTCCTTGTTGATGGCGCTGAGTTCCTTGCGCAACTCCAGGGCGGTCTGCGCGGCGCGCAGGGCATCGTCCTCGCGAGGCGCAGGGACGCCGAAGACAGCCAGGATGGAATCGCCGACAAACTTATCAACCATCCCGTGATGGCGGAAGATAACGTTTATCAGGCGCGGGAAGTAGGCGTTCAACAGGTTGAAGACTTCCCACGGGTCCATTTGTTCGGACAGCGCCGTGAAGCTGCGGATATCCGTAATCAGGATGGTCACGTCCGTGCGTGTTCCGCGCAACTTGAGCGCATCGGAGGTTTGCAGGAGGCGTTCCGCCACCTCGCGAGCCATATACCGGCAGAGCGTGTTCATCAACCGCTGCTCCTGAGTGATGTCCTCGGCGACGAGGACGGCCCCCGGGGAATCTCCCTTCAAATCAGGAAGCGGCAGCACGCTCAGATCAAGGCTGCGGCCCGCTCCGCCGAGAGGTTGGAATCGCACGTCGGCAGCGGTCCGCCGGCAATTCCTGCTCAGAACGTCCTCGAGAAGCGAAACGATGCGTGCATTGGCGGCCCCGCGGAACAAATCCCGAAAGTGGCTGCCTGCCTTCGAGTCCGACCGCAGGCCCAGGATTTCGCTTCCAGCGCGATTGATGGTCGTCAGCTTTCCCAGGCTGTCGAAAGTGAAGATCCCCGTGCCGATGGTCTGTAACACTCGCTCGTTGAAGTTCTTCATATGGCGGACGGTCTCGAACAGGCGGGCGTCGCGCAAGACGGTGGAAATCTGGTTGGCTACGGCCGAACCCAACTCCTCATCTTCGTGGGTGAAGGAACCATACCGCTTATTGACAAAGACGAGCACGCCCGGCCGGATGCCGCCCTCCTTCTTCAAGGGCACACAGAGCGCGGACCGGGTGCGTTCTTCAAAGGGTTCCTCACCCTCACGGTGATAGAGGGAACGGCGGGAGGGTGCGGAGAGATTCTTGATCTTGCCGCTTGCCGCCGCCTTGCCGGCCAGACCTTCTCCAGGTTTGATCTGGATTTCCTCTTCGTGGCCGGCGGTTCGAGAGTGCGCAAGCAGGGCCCCGGCACTCGGGCCGGGCAGGAAAAGCAGCACTTGCTCGGCCTCCAAGGCTTGCTGAGCGGCTTGACAGATATCCTCCATCACCGCGCTAATCTCCGCCCGCGGAGAAAGAGCCCGGATAACCCCCAACAGCGCGGAAGAAACGCGAATCTCGGCGCGAAGCAGTTCGCCGAAGACCAAAGTGGCCAGTTCGGCATCTTGAAAATGCACGGCCACGGCTGTGGTTCTGCCGGGGCCTAGCCGGGTCACGCGGACGACCTGTGCCGGAACCCCCGCCTGCTCCGGACCACGGCCTTGCAGCTTAAGGAAGCGAAGTTGGAGATTCATTCCCGCACGGTAGGAGCGCCGGGCGGCGAACAAGGCCCCACAGCGGGAAAGATCCAGAGTCCTGGTCAGCTCCTTGAATGGCGCGCCTCGCCTCGACCCTCGTATCAAGACCGGCAATTCGATAGCGAGGCGCTCGGTCGCGCGGCGCGAGGCGGGCGGGCCGGCTTGCGCTCCGGCCATCTTCTTCGACATTCGCCTCTTGACTTGTGACGAACCCATCGGATCTACATGCCTTTTTGCGCCCGCTCGAGAGCCGGCAGCACATCGCGGAGACGTTGGGTGAGGGCGCGAAGAACCGAAATCGCCGCGGAGTTATAGGTTGAAAGCAATTCCAGGAAATCGTCTTTATCGATGCGAAGCAGCAGGCAATCCGCTTGGGCAATTGCGGAGGCGGATCGTGGCTCCCCGTCGATGATGCTCATTTCGCCGAAGAAGTCTTTTGGCCCCAGAGCCTTCACCGGCATCTCTCCGCGCTTGATTAGCACTTGGCCATCCACAATCAAGAACATGTGGTCGCCATATTCACCTTCCTGAATAATCCGAGACCCTGACGGAAAGGTTACTTCGCGCGCGACAGAGGCGACGTGGGTCAATTCGCTGGTCGCCATCCGAGAAAAGAGGGGGACATGGCGAAGGAACAACATTTTCTCAACCGCGATCATATCGGTTTCTCCCTGTCGCGGGCCCATGTGGGAGCCCGACTGAATTGATTGGGCCAGACGGCGCACCGATTCGCTGGGGTCGGCTTGCAACTCGCGGCACTGCGGGGCAAGCTCCCCGGGCGCGGCTTTCTTGGCAAGCGCGAACAGCGCCGTCTCTCGCACCACGGCCTCGGGATGAGAAAGGATTTGGTTCAGCAGCGGCAGTGCCTCCGGAGAGCCACCCTGCGCAGCCACATAGAGGACGCCAAGGAGCACCGGAGTCGAGATCTCCGGCGCCATCGCCTCACTCAGCAGCCCGGTAATGCCGGTGGTTCCGTCCGGCGGGAGTTGGGTCTCGATCAATCCCCGCACTGCACTTTGCCATTCCAGGGGGATGACATGCTCAAGAACCTCCACTGCCCTGGAACGCTGCTCTTCATCTCCGTCCCGCAAGTGCGCATAAACCGCCGGCATTTTGACCGTTGGGGCGCGGAGGCCGAGAAGGTTGAAAACGTTCCCGGCAAGTGTACCATATTCCTCGCGCAGCACACTCAAGAGGAAGGTGTTGCCCGCTAGCGGTGTGGAGGCCGCGAGCAGGCGTTTGCGCTTCTCCGCGGCGTCAATCTGGCAGCGCAGCACGGACTCCCAATGCGCATGAAACGGCTCGAAGGAGGGCTGGAACTGCAAAAGGCGGCAGTAAGCCTGGATCATTCCCTCCGAGGCATTCGCACCCGAAGCATCGAGAACCTTCTGCAGCACCTCAAGCGCGCGCCGAGTGCCAATTCTCTCCAGGATAGCCGGCAGGTGAGTGGACCTGCGGAAAAAGTCCAATAGCTCAGCGGTGCTTTCATGGGTGAACAAGTATTCGGCGGTGAGCGGGCCAAGGGCAATCAACGTATCCGCGGCGGCCCCTGAAGTCCGGTTGTCCCAGAGTTGGGAAATGACCTTGGGGACAAGCGCGGCGTCCGGATTGTTGCCGCAAGCCAGCAGGGCTGCCATGCGGACCTCTGGCTCCGGATCGTTCAGCAGACGCAGCAAAGACTCCGTCCGCCCCCGGACCCGCAGGCGGCTGACCGGGCTGGCCACCGCTACCCGGTAGGACTTGTCCTCTGATTCGAGCATGTCCTTCACAGCGACGACCCCTTGCAGAAGGCCTCCGAAATTGCCCATGTCAATCAGGGCGGATGCGGCTTCAGCCCGCACCCCGGGGTCGGTATCGTCCAGGGATTGCCGAACCGGCGTGATAACCGCCTCGCCGCCCAAGCCCACCGCGCGAACAGCCGCCCGCCGAACCTCCGCGGTCGGGTGCCGGGCAAGTTCCGTCAAGTCGTCGAGGTTCCCTGCCTTCCCACCCTTGATGAGGTGCTCGAGAGCAGCGATCTTGACCTCAGGCTCGGGCCTGCGGAGCAAGCTGCGAATTTCATCCGACCAGTCGACCTCCTCGAGTTGCTGGACAACGCTCAGCAGGTAGGGTAGTTCTTCCAGTTTGGCCGTGGGCAACACCCGCCGCGTGTATTCCTCGACTTCCTTGTCCCGCCAACTAAAGGATCCTTCGGCAAGGTCGAGCAGCCGGGCATTGAGCGACTCGACCAGCCCGGAAAGGTATAGCGAGTAGTTGCGCCGCGCGAGGAGGATCCATTCCACACACAACAGGACGCTTGGAATCGAGAGGTAATAAACTTTCACGGCGCCCGAGATGACGACCAGAATCGCACCCGTGATCCCGATAGCCGCAGGCTTGCAAATTCCATCCACAAGGGCCCGCACCTGGGTACGTGTCTGCTTCTTGATGCCCAGGTAAAGGATCTGGAAAGCGCTGCTGTCAATGGTAAACAGGGCCGTCTGGGCGACCAACTTGGTGAGCAGGACCGCCGCAAAGGCCCCACTGAAGACAATCGATAAGCCCCCCAGGATCATTCCGGCCGGGAGTACATAGAGGGAGGTCAAGAGCCTCTTGCCCTGTAGAAATAAGTGCAATGCAAAGAGCTGAATACTCAACGAGATGATGTTGATGGCCGCGTAGAAATCTCCGAAGAACGCCGCCAGGCGTGGACCATGGTAATGGGCCTGGGCCACCGCTTTGAACTGGTAGTCCACCAGGATGATCACCATCGTGCCGACCATGACTTGGAGGGCAAGCGAGCCAACACGCTGCGTCTTCAGCAGGCCGAGGTAGTAATCCAGGCCGGGCAACTGGACGGCCGGGCCGGAGGGCCGGGGGGGCGCGTCCGGCTGCCATCTTGACTTCATGCTTAGATAGAAGACGGCGGCCGCAAACCCCACCATAAGAAAACAGACGGCAATCAGCAGATTAGGCGTGCCCAATGCCTCTGTGAAAGGCCTGATCAAGAATCCGGCAGCAATGCAAGCCAGCGTGCCCGCCGCGCTCACCCATCCCAGCAGCTTTTTGGCGCGCCGAAAATCAAAAACCTGCCCGAAGAAGCTCCAGAAGAGAAGAATGGACCCGTTTACAGTCAGGTCCCCCCAAAAGTAGGTGACAATTCGAACCCAATGCCAGGGAAGAAAGAGCGCGCCGCGCAGCATAAGAGCGGCTAGCCCGAGGAAGCTGCTGGAGGCGATCAACATCCGGCTGAGCGACACCCTAGGGACAAAACGCACGAAGCAGTACGCGACCGCGCCCACCACCACGCTGGTTCCCACGTACATCACGGAAAGCAAGTGCGGCGTGTAATATTCGAAGAAGAGGGTATCAACAGCGGCGCGGGCTGTGAGCGCACCGGAGGTGGCGCACGCTGAAGCCGCCGTCATGCAAAGGAAGGGGAGGCGCTCCCGGGGCTCAAGAGATAGGATGGACACTGCCACTTTCCAAGGGAAACAGAAAACTCGGATTAAATCAAGCTATGGGTAGCCGCTCAGGGCTGATTCGTGTTGGCCAGCTTCGAATTGATGTAACGCGCCTCTCGATTGAATTCCTCCTCAAAGGCCGGGTAATAATTGAAGACTTCGTAAAAAAGTCTGGCCACCTCCCGGTCAATGAAGTGATAGCTTACCTGCAACTCTTCCTGGCTGGGGAAGATGATCTCTCGTCCGACCTGCGTCTCCTTCAGACTCATGGGCATGGAGCTGTTTAGTTCGAGCACTCGCTTGAGGACGATCACACCCTGAAGAACTTCGAGCGGCGGGCGCCGAATCCCGGAGTAGTTTTTACTCAAGAGGACCATCCAATCATGGGGCGTACCGTCGGGGTTGCGGTCGTTGCCCCTGATCAACATGTCGGGATAGCTCTCCGCCGCTACCGTCGGGTAGCTGACCGTAGCTTTGGGGTACACGAAGGGGCGCTCTTCGGTCCCTTGGGGTTGCGCTTCGAAGGTGAGCGCGATGCCCTCATCACTTTTCTTCAGGTTCTTCAATTTATCCCTCAGCCACTGGTATTGGAATCCTCGGCCCCCGACCCCGGACGGATTGTTTTCAAAAAAGAGGATTTTGTCTGGAGAAACATATTGGGCGTAATGGGTCCTGTCGATGATCTCCCAAAGCATGCGATGCACCAGGATCTCCTCGCCGGGCGCCCCGCCTTTCAAGACAGTTGCGAAGGGTTCCGTCTTTCGGAGGTCAGGATTGGCGGCACTGGCCGTCGTCACTCGATTGACAAGCTGCTTGAACACGTTGCTGTCGCGGATGAACTCAAGATCGAAAACATCACTCCCACGGATGCGATAGGCATTGCGGTACAAGGTCGTATTACCCAGGCGATCAAATTGGCTGGAGTCCTTGGGAATGACGTAGCTGAAGTACTTGTCCTCCAGGGGGACAACGTGCGGCGTCACCACAATGATGACTTCCTGCTTGATCTTGATGACGGCTTGGTTTCGGAATAAGGCGCCCACAAGAGGGATCTGCGAGAGGAGGGGAATCCCGTTCACGATCTTTTGGTCGTTGGTGGAGATAAGCCCGCCGATGATGAAGGGTGTGTCGTCGGCCACCCTCACAATCGTCTGGACTTGGCGGTTGTTTACCGGCGGAGCATAAAGCACGGTGGATGGCAGAACAGCGCCGACGGGGGAGCTGACGATCGTTTCCGCCTGCATCGTGATGTCGCTGCCGTCGTCACTGATGCGCGGCCGCAGGTTCAGCACAATACCGGTCGGGAAATAGTTCGTGGATGAGATCACTCCCGCCGCAGTGGCTGTCGAGTTTACGACGGGGATCTGCTGGCCGATCTGGATGCGGGCTTGTCGGTCGTCGAGGACAAGCACCGAGGGATTTGAAAGGATTTGTGCCTGGTTGGTTTGGAGCAAGGCGTTCAACTGAGCCTGGAAGGTGGCAATTTGCGGCGAGTTCTTGTCCCACGAAAAGATAAACGGAAAGTTTATGGGAGAGGGATACAGTCCGAGGGTCGGGTCGTATCCCGGGGCAGTCCCCGGAGCGGTGACGTTTGCTTGGTTCTGCTGGCTCAAGAATGAAGTGCCGAGCTGTCGTGCCCGCGTGCTGTTCAGTTCTACAACCAGAGCCTCGATCAGAACCTCTCGCGAGGGCACATCCACGGTGCTCTGCAACAGATTTGTTAGCGCTTGCAAAGACTCGGGGTCATCCTTGTCGTAGAGAATCAGCAGGCGCTCCTGGGGCTCTCCCGAAGTCATTTGGTGGAGGTAGGTTCCTCCAAGGCTCGGCAGAGTAGAAGTCGCGATCTGGCCCCCGACCCCCATGGCCGGTTGCGCCATCTGCGGCATCACCGCCGCGGCGGGCGCCCCGGGCGCCCCGGACGGCGCAGGTTCCAACAGACTCGTTTTGGTGGAATCGATCAGCTTCACGATGATCGGGGGTTTGCCCGACCCCAACTTGAGGGGGTTATAGACCGTCTGAAAAAGGCTCTCTCCGGCCTGCCCGCTGTACTCTACTGTTGTGTAGCCGAGCGTCTTGAGCAACGCAATCGCTCGATCCGCTATCACGTAGCTGAGGTTGTATGTCTCGTAGCTAAGATTGAGCATGTCGGGGCTGGCGGGCGCCTGCTCGACTTGTGCAATTTCGGTGTTGAGAAGTTGCTGGGCCATGATCATGTCGGGATTGGCCCCCTGGCCACTCTCGGCAGACTGCAGCCCGTAAAGCACCAGTTCGTATCCACCCTGGGGGGAGGGACTAACAGCGAGTTCCAAGGTGCGATAAGACCCTGGGCCCAGGGGCCTCATCAGAAGCCGGACCGCACCCACGCCGGGAGCGCCCTTGGTCTTCCACGCTGCTTCATCGGCTCCTCCCTTCCGGTAATTGAGGGATAGCACGATCTTGAGCGCGAGCGCGTCCAATAACTTCTCATTCTGCGGCAATGACCTGAACGGAGACTTTCGAAAGATAGGAGCGGGGGGCATCGGCGGCGGAGGAGCAGCGACCTGTGCGGGCGGAGGAGGGATCGGCTGTGGGGTTGCCTGTGGCGCCTCTTGTGGAGCTGTAGAAGGCGGCTTTTGCTTAACCGGCAGTGCCTCCTGCGGCGGAACTTGAGAGGGCGCCCGTTGCGGAGCAGCAGGAGCCTGGGAGCCTGCTTGCTGTGCCACCGCCCCCTGCGCGACGCGGCGCGGCTTCAGCGCGATGCGGACGCCACGAGCCGTTTTGTTCACCTCATAGATGGGATCATTCGCCAGATCAGCGACCAGGCGTACAACGGCCGGGTCTTTGGCGCGGAATTGGCTTACTCGCACGCGCCTCAGCAGGGGTGATTTACCGTTGTAAAAACGCCGGGGCGAAGCTTTTTGCGCCCCTTCCAAATCCACTACCAGACGCTCCGGCTGCTTTAATTCCTTCAAACGATAGGTGGTTTGGCTTGAGGTGAGAACTTCGACAAAAGTGGCACCAGACGGCTCTGCCCCGATGGTAACGCCGGAAACCTCAACCGGTTGGCTGGTCCCGGACCCGGGGGCCGCCTGCGAGGCCTGGGCCTTGCCGGTTGAGTCCTCAGCCACCGAACGGGCCCGAAAGCCCCCCAGCATAAACACACCTATGATTCCAATGCCGAGGCGGAAGGCCACCTTGTGATGATATAGTCCCACTTCACACTCCTTCGAAACCACATGCTGGCGCAGGGGATACTGCTCACTTTTCTCATGGAAAACTTAGCCTGTCAAGTAGGTTTGGCTGGGTTGGCCGTGCCGGTGGCTTGTAGTCCGTGTGGACACACCGCGGGGTTAAACCATGTGCGTCAATAAGGCATTTATTTTATTCAAGTTACCGGCGTTTGAATTTCTCGGATTCGGAGCGAAGCCAGTTAAATTATAGCCCGGGGCCGATCTGACGTTTCGGCAGAGCCGGTCCCTCGTCGTAACGCGAAGGCATGTCCACCTCATCCCGATCAAAGCGAATCGGCTGGCTCAATTGCAGTTCGAGGTTGGTCCCGGGAGGCAACACGACTTCCTTTCCCCGGCTGGCCAGAACCCAGATCAGTCCGCCCGCCGCGCCCGCCAAGCTGCCAATCCCCAGGCCCTCGCCCAGGCTACCCCTCTCCGCACCCGCAATTGTCCCGATTTCCGCTCCGGTTAAGGTAGTTTGCGCCACTTTGCCAGCGTCCTCACCCTTCGAAGACTGGCCTTTGATCTTCCCCTCCTTGGGCTTGAAGTCCTCTTTACCGGTTCCCGAGTACCCTGAGAGGCTGGCCCGCAAGATGCGCGTGGTACCGTTGGGCAGAATGAGGGTATCAAACCGAAGCCCGATTTGGGCGCGGCCTTTTACGCGCCCAGGGCGGACCACTTGCGTAATCACGCCTTTCACCGAACTCCCCACGGGAATAATAAGCCGGTTGTTTACTGTAATGGGAAATATGGTCTCGCAATAGACGGCTTGGCCGACGTAGGCCGTGCGCGAGTTAATCGCGCTCCTGAGCACGAGGGGGATCGTCGTCTCGGCGGGAACGACGATGCCCGAACTGGACGGGACAGACGGAGCTGAGGGAGTTGACGTGGCCGTTTGAGCGCTTGCGTAACTCGCGAGGGCGAGAAACGTAAGCCCAAGAGTCGAAGGCCTCATTAACCACTGCCGCATGGGGTGCTCCTTTCTCCGCTTACGGGCGGGCTTGACTGTGTGATGACACGTCGTCTCCTTAGGTTGCTAATAACTTACTAAATTCGCTCCTGCCATGGCAATGCCATCACTCGGAAAAGTCACCTGTTGGGATAACGGTTTGGGAGGCTCACGGCTGAATCCGGTGCGAATCGGACCTCGGGGCAGCCGATGCCGTCCCTGCGGCCTCTTTCAGTTTGCGCTCCAGTTCCGCCTTATCTTTTTCCAGTTGGACGATGCGGTCCTGCGCTTGGGCAGCCAAGTCGAGGAGATAGGCGGCCAGCACCTCTTTATTATGGTCCATGGTCAACTGCAAGTCCTCCAAGTGCTTGCCGAGTTCCTCCCGATCGTTGTCGTAGGCGATCTGCGAGAGGTCGAACAGGTCATCCGCCAGGGTCTCCGTCTTGAAGACGAGCTTGGCGGCAATAACCAGATCCTGGGGGTGGGTGCCAAGCTGAAGAACGCTCTGTCGCAAATCGGAGAGCGACTGGCGGCGGTCCTCGATCGGCCGGTGCCCCAGCAAGTGGCCCTTTTCATCGCGGAGCGGAAGCGCGTCTTCGCCCAGCTCCCGGTAAACCCCGTCCAGGAGAGAAAAGTTGGTGTCGTACTGCTTGAGGAACTCAGAAAGATTGGAGGAACTCAGCTTCTCCTGGGCGGAGGTTGCGCCGGGAAACAGCACAAACCACAGCATCGCGACGGCCAATATGGCTCCCCTTAGGGTGCCCCGGTCTTTCCGCCCTTCGACTCGCCCCGAGATACATGCTAGAGACCAGGCCTTGGCCTTCGCTGAGATGTTAGCCCGTGGGAGTTGAAACGGCTGTCGTAGCATGTCGACCTCACCCATGAAGGCGCAAGCGGCATTAGCTCGCGCCCACCGCAGCCTGGATAGCGTCCGCGAGGCGCGCAGCGTGATGCTCCACCGCTTTCTGCTCCTCGCCTTCAACCATCACGCGCGCCAGTGACTCTGTGCCGGAGTAACGGACGACCACGCGGCCCCGCTCGCCCAACTCGCTCCGGCAGTCGCGAAGCGCCGCTTCCACTTGCCGAATCGACTCGAGAGGCGGCTTCTCCCGCACGCGCACGTTGCGGATGATCTGCGGGAAGGGCCGGAACCCGCTTACCAACGCGCCGAGAGGCTCACCGGTTTCCACCAGCAACCCTAAGACCTGAAAAAGGGTGAGCAGACCGTCGCCCGCCAAAGAGATGTCCGAAAAGATGATGTGCCCGGACGGCTCACCACCCAGGTTGACTCCGGAGCGCAGCATCTCATCAAGAACGTACTTGTCGCCCACGGACGTGCGCGTGAGCGCGATGCCGTGCCGCGCCAATGCCAGTTCCAGGGCGAGGTTCGTCATGAGCGTGCCCACAACGGCGCTGCCTTTGAGCCTCCCGTGCCGTTGCATGAAAGGAGCGATGCCAAACAACACGTGATCACCGTCCGCCAAACGGCCCTGACGAGTGGCAAAAATCGCGCGGTCCGCGTCTCCGTCGAACGCCACGCCGAGGTCGGCGCCGCAACGCCTCGTGCTCTCAACCATGCCCTGGGGATGGAGCGAGCCGCAGTTCGCGTTGATGTTGCGCCCGCTCGGTTCGGCGTTGAGGATGTGCGCTTCCACCCCGAGCATGCGGAACATTTCGGGAGCGATATTGCTGGCTGCTCCGTGCGCGCAATCCACCACCAAGCGAAGCTTCGAGAGGCTGCTTGCGGGAGGCGCCAACTTCACAAGGCGCGCGATGTAATCGGCGATCAGATATGTCTCCGAATGGAGCAGCGGCATGGGCTCCATGTCGCCTGGGGATCCGGCGAGACCTATTTCACGCTCGACTTCCAGTTCCACCTCTTCGGGGAGTTTCGTACCGGTGCCTCCCAGCACCTTGATGCCGTTGTCCTCATATGGATTGTGGGAGGCCGAAACGACCACCCCGGCGGTGTAACCCCACTCACGAGTCAGGAGGGCCACGCCGGGCGTGGTGATCACGCCCGCATAGACGACTTCAGCGCGCGCCGACCGCAGCCCCGCGACCAAGATCTGGGAAATCCACGCGCTCGATTCCCGCGTGTCCTCGCCAAGCAGGATTTTGACCGACCCCGACGACGCTTGCCTCGCCATCACGATCCCGAGGCCGCGCCCAATCCTCCAGACGGTTGAGCGATCAAGCGGGTACTGTCCTGCAATGCCGCGGATTCCATCGGTTCCGAAGAGTTCTGGCTTGGAGGACATTCTCTGAGCAATTCTAGCAAAGTCCGGCCCCCAATGCTGCCCCGCTTACATGGCCGGGGACCAGCCCGGCGTGGGTCGTCGCAAGCGTCGGCCCTGCGCAATAACGTATGTCTTTGCAGTCGGTCGATGAACTGTCCGAATCCGGTCAGCGGAGTCCCATTATCGAACACTTGTTCGGTCGAACCTTGATAGTTTTCGCTAAACGTGCTGTATTTTCAGTGAGTTAGTCACTATACCTCTGGCAGACCGTTTGCGAATGATGAACCCTGAATGGTGAATTGTGAGCGGTAAAATTCGAACAGGCGGCGAGTTTTCTTCGGGCAATTCATTCTTCACCATTTGCTTTTCGCAATTCGCTGGGTCTAACTAAAGGTCGAAATGGCCACGTTTCTTAAAGACCTTCGCTATGGTTTGCGTATGTTAGCGCGCAGCCCCGGTTTCACCACCGTAGCTGTACTGACCCTGGCGCTCGGCATTGGCGCCAACACGGCCATCTTCAGCGTAGTGAAGTCGGTTGTCCTCAACGCCCTGCCTTTTGCGCATCCGGAGAGGTTGGTGTCGCTTGCGGCCGGCAACGATTTTGCGAATAACACTACCGTTTCCTTCGGCGAAATAGAGGATTGGAAGGAACGCAGTCATTCCTTCGCGTCGATTGCGACATATCGCGGATGGGCCCCGGTTGTGACCGGCCAGGGAAAGCCCGAAGTGCTTCGTGGGGCAAGAGTCTCCTACACATTCTTCCCAACTCTGGGAGTGCACACCGCGAAAGGCCGCGCCTTCCTTGCGGAGGAAGATCGGCCTGATCGCTGGCATGTGGTCCTCCTTAGCCACGCCTTTTGGGTACAGCGCTTTGGGGGCGACGTAAAAGCGATCGGACAGACGCTGACTCTGGACCATGCGCCTTTCGAAATTTTGGGAGTGCTCCCCGCAGATTATCAGCCGTTACCCTTCAGTTCGTGGCCACAGCCCCCGGATGTCTGGGCGCCGCTGGGTTATGAGCGGTCGCAACCCGACGCCTGCCGCACCTGCCAGCACCTTCAAGGCGTGGCGCGGTTAAAGGATGGTATAAGCCTCGGGCAGGCGCGTAGTGAAATGAACGCCATTGCGGCACAGCTCTCGAAGGAATACCCCAACGACTACCCGCCTGACGCGGGGGTGCTAGTGATGCCTCTTCGCGAACGGCTGGTCGGCAAAGTCCAGAGGGCGCTCTGGCTGTTGTTCGGGGCGACGGGCTGCGTGCTCTTAATCGCCTGTTTCAATGCCGCCAACCTGCTTCTCGTCAGAGCCGCCGACCGCCGACGGGAGCTGGCGTTGCGGATCGCCCTCGGAGCGAGCCGGCGACGCATCTTATGGCAGTTGCTCACGGAATCCATGCTGCTCAGCGTCATGGGGGGCGGAGCCGGAATCCTTGTCGCCGTCTGGGGAATAACCCTTTTTGCCCGCTGGGGGCCCACGGATATACCCCGTCTTTCGGACGCGACGTTGGATACGCCAGTGCTGCTCTTCAGCTTGGCGCTGAGTGTGTTGACAGGCATCGTCATGGGAGCGATGCCAGCCCTGCAGACCGTCCGCGCGGACCAGCGCCAAGCCCTCCAGGAAGGCAGTCGCGGCACCGTGGGTACCCGCAAGAGCCGCCTGCGCAACTTCCTGGTCGTTTCGGAGGTCGCGCTGGCTTTTGCGCTCAGCGTGGCCGCGGGCCTGCTGCTGAAAAGCCTGGTGCGCACGCTAGAGGTGAACCCCGGGTTTGAGCCGCAATACCTCTCGGTGGTGGACTTTGACGTCGTCGGCCCTCAATACAAAAATAACGAGGACGTGGTTCGCTTCGAACGCGAGGCGCTCGACCGCATCCGGGGCATCCCAGGCGTGGAAGCAGCGGGGATCGTGAGCACACTCCCGCTGGGAGGCGGATTTGACCGCAGGAGCTTGCATATTCAGGATCGCCCGCTCGCCAACCCGACTGAAGCCCCCTACGTGGACACGTACTTCGTCAGCCCCGATTACTTCCGCGCCATGGGGATTCGCCTGAAGGTTGGACGATGCATCGCCGAGAGCGATGCCTCTCCCTCCGCCGTGCCGGTGGCTCTGATCAGCGAGTCAACCGCCAGGGAGATGTGGCCTGACGAAAATCCCATTGGGAAACGGATCCAATACGGGACACGCAATGAGAAGAAGCCGTGGGCAACTATCGTGGGCATCGTCGCGGACGTCCGTCAATATGCTCTGGACTCGCCGACGACGCCGCAGGCCTATTTCCTCTACACGCATGAGCCATCCAACTTTCCCACCCTCGTGGTTCGTAGCTCGCTCGAGCGCGCCGCACTGATGCGGGCCATCGAGGAACAGATCTGGCAACTCGACCGGCAGGTTCCCATTGTCCATCCCTGGGGAATGGAGCAGCTCCTCTCCAACTCGCTCACTCAACGCCGGTTTACCATGGGCATGATCAGCGTTTTTGGCGCGCTGGCGATTCTTCTGGCGACCCTCGGAATCTATGGCGTGATGGCCTATAGCGTCGCTCGAAGGACAAACGAAATCGGCGTGCGTATGGCCTTGGGAGCGGAGCCCGGCAATATCCAGCGGCTGTTCGGGAGAGAGGGCCTGCGGCTGGCTGGGATCGGCATTGCCGCAGGTTGGGGCATCGCGCTGCTCTCAACCCGATTTCTGAGGGCGTTGCTGTATGGCGTGGGGACAGCCGATCCCCTCACCTATGGCGCCGTCACTGGAACTGTTTTAGCCATGGCCATCTTGGCCTGCGTGCTTCCCGCACGTCGAGCCGCCAAAGTTGATCCCATGGTTGCGCTGCGCTATGAATGAGTTTTGAATCCTGGCCTGCACATAGGAGAGGGGTTACAATTCAGAAGTCAGAATTTCTACATATCATGGTCACCGCAAAATCAGCTGCGCCGCAAGTTTTGATTGCCGACGACCAGCCCGCCGTCCTGGACGCCCTGCGACTGCTGCTCAAGCAGGAAGGCTACCAGGTGGAGGCAGTAACTTCGCCGGTGGCTTTAGTGCGCGCCCTCGAGACGCGCACTTTCGACGTTGTGCTGATGGACCTCAATTACACGCGGGATACCACCTCGGGCCGGGAGGGCCTGGACTTGCTCGCCCGTATCCAGGCGCTCGACCCGACCTTGCCCATCGTCATCATGACTGCCTGGGGGAGCGTGGAGTTAGCCGTCGAAGCCCTGCAGGGAGGCGGAGGCGATTTCGTCCTGAAGCCCTGGGACAACAAACGCCTCCTGACCATCCTCCACACACAGCTCGAACAGGGCAAGGCCCGGCGGGAGGCGCGGCGGCGCCAATCCAAAAAGGAGATTCTGATTAGCGAGATCCAGGAAGCCCGGGAAATCCAGAGCGGGCTGCTGCCCCGCGAGATCGTTCAACCCGCGGGTTATCAAATTGCCGGCGCCTGGCAGCCAGCGATTCTCATCGGGGGAGACTACTATGACGTCTTCCAGGCCAGCGAGGCCCAGGCGGCCCTCTGCATCGCGGATGTGGCAGGCAAAGGCCTGCCCGCCGCGCTCCTGATGTCAAACCTGCAGGCGGCCATAAGGAGCTCAGCCGGCGACGCGCTCGCGCCCAATGCGGTATGCGCCAAAGTGAACTCGATCCTCTGCACTCACAGCGTGCCCGATAAGTTCATCAGTTGCTTTTATGCCCTTTTGGACGGTCCGCAGAAAACGCTCCTCTACACGAATGCCGGCCATAATCCGCCCATACTCGTGCATCGCGATGGCTCGCACCTCCGGCTCGAAACGGGCGGCCCTGTGCTCGGCATCTTTCCGGAGTGGGCTTACGAGCAGGAAGTCGCGCCGCTGGCCGCGGGCGATCGGCTGGTCCTCTTCACCGACGGCGTGACAGAGGCCATTAACCCCCGCGAGGAAGAGTTCAGTGAAGAGCGTTTGATCCAGCTGGTTGTGGAAAGTCGCGATCTGACGGCCCAGGCATTGCAGGCAAAGATCTTGAGCGCGGTCGCCGAGTTCACGGGAGGAGATTTCCAGGACGACGCGACCTTGATTGTCTTGGCCGTTGAATGAGTTCTGAATGATGCAATGAAGAGTCTTAAATTCTGAGTTCTGAGTTCTGAGTTGAGAGCTCAACCTTCCCCTAGCCGGGAAAAACATTTCAGAACTGATAACTCATTTTGGCTTGTCACTCCTCTCAGCTTCAAGTATCGCATCCGCTATGCGCGCGGCGGGAAGAATGGCCGCCACATCGTGCACGCGCACGATGTGGGCGCCGGCCACAATCGAGGCCGCGACCGCAGCGGCATCGCCGAATGGTAGGGGAGGGCCTTCATGGCCCTCCCGTCTGCTCCTACTGGGGGGAGCACCGTGAAGGTGCTCCCCTACGCCAGTAACCGGCCAGTGAACGCCAGGGGATTTCGCCAAGCTGCGTGCCTCCAGCCCCTCGCCTGCCACCACCGCCTGCACAAACGATTTCCGTGACGTGCCGACCACAATCGGCAGCCGGAAAACTCGCAGTCTGTCGAGCTGAGCCAGAATTTCAAAATTCTGCCGGCGCGTTTTGCCGAAGCCCAGACCCGGATCAATGATGAGCTGCGAGCGGCGAACCCCAGCGGCCAGGGCGCGGCGGATGGATGTCGTCAATCCCTTGCGGAGGGAGCGCCAGATGTCGCGGGCGAAGGGTTTCTGCTGCATCGTCTCCGGCCGGCCGCGCAGGTGCATCAGGATGAGCGGCGCGTGGAATCGCCGCGCCACCCCGGCCAAGCGCGGGTCAAAGCGCAGTCCGCTCACGTCGTTGATAATGGCGGCCCCAGCCCGGAGAGCCTGTTCGGCCACTTCCGCCTTGGTGGTATCGATCGCAGTCGGCACCCCTGGCAGCCGCTTGCGCAGGCCACGAATGACCGGGAGGATCCGGCGCAACTCCTCCTCAGCAGCGGTCGGCCGGGAGCCTGGCCGCGTCGATTCCCCACCGACGTCGATCCAGTCCGCACCCTCGCGCACCAGCTCAACGCCGCGCTCGATGGCCCTAGCCGGCTCAAGATAGAGTCCGCCGTCAGAGAAGGAATCCGGAGTGACGTTGACCACGCCCAGGATGAGCGTGCGCGAGCCCAGGATGACCTTCCGGCCCCCGATTTGCAATTTGTATTTATGCCTTGATTTCATGTCCCAAACAATCCCACATACGCCGCCGCTCCGATAAGCCCGCCAACGACCGGCCCCACAATGGGCACCCAGGAGTAACCCCAATCGGAGTCGCGTTTCTGCGGGATCGGCAAAAGAGCGTGAGCGAGACGCGGCCCGAGGTCGCGAGCTGGATTGATCGCATAGCCCGTCGGCGCGCCCAGCGACAAGCCGATCGCCCAGACCAGCAAGCCGATCAGGAGGGGCGCCAGTCCGGTTTGAGTCGGCGCAGTGTTTGCCAGGATGCCGAGCACGCCGAACATGAGCACAAACGTTCCTATAATCTCCGTCAACAAGTTGAGGGGCAAGCGGCGAATGGCCGGGGCGGGCGAGAACACCATCAGTTTTGAGTCTTGATTATCCGTCACCGGCCAGTGGGGCAGGTAGGCGAGCCACACGAGGACCGCCCCGCAGAACGCTCCCAGGAACTGGGCCAGGAGGTAGGCCGGCACCCGGCTCCAAGAGAATTTCCCCACGAGCGCCAGCCCCAGGGTGATGGCCGGGTTGAGATGCGCGCCGCTCGCGGGCCCGGCGACGTACACGGCCATGGCCACCGCCATTGCCCAACCCGTCGTAATCACCATCCAGCCCGCATTTTCAGCCTTCGAGCGCTTGAGCAAACAGGCGGCCACCACGCCGTCCCCCAGCAAGATCAGCAAGGCAGTCCCCACAGCTTCTCCGATGAATGGTTTCATGCGCCTCCTTCAAAAGTCGGGCGAAAGTTCGATGCAGTTCGAAAGCTAGGGAGTATAGTCGGGCGGGACAAAAAAAGCGCGGGGAGGATGAAGGATCGCCACTCGATCTTCATCCTCCGAATGCCTTGGCTATGCCGGCTGCGGGCGCTCGCGTGAGGGGATTCCGGGACTGGGCTGCGGCTTCAGGACTTGCGTGGTCTCCGGCTGAGGCGCGTGAGGAGGCGCGGGCTTCTTGATTTCCGGCAGGGGTTTCCCTTCGATGAGCAACTTCACCTCGCTGGCATCAAGGACCTCGCGGACGAGCAGCGCCTCGGCGATTCGCACTAGGGCCTCCCGGTTCGTCGTGAGGACCGCTTTGGCTCGCTCGTAAGCCGTGTTCACAAACTTCTTCACTTCCTGGTCGATCTTGATGGCAGTGTCCTCACTGAAGTCGCGGGAGGTCGCCAAGTCGCGTCCCAGGAAGATTTCCTGCTGGTTCTTTCCGAAGGCCAGGGGGCCGAGGTCGGACATCCCCCACTCGCAGACCATGCGGCGACTCACTTCGGTGGCCTGCTCGATGTCGTTGCCGGCCCCGGTGGTGACGTGCATCAGGAAAATTTCTTCCGCCGCGCGACCGCCCATCATGATGGCGAGTTGCGATTCCAGATAATCTCGCGTGTAGGTATGCTTATCATCAAGAGGTAACTGCATGGTGACGCCCAGCGCCATACCGCGCGGGATGATGGTGACTTTGTGAAGCGGGTCGGCATGGGGAACCATTGAGGCCACCAGGGCGTGCCCGGCCTCGTGGTAGGCGGTGTTCTTCTTCTCCTCTTCAGAAAGGATCATGGACTTGCGCTCGGCCCCCATCAGCACTTTGTCTTTGGAGGTCTCGAAGTCGTTCATCATCACGGTCTTGCGGTTCTGCCGGGCTGCGAGCAGGGCGGCCTCATTCACCAGGTTGGCGAGATCCGCTCCGGAGAAGCCGGGCGTGCCGCGCGCCAGCACGGCGATGTCCACGTCCTCGGCCAGGGGGATCTTCTTAGTGTGAACTTTGAGGATCGCCTCGCGGCCTCCCACGTCGGGACGCGGCACCACGACACGCCGATCAAAGCGGCCGGGCCGCAAGAGGGCGGGATCGAGCACGTCCGGGCGGTTCGTGGCGGCAATCAGGATAACGCCTTCGTTGGACTCGAAGCCGTCCATTTCCACCAACAACTGGTTCAGGGTCTGCTCGCGCTCGTCGTGACCCCCTCCCAGCCCCGCGCCGCGATGACGACCGACGGCATCTATTTCATCGATGAAGATAATGCAGGGCGCGTTCTTCTTGCCCTGCTCGAACAAGTCCCGAACCCGCGAAGCCCCCACGCCCACAAACATTTCCACGAAATCGGAGCCGGAGATGGAGAAGAAAGGCACGTTGGCTTCGCCGGCAATGGCGCGCGCCAACAAGGTCTTGCCGGTTCCCGGCGGCCCAACCAATAGCACGCCCTTGGGAATGCGCCCGCCGAGCTTTTGGAACTTCTGCGGCTCCCGCAGGAACTCGATAATCTCCTGCAGTTCCTCCTTGGC
>Ga0187771_10000473_pt1 | contig 24927 bp, 22 predicted proteins | sample 0116_SJ02_MP15_1_FD_133139 | JGI IMG/M metagenome (GOLD analysis project Ga0187771, IMG submission 133139) | Tropical peat soil microbial communities from peatlands in Department of Meta, Colombia - 0116_SJ02_MP15_10_MG | ecosystem: Environmental > Terrestrial > Soil > Wetlands > Peat | place... | reverse complement strand
TTACAATCCGGCGGTGCTCCGCGCCGTTGACCCGCAGCAATCGTTCGTCGAGCTCGAGCTCGCCGTGCTCGAGCGCTGGCGCGAGCGCGACGTCTTCGCCGAGTCGGTCAGGCGACGGGAGGGGTCGGAGCGCTGGACCTTCTATGAGGGTCCCCCGACAGCGAACGGTCCGCCAGGAGCCCACCACGTGCTCTCGCGCGTGTTCAAGGACATCTATCCGCGCTACAAGACGATGCGTGGCTACTACGTCGAGCGTAAGGGCGGCTGGGACTGCCACGGCCTGCCGGTCGAGATCGCGGTCGAGCAGGAGCTCGGCATCACGAACAAGGCCGAGATCGAGGCGTTCGGCATCGCCGAGTTCAACGAACGCTGCCGCGAGTCGGTGTTCGCGTTCCTCGAAGACTGGAACCGTCTGACCGAGCGGATCGGGTTCTGGGTCGACCTGGAAAACCCCTACAGGACGCTCGACGCGACGTATATCGAGTCCGTCTGGTGGGCGCTCGAGCAGATTCACGAGCAGGGGCTGCTGTACGAGGGCCACAAGGTCGTCCCGTACTGCCCGCGCTGCGGCACCGCGCTCTCATCGCACGAGGTGGCACTCGGCTACGAGGACGTCGAGGATCAAACGGTCTACGTCAAGCTCCAGCTCGTCGGCAGCGACGACAAGCTCGTCGTCTGGACGACCACGCCGTGGACATTGCCGGGAAACGTCGCGGCTGCGGTCGGGCCCGAGATCGAGTATTCGCGCGTGCACGTCGGCGGAGAGGTCCTGGTCGTCGCCGCTGATCGCGTCGCGGCGCTGTTCGGCGAGGACGCCGAAGTCCTGGAGCGCGTTCGGGGGTCAGAGCTCGTCGGCCGCGCGTATGAAGGGCCAATCTTCCCCGCAAGCGACCGCGAGCACGGAAGCCTGCCCGTGATCGGCGGGGGCTTCGTCACCACCGAGGACGGCACGGGGATCGTGCACATCGCCCCAGCCTTCGGGCAGGACGACTTCGAGATCGCCGTCGCGGCTGGACTCGTCGATCCGCTCGACCCGCGCAGCGTCTACAACCCGGTCGGACCCGACGGCACCTATGACCAACGCGTCACGGGCTACGCGGGACGCTTCGTGAAGGACGCGAGGCTCGCGTCCGAAATGACCGCGGACCTCGCACAGCGTGGGCTCCTGCTGCGCGAGGAGCTCTACGAGCACTCCTATCCCCACTGCTGGCGCTGCGGTACGCCGCTGATCTACTACGCGAAGCGCGCGTGGTACATCAGGACCTCCGACCGCCGCGCCAGGATGCTCGCCGCAAACGAGACGGTCGACTGGTACCCGCCGCACATCAAGCACGGACGGTTCGGCGAATGGCTCGCCGGCAACGTCGACTGGGCCCTGTCGCGCGAGCGCTACTGGGGCACGCCGCTGCCGATCTGGCGCTGCGGCGAAGGTCACCACGTGTGCATCGGGTCGTTCGCCGAGCTCGAGCGGCGCAGCGGCGGGACGCTGCTAGACCCGCATCGCCCGTACGTGGACGAGCTGGCCTTCCCGTGCGCGCAATGCGGCGGCGAGATGCGCCGGGTGCCCGAGGTGATCGACGTGTGGTTCGACTCGGGCTCGATGCCGTTCGCCCAATATCACGCCCCGTTCGAAAACGAGCAGCACTTCGAGGAGCGCTTCCCCGCGGATTTCATCTGCGAGGCGCTCGATCAGACCCGCGGCTGGTTCTACTCGCTGCTCGCGATCTCGACCCTGCTGCGAGATGAGGCGCCCTATCGCAACGTCGTGTGCCTCGGGCTGCTACTCGACGGCGACGGTCAGAAGATGTCGAAGTCGAAGGGCAACGTCGTCGACCCGTGGGAGATCCTCGACCGCTTCGGCGCCGACGCATTCCGCTGGCTGCTGCTCGCCTCCAAGCAGCCGTGGGACGGCTACAGCTTCTCGGCCAGCGCAGTCGGCGAGGTCGTGCGGCTGTTCCTGCGCCAGCTGTGGAACGTCTACGGCTTCTACGTCCTTTACGCGAATGCGACGCAGGAGCGCGCGGCCGGCACCGAAACGGACTTGGACCGCTGGATTCGCTCGCGCCTGAACGCGACGATCGGCCTCGTGCGGGACTGCCTGGACGCCTACGACGCGACCGGTGCGGGGCGCGCGATCGCCGAGCTCGTCGAGGACCTCTCGAACTGGTACATCCGCCGCTCGCGACGGCGCTTCTGGGATGGCGAGCAGTCTGCGCTCGAGACGCTGCGCGAGTGCCTCGTCACGATCGCGAAGCTGCTCGCCCCATTCACCCCGTTCGTCGCCGACGAGATATACGACAACCTCGACGGCAGCGAGGCGAGCGTCCACCTGTGCCTCTTCCCCGATGCTGGAGCGCGCGACCTCGAGCTCGAGGCGGCGATGGCGACGGTCCGCGAGACGGTTCGACTCGGCCTCGCGGCGCGCGCCGCGAACACGATCAAGATCCGCCAGCCGCTGCACGAAGCGATCGTCGTCGCGAGCGGTCGCGAGCGCGATGCGATCGAGCGGCTCGCCGACGTCGTGCGCGATGAGCTCAACGTCAAGCAGCTGCGCTTTGTCGCGGCTGCCGACGAGCTGGGCCACTACGTCGCGAAACCCAACTTCCGCACGCTCGGCCCCCGCTTCGGCAAGGACATGCCACAGGTCACGGCGGCTTTCGAGGCGCTCGATCCGGAACACGTCGCCGCGGCGCTGCGCGACGGCGGCCGGCTCGCGCTGACCGTCGGCGGGCGCAACCACAGCCTCGCGGCGGCCGACGTGCTGATCTCGCTGGCGCCGATCGAGGGCTACAGCCTCGAGCGCGAGGGCTCCCACGCAGTCGCGCTCGAGCTGGCGATCGACGACGGGCTGCGGCGCGAGGGATTCGCACGCGAGATCGTCCACGCGATCCAGGGCGCGCGCCGTGCCGCCGGGCTCGAGATCACAGACCGCATCGCGCTCGACCTCAGCGGCGCGTCAGCGATGCTCGAGGCCGCTCGCGTCCACGAGGACTACGTCGCGGGCGAGGTACTGGCGACGTCCGTCAGCTACGGCGAGCGCGAGCTCCGCCATCGCAACCAGACGACAGTGGACGGGCTCGCGCTGGAGATCAGGCTGGAGCCCGCGGGGGTCGGCTGAGGGCTCCAGGCGTGGCGGTCGGCCCTGCCTGCAACGACCCTCACCCGGCTGCGGCGGCCGACCCCGCAGCCAGCTCGAGCTCAGCTTCGAGCCGCTTCTTCGGGTAGGCGCCGATGACCTTCTTCACCGGCTGGCCGCCCTTGAAGAGGATCAGCGTGGGGATCGACAGCACGTCGTAGGCGGCCGCCGTCTGCTGATTGTCATCGACGTTGAGCTTGACGATGCGCAGGTCGTCGTGCTCGGAGGCGATCTGCTCGAGCACCGGCGCCACGACGCGGCACGGTCCACACCACGGCGCCCAGAAGTCCACCAGCACCGGCAGCTCGGACTCGATCACCTCGGCCTGGAAGCTGCTGTCTGTCACCTCGGAAAGATTGCCGGCCATTGCCGCTCCTTGATTGTCTCGGATCCTCAATACTTTACAAAGTGTAGCGCCTGCTGCGGCGCTGGCCGCCAAACAGGCCGGCCCGGCCTGCACGGCGAGACGGAGGGCTTGCTCCAGTCAGATCAGCGCATGGAGGATGTGCGGTGAGACGTAGACCTCGATTAGCGCCGCGGCCAGGAGCATTGGGAGTGCGATCACGACGGTGACAAACGTCGCGGCGAGCAGCTGGTCCCAGGCGCCGCGGCGACTTGCGCTGATCCACGCCGCCAGGGGCAGGAAGAGGGCGGTCAGCTCGAGCGGAGCATGAGCGCTGAGCACGAGCAGAAGCACGGCCGACGAGGTGTGCAAGCGCGCTGCCACGGCGGCTGCGTCGGAGCCGATGACGAGCGCCTGGGCGGACAGCGAGAAGGTCGTCGCGCCGATGACGAAGGCGATCGCGATCGGGCCGCCGCGTTCGTGGATGACGCGCGAGATTCCGCTGCGATGCTCAGCCTGGAGCGGGAGCGAGGCCCCGGCGATGAAGCCCGCGATGCAGGCCATCGCATGGAGCGCCAGGACCAGCAGATTCTTGCCGAAGATCGCGAACGCGTCGACGAGGTCGCCGACCGCGAACGGGGGGCCGGTCGTCTGCACGCCCAAGCCGCTGGCGTTCGAGATCCCGGCGACCGCCCAGACCGCCAGCAGCAGGAGAACTGCGATCGCGAGGCTGCCAGCGAACCAGCGTCGCAGCACCAGCCAACGCTCGGTGCGCCAGAGCTCGATGGCCCCGCGCGTCTGGCGCAGGCCGTGGACGAACGCATAGCGACTCGCGGCGGTGCCGGGCTCGGCCGGCACTCGCCTGCTCACGCGCGCTTCGTGGACGGGAGGCATGTGCGTGATCGGCACGTCATCGGTACGAGTGAGCGCGCGCAGTCAGAGCGCGCTCCACCCGTTAGTCGGCGGCTGGCCGCGGATTGTTGAGACCGCGCGGACGGTCGTGCCAGATCATCAGTGGCGGCGCGCGCGCAGTTGGGGAAGCAGCCAGGCGGCCTCGATCGCGATTCGCGTCGACATCTTGCTCTTGCCGAGCTGGCGATCATGGAAGGTGATCGGCACCTCGACGACGCGAAAGCCGCGGCGAACCGTTCGCAGCGTGAGCTCAACCTGGAACACGTAGCCGTGCGAGCGCACCGTCTGCAAGTCGATCGACTCGAGCGCTATGCGGCGAAAGCACTTGAAGCCGCCCGTCAGATCACGGATCGGGAGGCCCAGCACGATGCGCGCATAGAAGCACCCGAAGCGGCTGACGAGCCGCCGCAGCGCCCCCCACTGGACGACGCCGCCGCCGGCGACGTAGCGCGAGCCAAGCGCGAGATCGGCGCCAGCGTCGATCGCCGCCATGAGACGCACGATGTCGGCCGGGTCGTGCGACAGATCGGCATCCATCTCGAGGATCAGATCGGCACCGCACTCGAGTGCGTAGGCAAAGCCCGCAAGGTACGCCGGCCCGAGCCCCTCACGCTGCGCGCGGTGCAACACCTCGATCGAGGCGTCGGCCGCGGCCAGGCGATCGGCCAGCTCGCCGGTCCCGTCGGGCGACGAGTCGTCCACGACCAGCACGTGCGGCTCGATGTCTGCGCACCCCGCAAGCGCGCGGCTGGCCAGATTGAGCGCCCGCTCGATGTTCGCGGCCTCGTTGTAGGTCGGCATGACGATCCAGGCGCTGCGGCGCACGGCGGCTTACCCTAGATGAATGAACGCGCTCGCGAACAGCGCGATCGCCGACGCGCTCGATGAGCTCGGCGATCTCTACGAGCTCGACGGCGCTGTCATCCACCGCGTGCTCGCCTACCGCAACGCAGCGAAGACGATCCGCGACGCTCCGGTCGCCGTCGCAGAGCTGGCACGTGAGGGCAAGCTGACGAGCTTGCCGGGGATTGGGACGACGCTAGAGCAGAAGATCGTCGCCCTGCTCGACACCGGCGAGATTCCCGCCGCCGTCAAGCTGCGCGAGCGCTACCCGCCGGGACTGCTCGCGATCACCGCGCTCCCCGGGCTCGGTCCGAAGCGCGCCCGCCGCCTGTTCGACGAGCTCGGCATCGACTCGCCAACGGCGCTGCGTGAGGCGGCCGCGGCACAACGCGTTCGCACCCTGAAGGGCTTCGGCGCGCGCGCCGAAGCCGCGATGCTCGCCGCACTGGAGGCGGGTGCCGCCGAGCGACCGCGGCGGCGCGTCATGCTCGACCGCGCTCTGCAAGCGGGTGATCTGATCGTCGCCGCGCTGCGCCAGCTCGACCCGACGGCACAGGTCGAGCTCGCCGGCTCGGCACGGCGCCGGGCCGAGACCGTCAAGGACCTCGACGTCGTCGTCGACAACGCATCGCTACTCGACGCGCTCGGCTCGCTCGAGCAGCTCGAGACTGCGACGCGGACCGGCCCGAGCGCCGCTCGCGGCCGAACGCACACCGGCATCACGGTCGAGCTGCGAGCCGTCGCCCCGGCACAGTACGGCAACCTGCTGGCGCACCTGACCGGGTCGAACGCGCACAACGCAGCGCTGCGCGAGCGAGCCGTCCGCAGCGGCCTTCACATCTCCGAGTACGGCGTGCTCGACGACGCCGACGGTCGTACGCACCACTGCGCGACCGAGCTCGAGGTCTTCGCGCTCGCAGGCCTCCCGTTCATCGAGCCGGAGCTACGGGAGAATCGCGGCGAGCTCGAAGCCGCGGCGAGCGGGCGGCTTCCGAAACTCGTCGAGCGCGCCGACCTTCGCGGCGACCTGCATGCGCACACGATCGCCTCCGACGGTCACGCGAGCATCGAGGAGATGGCGCTTGCCGCGCGCGAGCTCGGCTACGAGTACCTAGCGATCACGGACCACTCCGCCACCCACGGGTTCGGCGACGACGTCTCCCCAGACCAGCTGCGCCGGCAGGTCGAGCTGATCCATGAAGCAGACACGCGGATCGAGGGGATCAAGCTGCTCGCCGGCAGCGAGGTGAACATCCTGCCCGACGGCTCGCCCGACTACGAAGACGCGCTGCTCGCGGAGCTCGACTGGGTGATCGCCAGCGTGCACACAGCCCTGCGACAGGACCGCGGGGCGATGACAGAGCGTCTGTGTCTAGCGGCCCGGCATCCGCTCGTTGACGCGATCGCTCACCCAACAGGGCGGCTGATCGGGCGCCGTGCACCGTACGAGATCGACCTGTCCGCGCTGATCGCGGAGTGCGCTGCGAGCGGAACATTGCTCGAGATCAACTCGAATCCCAACCGGCGGGATCTGAGCGAGATCGACGCGCGCGCGGCGGCGGCAGCCGGCGTACCGCTGCTCGTCAACTCGGACGCTCACTCGACCGCCGGCCTCGAGGCAGTGTGCTACGGGATCTGGACAGCACGACGCGGCTGGCTGACGGCGGCGGACGTCGCCAACACGCGGCCATGGGCGGAGCTTCGAGCGCGGCTCAAGCGCGTTCGCTGAGCTTCGGCAGCAGCTCGCCGGCGACGATCCGGTCGAGCCGCGCGGTCGCGTAGGCGGCCATCGCCGACGCAGCGCGCGCGGCATAGTCGGGCCGCGGATCGTCGAGCGCGGCGCGGATCGCCGCTGCCAGATCGTCAGTTACGCAGCGCGCATCGAGCGCGCGCGCCAAGGGGAGCGCCTCGTAGGGCCCAGGCGCCGGCGTCGTGACGAGCACGCAGCCGTCCGCGAGCGCCTCGAGCTGCGCGATGCCGTAGTCCTCGCGACGCGGCGCCGTCACATACAGGCGCGCACGTCGCAGCAGCGCCCGGTACTCGTCTCGCGACAGCAGACCGACGCTGCGCACGCCATCGCGCTCCGGCAGGCTCTCCAACCCAGCGACGATCAGCTCCTCGCCGTCGCGACGCGCGCGCCGCCACGCCTCCAGCACCCGGTCGAGGCCCTTCTTGCTGGCGTCGGCCGCATAGGTGATCGCGGCCACGTCGCGCTGGCCGGCCGGCGTGAGCGGTCCCGAAGGCTCGACCCCGACGGCCAAGACGACCCCCGGGCCGCCCGAGCGCCCCCCCAGCGACGCGGCACTCCACGGAATCAGGAGGCTCGCCGCGGCGAGCCGCCGGCGCTCGAGCGGACGCTGCCACAGACCGTGCCGACCGGGGCGGTTGTCGGCGGCGAGGGAATCGAAGCGGATCGCGCCGCGGCGCGGCCAGAGCAGCGCCGCCGTGATCGTGGAGTAAACGACCGTCTGGGGCCGCACCGAGCGGATGCCATCGAGCGCCGCGACGCGCGCCGCCCGAGCCCACAGATAGTCGGTCAGCGCGAGCGTGCGAACCTCGCGTGGCGCCTGCGCACGGACCAGCGCGACCGATGCCCCCGCTCGCTCGAGGCTCGCGGCGAGCTGATCATCGGCTGCGCGCAGGCCAGCCGTCGAGCCGAGCGACACGAGGAGGATCCGCACTAGCGCGTCGGCCGGTAGACCTTGAAGCCGGGCGTGCGGGTCAGGCTGATCGCGCGCCAGAACGGCCGCCGGTCGACGTAGAAGCGCGCGCCGTCGCGACCCTCGATAGCGAGAACCGCGGCGTACTGGTGACGCCACGCGAGCGCCGAGATGAGTGGGAAGCCGGCCGCGATGCCGGGAATCTGCGGCGCGACCGCCCCAAGCACGCCCGCGATGAGCGTGCCGATCAGCAGCGGCCACAGGCGCGTCACGAGGATCAGCGCGGGGCGCTGCTCGGGGATCGTGTTGGTCGCGCGCGCCTGCGCGAGCAGGCGCGCGAGCTGCATAGAGGGACGTCCTCGCCAGCCGAGCCCGAATCCGCTGGCGCCCGCCACGGCCCACCAGATGAACGGCACCGTCGCAGCGCCCGGATCATGCTCCGCCGCGCCGCTCAGCACCGTCACCGCGGCGAGCGTCGTTGCCGCGCCGGCGCACAGCAGCACGGTGGCTCTGATGAAGTCGGCGAATGGCACGCTCAGCCGGCCGTTTCGGAAATACGAGCCATCTACCGCAGCAGCTCGTCGAGCAATCCGCGGACGCCGGCGGTACCGTCGACTACGACATCGGCCTCGTCCAGCAGGTCGGTCGGAGCCTCCTCCGAGGCGACGGCGATGCAGACCGCGCCGTCGCCGACGAGCTTGCGCAACGCGCGGAAAGCATCGACGTCGGTCGCGTCGTCGCCCGCGTAGAGCGCGGTCGCGGGATGGCGGCGACGCAACACGAGCGCGATGCCGCGACCTTTGTCGATCGGTACAGGTGGGCGCACCTCGAGCACCTTGCGCCCGCGCGCGGTCGCCAGTCCCGCGGCGCGGGCGTCCGCCTCGATCCTCTCGATCGCTACGAGCGCGGCGTCCTCATCCGGGGCTCCGCGCCAATGAAACGCGGCGATCGGTCCCTTCTCCTCGAGCCGCAGCCGAAGCCGCTGCGCCGCTGGATCGTTCACCGAGCGAGCAAACGCCGCCACCGCGTCGGCGTAGGCGGCGACGCGGCGATCGACCACGACCTCGGCCGATCCGGGTGCGAGCAGCTCGCAGCCGTGGTTGCCGACATAGGCGATCGAACCGATCCCGACCATCTGCCGTGCCACGGTGGCTCTGCGCCCGCTCACGCACGCGACAATGCCGTAGCGGCGGGCAGCGGCGATCAGCTGGCGGCGAGTCTCCTCGGGTATCTGCGCGTCGGAGGCGTGGCGCACGATCGGCGCCAGCGTTCCGTCGACGTCAAACAGGAGCGCGGCGTTCGCCGGGTTCGAGCGCAGTGGCCCGAGCACCTCGCTCAGTGCAGCCTGCACGGCCATTGCACCAGTATGCACCGGACTTAGAAGGGCTTACAAAAGACTCAGCCGGCGCGTCGCTGCGGCGGCGCGAGCTCAGCGGCTGCACGAATCGGCGCGACGCGCGCGGTCTTGTCATCCTCCTCCACGGTCAGCGAGCGCGTCAGCGCTCGCGGAGCGTCCTCGACGCCGGCGAGCTCGATCTCCCGCTCGGAGCCGGCGCCAGCCTCTTCGATCCGGCGCAGCTGGGGCACGACGCGCGACTCGAACGAGCCGACCGCCTCGTTGTACGCGTTGACCGCCGAGCCGAGCTGGCGGCCGACGCGGGCAAGCGGCTCGACGAAGCGAGCGATCCGGCGGTGCAGCTCGCGACCCGTTTCCGCGATCTCGCGCGCCGACTTTGCGATCTGCTCCTGCTTCCAGCCGTAGTGCACGGCGCGCAGCAGCGCGATCAGCGTGGTGGGCGTGGCGAGCAGCACCTGCTGCTCGACGCCGTACTCAATCAGCGCCGGGTCCTCGCTCAACGCGGCGTGATAGATGCCGTCAGAAGGGATGAACATCACGACGAGCTCGGGCGTCTCGTCGAGCTGGGCCTGGTAGGCCTTCGAGGCCAGCTTGGTGATGTGATCGCGCGTCTGGCGCGCGTGACGCGCGAGCTGAAGCGCGCGCTCGGCGTCGTCTGAGGACTCGGTCGCCGCCAGATAGGCGTCGAGCGGAACCTTTGCATCGACGACGATCAACTTGCCGCCGGGAAGGCGCACGAGCACGTCGGGACGCAGCCGACCGTCGTCGGTGACGAGCGTCGTCTGCTCGGTGAAGTCGCAATGGGCGACCATCCCGGCCATCTCGATCACGTTGCGCAGCTGGATCTCGCCCCACGATCCTCGCGCCTGAGGGCGCTTCAAGGCCCCGACGAGGCTGCCCGTCTCGCGGCGCAGCGCGCTCAAGCCGTCGCCCACCTGGCGGAACATCTCGCCGAGCTCGCCACGCGCCTCGCGGCGCTCGCGCTCGAGCTTCTCGAGCTCTCCCTCGACCTTGCCGAGCTTCTCGCGCATCGGCTCGACGAGGCTGCGCAGCTCGAGCGCACGCTTGGTCATCTCGCCGGCGGCTCGCTCGGCATCGGCGTTGCGCTGCGCCGCGATCTCGCGCCCCAGCGTCGTGCTCGTCTCGCGCAGGACGTCGGCCGAGATCGACTTCATCTCGTCGCGCAGCTGCACCCGGCTCGCTTCGAGCAGCTCGAGCTGGCTCGCATGGCTGCGCGCGTCGGCAGCGCGCAGGGCGCGTTCCGTCCGCAGGCGCCCGAGGAGCACTACGCCCGCAAGCGAAGCGCCGATCAACACCCCGGCGATCAGCGCCGCGATCGCCGTCACCTGTCTGTGCCGCTCGACATCGGACCGCTGAGTGTCCTCCGGCCGCCGGACGGCAACGCGCCGAGGCGTGATCTCCGCCACGATGGCCGCTGTGACCGAACGCGCAGCCCAGGCTGGTGGCGGTAGGGCGACTCGGCGACGCGGGCGAGCAGCGAAGCTGTCGCGGTCCGTGATCTTCGCCGCAGCCGTTGCGCTCGTCGATCGTGACGGCGCCGGAGCGCTGACGATGCGCGCGCTGGCATCAGAGCTCGGCGTCGAGGCGATGTCGCTGTACCGCCACGTGAACGGACGCGCAGCGCTGCTCGACGGCCTCGCCGAGCAGCTCATGAGCGAGATCGAGCCGCGCGGAGCATCGAGCGACTGGACGGCGGGGGTACGCGCCTTTGCCGCGAGCCTGCGTGCCCTGGCGCAGGCGCATCCCGAGGCGTTCAGGCTCGTCGCACTGCAGACGCTGCACGCGCCGGCAGCGCTGCAGCCGATCGAGGACCTGCTGGCGAGCCTACGCAGCGCCGGCTTCACGCCGGCACGCGCGATCGCCGCTTACCGCATGATCGCCGCCTACACCCTTGGCTACGCACTCAGCGAGAGCGCGGGCTTCGCGCTCGCGGAGACGGCACTAGCAGCGACGCTCGGCGGCGAGCGCTACCCGACCGTCCGCGCATTCGCCCGCCAGCTCGCAAGCGAGCCAGGAAGGGGGAGCTTCGAGGCCGGGCTCGACGCGCTGATCGGCGGCCTCACCGCGGAGCGCCAACAATGAGCAGGGCGCTCACCCACATCCTCCTGGACTGCTTCACCGACGCGCCGCTGCAGGGGAACAGCGAGCTCCGGCTGGCGGGGCGCCAGAGCCGTCGACCGGCCTGACGCCGGTCTTCAGCCCCTGGCCTTGCGTAAGGCGTCGATGCCGTGCTCGAGCGCGCCCTTGACGCCCGCATCGAGCGCGTTAAGACGGTGCAGCGCCAGGGCCTCCACGCTCTGGAAGCGGCCGCCCGGTGCGGCGTCCGGTCCGTGATGACAGAGCACGCAATGGGCGAGGGCGAGCGTCCGGGCAGCATCGAGCACGCCGTCCGCTCGGGCACCGATCAGCGCAAGCCCGAGCTGAATATGGCCGAGCAGGCGGCCCTCATCACTGAGCTCGATCGTCGCGCCGTAGCTGAACTCGCGCGTCTTGCCAAGGTCGTGAACGATCGCGGCACACAGCAGCAGGTCGCGGTCGAGGCGCGAGTGCTGGAGCGAAAGCTCGAGTGCGAGAGTGGCAACCGCCACGGTGTGCTCGAGCAACCCGCCGAGGTAGGCGTGGTGCCCGGCACGAGTGCATGGCGCGAGGCGCCACTGGGCCCGCAGCGCCGCGTCGTCGAGCAGGCCGTCGAGCAGGGCGCGGTAGGCCGGGTCGCAGACCTCGCGCGCAAGGTGCTCGAGGAAGCCGTCGAGCTCATCGAGGTCGCGGTATGCGGTCGGGAGGAACTGCCGCGCCGTCTCAGCGTCGGCGTCCACGCGCTCGATCCGCTCGAGCTCAATCTGCAACTCGTCGCGAAAGCGCGCGACGTGGCCCGACGCCGAGACGAGATCACCGCGTTCGAAGCGTCCGCCATAAAGGTCGGCGTCGCGGAACACACGCGCGGCCATCGCGCCGCTGCGATCGCGCAGCTCGAGCGAGAGATAGGGCGCGCCCCCACGCGTCAGCAGGCGCTCCTTGCGCGTACAGGCGAACACCCCATCGACCGCGTCACCGGCGCGCAGCGTCGCGAGCCCCGCGGTATCGCTGACAGCCTCGCTGAGTGTGGAGAACGTCACGGCCTCATGATGTACGGTGAAGCGGATGCAGCCGTTGCTTTGGGAGCATCGCCCAGACGGCCTCAGAGCCCCCGCGATGGTGTGCGCATTCACCGGCTGGAACGACGCCGGCGATGCTGCGTCGGCGGCATTGTCGTTCCTCGGCAGTGCGCTCGGCGCGACGCGCTTTGCCCGCATCGACCCGGAGGAGTTCTACGACTTCCAGGCGACGCGGCCGAAGGTGACGCACGACGCGGAGGGTCGGCGAGAGATCGTCTGGCCGGCGGTCGAGGTTTTCGCGGCTCGCGTGCCGCGGGCGCCGCGCGACCTCATCCTGCTGGGCGGCCCCGAGCCGTCCCTGCGCTGGCGCCAGTTCACGCAACTGATCGTCGACCTCGCCGAGGCGCTCGGCGTGCAGCTCGTGGTGTCGCTCGGAGCGCTGCTGGCAGACGTCCCGCACACGCTGCCGGTTCAGGTGAGCGGCAGCGGCAGCGATTCGAAGCTCGTCGAGCGCCTCGGGCTGCAGCCGACCGGCTACGAGGGGCCGACGGGCATCGTCGGCGCGCTGGGCGCTGCCTGCGCCGCGAGCGGCCTGCCGACGGCGAGCCTCTGGGCGAGCGTCCCCCACTACGTCGCGGCAGCACCCAATCCGAAGGCTGCGCTCGCCCTGATCCGCAGGCTCGAGGGCCTCGTCGGCGTGTCCGTCGATGCGAGCGAGCTGGAGCAGGCAGCCGCCGACTACGAGCGCCAGGTCGGGCTAGCCGTGCAGAGCGATCCCGATGTACAGGCTTTCGTCGAGCGACTCGAGCAGCTCGCGGAGGACGAGCGCGCGATCGAGCCGGAAGACATCCCCTCCGGCGAGCGGCTGGCGAGCGAGTTCCAGCGCTTCCTGCGCCAGCGCGGCAACGAGTAGGGCTGCGGCTGCGGGGGCCGCCCGAGTAGGCCGGCATGGGTCGTTTGCGTGCTGGGCCGGCCTCCTCGCTGGCTTATCGCGCGTAGCGTGTCGCCATTCAAGTGCTCGGTAGCTTCGTGCGCCCGCACGTGCAATGCGCGGGCGCACGAAGCTTGTGACGCGTGGGAGCGCGCCAGGGAGCGCGCGCTTGAGCCCAGCGAGGATGGCCGCCGAAGGCGGCCGTCCTCGTCAGCGCTCTGCGGCGGGGCAGGCGATGCGGTAGTCGCACATCGCGCAGACCGCGCGTGACGGCGTTGGCTCGAACGACTGGGCGAGGATCCCGGCGCCCGCGCGGCTGACCGCCTCCTCGACCCAGGTCGGGCTGGCGTCTTCGTGACCGAGGCTCACGCGCTCGTCATCGAGCACGTAGTAGTAGGTGCGCTCGGTCGCCTCGATCTGCCAGGCCTCGCGCGCTGCGAGCGCATAGAGCGCGAGCTGCACGTCCTCCCGCAGCTGCTCCGCGCTCTTGGGCATACCGGTCTTGTAGTCGATCAGCTGGTAGCCGCCGCCTGGCAGCTCGTCGATCCGATCGACGCGGCCGCGCAGCATGTGCGGGCCGAGCTGGAAGCTGAAGCTGCGCTCAAACCAGCGTGGCGTCCCGGCCGTCGCGCGGGGTGCTCCCTCGGCCCCCTCGAGACGCGCCTGGTAGCGAAGCAGCGCTGCACGGGCCTTCGCGTGCAGCTGACGCTCCTCCCCCACCTCGCCGAGCCCGGCACGCCGCCAAGCGAGGTCGAGCAGACGCAGCATGGCCGCGGCGCCGTCGTCTGTGGCCGATCGTTGGTGGTAGCGCTCGAGCACCTGATGCACGACGATCCCGAAGCGCTGGTTGAGCGTCGGCTCGCGCGGGATCCGCAGCACGCGCGCGAACTTGTAGCGCAGCGGGCAAGCGCGATATGCCTCGACATCGGAGGCCGAGAGGACGAGTCCGTCGCCGCGACGCGGCAGGAAGGGAATCAGCGACGGCTCTTCCGCTGCGCGCGCTGGCACGCGCTCCGCGGCTTGCTGGCCGGTCAGCAGCTCATCGAGCGGCGAGCTGAGCAGGATCTCTCGCGCGAGCGGTGTGGCGGCAGCCGTCAGGCGCGCGTTGATGTCGGCCAGCGCTTCGAGGAGCGGCTGCTCCGCGCGACGCTCCAGCAGCGCCGCCAGCTTGACCAGCTCGAGCAGCCGGACGACGACGTGTGTGACATCGAGGTCGGTGTCGAAGCGAAGCTCACCGAGCCGGGCGCCAACGCGCGCCACGCTGTCGAGCAGCTCGTCGCGACGCTCGCCAAACAGTGCATGCAGCGCGGCCGCCGGGCCGAATAGCTGCTCCTCCACCTCCTCCCATTCGAGGCCGAGCGCTGCGCGTGCACGGTCGAGGTCCGGGGCGGTCGCCGGGCGCCGGGCGCCATTCGCAGCAGAATGGGAGCTGGTCGGGGCGCAGCTCAGGACGAGGCGTTCGCGCGCGCGCGTACTCGCGCTTGCCAGCGCGCGCAGACCCGCCGCGTCATGCGCTTCGGCACTCGTTAGAACGAACACGTGGTCGAACTCGCGCCCAGCAACGTCTCGCGCAGACGCGATGACGACGCCGGGCAGGGGACCCGCATCGGAAACCTCCGGTTCGCCGATGCCCGACTCTGCCACAGCAGCCGCGTAGGCAGCGAACTCGCGCGGCGTGGATCGCGGCAGGGCGCGCACGTGGCGCGCGGCAAGCTCCTCCAGCCGACCGAGGTTGACGAGCCGCTCTACGTCGTCAGCGCGAGCGCTGAACAGCTGGTGGCGGCGCAGCCCGAGGCGCTCGATCAGCCGGTGGACGAAGAGATCCGAACGCTCCTCGTCCAGCGCGGCGGCGGCCGCGCGCTGCAGGTCGAGAAAGGCGGCAATGCGCTCCCGCGCCTCCGGCGGGAGCTGGGGCGAGGCGAGCGCGACCGCGAGCGCGCTGACCATGTCGAGCTTGCGCCGGCGTGCCAGCTGCAGGCAGCGAGCGACATCGACGGCGTGGAGCTCGATCGGCGGACGGGAGAGCGCGCGCACGACCGCGGCGGCGTCGCGCGGATCGATCAACAGGCGCAGCCAGGCCAACACGTCGCGCACCTCGATGCGCTCGAAGAACGCGCTCGCCCCGAGCACGCGGTGCGGTACGCCGCGCTCGCCGAGCGCCTCCGCCACGACCGGCCCGTCGGTGGCGACTGTGCGCACGATCACGGCGCAGCGCTGCGGCTCCACAGCCTCGAGTCGGGTCAGCCGCGCGAGCTCGGCTGCCGTGCGCTGCGCCTCGGCGCGGAGGCTTGCGCAGCGCCAGAAGCGAGCGACCTCACGGTCTTGCGCCGGGCGCCCGCTGGCCCCGCGGGCGCTGTCGGGATCCAGCGCGGTGGCGGCGCTCAGCACCGCCTGCGGGCAGCGAAGGCTCTCTGTGAGGTCGACCACCGCGGCGAGCGGATAGCGCGTCGCGAGCGCAAGCACGCCTTCATCGCCTGTACGGGCGTCGCCGGTCGCGGTCAGCCGGGCGCCACCCGCGGCGATCAGCGTGAGCAGCTCGCGCTCGCCGAGCGACCGGCTCTCCCAGTCATCGACCATCAGCAACGGGTGGCGCAGCGCGATCTCGCTCGCGATCTGTGGCTCGCGGCGGAGAGTCCGGACGCACGCGATCAGTTGGCCGCCACGATCGAGCGCCCCGTGCTCCGCCAACAGCTCGTCGTGCGCGATGAAGAGCTCAGCAAACTCGCGCTCGCGCTCCTCCCCGTCGCTCGTCGCCGCGGCATACGCCTGCGCATCGACGAGCTCCGACTTGAGTCGGTCGATGCGTCGCACGATCGCGGCCAGCAGTGCGAGCGGCCTGCCGCGGAAGTCGTGGTGGCGTAGCTCGAGCTGTTGAACGCGTTCCAGCAGCAGCGCCAGCCGCTCGGCTGCGCTGAGGACTGGGGCAAGCTCATCGATCCCTGCGGCGCGGGCCTGCTCAGCGGTGAGGCGCTCGCACAGCTCGGAGACGGTGTAGACGGAGAGCTCCTCATGCGGTGAGGCGAGCAGCGTCTCGATCCTCGCCGCGAGCGCCGCGCAACCGTACGCGTCCCGCGCGAGGACGAGCGGACGGTGGGGCTCGAGGTGCTGCTCGCGCGATGCCCAACACAGACGCCGGGCGAGCACCTCGGTCTTGCCGGCGCCCGGCGCACCGGCGATCAGCAGAGTCTCGGCGGACCGCGTGACCGCATCGCGCTGTGCATCGGTCAGTCCGTCGAGCGTATTCCCCACGCACCTAGGATATGGGCGCATGCAGGCTGCGGCCGCGCCGCCAGACTGGCTCGGGGTATGCCGGCGGATCACCGCCGAGCTGCGCTCGATGCTGGCCGGACACCCGGGGACCGCCGAACGCTCGACGGAGCTGAGCCGCGGCGCCGGCGGCGACATGACGCTCGTCATAGACGCCGCCGCTGAGCGAATCATCTTCGCCGAGCTCGAACGCGTGCACGCCAGCGGACACGCCTTCACGGTGATCTCCGAGGAGCGCGGCGAAGTAGCTTACGGCGCTGGGACGATGCGGATCGTCGTCGATCCGATCGACGGCTCGCTGAACGCCAAGCGCGGCTTGTCGCCCCACACCGTGTCGATCGCGGTCGCCGACGGGCCAACGATGCGCGACGTCGCATTCGGCTTCGTCTACGACTTCGGGCTCGGCGAGGAGTGGACCGCATCACGCGACGGCGGTGCGCTGCTCAACGGGCATCCGCTCTACGGGCCAGCCGGCGAGCGACGCACCGCGCAAGGCCTGCTCGAGCTCGTAGCGATCGAGTCGGCGCGCCCCGAGTGGCTGGTTCGCGGCCTGGCGCCGCTCGCGCAGCGGGCGCACAGGTTGCGCGCTTACGGCTCGATCGCGTTCTCGCTCTGTCAGCTCGCGGCGGGTCGCATCGACGCGATGGCGACGCTGTGGTACGCGCGGTCGGTGGATGCCGCCGCCGCACAGCTGATCGTGCGCGAGAGCGGCGGCCATGTTGCCTTCACGGCCGCCGCCGAGCCGCTGGGAATGGCGCTCGACCTCGCGGCGCGCTCCCCAATCGTCGCGGCGCGCACGGCTGCAACGCTCGCCGAGCTGGTCGGCGCAAGCACGGTGCGATGATTGGCCGAGTGATCGACTGGAAGCTCGTCGCGCGGATTGCGGGCTCGATCTCGGGCGAGCAGCCGGGCGTGAGCTACTCCGCCAAGGACGTCGGGGCGCTCGCCCGTGACGCCGCGCAGCGGATCGCCGACTACACGAGCCTCGCGCCGGCGGCACCGCTGCCCGCCCCCGAGCTCGTGTCGCGTCGCGGCTGGATCGACGCGAACGTCGCAACGATGCGTCCGATGTTTGCTGCGCTCGAGGAGCGCCTGCCGACAGGTGCGTTCGACGCCGGGCCGATTGGCCGCGCCGCGCGCGCAACCAGCAGCGCCGTGCTCTCGACGCAACTCGGCGCGCTCGTCGGCTACCTCTCGCAGCGCGTGCTCGGACAGTACGACATCCCGCTGCTCGATCCGGCTGGAGCGCCGCGACTGCTGCTCGTCGTGCCCAACCTCGTCGCCACCGCCGAGGCACTCGAGGCCGACCGAGACGACCTGCTGCGATGGGTGACGTTGCACGAGGTGACGCATGCGGTCCAGTTCGGCGGCGTGTCGTGGCTGCGCCCGCTGCTCTCGCGCAGCATCGGGGAGCTGCTCGATGCGCTCGAGCTGCGCCTGCACAAACCGCCGCCGCTCCGGCTGCCGACACCGAAGGAGGTCCAGTCGCTGATCGAGAGCGTGCGCAAGGGGGAGCTCGCGATGTTCGCCGTCGGCCGCGACGCGCGCCCACTCGTCGAGCGCCTGCAGGCGACGATGGCGGTCGTCGAGGGTCACGCGGAGCACGTCATGGACGCGGTCGGTGAGCAGATCGTCCCGTCGCTCACACAGCTGCGGGACGGCCTCGAACGTCGGCGCACGGCGCGCTCGACGCCGCTGCGCCTACTCGAACGGATCATCGGCATCGAGCTGAAGCTGCGCCAGTACCGCGACGGAAAGCGCTTCTGCGACGCCGTCGTCGCACATGGCGGGATTGCCGCGCTCGACCGCGTGTGGTCGGCCGAGAGCGCGCTGCCGTCGCGAGAGGAGCTCGCCGACCCGGCGAGCTGGCTTGCACGAACCGCCGCTGCGACAGCGGTGAGTCGCACAAACTGAATGCGCGGAGGACGCCGTGTCTGCTGGTCGTAGCGGGGCGCGGGCCCTGCGATTCGCACAAGCTCCCAAAGCTCTTGGCAAACAAATGTTCGTTGCTATGCTCTTCAGAGGGCGCCGAAACGTCCGGCGGCACCGCAGCAAGACCGAGGAGCGAAACCGAGTGGCCGGTCTACTGGAGACCGTGAACGAGAGCGGCGGACCGCCGCGGCGCGGTTTGTTGGAGCGGGCTGTGCTCGTTCCCACCGGTGCTGTGCTGCTCGCGGCCGAGGAGCTGCTCGGCCTCGCGGCGACCCTCGTAGACGCCGAGAAAGCGGGACGCGAGCTGCTGCATTTCGAGGAGCGCGGGATCCGGGCGCGGGAGCACGTCGAGCACCTGGTCCACCATCATCGCCACCGGCTCGCCGACCGGCTCGACCTGCGAATCGAGCAAGCGCGCAACCATTTGAACGATCTCGCGTCCAAGAGTGGCGAGATCACGTCAAAGATTCGGCCAGAAGTGCCGAAACACTCTTAGAGAGCTTCCCCCGCGCTGGCACGGAGAGGCCGGTAAACGGGATGACCTGCCGACCACATACCTCGTCGGCAGAGTAGGACCCTCTCCTCCCTCGGCTTCCGGGGCGTCTCGAATGGGCGCCCCGGAGGTCTTTGGGCGGCGGCCGTCGGCCGCCGTCTTCGCCTTGACGACATGCGCGCAGTGACGCGGGATGTCTCCTGCGCCCGGGAGACGTTTGCGACAATGGGCTTGTGGCAACCGTCGAGGACATCCGGCGCGCGCTCGAGGCCGTGATCGATCCCGAGCTGCACCGGTCGATCGTCGAGCTCGACATGGTTCGCGCGATCGAACCCGCAGACGACGGGACCGTCGGCGTGACGGTCAGCTTGACGACCGCCGGCTGCCCGATCCGCGGGCATTTTCAGAGCGCGGTGCGCGAGGTCGTAATGGGTCTCGACGGCGTGCGCGCGGTGAACGTCAGCTTCGACGTCATGGACGAGAGCCAGAAGGCCGCGCTACGCCAGACGCTCGGCCGTAGCGAGCTGCCGCAGGGCGCTCTGGCGCGCGTGCAGAACGTCATCTGCATCGGGTCCGGCAAGGGCGGAGTCGGGAAGTCGACGTTGACCGTCAACCTGGCTGCGGCACTCGTCGCGGAAGGACGCCAGGTGGGCGTGCTCGACGCCGACGTTTGGGGGTATTCGATCCCGCGCATGCTCGGCCTGGGCGCCGAGCGCCCGCTCGTCTCGGCCGAACGCAAGATCATCCCCCTGCGGGCCGGCAACATCAGCGTGATCTCGATCGGGTTCTTCGTCGAGGAGGACGCCGCGGTCGTGTGGCGCGGTCCGATGCTGCACAAGGCGCTGAAGCAGTTCCTCGAGGACGTGGAATGGGGTGCCCTCGACTTCCTCCTGATCGATCTGCCGCCGGGCACCGGCGATGTCTCGATGACGCTCGCGCAGCTGCTGCCGCAGGCCGCTTTCGTGATCACGACGACGCCACAGCCGGCGGCTCAGCGCGTGGCCAGGCGCTCGGCCGAGATGGCACACAAGGTGTCGCTCGAGATCGCCGGCGTGATCGAGAACATGGCGGGCTTCGTGACACCGGCCGGCGAGCGCTACGCGATCTTCGGCGAGGGCGGCGGCCAAGCGCTCGCGGACGAGCTGGATGTGCCGTTGCTCGCGAAGGTACCGTTGACGATGGCGCTGCGCGAGCAGTCCGACGCCGGTGTGCCGCTCGTCGCACAAAACCCGGACGACCCTGCCGCCCAGGCGATCCGACAGGCAGCGCGCGGCCTTATCGCGCTCGCTCCGCCGCCGCGGCCGATCGAGCACGAGCCGTCCGGCTTCGTCCTGCCGATGGCCTAGCGGCTGCGGTCGCATGCAGCGTGGAGGCGTCGTCTCGCGACGGGGCGTACCAGAACGCCGCACCGGCCCGGAGCCGCTACAGTGAGCGCCCGTGAGAGGGGTACTCCGAGAGTTCAGGGACTTCGTCGTACGCGGCAACGTGATCGACCTTGCCGTGGCGTTTGTCATAGGCGCGGCGTTCGGCGTTCTGGTCTCCGCCCTTGTGAAGGACCTGCTGACGCCGATCATCGCGGCGATCATCGGCAAACCGAACTTCAGCACGCTCTACTTCACGATCAACCACAGCCGGTTCCTCTACGGCGACTTCATCGACGCCGTGATCACGTTCGTGTCGGTCGCTGTGGCGGTCTTCTTCTTCGTCGTCAAGCCGGTCAACATGCTGTCCGCGGCACGCGCACGCGGGCAGGCGCCAGCCGACCCGACGACGAAGCTCTGCACCGAGTGCCTGTCGGAGATCCCGGTCGCCGCGACGCGCTGCGCCTACTGCGGGCAGCCGCAGTCGGTAGTGTCGTAAAGAAGCCTCGCTGCCGAGCGTACGCGGACGCGCCGAGCAACCACCGTCTCCCCCTGCCGCCGGAGGCGGCCATAAAAATCAGGCCCTGAAGTAGTCGGCGTTGATCTGGGTGTAGCGCTCCCACTCCGGCGGAAGTTGATCCTCCGCGAAGCAGGCATCGACCGGGCACGCTTCGACGCACGCGTCACAGTCGATGCACTCCTCGGGATCGATGTAGAGCATTTCGACCTCGTCGTAGCCGGGCTCCTCCGGGGTCGGATGGATGCAGTCGACGGGACAGACCTCGACGCACGAGTTGTCCTTGGTGCCGATGCAGGGCTCGGCGATCACGTAGGCCATGGGCGAAAGTACCGGTCGGAGAGCTGGGGGACGGGAATACTATGCATCGCGCTGGGCCGGGTAGGCTGGCGCAATGATCCTGCTGACCGGCGCAAGCGGGCTGGTCGGGAAGGCGCTGCTGGCGCGCCTGGCGGACGCAGGGACACCCGTCCGCTGCCTCGTCCGCGATCCGCGCCGGCTCGGATCGCTACGTGTCCACGTGCAGATCGCACTCGGCGATCTCGCCGATCCGCCGTCGTTTCGCAACGCGATGCGCGGTGTCGACACGGTCATCCACCTCGCGGCCGCGATCCGCGACCAGCCGCAGGGCTCGATCGAGGAGCTCGCGGCGATCGCGACATGGCGGATGGTTGACGCCGCTCAGCGTGCCGGCGCGAGCCGTTTCATCTTCTTCAGCGCGCTCGGTGCGAGCACGCAGAGCCGCTCGCGCTTCCTGCGCGCGAAGGCGCTCGCCGAGGGGGCGGTGCGCGAGTCCCCGCTGAGCACGGTGACGTTCGCGCCCTCGATCATCTATGCGCCCGGTGACCATTTTCTGAGCCTGCTGTCACGCCTCGCGCTCGTCCCGGCGATAACGCCCGTGATGGGATCGGCACAGGCGGCGTTCCAGCCGATCTGGGTCGAGGACGTCGCCGACTGCGTCCTCGCCTGCCTGCGAAGCGAGGTGGCGGGAACGACACGCTACGAGCTCGCGGGCCCGCAGACGCTCACCTATCAGCAGATCGTGGAGCTGGTTCTCGCAAGCCTCGGTCGCAGGCGCAGGCTCGTGCACGTACCCACCCCGATCGTCCTGCGTTCGCTGAAGCTGCTCGAGCGCGTCGCGGGCCCGCGGGCGTTTGCGACGGCGGACGAGGCCGAGCTGATGGAGGTCTCACTGCTCAGCGCGACGGGGACGCTGGACGCCGAGCGCCTCGGCGTCGCGCCGCACGCCATGGCTGAGGTCCTCGAGAGCGCGGCTCGCGGTCAGGACGCGCGCGAGAGTTAGCGCTACAGCGGGGCTCGACGCTCGGCCCAGGGCTCGGCCGCCTCGAGTTGCGCGGAGAGCGCGAGCAGGGTCGCCTCGCCGCCGGGACGCCCAGCGAGCTGAACCGCGAGCGGCAGACCGTCATCGCCGTGGTAGAGCGGGACCGCGACTGCGGGCTGGCCACTGGCGTTGAAGATCGGCGTGAACGGCGTGAAGTAGCCGGAGCGGTGGAACGTGGCGAGCGGATCGGCGGCCGCGCTGTCGAGGACGCCGAGCGGCAGCGGTCGCTCGGCGAGGGCCGGAGTGAGCAGCGCGTCGTAGCGTTCGAGGAACGCGATCAGTGCCCGCATCCGCCGCTGGAGCTCGGCCTGGAGGACCTGGAACTGGACGGCGCTGAGCAACATCGCACGCTGCCAGAGCGCCCAGCTGAGCGGTTCGACATCGTTCGCGGTCGGCGCATCGCGACCGGCGGCGATCGCCGCGAAGTAGACGCTGAGCGCGACGTGGGCGCCGAAGTAGGAGCCGAAGAGGTCGGCGATGTCGTCGGCCTGCCACGGCGGAACGATCTCCTCGACGCTGTGGCCCAGCGACTCGCAGAGCGCCCCGGCGCGGTGAACCGCACCGACCGACAGCGCGTCGACTGTCGCGTCCGGCAGCGGCGGCACGGTCGTCAGCGCGATGCGCAGCCTTCCCGGCGGCCGTGCGGCGGCCGCGGCGTACGCCTCCGAGGGTGGCGCCGCCCAGGCGGCATCGCCCGGCACGTAGCCGGCGAGCACGTCGAGCAGCGCCGCGGTGTCGGCGACGGTACGCGTGAGGACCCCGTCGACGACGAGCGCCGAGGCGCCGAGCTCGGGCGCGGTCGACACGCGGTGGCGCTGCGGCTTGAGGCCGACGAGGCCGCAGCAGGCGGCCGGGATGCGCAGCGAGCCGCCACCGTCGTTGCCGTGCGCGAGCGGCACCATGCCGGCGGCGACCGCCGCGGCGGCGCCACCCGAGGAGCCTCCGGGCGTCCGATCGAGCGCCCACGGGTTGCGGGCCGGTCCGCCGACGGCGGGCTCGGTGACGGGCAGGATGCCGAACTCGGGCAGCTTCGTCGTGCCGACGATCACGAAGCCCGCCGCGCGCAGGCGCGCGACGACACCGTGGTCGTAGGACGCGACGAAATCGCGCAGCAGCGCCGAACCCTGCGTCAGGCGCAGCCCCTTCACCGCTCGGTTGTTCTTGACCGCGAGAGGCACGCCGGCGAACGGACGCGGGTCGCCCGGCGCGATCGCGTCCGCCTGTGCGATCGCCCCGTCGGCGTCCAGCTCGACAAATGCGCCGACCTGCGGGTCGAGCTCAGCGATGCGCTCGAGCGAGCACTCGACGAGCTCGCGGGCGCGCAGCTCGCCGACACGAACGAGCGCGGCCAGCTCGAGCGGCGAGCGGAACATGAGCTCGGCTGACACGAGCCCTGAGACTATTCGTCGCCGATCGCGGGCCAGTCGATGCGCTCGCGCAGCTCCCCCGCGCTGAGCTCGATCAAGGCGCTGCGCTCGACTGGGCTGTACTCGTCGTTGCGCAGCGCGAGCCAGTCGACCGAGCGTTCCTGGGGATCGACGATCAGCACCTCATCGACGCCGTGCCCGGCGTAGAACGGGAGCTTCTCCCAGCTCTCGTCGCCGGGCGAGACGATCTCCAGTACCAGCGCCGCCGTCGGGTGCCACATCGGCGCGGCGGGCGGCCGGTGCAGTCCGCCGTCGGGCACACGGAAGTCCCGGTCCGATTCGCCGAGGTTGAACTTACCGAGCGTGGGCTCGAGCCCCGCGGCCCGCGCCGGCGCATCCCATAGGACGGCGATCTGCTGACCGACGCTCGCATGAGCATGACTGGGCGCCGGGCTCAGGTGGAGAACCCCCGCCCAGACCTCGTCGAGACGGTGGAGGCCGGATTGCCGACGCCGCTCGAGCAACGGCTCGAGCCCTGCAGAGGCGGGGTCCAGCACGAGCGTACGCATCGCAGCCACAGCGTATCCACCTACTCCGCCAAACCCGCCCACGCGGGACAAGCGGATCGAAAAGGCAGCGGGCCGCGCAATCCACGCGGCCCGCTCCTAGCCAGTTATGAAGGACCGAGGCCCGGCAGAGCCGGGCCTCGGGAGCTTCATCACATCATCCCGCTCATGTCCGGCATGCCGGCGCCGGCGCCCGCGGTCTCCTTCTCCGGAACCTCGGCGACGATCGCCTCGGTCGTGAGGATGTTCTTCGCGATCGAGGCAGCGTTCTGCAGCGCGGAACGCGTGACCATCGCCGGATCGATGATGCCGGCCGCGACGAGATCGACGATCTCGTTCGTCGCGGCATTGAGGCCGTGCCCGGCCTTCGCGTGGCGGACGTCGTTTATGACGACCGAGCCCTCGAGGCCGGCGTTCTCGGCGATCTGGCGCATCGGCTCCTCGAGTGCGCGGAGCACGATCTTCGCGCCGGTCTTCTCGTCCTCGTCGGTGTACTTGTCGAGGTCGATCGCCTTGGTGGCGGCAAGCAGCGCGACACCGCCGCCCGGCACGATGCCCTCCTCGAGCGCGGCGCGGGTGGCCTGCAGCGCGTCCTCGACGCGGTGCTTCTTCTCCTTCATCTCGGTCTCGGTCGCGGCCCCGACCTTGACGACCGCGACGCCGCCGGACAGCTTCGCGAGACGCTCCTGGAGCTTCTCGCGATCGAAGTCCGAGTCGGTGTTGTCGATCTCGGTCTTGATCTGGTTGATCCGGCCCTTGATCGCGCTCGAGTCGCCGGCGCCGT
>Ga0187771_10000472_pt1 | contig 24939 bp, 16 predicted proteins | sample 0116_SJ02_MP15_1_FD_133139 | JGI IMG/M metagenome (GOLD analysis project Ga0187771, IMG submission 133139) | Tropical peat soil microbial communities from peatlands in Department of Meta, Colombia - 0116_SJ02_MP15_10_MG | ecosystem: Environmental > Terrestrial > Soil > Wetlands > Peat | place... | reverse complement strand
TGGAGTATCACCTCAGCGCCGGGACCGAAAGCTTCGCGGAATCGCTCACCTATTTCCCCAAGCCGAGCGAGTTCCACACCGGGCCTGAGGGATATCTGGATCACATTCGCAAGGCGAAAGGCTCGGTGAGCATTCCGATCATCGCCAGCCTCAACGGCTCGACTCTGGGCGGATGGACGAAGTTCGCTTCCGACGTGCAGCGGGCGGGTGCAGACGCCATCGAATGCAACATCTACTACATCCCCACCGATCCGCGCCTTTCAGCGGAAGACGTGGAAAAGACTTACGTGGACATCCTGCGCGCGGTCAAGTCGGCGGTCTCGATTCCAGTAGCGGTGAAGCTCAGCCCATTCTTCAGCAATATGGCGAATATGGCTCATCGACTCGATGAAGCCGGAGCGGACGCTCTGGTTCTGTTCAACCGTTTTTACCAGCCAGATATCGACCTCGAGGAACTGGAAATCCAGCCCAACGTGCTATTGAGTACGCCGCAGGCGCTACGCCTGCCGCTCACCTGGATCGGCATTCTGCACGGGCGCGTCAAGGCGGCTCTGGCCGGCACCGGCGGAGTGCATGGCGCCGACGACGTGATCAAGCTACTCATGGTCGGGGCCAACGTCACCATGTTGTGCTCGGCGCTGATGCGCCACGGCGTCAACCATCTGCGTCATGTGGAGCGCGAACTGCGTGAGTGGATGGAGAAACACGAGTACGAGTCCGTGGCCCAGATGGTCGGCAGCATGAGTCAGATCAAGTGTCCCGATCCGGCCGCGTTCGAACGGGCGCAATATATGCGAGCCGTCAAGGGCATGCAGCACATCCATACAGCTGGATGGTACTGACGACGGCGCTCTTCCCAGGCTGGAACTTGACAAGGCGCATGGCCGGCTTAGAACAAAAGCGACGGACAGAGCTTAGTATCCACGAAGCCCCGAAGTAACTGCCCCAAACCCGGCGCCCACGGGAACACCGCACTTGGTGCAGAACGCGGCTCCCTGTCCTATGATCGCGCCACAATGGGTACAGAACATCTCATTCGACCCCTCGGCGATGCGCGAGGACTCTGGTGCTGACGGTTGAGCCATCTCCCCCTCGCCGACCGGGGGTGATAGTACTGAATTCGGCGAGCTTGCCTGGGGAGGTCCGATGGTTTGTGGCGGAAGCGGCGGAACTCTGCCGGGAGAGTGGGTTTGCAGCGGCATCGGATTAGGGGCGCTTGTTGCCTGAGCTTCACGCTCCAGGGTGCGCGCCGCCCAGATTAAACCGCCTCCGATGGCCAGTGGCACCAGACCAAAGAAGCCAAGACCCATCGCGGCGTCTTTCTGTCCTTTGGCGGTGTTGTGCGGGGCGGGGGGCGTGAAGAACATGGCAAGCGCCAGGAGCAACATGAACCCTCCGAAACCGGCCAAGATGACTCCAAACACCCACCGCCGCACGATGCGGCCACGAAGGCGTCTGCGCTGCTGTTCCTGTTGCCACGCCCATGCCGCTCGCTGCGCCGCGTTCGCCGCCTGCACCTGCGCTTGTTGGCGCTCATGCTGCGCCCCCGCCACTTCTTGCGGCGAAAACGTTCGCCCGCAGAAACGGCATATCGTCGCCTCCAGCAGAACATCCTCGGCACACTGAGGACACCGTTTCGTGAGCCTTCCTGCCGCCCCGCCGGCGGACTGGGGTGTCGCGCGACGGGCTACGGACGGAAGTGCCGCAGCCGCAGATCCTCTCTGATGGGCGTCCTGTCCGCAGACGTTGCATATCGCGTGCGGAGACTTGCCGCTAAGGGGAATAATGGGAATAAAAAAGAACGTGAACCACGTCCGCTGCGTGAAGGTTCTGTGCGTGGTGTCTCGCTGGCATCGGCTGCAAAAAGTACTGAGCGACTGCTCCCCGCTCTTGAGGGTCGGCCATCCGAATAAGTAGAACATTGTAGGCTCCTTGCCCTGCGGACAATCCTATGCCCAGCCAATAATATCCCCTTCCTAGGTAAACGCAACAAGGAGACTCGCCCGTGACGGGCGTGTGGCCAACCTGCTCCGCATGAACTATAAACCGTGGGGCGCCCATGATTTCGTGCTGCCCCGGAAGGGCGAGCAGCCCCCCGCCCACACTACGGCACAATCACGGCCGCGCCGTCGACGGCATCATTCTTTACGGCGATTAGCGCTTCGTTTGCCTGGTCCAGCGAAAATACTGTGACCTTCGGTTTGAGGCCGATTTCGGCCGCCAGCGCGAGGAAGTCGCAGGCGTCGGCGCGGGTCATGTTAGCGACGCTGCGCAGTTGGCGTTCGCCCCAGAGCAAGCGGTCGTAATCGAACTCCGGAATGCGGTCGAGATGAATCGCGTTGATCGCGACGACGCCGCCCTTGCGCAGGCTGGCGAGCGCGGCGATCACAACGTCTCCACTCGGCGCAAACGTAATCGCGCGGTCGAGTTCGACCGGCGGCTTCTCGGTTTCGCTGCCCACCCAGGTCGCGCCCAGTGACGCAGCCAGCTTGCGGTGAGATTCTCCGCGGGTCGAAACATACACGTCGCATTTCCATGCCTGCAGAACGGCGATCGCCAGATGCGCCGACGCGCCGAAGCCGAATAGTCCCACGCGCTCGCCGGGTTCAACTCCGGCCACGCGCAGGCTGCGGAAACCGATGATGCCGGCGCAGAGGAGCGGAGCCGCGTGAAGATCATCAAGCGCCTCGGGAAGCGGAAACACGAAGTCGGCGCGGGCGAGCGCATACTCCGCGTACCCGCCGGGAACGGAATATCCCGTGAACGTGGGCGAATCACAGAGATTCTCGAGGCCGCGCCGGCAGTAAGGACACGTGCCGTCCGTCCCACCGAGCCACGAAACGCCAACTCGCGCGCCCAGCCCGATCTCTTTAGTTGCGCCGCTGACGACTTCACCGACAATCTGATGACCGGGAATCATCCCCGGTAACTTGGGCGGGAGTTCTCCTTCGACGATATGCAAGTCTGTTCGGCAGACGCCGCAAGCGCGCACGCGCAACAGAACGTAGCCTGCCTTCACAGCCGGGCCGGAAGTCTCCGTAATCTTCAGCGGCCGTTGCGAAACTGGCTGCGGCGAAGTAAGGATGGCGGCTTTCATAAGAATCAGCTGCTGCCGGTATCATGCCAAAGAATGAGCGCCCATGCCATGCAACTCACCGGCTGGTTGTGGCGGATTCCTCAACAAGGATTGCGAGCCATAGGCGCCCTTCGGTCGCTTGCGCTTTCTTCGGGCAGAGCCGACGCAGACAATCCTATTTCACCGGCGACGTCTCTCGAAGGCGCCGAATGAAGTCGCTCTGGTCCAGTTCAGTGCCACGCATCGGGGTGGTGGCAGCGAGCCGGAACACAGCAGCGTCCAGGGCGGTACCGTGTTGCCATTCAGCGAGCAGGCCTCGCCTGTACAATGATCGCAGCTGATTGTGGCGCAGCCATACTGCAGGCAGATTCGCGGTGGGGCTGCAAGCGCGCACCATGGAATCGACAGTTACTACCCCGTCTTTGCCGCAATAGCGCTTCGCCCTCTCCACGCATAGCTCGTGAAGGCACTTGAGATCGTGTTCATCTACCGGGGGTATAGTGGCACCTTCTTCCGCCGCTTTGATGAACGCTCGGAAAGATTGCAGGCGATCGAGATGCTCCTTTGCCATGTGTGGAATTATAGAGCCAACGAGGGAACGTCTTGACCCGAATACTGACAGATGCGCGGCACTGAAACCGGAACGGAACAGCACCTGCAGCCGGCGCGGGCGCGGCAGAACTGGAAACTGCGATTGGGCGACGCCTGCGCTAACATATTGTTTTGTTGTTTGCGATGGTTTCTAGGAACCACGACTTGTAACAGTTGTGGAGGAGATGTCTGCGGCGAATGGAAGGCAGCCTGTGTGATTTCGCAAGAAACGAGCGCAATGCAGGACATCCGGCGACCGGAGACCACGCCAGGCACATCTCAACCAAAGGCAGGCACGTGTGACTGAACGCATCCCCAAGAGCGTCCTGATTGGCGCCGCGATCTTCGTGCCCGTGGTCTTGGCGTATGTGGCCTACACGCGACCTGGTTATTTCACCAGCCAAGCTTGTCTTGTCGGTCTTCTTCTAGAGGTGCTGATCGCAGCCGTCTCGATGTATCGGCGGGTTTTCTTCCCGATCATGCTGATGGCATTTCTCCTGGCAGGCGTGGATTTGCCGGTCGGCTTCGGTTGGGCAGCGGCACGTTGGTTATTTCTTGCTGTGGGAGCAACGGTTGGATTCCTGATCATGCTCAAGGATCGCCGCCTTCGGTTCGGTCTGTTTCATATGCTTGCATGTTTTGCCGTTCTGACTGCGTTGATATCGGCATTCGCCTCGCGCTACTCCGATGTTGCTCTGTTAAAAGCCCTGAGCCTGTTCCTGCTATTCGTCTACGGCAGCACTGGAGTAAGGCTCGCCGCCACTGGGCGCGAAAGCCGTTTTATATTCGGATTGCTGACGGGAGTTGAAATATTCGTCGGGGTCAACGCGGCCTTTTACACCGTAGGCATCGAAGCAATGGGTAACCCCAACTCGCTGGGTGCCGTGATGGGTTTCATTGCAGCTCCAATTCTTTTGTGGGGTGCTTTGGTTGAGGGCCCCTCCGCCGTGCAACGCCGGCGGTGGGTGCTCTATGGAATCTGCATGGGTATGGCACTCATGAGTCACGCGCGCGCCGGCCTGGCCGCGGCTTTAATCTCCTGTGGTTTGCTCAGTCTGGCGCTGCGCAGGTACAAACTCATCATCGAAGGATTGGTTGTCATTCTCATTCTGGTTGCCGCGGTCGCTCTCTTTCGTCCGCAAAAACTTTCCGCCTGGGCTTCCTCTGTCATTTACAAGGCTGGTGATCAGGAACTGGGCGTCCTAGGCTCGCGCAAGGACCCGTGGCACACAGCCATCGACAACATACGCAGCCATTTTTGGTTCGGGACTGGGATAGGCACCACTGCGTCCGGGCAGGATGCCTCTGAGCAGCATGCAAAGTTCCTTTCCACCATGGCTGTCACGGCGGAGAATGGTAGCAGCTATCTCTCCATAATCGCCGGGGTTGGCATGCTCGGCGTTCCGCCGTTTTTCCTTCTTCTGGTCTTCCTTGCAAACAAGGTTTTTCGCACGGTGAGCTGGATGTTGAGGACTAGAAGCCCGTCTCACCTGGCAATCCCTCTTGCCCTAGTCATGATCGCTGGAATGGTTCACGCCAGCTTTGAAGACTGGATGTTCGCGCCGGGCAACTACCTTTGCGTCTTCTTTTGGAGCCTCGCCTTTGTCTTCGCTGATGTCGCGCCATCGCGTTCTGTCTCTGGACTTGTATCAGTGTGGTCCTCCTCGGCGATGGCTATCCCCACCCATCGACACGCGAGTTCGCCTCTCCTCTAGGGCCGAACGCTGTTTCGGCAGCGACACCATTTCCTGCGCTGAGATATTCACACAGCTTCAAGGACAAGAATCGGCGCTGTTCGATATTGCGTATTGGCCTCCTGTTGGCGTCGCTAGAGCGCCGAGAGATCGTCGATATCAGTTGCCATGCTGCGGTTTGTTTTGTTGTCTTGTGGTTCCACTCCTTAGGGGCACTTGGCCCCGACGAACTACTGCGTTGCAAACGAATAAATACTGACGCTAAAGGGCGGGACGGCGATCGCATCCGGTAGCGAGGTCAGTTCCTGCTCCTGAACTTCCACTCCCGGTTTCTGTCCCACCATGATTGTGGCGTCAACGCTCGCTGGCGCCATACGCCATAGATGGCCTTGGCTGGAGAGCTTCGCGCCGCTGATCGAAAGCTTCAAGTGTTGCTCGGAATCCGAGGGATTCAACACCGCGAACGTCAGCGTCTTGCGATCATCACTGAGAGCCGCGCTCACATCCAGAGGATAGGTATCGCTGCCCGGATTCACGGCGGGTTGGTCGCCACCGGCTGGATAGATGGGCTTCGGCTGCGGAGAGTCTCCGGAGACCTCAACCGGGATTGTCCCGAAGTGGTCGCGGTACATTTTGAACAGCAGACCTGTCGGGTTCAGGACGGCGTCTGTCCTGTTCGCGCTCATCATGGCCGTGGCGAAGGTGAATGCGCCGAGCTGGAACAGATCGGAGTGGCGGAACATCTCGTGGAAGGCCCAGGCATAGGCCGGAACCACCTTGTAGGAGTTAAACCCGCCGCCCATGTAAGCCCATTCGTCGATGGCGATGGGAACTGGCTTCTCTTTCAGCCCAGGAATGCGTTTCAAGTACTCCTGATAGTGCTCGTACTTAACGCGAACCTGCGTCGCCGGTGCGCGCTCCCATTCGATCAGCGGCTGAGGGCCGATGTTGACCTTCTTCTCCAGCTTGAGATCGGTGTGCATGTCACTTGACGAATAGTAATGTTCGCTGAGCATGTCGATGTTGTTCAGGCAGTGGGCGAGCATATAGCCGCTCCAATCCGCTGTCGTCAGATAGTCTGGAACGAACTTGCCGCCGATGCGCTTGGACTGGTTGGCCCCAGTCATCACGTCAGGCATGGCGCCGCCGGCAATGAGCTTGATCGTCGGATCAACCTTGCGCATCTCTTTGGCGAAGAGATTGTGCTTGAGGGCAAACTGCTCCGTCGACATCGCGCCCATCTGATAGTCGCCCCAGGGCTCGTTGCCAATGCCCCACAATTTGACGTTATAAGGCTTGGGATGGCCGTTGGCCGCGCGCCATTTCCCCATCGGTGTGGTGAGGTCGCCGTTGGTATACTCCACCAGTTCCCTTGCCGACCAGGCATCGCCAAAGCCCGCGTTGACCGTGATATAGGGATCGACGCCGAGCAGCCGGCAGAGCGTCAGAAACTCGTCCGTTCCCACGTCGTTCGGCTGCACTGCGTGCCAGACAGGATCATAGATTGGCGGGCGCTTGTCCGGATCGCCGACCCCATATCGCCACTCGTAAGCGGAGACGAAATTGCCGCCGGGAAACCGATAGACGCCGGAGCGGAGCTGCTTTAGAGCCGCGATGATCTCAGCTCGGAATCCCTCGATGTTGTTCGCCGGCATGAGCGAAACCGCGCCGACGCGAAAAGCCCCCGTGCCAGTTCCGGTAATCTCGAGCCGCGCATCATCGCTGTCCCCCTTGGCTTCAAACTGCAGCGGAACCTTCCGGTAGGTTGGTCCGAGCGCGGACAGAGTAACCGTCTGCCGGTCGCCCCCTTCCTTGCCCCAGACCAGAGTTACCTTCACGGCCGCGCCCGAGCCGCCGGCCAGAACAATCCTGCCCGTGTACGCTCTCCCCTTGCGCACGACCAGCCCAGACTGCCCGAATCCGTGCGGTTCCTTGGGGTCGAGTTTGACCATCGGCGTGTGGTCGCCGGTATAGGGATGGTCCGTGTCCAGGGTGATGAATTCGTCGCCGCCGATCGGAGTCCAGCGGCGCGGTGGACCCCGGCGCCTCCACGCCGGAAGCGGAGGTTCCTCGGGGGGCTTCGATGTGATCACATTGTAGAACTTGCGGTCCTCCAGCATTTCCGCCCAGACACCCTCGTTGACGAGGTTGCCGCCGTGCTCCAGGAATTGCCCATAGACATATTTCGATATCGGAGCGCCGGTCTTCGACACATCGATAGTCGCGTTTACAGGCTGAGTTTGAGCAGAAGTTTGAGCAAAAGAGAAAGTAGAAAAAAGAAGTGCCGCCAGCAGCAAAACCTGCTTCGTCATGGTTGGATTCTCAGCTTTCGAAAACACGGTATGATGCCTCCTTTTTGATGTCGGGCAAACGACGCCTGCCTTCAGAAACTACTTGCACTCACAACAAGGTGTGTCCTATGAATCAGACACGGGAGACCGGCAGCCCCGGGCTCCACAGTTACAGATCCTGACGTGCGGTCCGGTTCGGCGGGGCGACGGCTCGCGCGTGCTCTACCTACTCGGGCAGTGCTTTCGTTCCCTTAATTTGAAACGTTCCTGCCACCGAAGGCGCGCCCGTGTTTGGCTGCCCGCCTCCAACCGAAACTGAGTACTTACCTTGGGCGATGATGGGTTCGCCTGCTTCGCTGACCATGCTTAGATCGCGATCCTTCAGCTCGAAGTGTACTTTCTGCGACTCACCCGCCTTCAGGTGCACGCGCTTGAATCCGCGCAAAGCGCGCAGCGGTGCTCCCGGCACACTCGGGAAAGTGAGGTAAAGCTGTGCGACCTCGTCGCCATCGACCTTGCCAGTATTGGTGACCGTTACCTCCGCTATAAGCGGATCGTCCGCACTGACTGCGTCTTTCGGGAGGATCAGGTCGCTGTATGAGAACATCGTGTAGCTCAAACCATAACCAAACGGGTACAGCGGCTTGCCTTCGAAATAGCGATATGTGCGGCCCTTCATCGCATAGTCTTCAAACGGCGGCAACTGTTCGATTCCGGTATAGAACGTGACGGGAAGCCGGCCCCCGGGATTGTTCTTCCCGGAGAGAGTTTCCGCTACTGCTGCGCCGCCCTCCTCGCCCGCATACCACGACTCGAGAATTGCGTTGGCATGATCGTTAGCCCAGCTCACGGCGAGTGCGCTTCCGTTCGCGAGCACGAGTACCAGGGGCTTTCCCGTCGCCGCCACCGCTTCCAGCAAGTCTTCCTCCGGCTTCGGAAGATCAAGGCTGGTGCGGTCTCCGCCCTGGAATCCTTCCTCGTGAACCGGCATCTCTTCGCCTTCCAGTTCGCTTGTAATGCCCAGAACTGCAATAACGACGTCCGCGTTCTTCGCCGCGGCGATCGCCTCCGGGCTTGGCTTGGGATCGTACTTGGACCAAATCAACTGCATTCGTGTGGGACCAGCGGACATCTGCGCGTAACTAATTCTGAGTGCCACTTTCTTGCCTTGCTCGAGATGAACGCGCCCCACCTTCGCCTGCGCCCCGTCGTCAGCACCTGCCCAGCCCTGCGCAACTGGCTTGCCATCCACCAAGACCCTTGCGAACCCTGCTTGCAAGCGCGCGCCAATGCTGTAATCCCCGGTCTCGGTGGGGGTGAGAAAGCCGTTCCACTCGACCCGTCGCGGATATATGCTCGACGCCTCTTGAGGAACGTCCTCCGCTTTCAGATCGACACTGCTGACCTGGCGGGTGGCAAGGATGGTTGACTTTTGTTCGAAGAAGGTTCCCGAAGTGAATTCTTCCTTGAGCCCCGGCTGTCCGTCGGGTGTGGTAAAGAAGGATGCGGGAACCGTCTCTCCCTCGTTTCGCAGATACTGCGTCCCGGGCACGAACGTGATCTGTGCTTCTGGAAACTCTGCCTTGAGCCCTTCCATCACAGACACCGTGTGCGTCGGAATGCCGGTGTAGTTGCCCAGCAGATATCGGGTCTGATCCGCGAGCGGCCCGACGACAGCGATCTTGATGCCATTTTTCTTAAGCGGCAGCGTACCGTCGTTCTTGAGCAGCACCATCGACTCATTCGCCAGCGCGCGCGCCATCGCGCGATGCTCCGCACTATCCAGTTCTTTTTCGTCGATCTTCGAATACGGGACCATCTCTGGCGGATCGAACATGCCCAGCTTCATGCGAGCAGTGAACAGGCGAATGAGCGGAACGTCAATCTCGCTCTCCTTCAGAATTCCCTGTTTGTAGGCTTCATAGTACGGGCGGTAATCGTGATCGTCTCTCGGCTTCCCGGCATCGAGGCACTCGTTGTCCATACCGCGCTGCACGGCCAGCGCGGACGCTTCGGGCTGAGTCTTGGTGAATTGATGGCCATGGAAGATGTCTATGATCGCGCCGCAATCCGAGACCACATAGCCGTGGAATTTCCATTTGTCTCGCAGTTGATCTTGCAGCAAGAATTCATTGACGCAGGCGGGCTGGCCGTTGATGCTGTTATAGGCGCACATCACCGAGCCAGCCTTTCCCTCGGTCACCGTCGCACGGAAGGCGGGCAGATAAGTATCCAGTTCGTCGTGCTTGCTGACCTTCACGTCGAGAGCGTGGCGCACCGGTTCTGGTCCGCTGTGAACGGCGTAATGCTTGGGCGTGGAAATGACCCGGTAGTATTTGGGATCGTCGCCCTGCATGCCGGTGACAAAAGCCACGCCCATGCGTGCCGTCAGGAACGGGTCTTCGCCGTAAGTTTCCTGGCCGCGTCCCCAACGCGGATCGCGGAAAATGTTGATGTTTGGCGCCCAGAAATCAAGGCCCTCGAAGATGCCCCCATGCCCTTCACGCAAGCCCTTCACGTAAACAATCCGCCCTTCGGTGCCGATGGCGACGGCCATGCGGTGGATTGCATCGTTGTCAAAAGTTGCCGCCAGACCGATCGGCTCGGGAAACTCGGTGGTTCCGTTCCTGGTGACGCCGTGCAATGCCTCGCTCCACCAGTCGTAGGAGGGCACATTCAAGCGGGGAATAGCGCGCGCCTGGTTCACTAACTGCGTCACTTTTTCTTCTACGGTCATGCGGTGGACCAAGTCCGCCGCCCGCTGCTCCGCTGGCAAAGCCGGGTTCATGTACGCAGGCTGTTCAGAGTTCTGGGCCCACAGCCGGCCCATTCCTAGGACAGCAGAGATGACGATAAGAATCGGGAAGGTGACGGTTCGCATTTCTCTCCTCTTAAGACAACGGTCTAATAGTACATTCCGGGTGAAAGGTTGCGAACGGCGACTGGCAACCTGGGTGAAAACAGAGATTGTAAATGACAACGGGATTGTTCCGATCGGGCGAACACAACCATGCAAAACAGGACGTTACCACATTCGCTTGCGAGCGGCACGCACGCTGGCTATGGTCTCGAGACAGGCAGTGATCGCGCGAACAACCCGATGTATGTTCCGACAAATCCACCAGCCTTTTTGGTGCTGAGAATCGTTCCATCCTGATCGCCGCCTAGCTGCGACCAGGCCTCGCCGCCGATTCGATAATAGAAGCGGTAATGTGCTCCTGCACCTTCCACTTTTAGCGCCACATCATGCGCAATTCCGGCGACACTCGCTGAGGCAACCTGAGAAACGTCATCATTGCGTCTTTCCAAGAATACCGTGCGCTGTCCCTGCGCCGACAAATGTACTCCCAGGAAGAAGGAATGGGTTTCACTTTGAAATGCGACCAGACCCGCGTCCGATGGCTTATCGTTTTGTCCAAATCGTACTTGCACGCTGGAGGAGAAGTTGGCGTGTTGCTGCCGGCGAGCAATCAGTGACGGGTCGTGCGGAGAATCCAGGTCTTCCGAGCGCGGCTCCAGGAACAACGCTGCCTCCGTCGCATCCAAGCTCCACCACTTGCTGGTGGGCGTACGCAACGTGTCCAGCGAATATGGCAAATGCGTGCCTGTAAAGTCCGCGGTCCAGTGGAACGGGCCTGTCATCGGTTGTGTTCCCGCAGTTTGTAGCGGGAGTTTCGGTCGAGTCACCACGCGCGGAACGACTTTGTCGGCATCAAGAATCACCGGCCATCCATCGACCCACTTTATGGGCAGCAGGAAAGTTTGCCGCCCCGTGTTATAGAAATCGTCCTCGTACGGCTCGCAGCCTAGAAAAACTGCCCACCATTCGCCATTTTGCGTTTCCACAAAATCAGCATGTCCGGTGGAGGTGATGGGGTCGGGCCTCGATGGCGGGAGCGTGCGCTGCGTCAGGATAGGATTTCCGGAGTAGGGCTCATAAGGTCCATCAACCGATCGACTGCGGAGTACAACTTCAGAGTGTTGTTCCGCAGTTCCGCCTTCGGCGGCGATTAAGTAATAGAAGCCGTTGCGTTTGAAGATATGCGGCCCTTCAATCCATACCGGCTTCTTGGCGAGATTTGTTCCGCCGTTCACGATGATCTTGCCCGGTCCGCTCACTTTGCCTGAGTTCACATCGAAGGGGAACAGGTAGAGCGCGCGATGGCCTGGGTACAACGTCTTATTGTCAGGTGGAACGCCGTTGTGCACGATGTAAGCCTTGCCATCGTCGTCGAAAAAGAACGAGGGATCGATCCCAACAATCTCGGGCAATGCGATGGGATTCGACCATGGCCCGGCGGGACTCTCCGCGGTCACATAGAAGTTACCGATTTGACTCACATTGGTCGTAATCATGTAATAACGGCCGTTGTGAAATCGGATCGTAGGTGCATATATGCCACCGGAAACCCCTGCTCCACTCAGCGGCAACTGCTCCGGTCTATCGAGCACATGGCCGATTTGTTCCCAATTCACCAGATCGCGGCTGTGAAAGATGGAAACTCCGGGGTACCATGCAAAACTGGAGTTGACGAGGTAATACTCTCCACCCACTCGAACCACGCTGGGATCCGGATAAAAGCCCGCCAGAATTGGGTTCCTGTACTCGTCGGCTTTGGGATTGGCAGGTTGCGCCAGTGAGTCCTCGCCGCGATATTCAAAAGAACGGAACTCGATCCAGCCTGAATGCGGCACATCCGATTGCTGGGCAACAAGTGGACAGGCGAGCAAGAGGATCGTAAGAATAATTGCATTCCACTGCAGACAGCTTCTTGCTTTCTTGCGCATCGGTTTCCCCCTGAAAGTGTTCACCCGCAGCGTCGTGACCTATGAATGCGACACGGGAATCCCGACGCTGCAGTGTTACAGATTCACGTGCAGTCTTGTATCATTGCTCAACTGAGATTACGGTTAGCGATTTGGGCTCCAGTTTCAGAGTCAGCTTGCCGCCTTCAACCTTTCCTGAGATGGGCTTTGGCCTGACCGTATTGGGCGCCTCGAAGGTGTTGACGCTGTCAACCTTCGGTGCGGTGAGGGTTTCCCCGGCTGCCGATTTAGCGGTGATGCCGGCCAAATTCGCCTCGATCTCGACGGCTTCATTGGGATCGAGATTGGTGATCTCCAGCCACAGCTTGCCCCTTGTGTCCTTGGCAGCGATGGCATCTACGCGCGGCAAGCTGATGTCGCCGTGTGTGTAGGTGCCGGAATCGAAGGTGACCGGCACAAACGTGGCGTCCTGAAAGGGCACGTACATCTTGTAGACGTAGTAAGTCGGGGTCAGAACCATGTTCTCCCTGTCCGTCATGATCATGGCCTGCAGCACATTGATCATCTGGGCGATGTTGGCGCCGCGGACGCGGTCGGCATGACGGGCAAAGATGTTGAGGTTCAGCGCGGCCAGGATGGCGTCCCGCAAGCTGTTTTGCTGGACCAGAAAACCTGGATTGCTGCCGGGCAACGGCGCGTACCAGGCGCCCCACTCATCGACAATGAGGGCAACCTTCTTCTCCGGATCATATTTGTCCATGATCGCCGAATGCGTGCTAATCAGCCTTTCCATATCCAGCGTGGACTTGAGGATCTGACTGTACTCGGTTTCGCCGAATCCCACGGACGCAAACGCAGGAGGCCACCGCACTACCGTGTAGTTGTGCATCGAAAGGCCGTTAATGTCCCAGCTCCAAGTGTGCTGCTGGTAGGCCTTCATGATGGTTTCCGTCCACTCGGTCCACCGCGGTCCATCGCCGCCGGGACCGACGGCGATCTTCAGCATCTGCTGCTTGTCCTGCTGCGCCGGACTGAAGTTGCGGACGAAGCGGCTGTATATCTTCATCTGGCTCAGATAGTAGTCGGGCGTCATGTTGCCGCCGCAGTCCCAGCTTTCATTGCCGATGCCGAGGTTAGCGACTCTATAGGGGTCCGGATGACCGTTGGCGGCGCGCTCCTTGGCCAGTGTCGTGGGCTGCGCGGTGGTCATGTATTCGAGCCAATCGGCCGCCTCGTGCGGAGTGCCGGAGCCGACATTGATTGAAATGTAAGCGTCGCTGCCGATCTGATCGAGGAAATCCATGAATTCGTGGGTCCCGAAGGTATTCGGCTCGATCACGCCACCCCAATTCGGATTGAGCGTCACCACTCGTTGAGGACCAATGCCGTTGCGCCAGTGGTATTCGTCAGCGAAGCAGCCGCCGGGCCAGCGAATGTTCGGCACCTTGATCGCCTTCAGTGCAGTTACAACGTCGTTACGAATGCCGCGGGTATTCGGAATGGAGGAATCCGGACCGACCCATATGCCGTCATAAATGCCGTGGCCGAGATGCTCGGCGAACTGGCCGAAAATGTTGCGGTTGATCTTCGCGCCGGCCTTGGACACATCAACAGATAATGCAACCTTCTCCGCGGCCATAGCGGAGGCAGTCAGGGCCACAATGGCCAGCGCGAAGCTGACAATCAGACGCATGACAATGACCTGGCGTCTCCAGTAGCGGATTTTCGGTCCTAGGTTAGAAGAGAGTGTAAGGGGCATTTTTCTTCTCCTGAAATATGCGAGAGCAACACGTTAGCGCGAAGCGAAATCGCGCTTGATCGTGGCAAGACCATTCTGAGGTTCGAGAAATCGTTTACTCAGCAGCGCCATAACGAGACGATAAACAACCCCCGGCATTGTAGATCAGTTTACGGAGAAACAGTCAGACTCTTTCCCGCGTAGGCAACGGTTTTGTCCGGGACTTCGGTCAGCGAGCCGCCGACGCCGTGGTTGTCGGTAACAAACACTATGCGGAAAGTGCGCGACTCCAGCATTCCCGGGAACCGGCCAGTGCGCTCGCCAATCGTCAACGTCTTTGCCGCCTCATCCCACGAGATCGGGATGATGGCGTACGCGCCTTTTTCGTAGTTGTAGTTGTCGTTCTCATCTTCATACAGCACGAAACTTGCGTCGGCGCCGCGGTAGACGCGGAGTTCGATGGGATCGGCGGGATGCTCGGCGGCGTACTGCACATCCGGCCCGAGAGGAAGAATCGAGCCGGCACGGACATAAAGAGGAATGCGTTCTATCGGCGCAGGAGCATCAATAGCACGACCACCCGCGAGCGCCGCGCCGGTCCAGAAGTCGTACCAACTTACAGGCGGAAGATAAAGATGGCGCGCGGTGGCGCCCGGCTCAATGACGGGACTCACCAGGATGGAAGGGCCGAACAGGAATTGGTCACCGATTCCCCGCGCCCGCTCGTCGTCGCGGAAGTCCATCACCAGCGGTCGCATGATCGTATAGCCCTCATGCGTCGTCCGCCACGCCAGCGAATAAGTGTAGGGCATCAGCCGGTAGCGGAGAGCGTCGAAGTCCGTCAGAACGGCCTGCGCTTTCGGTCCGTAGGACCACAGCTCGTTCTCGTCGGGAATACGCGTTCCATGCACCCGGAAAATCGGACAGAAAGCACCGTACTGGAACCAGCGCACGAAAAGTTCCTGATAAGCCGGGTCGTCTATCTTTGCGTCGGTGAACCCTCCGATGTCGGTTGTCCAATAGGGCAGGCCGGAAAGCGCGAAATTCAATCCGGCGGGAATTTGTTTACGAAGCTCGAACCAGCGGGGATGAATGTCCCCCGACCACGAGGCGGCGGCGTTGCGCTGCATTCCAGCATAAGCCGACCGAGTCAGAATAAAGACGCGCTTGTCGCTGGTGGCGCGTTGCCCCTCGTACACTGCCTTGGTGGTCATCAGCGCAAATGCGTTGGCGTATCGCGCTCCGCTGCCCAGCGCCGTCTGACTTCGCGTCATCCAGTTGTCTTCCTGATTTTGCGTCTCCGGCTCGGTTGTATCGAGCCACCAGGCATCCACCCCGATTTTGAACAATGCGTCGTTCATCTTCTGCCAGTAGAACGCGCGCCCATCAGCGCCAAAAGGGTCGTAGAGCGTCTGGCCGTATTCGTTCAGGATTGGCCCACCGGGGGGAGCAATGTAGAGATGCCGCCGCACCAGTTCGTCATAATTGGCCGAAGGCGGCATGAAGAATGGCCATACCGAAATCATGAGATGAAAATTTTGGCGATGTAGTTCCTCCACCATGCCCTTCGGGTCCGGATAATCTGCGTTGAAAATGTGATCGCCCATTTTGCCCCACCAGAACCAATCCTGGACGATGTTGTCGATAGGAATCCGCAACTCGCGGTATTTGTGCGCGATCCGCAGCAGTTCTTCCTGGCTCTTGTAGCGGTTCTTGCATTGCCAGAAGCCGTAGGCCCAGCGGCCGAGCATGGGAGCTGGCCCGGTCAGTTCGCGATAGCTCGCGATCACGCGATCGAGCTCGGGACCGTAGAGAAGGAAGTAATCCATCACGTCCGCCACTTCCGAGCTGATGTACAGCCAGTGTGGCATACGATTGTTCACTCGCCCGCGTGACGGATTGTTCCAGAACAAGCCATAGCCCTGGCTGGAAACCAGCAACGGAACCGAGATGTTCATGTTGTCCTGCGAAATATCCACCGATTCGCCGCTGTAATCCCGCACCCCGGCCTGGTGCTGGCCTAAACCGTAGAGAGATTCGCGCGAGGCCCACAGGTTGCTGCTCAGGCGCGCATGATAGGTGTGCTCGCCATTCACGTCTGCCGGAATCATTTCGCGGCGGGTCTCGGCAAACAGCCGCTGGCCCTTCGCGTCCTGAAATTCCAGGAGTCCGCTGCCCCGGTCGAGAATTACTTTTAGCTTCGCTGTGGAAACAACGTATGCCTTGTCGTTAGTCTCCAGTTCCCACTTCACCGGGGCCCATTCCCGCTCGACCAGAGCCAGTTCCGTCACCTTGGGGAATTGTGGCTTTGGCGAATACGTGACGCGCACCACGTCATCGCTGCAGATCATGATCCTCAACCGCCCTTGACCGATGGTGGCAACGATTCCTTGGGACTGCTTCTGTACGTCCGTGACCGCGCTCGCCGCCAGGTTCTGGGCAAGCGCTGGCTGGCACAGACACGAAGCGATAAGCACTCCGAAGAATGAGGCACATTTTGTTTGTCGCATGAGAACTCCAGTCTCCTTGACGGGGCGGGATGATCCGCTTCGCCCTGGCTTGACGCTGGGAGGTACGAGGACTGACCATTGTACATGTCGCTATTCCTCGTGACTGCTCTGACGTAAGCGGCTCCCAGCGTTCATAATGCGGGCGGCCCAGCACCTTTTCGACATTCCCAGTACACTGGGGTACGGCTGTGTGCTTGTCCTGAAGTACGGCCACGGAGGAGGTTTGAATGGGTAGCGACCAGATGGCCAATGTTCCGGCTTCCATCTTCCGCGAATATGACGTTCGTGGACAAGCTATGCGCGTTTCCCCCGGCGACCAACTCACGCTCACGCCGGAGATTGTGGAACTCATTGGACAAGCTCTCGGGTCGCGGCATGTTCCGGGGACTGCGGTGCTAGTCAGCGGCGACAACCGATTGTCCACACCGGCTCTGCGATCGGCGATAGCTGAGGGGCTGTGCGCAGCCGGGCTTGCGGTCTCCTTATGCGAAGAGGAAATGCCTACAGGCGGGGCCAGTTGGCTTGCTCTAACCGGCCCTTTTTCAATGGTTGTGCAAGTCACCGGGAGCCATACGCCACCGCAATTCAATGGGCTGAAGATTACGGAACGCCAGGAGAATGGAAAGCCGAGCTCCGATCCAAGCGCAATCCCGGTGGCCCTGTACGGCAAACAGCTAAGTGGGGTATACGACGACATTCAAGCAGGTAGAATCCGGCGCGGAGCGTCCCGCGGTGCGCTGCAAACGATCACGGGACTGGTGGCACAGTACCAAGATGCGCTAATCAGACAAACGAGATCGCTTTTGCCGGAAGAGAGCTATCAATCCAAGATTCGAGTGGTGCTCGATGCTGGAAACGGCCTGGGATACTACCTCAAGAGCGTTCTGGAAGCTCTGGGGGTTCAGGTTCATGGGATTTTCTTAGAGTCCGATGGCAGATTTCCCAATCATCCTGCGGATCCTCTTCTCGCACGAGTAGATGCTGCGTACAACGAAAGCGGAGTCCGTCACGCGTCTGAAGAAGTCACACAGCTGAACGCCAACGAACAAGAGGGACGTAAGTGGATTGCTATTGTGACTGACGGTGATGGGGACCGGAGCGGCGTGATAGACGAATTGGGGATGCCGGTGCGACCGGAAACCCTCGGGATGTTGTTCTACCGTAAGTATCTGGAAGATAACGTCGCCGCTGTTCGCTACCTGGGAGCAGTCGGCAAGACGTTCCATATGGCGTTGGATGTCCGGGGAACAAGCGTGTTCCATCAGGTCCTGCAAGATTGGAGTTCTGTCTCTCCACGATTTATCCCTGCAGGTTATCCGATTCATCGGGCTTTTGCTCGTGGCGAAATCACCCAGTTGATGCGCTGGCGGGATGAGCTACCACTCGAGAGTCCAGAATGGAAAGCCCTTGATGCTTTATTGAGAAGCTATGTTTCAGCCGAGATTTCGGGGCACTTCTTCTTCAACTTGACGCCTCGCCTTCCGGAGGTCCTCGTTGACGACGGTCTTTTCGCGGCTCTCACCGTCTTGCGCATACTGGACAAGTCGCTTCAATCGGATCCGGCGATACTCGAACCTTTATCGAGGATAGTGCGCGCATTTCCCGCAAAGTGCGCCAGTGAAGAGATTCGTCTGGATTGCCCCGACGACCTGAAATTCGGAATCGTTGAAAAAATTCGAGCTGAAGCACTGAAACGATTTCACGAACAGATGCTGCCTGTGCGACCGATTGAGTTAATCCATAATATTAGGACGCAGGAACCTGAGTCCGGATTGGTTGAAGTTGACGGCGTCCGAGTACAGTTCAAAGATGGCAGCTTTTTCTTGATTCGGGCTTCAAATACTTCTGCCATGCTGACATTTCGATTCGAGGGCCCGAGCAGGGAGACGCTGCGCGCTCGACAGCAGGATGTTGTGACGCTTCTTCAGCCGTTTAAGAAAGACATCGGGCCATTGGATGCCTTAGTCGGCCAAGACGAAGTAACTAAGTAGCTCGGTCAACACGAGGGGCTGAAGGAGACAGGAGTTCGTCAAGAAACGCGATGGCGTTGCCGAATCCTGTTCCTCCAAGCCTCACTTTCAGTAGCATGGCACGGTAGAGCAATCATGGGAAACGCTAACTGGCAATTCCAACGTGTCGTCTGGATCGTGCTCGATAGCGTTGGCATTGGCGCCCTTCCCGATTCCGCCGAGTACGGTGACTCTGGCCGCGACACCCTTGGACACATCGCCCGGTCCCGCCCGCTCCGGCTTCCGAACCTTGTACGTCTGGGACTCGCGAACATCAGGCCGCTCGACTTCCTCACGCCACTGGCGTCACCGATGGGAAGTTACGGCAAGGCGGCTACAGTCTCTCCGGGAAAGGATACGATAACCGGCCACTGGGAAATGGTTGGTATCTGGCTCGACCGGGCTTTCCAAGTTTTTCCAGACGGTTTTCCCCCATCTCTGGTGGAGGAATTTGAGCGACAAATCGGCGCACGAACTCTAGGGAACAAGCCTGCGTCCGGAACTGAAATCATCAAAGAGCTTGGCGAAGAGCACATCCGCAGCCGGTTTCCGATCATCTATACGTCCGGCGACAGTGTATTTCAGATCGCGGCACACGAAGAGGTGATTCCTGTCCCTGAGTTATACCGCATGTGCGAGATTGCACGGGCCTTGCTCGACGCGCAATATCGAGTAGCGCGCGTCATTGCACGTCCATTTACTGGTTCGGCCGGCAATTTTCAACGCACCGCAAGGCGACACGATTACGCTGTTGCGCCACCCCGGCCGATGCTGCTTGATCTCCTCGAGGAACACCAGGTTCCAGTTCTTGGCATCGGCAAGATCCGCGATATCTATGATGGCCGAGGTTTAAGCGAGTACACTACGACGCTGAGCAATGCTGATGGAATGGCGAAACTTGCAGAAGCCGTGTCTCGTCAGCCAAGCGGACTCATTTTCGCAAACCTGGTTGATTTCGATATGCTCTACGGTCACCGCAAGGACGTTGAGGGCTTTGCCCGCTCGCTTGAAGAATTCGATGTTTGGCTCGGGGCGTTTCTGAACTCGTTGCGTGCTACTGATCTGCTTGTGATCACTGCCGACCATGGATGTGATCCAGATCCCTCTAACCCGAGCACAGATCATTCGCGTGAGTACGTGCCCATCCTGGCGTACACTCCCGGTCGGCAAAGGCGGACGGATTTGGGACTATGCTCAACATTGGCGGACATGGGTCAGACAATCGGCGAGAATTTTGGCCGTTCTATCCTCCACGGCACAAGTTTCCTTCGGAAAATCCCCGCTTGAGGTAGGCCACGGAACAATAACTACAGAATTCCACACTGGTGCTACGTGGGCAGACAACTTGGTCCTGTCGGCTCAAAAGACTTATAAGTCAGTACGAACTCCTGATGCCCGAGGCTTTCCGAGCAAGTCTCGATTCCGGCGGCGACTTCGAGCACTTTACCGTAGATTTCTCTCCCGACCTCATCCACCGTGGCTTCGAGTCGCAGAATCCTGCCGGCGTTGACGTCCATGTCGTCTTTCATCCGCTCGTAGGTTTCCGGGTTTGCACACACCTTGATGACAGGCGAAATCGCGGATCCGACGACTGAGCCACGCCCTGTCGTGAAAAGGATCACATGGGAACCGCAGGCGATTAGTTCCGCGATTTCGGCGTTGTCATTGATATTGGGGAAACCGAAGCGTGGCTCTCCGTCAGGGACGACGTCCAACAAGTACAACCCACCCTTACGGGGTACATCGCCCGGTTTAATGAGTCCCGAGATTGGCGAGTCGCCGCTCTTGCAGTACGCACCAATCGATTTCTCCTCAATCGTGGTCAGCCCGCCGTCGGCGTTTCCGGGAGCAAAACTGGCGTGGCCCATCTTCTTGTAATAATGGGCAGCCTTTTCAATGGACTTTCGCAATTCGTCCCCAAGTTCGCGCGTGACGGCCCGAGCAGACATAGCATTCTCTAATCCGATCATTTCGCCGGTTTCTTCGAAGATCGTGGCCGCACCTTGGGCCGCCAGCATGTCGAAGGCGCGTCCAACTGCGGGATTCGCTGATATGCCACTGGTCGCATCGGAGCCGCCGCAAATGGTTCCGACCACGAGATCGCTCACGTGCAACGGCACTCGCGGTACGTCGGCGATGTGCCTCAAAGCGTTTTCGACCCAAGTCTTACCAGCGTCGATAGATTTTCTTGTTCCTCCGATCTGTTGGATCACAAAGGTGTCGACCGGCCTGCCGGTTTGGGCGATATTCTCTGCAAGGCGATGACGATTGAAACTCTCGCAGCCGAGGGACAACAGCAGCGCACCCCCGACGTTGGGATGTGTGCAGAGCGCGTTCATCATCCGGTCCGCATAGGCATTGGGATAACACCCTCCAAAGCCGATCAGGTGGACGGGCTGGCCTTTGAAGGTGGCCACGATCTCGCGGGCAACATGATGTGCGCACTCGACCAGATAGGCGACCACAAGGCAATTGCGAATGCCCTTCCTTCCGTCGCTCCGGAGAAAACCCGTCTGTCCGCCGAATTCACTTAACGAAAACATGATTTTTATCCAATGTGTATGTGGCTATATAGTCGCTCTGCAAGTTATGCAGATGAATATGAGCGCCCACTGGAATCGCCTGTTTTGCCGAGCCAATCGGAATTCCGCACTTCACCACCTTCTCGCCGGCTTGAATGGGACGGGCCGCGACTTTATGGCCGATCGCGATGTTCTCCGTGAACACGACTTCGTGGCCGTCGATCAGACCATGATCTCCAGGCTTGAGAGGAGTCACGACGATACAGACGTTGTCGTCGCGGTGGATACGCAATAGATGGCGTGACTTATCTTCCGTCGGCATAAGACTTTTCCGCCCTGGAGATACGCCTCGACTGGGTCAGTTCACCGTAACCTCTTAACCTGTCGGCGAGTTTAGTGCCTGAGGGCATCACGTTATTGCGTTCGTTGTAACTGGTCCTTGAACATTGCAGAGTTGCGGTACTTTACCGTCTGTAAGTGTTCGCAATAGAGGACCAACTCCCCTGGCATTTTAAATATCTCATAAGAAACTCTGACCATGCCCATTTCAGGGTAGCGCGGCCATTTTTCCAGGTGCGTGCGAATGGTGTAAATGGTATCGCCTATAAAAACCGGCTTAATAAAGCGCAACCTGTCGTAGCCGTAGCTGAAGGTGTGAATGTTGTTGTGAGCCATGAGACCCAATCCCAGGCTGAAGACCATCGCGCCGGCTACCAGACGTTTTCCGAAAACTCCTTCTTCCTTCGCGAAAACGTCATCCGCCACGTAGGGGTGCATATCGAGAACGAGCGCATTGAACAGCATGCTTTCCCCTTCGGAAATTGTGCGGCGAATGGAACGGGCTCGCTTGCCGATCTCAAAGTCCTCATACAACCAATCCTCAGCGTTCCAGATGGGGATTTCCTTGTGCTTGGCGGGATCAGGATTTGGGTTTTTCAACTGTGTCCTCTTCTTGTTTCACGCTATTTGTCTTGCTGACGAACGCTGCTTCGCGTAGTTGTCGTTGAGCCTATGCACAAGCGCGGCATCGCTCAATTCGCCGCGCAAACAACGATTAATATCGATCCCTGCGGCTTCAAAGAAACGGACAAATCCGTCAAAGCGGGGCCGCACGTAGGCAGTCTCCAGGGTTTGTAGAGTATTTAGGAAGAAATCGTCGGACGCTTTGTTGACCGCAGCATCTCGCCAGGCGGCAAAGCTAGCGGGTTGCCCTCCCTCACGGAAATAAGTTCCGCTCTGATGTTCTGGGCTAACAAGCCATCTAGCATAAGCGATGGCCGCCGGCTGGTTTCGGCTGAATCGGCTGACCGCGACGCCTGTTCCTCCCAGCATGGTGCCCGCACAGCTGTTCTTGCCAGCAGCAGGAGCATTGACGAACTTCAGTCTTACCGGGCGCTCAACTCGCGAGTAATTGGAGTACCCGAAGCCGTAAGGACAGTAGACGGCGTCCGAGCTCTCGCTCATAAAATCGTAAACTTGGATCGGATTCCAATCAACTGACTGCGGATGAGCCAGTGCAATGAAAACGTGAAGGCGATCGAGGACCTCCTGCGCGACGGACTCATCGATAAAGAAATCGCGTTCCTCCGGGATGGGGAAACCAAGGCTCGCACTCAGAGTAAAGAAGAGGCTGATCGCATCGGTGGGACACGCGGGCACGACAATGTACTTCCCGGCAGTACGGGCTTTCCTTGCTAATTCCAAAACCAAGTCAAGCGTGTCAGGCACGGCGTCAGAGAGCGAAAACAGAAGGTCGGGCCGATAAGATGCCACTTGTGTCGCAGCGTCGATGGGGAAAGCCCAAAGTCCTCCGCCGTACCAGTAAGACTGCCAGGAAGGACCGACGGAATCCGCGGCAAATCGAGTTTTTTCGGCGTCGCTAATGGAATGCGCGAGATCGACTAACACTCCGTGGGCTGCGGCAAATCCAACGAATGGGTGATCCACAATGAGCAGATCATAACGATCTACATATTGTTCGATCGGCGCTTCCCCAAATTCCTTCAGGCTTCTTCGGTCCCAATGTATTTTGATTCCGGGATGTTGTTTTTCGTATTCGGGAGCGCCGCCGATGAGAGGGGCATAGCCGCGAGGATGGTCCCAGGTCAGCCCTTTCAGAATGATTTCCACTCCCACCCCCGTGCTTCAAAGTAGTTACTGCGAGATCAAGCAGCCGGACGTTTTTCCGCCAGTAGGATGTGTTCGCAATAGAGGACCACTTCATCCCGCTGGTTCAATACTTCACAAGCTTCGACGACGCGACCTAGCCCTTTTCGCTTCGGGTCTTCCTGTTTTTCCTTGACCGTGACACGGGTCCGCAGTGTGTCTCCGATGAAAACCGGCTTCGGGAAACGCAACTTGTCGTAACCGTAGGTAAAAGCGACAGGATTGATCTGGCTTGCAGTAAGACCGATTCCAATGGCGAAAGTCATGGTGCCATGGGCGATCCGCTGACCAAAGGAAGTTTGTCGAGCGAACTCCGCATCCACGTGGTGCGGAAAGAAGTCGCCTGTATGGCCCGCATGAATGACCAGGTCGGTCTCGGTGATGGTTCTCCCGGCAGTCACGCGCTGTGCGCCGACAACATAGTCTTCAAAGTATTCGGTTTGAATCATGATTTCACCGTCGCGGAAGGAAGTCTCAGCCGCTTTCCGCCGATGGGCCTCTGAGAGAGCGTTAGAGGCCAGACTCAACAATTCTTTGGCTTAGGGCGGAAAACACAATTTCATGGGTAGAATATCACTGGCTCTGCCTAGAGCAAGATCGAACGGATCTTATTCTCGCGATCGGTACTACAAACGAAGGACAGGAGCGCTGCTTGAACGATCCCCTCTCGGACCAAGACAAGAAGTCTGAAAGACCACTCCACGGAGTTCTGGTTCTCGATTTCAGCCAGTTTCTCTCCGGGTCGCTGGCCACACTTCGGCTGGCGGACATGGGAGCCCGCGTCATTAAGATCGAGCGCCCCGGGACGGGAGACCTGGGCCGCACCATTTATCTGAGCGATACTGACGTGCATGGCGAGAACACGCTCTTTCATGCCATCAATCGCAACAAAGAAAGTTATGCCGCGGATCTGAAGAATCCATCCGATTTAGCCAAGTTGCGCATGTTAATTGCGCGCGCTGATGTGATGGTCCAGAACTTCCGCCCCGGCGTGATGGAGCGGCTGGGGTTCGGGTACGAACAGGTGGCACAGATTAACAGCCGGCTGATCTACGGGATTGTCTCCGGATACGGGAATGCCGAAGCTTGGCGTGAGCGGCCAGGGCAGGATCTGCTGGCGCAGGCGCGTTCTGGGATCATGTGGTTGAGTGGCGACGATGGAGATCCGCCGACTCCCATGGCTCTGGCCGTCGCCGACATGCTGGCGGGACATAACCTGTGCGAAGGAATCTTGGCGTGCCTTGTGCGGCGAGGAGTGACGGGCCGCGGCGGGTTGGTCGAAACCAGCCTGATTGAAGCCTTACTCGATTTCCAATTCGAGGTTCTTACGACGTATTTTAATGACGGCCGCCGGCCGCCGCGGAGGAGCGCATTTCGCAACGCACACGCTTACCTGGCGGCGCCTTATGGAGTTTATGACACGGCAAACGGTTATCTCGCGTTGGCCATGTCGCATCTTCCGACGCTAGGTAAGTTGCTCGATCTGCCCGCGCTCGAGGAAATTACCGATCCCGCCGATGGCTTTCGCCGTCGTGACGAAATCAAGCAGATCATTGCAGGACGTCTCAAAGAGCA
>Ga0187771_10000471_pt1 | contig 24945 bp, 20 predicted proteins | sample 0116_SJ02_MP15_1_FD_133139 | JGI IMG/M metagenome (GOLD analysis project Ga0187771, IMG submission 133139) | Tropical peat soil microbial communities from peatlands in Department of Meta, Colombia - 0116_SJ02_MP15_10_MG | ecosystem: Environmental > Terrestrial > Soil > Wetlands > Peat | place... | reverse complement strand
TTGCATGATGGTCGGCGCTCGCACGGTGATACCGCGCACGATGCCTCTGTATTCCTTGATCCGATAGCCGTCGATGCTCAAGGTCGTGGTTACGGGGATCTCCATGAGCCCTCCCTTCCTCAACGGGGAGATTACAAGCCAGGAGGCCGGCAATCAAGAGGGTCTGCCCATAAGAGTTGTGTCGGAGGACGCGTCCTGAGGGATTTTCGGCATGTTAAATCCTTGCGTTTAGAGTTGATTTCGATAAGAATGTCCTCCCTAAAGATCACCCCCGAGGACTAGGACGTGCAACTCATCCCCCGTGATGAGAAGTTCTACAACCTCTTCCGAGATCAGGCCGAGAACATTCAAACAGCGTCTCGGCTGCTCGTTTCCCTGTTCACCGATTTCCACGATGTCGAAAAGCAAGTGGCGGAAATCAAGTTTCTGGAGCACAAGGGCGACCAGTTGGTGCGCACGTTGATGACCAAGCTCAACAAGACTTTCATCACGCCCATCGATCGGGAGGACATCCACGCTCTGGGCTCCGCACTCGACGATGTGCTCGACCTGGTGGACGCCGCGGCCGGGCGCTTGATCACCTACAAAGTAAAGAAAGTCACTCCCGAGGCTCAGCAGCTTGCCAAAGTGATTGCGCACGGAGCGGAAATTCTGGTGAAGGCCATCGCGCAGTTGAATCACCCGCAGAATATGCTCGAGTATTGCGAGCAGCTTACGCTTCTGGAGGAAGAGGCCGACTGGATTAAAAGCGAATGCATTGCCCGCCTGTTCGAAAACGCTACCGATCCCATCGAAGTCATCAAGTGGAAGGAAATCTACGAGGTCCTGGAGGCCTGCACGGACAAATGCGAAGACGTAGCGGATGTCTTGGAGGCCGTCGTTCTAAAATCCACCTGAAGGCCCGCCCCTGTCAGCTGCGAGGCCCGGAAGTGCGGCCGCGGATCTGCGGCGAGCTACTCCGGCAGCCGGAGGCTCTGATTCCGCGCCCTGGGTAAGTCATGCCCTCAATGGTTACGTTCGCCATCATCATTGTGGTGACGGCGCTTCTCTTCGATTTTCTCAACGGTTTCCACGATGCGGCCAATTCCATCGCCACCGTGGTTTCGACGCGAGTCCTCGCTCCGTTCACGGCGGTTATCTGGGCCGCTTTCTTTAATTTCGTCGCCGCCTTCACTTTCGGCACCGCCGTGGCCAAGACCATGGGCCATGGGATGATCGACCTTCAGTTTGTTAACCTCTACGTGATTCTGGCTGGTCTCGTGGGAGCCATCTTCTGGGACCTGTTCACCTGGTTTTACGGCTTGCCGGTCAGCTCCTCGCACGCCTTGATCGGCGGCTATGCGGGAGCCGCCATCGCCAAGGCGGGCTGGAAGGTGATCATTCCCGGCGGGTGGACAAAGACCCTGCTGTTCATCATCCTCTCGCCCGCCATCGGGTTGGTGCTGGGCTCCGCCCTTATGATTGCCGTCGCCTGGACCTTCCGCAATTATGCGCCCTTGCGCTTGGATCGCTACTTCCGCAAGCTGCAGTTGCTTTCCGCCGCGGCCTACAGCTTTGCGCACGGCACGAACGACGCGCAAAAAACCATGGGCATCGTGGCGGGCACCCTGTTCACGGCGGGGATCCTCAAAACTTTCTACATTCCCTTCTGGGTGGTCTTGATGGCCCACGCGGCGATCGGTCTGGGAACTCTGGCCGGCGGATGGCGAATCGTAAAGACCATGGGGATGAAAATCACCAAGCTCAAACCCTTCGGCGGATTCTGCGCCGAAGGGGCGGCTGCCTTGACCATTCTCGGGGCTGCGGTCTCCGGCATCCCTGTTTCCACGACGCACACGATTGCGGGCGGCATCATGGGCGTGGGAAGCGTGCAGCGGTTCAGCGCGGTCCATTGGGGAGTTGCACGAAGCATCCTATGGGCGTGGATTCTGACCATCCCGGTCGCTGGCTTGGTGGCGGCGTTCAGTTTCTTGCTGATTCACCATTTCATTCCGGCGGCATAAAATAAACAGCCGCATGATCCAGCTTCGGGCCCCTGACTTCCCGCCTCCTGCCCTCTGCGTTTTCGCCTCCACTTCGCCGGTTCGTGAAATGGATATCAGTCTTTGCGCTGGTGATTCTCAACGCGGATATATGGCCGGATCGCTTTCCATTTCTTGATTCCCATCCCCCTCAAAGCCATAAGATCCTCCACGCGATGGAAGGGGCCGTGTTTCTGACGATAGGCCACGATTTGTTGGGCCAACTTCGGACCCACTCCGGGCAGCTTCTGAAAATCGTCGACGGAAGCGAGGTTGATGTCCAATGGCTCGGGCGGGAGTTTCGAATGCCGCTGCGCCTGGGCGGGCGAAGTCGCGTTGTCCCCTTGCAGTGCGATGTACGAAGAGGGCACGGCGGTGAGGTATCCGATCTCTGTGTATGATTCGAGACTGTCGAGCGAGAGAAGAAGGGTCGCGAGGAGCAACATACTCACTCGCACCTTAGCGCGCCACGCGTTAAACATACGGTATGGCCCCGCCTAGTCCGCGCCCATCGGACTACTCTCATCCTTTGGCGTTCTGCCTACTGCCTCCCGCCTTCTGTTCTCCTGCCAGTCGCAACATGCCGTGCAGGAATTCCCTGTAGAGCGGCACAAGATCCGGAGCCACTTTTCGCAGCGCAGCGAGGTGGCGCTCCACGGTTGTCCAGTCCCCGCGCACCACCGGCCCCGTCAAGGCGCGTCGAGCTCCAAGTGCCGCGAAGTTTCGAATCGTCTCAGTCACAAACTGTCGGAGCATCGGACGCGCCACGTGATTAGGAACACCAGCACGCCTGAGCAAGCGCGCCGACCTCTCCATCAGCACAACCACGGTGGGGCTAACCAAAAAGGCGGAGAGATGATAGAGAGCCCTCTGCCCGCCGTGAACGTGGAAAGCCGTGCCCTTTAGCGCTTTGACGTACTTCCGAGCCATCCTCTGCGCCGCCGCGTTGCCTTCAACACACCAGTAGCAACCCAGGAGATTGCGCACTCCCGCCGAGGCATCCGGCACCGTCTGAAAGGGATGCAGGGATCCGATCGCCGCTCCTCGCCGCTTCAACGGGCGCAGCACGGAGGCCGGCAACGAACCGCACGTGTGCAGCACCACTTTGCCCCGCCACGCGCGCGGGCCTCCCGGCTGGCTCGCCAACAGCTTCGCAACTTCGGGGAGGGCACGGTCTGCGGTCGTCAGGAGAAGAGTTTTCGCCAGCGAGAGCCGGGGGTCGAGCAAAGCGATCGGCTTGCCGCCGCCGATGAATCGCGCCCCGCTGCGAGCCCTGGCGAGTCGCCGCGCCGCCACAAAACGGACGTCGACACCAGCTTCCTTCAACAGCCTGCCGATTGCCTTCCCGACGCGTCCAGGTCCGACAATCGCCAGCCCGGAATGCTGCCCCGCCCCTCGCGCACTCAACGACCCGCCTCCTGACCGCCCGGACAAGCTCGCTCGCAGACACAAGGAACTGCACTTCTGCCAAGCAATTCTTACACACTGAGCGGCAAGTTTTGCGATATCTGAATTCGCTGGATCCGCGGTCCACCCACGGACCCCAAACTCTCCGCTCCTTAGAACGCGTGCAACCTTTTCAATCTAAAGCCAGTGGATGCAATCGTCGCCAGAAGTGACGAAGAATCTCCGATTAAACAGGGGTCACAGGCTGACACGGTGGTTTTGGAGAAATTCTTGCACATAGATAGGTGAAGGGACTTGGGGCATGAGCGATGTCCTCTCCACGACTTTTGTAACCGCATTCATACTCATCTATATCTTTTTGCTCTTAGGACTTTTGGCATGGAACTCGCGAAAATGGTTTGGCGCCCGACGGAAGAAGAACCCATCAGAAGAGGCACAGAAGTCTGTTCCTCCCCTGCATATTCCACGCGACCTCGAATAGGCTCAACGCGCCCTGACGTCACCCCCCGTTACTAGTTGTTCAGCAAGGTTGAGCGCTTCTTCCAAGCTCTCTTCATTCAATCCGCCGCCTTGGGCAAAATCCCTTGGACCTCCGCCTTTCCCGCCGAACTTCGCCACACTTTCTTTGAGGATCTTGCCCATGTCCGCTCCCCCGCCTGGAGATTGTGAGAAGAAAAGGGCCGCGGGGCTGCCCTTTACTCCAACCAGAGCCACCGTGGAGGGCTGTTTCGCCAAGGCATGAGCCACCATCTCCGCGACCGCCGCGCCCTCGGCGGAAAACACTTGCCTAATAATCTTCCGGCCCGCTTTCTCGGGCGCGGCTCGCCAAAGTTCCAACGCCTCCAGTTCAGCCAAGCGTTCGGCGAGCTTCTCGCGCGCTCGCGCACCCTCGCGTAGTTCTTGACCTTGTTTAGCGATGAGTTCAGGCACGCTTTCCATGCCCGCCGAGAAGAGGCGCGCCGCTTCGCTCAGGAGCGCGAGGTCTCGGCGCGCCGCGCGCAGGGCCCGTTTCCCGCAAACAAACTCCACCCGCGTCAGGCCCTTCATGCGCTCATGCCTGCGTACGGCGATAAGCCCGATGGCGCCCGCCCGATTCACATGCGTTCCCCCGCACGCGGAAAGGTCGAAGTCCTCAATCTCCACCAGCCTGACGTCGCCCTCCCGGGCAGTCGGCTTGCGCAGATCCAGACGACCGGCCTCGGCCGCCTGTCGGAAGAAGATCCGGACCGAGCGATTTTCGAACACCACCTGATTCGCCAGGTCCTCGGCTTCCTCCATCTGCCTTTGCCCCAGACGGTCTGAGTCCAGGTCGATCGTGGACGCTTCCGCTCCCAAATGAAAAGAGACCGTCTTGTAACCCCCGGTCTTCTCAAACGCCCCAGAGAGCACGTGCTGGCCGGTGTGTTGCTGCATGTGGTCGAATCGGCGCTCCCAATCGATGGCGCCCTTAACGGTGTCGCTTTCGGGCCCCCGCTCGAGCAAGTGAGCAATTTCCTCTCCCTCGTCCAGCGCCTCGAGGAGGGGAAGGCCTCCCAAGGTGCCGTGGTCGGCGGGTTGGCCACCCGATTCGGGATAGAAAGCCGTGCGGTCAAGGTACACGCGAGAACCCTTCGGCCCGGATTCGACCCGCAGCACGCGCGCTTCAAACTCCCGCAGGTAACAGTCCGTATAATAGAGACGTTCGGTTTTCGGCATGGCGGTCAATTCCTTGAATTCAAGCCCAAGGTTTGGAGAACCTCCACATACTTGTAGCCGCTGGCGGTCAGGAATAGCACGATTATCTCATGGCCGGCGAGTTGCCCGTCCCACAATAGCTTCTTGAGCGCCGCGAGCGTCGCTCCCCCCTCCGGCGAAGTAACCACTCCCTCAGTTTCAGCCAGTTCGCGAACCGCTGCCAGCATGTCCTGATCGGAAACGGCCAGGGCGCTGCCGCGGCTCTCCCGCAGCGCTCTCAGCATCAGGAAGTCGCCGATCGCTGAGGGAACCCGCAGGCCGGAGGCAAGCGTAGTAGGGTCGGTCCATTCTGCGGCGTGCTCGCTCCCTTCGGCGAAAGCCCGCACGATAGGAGCGCAGCCTTGCGACTGAACGGAGAACATGCGAGGGCGGCGCCCGCCAATCCATCCCAACTTTTCCATCTCGTCGAAGGCTTTCCACATCCCGATCAGACCTGTTCCCCCGCCGGTGGGGTAGATGATGGCTTCCGGAAGGCGGCTGTCGAGCTGTTCGACGAGCTCGTAGGCCATGGTCTTCTTTCCCTCGAGGCGGTAGGGCTCGCGAAGAGTCGAGACATCAAACCAGTCGCCACCCTGAAGGCGTTCGCGCATCGCGCGGCCACAGTCCTTGATGCTACCGGGCACGAGGACAACCTCCGCGCCCAGGAGCGCGCATTCCAGCACGTTCGCCGAGGGCGTTCCCTCCGGCATGAAGACCGCCGCCTTCATCCCCGCCCGGGCGGCGTAAGCGGCCAGCGCTCCTCCGGCGTTGCCCGCGGAAGGCACCGCCAGCTTGCGAATTCCCAGCTCGCGCGCCACGCTGACCGCCACGGCCAGGCCCCTCGCCTTGAATGATCCGGTGGGGTTAAGGGATTCGTCTTTGAGGTAAAGGTTAGGCAAGCCCAGCCGCTCGCCGAGCCGCTGGGCGCGCAGCAGGGGTGTGAACCCTTCACCCAGGCACACGATGGACGAGTCCTGGTCAACCGGCAACACCTCCCGGTAGCGCCACAGGTTGCGGGAGCGGGAGCCCAGTCCACTCAGACCGAGACTTGTGGCGGCGCTCCGAAGGTCGTACCGAACCAGCAGCGGCGAGCCGCACGGACACAGGTTATAAATTCTGCCAGGCGGGAATTCCCTTCCGCACCGGGCACACTCCAAGTGAGAGACGCAGGACATGCGGCGGCGAGTCTAGCAGAGGCACGAAAACGCGGTCAACGCCAGGTTCAACGCTCAACCCGGCCCGTGCTAGAATCTTTGCGCATGCCAATCCGCCTTATTGCGATTGACCTTGATGGAACTCTCTTGAACAGCCGCTGGGAAGTTTCCGAGGCGAATCGTCAGGCGCTGGTTGCGGCCACCGAGAACGATGCCCAGGTAGTGCTCGTGACGGGCAGACGATTCTATTCCGCTCTGCCTTTCGCGCAGCAGATTCCCTGCCCGATCACGCTCATCACCTCCAATGGCGGGTTGATCTCAACTCCCTCAGGCGAAGTGCTCCACCAGGATTTCCTGCCTCGAGAAACCGCCCGGCAGGTGCTGGAAGTCACGCGAGAGTTTCGCCCCTATTCCGTTCTCATTTTCCATATGCCCGGTTATGGGCAAGTCAGCATGCAGGACAATGCAGTCCTAGACGGCCCGCTGGGTTGGTACCAGAGGACCAGCGCGCACTGCCTGCGCCTGGTGCCGGATCTTGAAGCTATTCTCGATACGGATCCCATCCAGGTGATGATTGGCGGGCCACCCGCGCGAATCGAACTTGCCGAGCGGCTTATCCAGAGCTCGCTGGTTCATGAACGTGTCCATTTGACGTGGACCAAGTACTTCACGCGGAATGTGTCCATTCTCGATATCATGAATCGCGGCTGCTCCAAGGGGCGGGCGCTCAAACTGTGGGCGGAACGATGCGGCCTCTCCCCTCACGAGGTCATGGCGATCGGCGACAACTTCAACGACATCGAGATGCTTCAATTCGCCGGGTGCCCGGTCCTCATGGGGAATTCCTGCTCCGATCTCCACCGGCCGGAATGGCCTCGAACACTCTCTAACGATCAAGACGGCGTCGCGGAAGCCATCCGGACGTATGTGCTGCGCTAGTGCCGTTCCAACTTTTTGGCTCTAGCTCTACCACCGGTGCGCAGTATGGATTTTGGCAAGGCACCGCCCGCCATCTGTCTAGGCGCGATAAGTTGGAACGGCACCAGACGCTGATTTCTGCCGCGCCGGCACCAGGACGCATAACTACCGTTGATCGATGATCTCTGTTCCCGGCGGAGGGGTGAATTTGAAGAGTGACGGAGTGAGTGGCGCGTTGCGGACGAGTTTGTCAAACCGGAAGTCCATGACACTCTCGTCAGGATAGACGATCTCCAGGCGCCGGATGTCAAACTGGGGATCGAGTTCGATGCGCGCTTCGCGATAGTCCTCCTCCCACCCCCGCTTCGGGAAGGCGCGGAGAATACGATCCGAGGGGTCGTGAGGCCAGGCTCCATCCGCGAACTCGATCCTCGAAAAGAGCCGGCGCAAGTCGAATCGCGAAAGCAGCAGGCGGAAGGGGACGCGCATGTCCTCGCTGGCCTTTAGGGGAGTCCGCGTGAGCTGTTTTTCGTCAGGGACGTACAGCAGAAGGCGCTTGCCGTCCGAGAGGAAGAGCTTGTCCTTGGGCCGCTGGTAATCCCAACGCATCAGCCCGCCTTTGGCAAAGTAGACTTTGCCGCTCTCGACACGGGTTCTTCCTCCCGACAAATAGGTTTGTGTAAATTCCGTGCTCAGGGTTCGCACCGCGCGGTAGCTCGACTCGACCTGGTGCAAGTAGTCCTGGAGCGCGGCGGGGGCCGCTCCTTTATTCGGTTCCGGGCCGGGCGCTTGCGGGGCTGCCGCCAGCGCAACGCTTGCTCCCAAAAGGCACACAAGGAATGTCCGCACGATGTATTGCTTCTCAGGGTTTCGCATCAGGCGCCAATAACTTCAGTTTCTTGAGGGCTGCCAGGGTCTCCGGGTCATTGGGGGCGATTTGCAGAGCGGTTTTGAGCTCCCGCGCCGCGTCAGTGCCCCGCCCCGTATCCGAATAGAACATCCCTAGGATGGAATGGGCTCGGGCGTTAGCCGGCTCTATAGCCTCCGCATCCTTGAAAAATCGCTCAGCCTGGACTTTGTCTCCATTCATCCAGCTTATAAACCCAAGCCCCCAACATCCCCAAGTCGTGGGCTGAATCTGGAGCGAGCTTCGGTACTGTTCTTCCGCCTCCCGGTAGCGTTTCTCGTCAAACAAAAGATTTCCCAAAGAATTGCGTACCTCGGTGTTGAACGGGGAAAGCGCAACGGCCGCCCGCAACTGTAGCTCTGCCTCTTGAGGCATTCCCATCTTCTCATAGGTCTGGCCCAGGTGCAGGTGAGCGTCCGAATAGTCTGCCTTGGTCCGCAGGGCGCGCAGATAGTATGCCTCCGCCTCGGCATAATGTTTTTGACGATAGGCCGCTAAACCCAGATTGTTGAGGATCAGCTCATTTTCAGGCGACAGCTCCTCCGCCTTGCGCCACTGCTCCTCGGCCGCTGCATCATTCCCTTGCTTCCAGTAGACAGCCCCCAAATTGTTATACATGTAGTAGGCCGTGGGCGAGGCTTGCAGCGTGCGCGAGTAAAAAGTAACGTCGTCTTTCCAATCGCGATTCCGAGTAACGATGCGAAGGACACACAGGGCGCCGAGCGAGCCGAGTCCGGCTACAAGCGCCCAGCGCCAGATGCCGCGCCGGGCCGAAAGCCTCCGCCAAGCCCGCACCGCCGCCCAACCCGCTATCCAGCAGAAACCGGCAGAGGGCAAGTAAAGATAGCGTTCCGTGAAGACATTTGCGGGCATCCAGCGCGCGTTCAACACCGGCGCAAGCGTCACGAGAAACCAAACGAGTCCGAAGGACACACTACGATCCGTTTTCCAGAACAGGAAGAACAACCCTGTGCAAAGCCCCAGGCCAACGAGTCCCGCCAAGCTCCAAGGAAGGAGCGAAGCCACATCCGCGGGATAAACGTAGTACGCGCAAAGGCGAACCGGCCAGATCATCTTCAACAGGTACTGGCCAACCAGGCTCAGGGCGCCAAGGAACACCGCACCCGAGCTGAGCGCGCGCCTGGTCACGTCGGGCGCAAATGCTCCCAGAAGGCGAATGCGGACGGCCAAGTAGACCAGTGTGATCGCCCACAGTGGTCCGTAACGCAAAGCCTTGAGCGCCGGCGAAGTTTCGTGACGGTCGTCGCGGTAGGAATGCTCGTAGAGGGTGGCCAGCAAGGGAAGCGTAAGCGCTTGCTCCTTGGAAAGCAGGGCCGCCACAAAACTGCCCGCCATGCCCAGACCGGCGGCCCACGACACACTCCTCCAGATGCCGCCCCACACGAGAAAAAGCCAGAATGAAATCAGATAGAAAAATGCCAGTTGCAGTTCGGTGACTGCCGCGATCCAGTCCAACGCTTCCGAGTGGATGGGATGGACCGCGAACAGCACGCACGCCAACAGCGCAATCTCAGACGACTTGAACATTCGCCGGGTCAACAGGAAAAGGGCGCAGACCACCGCAGCATTCAAGAGCAGACTCGCCAGGTGAAACCCCATAGGCTGAGGGCCGAAGATCGCATAACAGAACAAGTAGCCGAGGAGCATGACGGGGCGATAGTAGTTCGTGCGGGCCCGGTAGTCGCCGACATAGGACCAAACGGAAGTGGTGAAAATTTCCCGCAGGTGGGCAAAGTCCCGGACGTAAGGATTAGCGAGCACTTGGGTCCAGTCATCGTATACAAAGCCGTTACGGAGCGTGTTCAGGTAGGGCACGGTCGCGAGGATGGCCAGCAAAACCATCGGTATTAGAGCGGACGAGCGCCGAGAGCCCAGGGCGGTGGGGACCTCGGGGGCGACCAAGCCTTCGGGCGGGGGCGTGTCAGGGCTTTGCTGGAGATTCATGGGAGCGCAATTTTTCGAGGGCGGCGCGGGCTTGAGGGTTGGCAGGATCAGTCCGCAACCCCGCCTCGTACTCTTTTCGTGCCTCCGCAATGTTCCGCACGGCTGCGTATAGCGCCGCAAGTCCAAAGTGGGCGTGGCTGTCAAACTCGTCCAAGGCGACAGCCCGGCGGAACGCCTGTTCCGCCTCTTCACGGCGGCCCCAGCGGGTATAGATGTCACCCAGGTAGTCCCACGCCGCAGGCGTCGCCTCACTTTCAACGGAATTCCGGAACTGGACCTCGGCCTCGGGCAGCCGCCCATTCTCGAAATAGAATTGTCCCAAACGATTCCGCGCCTGAATGTTGAGCGGCGCCAGGGCCACCGCAGCCCGCAATTGCAATTCTGCAGGCCCGTTGATACCGCGCTCGGCATAGAGGCGCCCGAGGTTCAGGTGGGGATCCGTATAGACGGGGCGCTCCCGCATGGAGCGCTCAAAGCACTCGATAGCTTTCGCGTCGTTGTTCTTCCGCGCGTAAACAAGGCCCAGGTTATTCAAGACCATGGCATTGTCAGGAGCTAATTTTTCCGCCACTCGCCACTCGGCCTCGGCAGCCTCGGCGTTTCCGCCGTTCCAGTATGCCGCCCCGAGGTTGATGTGAAGGCCCACCGCCAGGGGCTCGCCAGCCAGGGTGGTGCGGTAGTATGTGACTTCGTTTTGCCAATCGCGGTTCCGCGTTACGATGCGTGCCACAGCCAGGATGGCGAGCAAACCCAGGACTCCCGCAACAGCCTTTCGAGCAGCCGCTGGCCGATGCGACGACCACGCCCAGGCCTCGAAACCTCCCCAAGCAGCGACCCAGCACAAGCCGATTGAGGGCAAGTAGAGGTATCGTTCATTAAATACGTTGGGGCCAATCCAACGAGCGTTTAAGACCAAAGCCAGCGTAGCGAAAAACCAAATCAACCCAAAGGAGACAAGATGGGCGTGCTTCCATAGAAGAACAAATAAGACCGCGCATGCGACCAGGGCCACCACTCCCGCCAGGACACGCGGGTCCAGGGGCGTGACACTCTTCTGGAAAGCATAATAGGCGGTCAGGTGGGCCGGCCATAGGAACTTCCAAACGTACTGGCCTGCGAGCGCAAAGGCGGATAGCACGGCCTCGTACCACGTAACCCGAGGCGTCAGCAGGACGGCCGTAAGCCCTCCAAAAAAACGCACCCGAAAGATGAGATACGCGACGAGGAGAAGCCAAAGTGAGTAGTAACGGGCGGCCTTTTGCCGCCAAGAAGTTTCGCGGCGGTCGTCGCGGTAGAAGTGCTCGTAGACCGTGGCCAATAGAGGGATGACAACCGCCTGTTCCTTGGACAACAGAGACAGGACAAAGCCGGCGGCCATTCCTACCTGCGGCCAGTCCAAGCGCCCGCCTCCGGGCCGCACCACCTCCAGGAAAAACCAAAAGGTCAGGAGGAAGAAGAACGTAACCTCCAGATCCGTGACTGCGGAGACCCATGCCACCGCTTCACTGTGGGCAGGATGAAGCGCGAACAGGACTGCGGTCCCAAATGCCAACCCCGAATTCTGAAACATGCGGCGGGTGAGAATAAACAGCAGGCAGACGATCGCGGCGTTCAGAACCACGTTGGCCAGGTGAAACCCATACGGCAGGGGACCAAACAACTGGTAACAGAGCAGAAAGCCAAAGGTGCTGACGGGGCGGTAGTAGTTGGTCACTCCACGGGCGCCGAGGTGGGCCAGGATGCCGGTGCTGAAGATTTCTTTTAAGTGCCCGAAACTTCGCAAGTACGGGTTGTTCAGGACTTCGTTGTTGTCGTCATAAACAAAACCATTCACTAAGGTGTTCAAGTAAGGGAGTACGGCGCACAAGATCAAGCCCGCAAGGAGCGCGGTAGAGGATCTGCGCTGGGGGGCGAGCCCTTCGCCCGAGATGTTCGCAGGGTCAACCTTCGTTCCTAGCATGAGGTGAGTCCCTTACCAAACTAGTACAGCGCTTTCCGCGTTGGAAGATTACGGCTGTAGCTTCCGCAAGGCAGAGAGCACGTCCTGATTGCCAGGGTCAGCTGCCAGGGCACGCTGGTATTCCTGCCTCGCTTCCGCAGTCCGCCCGGTTGAGGCATACACTAATCCCAGGTTAAAGTGCGCGTGGCTGTCCGAGGCATCCAGCGCCAGCGCGGCCTTGAAGGCGCGCTCAGCTCGCTCCCAATCCTTCCAGCGTCGATAAATATAGCCCAGATAGTCATACGCGGCGAGATTGGGCTCAGCGTTCACCGACTGACGGAATTGCTCCTCAGCTTCGCCAAGCCGGCCGCTGTCAAAATAAAGCTTCCCGAGCACATTGTGAGCCGTGATATCCAGAGGGGACATGAGCGCGGCGGCACGCAAATGCGGCTCCGCGTCTTCCAGGCTTCCCATTTGCGCGTCAGCGGCCCCCAGATTCAAATGCGGAGATGCGAACTTCGGGTCCAGGACGATCGCCGCCTGAAACAGTTTTGCGGCCTCGGCGTATCGGCCCTTCTTGGCGTAAACCATCCCCAAGAAGTTGACCGCGATCGCGTCACTGGGATTCAGCCGGTGGGCTTCCCGCCATTCCGCCTCCGCCGCCTCCGTTTCCCCTCGCAACCAAAATGCAAGTCCTAAAGCCTCGTGGAGCCTGTATTCCCCCGGCTCGACCGCGATCGTCCGCGTGAGCAAGGTCACATCATCGTGCCAGTCCCGGTTCCGAATGTAGGTTCGGATTGCGCACAACACGACGATGACGGCGGCAAGAACCGCCAGAGCGTTTCGCGCCATGGGTTTTTGACTGGCCGCCTTCCTCCAAACCGCCGTCCACGCCCAGGCGGCCACCCAACAAAACCCTACCGAGGGCAAATACAGATACCGCTCGCAAAACACGTTGGCCCCCAACCAACGGGCATTGAGGACGGGGGCGAGCGTGATCGCAAACCATACCAGCCCGAACGATGCCAGGCGCGCCCTGCGCCAAAGCGCCAAGAAAACGAGCGCGCAAAGCACTACCGCCACCGAGCCTGCCATTACGCGCGGGTCGAACAGGCTTATACCTTTCTGATAGGGATAAAATGCTACCAGGCGGACGGGCCACAGTAGTTTCCACAGATACGTTCCGGCCAAAACGGGGGCGGTCAGAAACGCATCCATCCAACTGAGCTGGACCCACGCGGACGGAACTGCGAAAGACCCCAGCAGGCGAACCCGAGCAAACAGATAGCCCATGGTCATCAGCCAAAGCAGGCCGTAGCGGCTGACCTTCTGCGCCCAGGTCGTATTCGCCCGATCATCCCGGTAGCCGTGTTCGTAAATTGTCGCCAACAAGGGAAGCGTGGCGGCCTGTTCTTTGGAAAGGATAGTGAGCAGAAAACTCACGGCCATCGCGCCTTGCGCCCAAGCTCGGCGCCGCCCGCTTGACGCCGCAACCCTGAGAAAAAACCAGAAGGTCAGCAAATAGAAAAAGGTCACCTCGACGTCCGTGACGGCGGAAATCCAGGCCACGGACTCGGTGTGAATCGGGTGAACCGCGAACAGTGCCGCGGCGGCAAACGCCGGGAGGCGATCCCGGAACACGCGCAGGCCGACCAGATAGATGACACACACGGTGGCCGCGTGGAGGAGCACGCTGGCCAGGTGAAATCCATAAGGCAGGGGGCCGAAAATCCGATAGCAGATCAGAAAACCGAAGACCATCAGTGGGCGGTAGTAATTCGTGACGTGATGGACGCCCAAATACGACCAAACCGTGGTGGTGAATATTTCCCGCCAGTGACGAAAGGAATGCACATAAGGATTGCTGAGGATCTGCACACGGTCGTCATAAACAAGGAAATCATTCAGGAGGGTGTTCGCATAAGGCAGGACCGCGAGGGCGATGAGAACGGCCAAGCGCCATGCATCGGCCGAATCCCGGTCCAAAACGCCCTCGGAGCCGGCGGGAACGGGCATCGCGCCGGATCGGGCGCCTCCCCGGGCCGTCATAGACGCTCCTGGAAATTCTCCGTGGCATCCACCTCCGGGCGGGACGCCCGCGGCAAGGGCAGACGCTGCCTCCAGGCGGCGGGCAACGCGATTCGCAGCGGCACTTCTTGGAAACGCGCGAAAAGGAAGTTGGATAGCAAGTAGCTGAGCGGGGCCAGGATCAGCCCGGCTACAACGTCAATCAGATAATGGTAACGGAGATAAAGGGTCGAAACCCACAGACTGAGGACAAGGGGCGAGAGAAGCCAGAACAAGCGCTTTGAGTTCCGGTAGGCGTACAGCCACATCAGGAAGGAAATCGCCACGTGCATGCTGGGAAAGACGTCGCGCAGGATCCGCGCGTAGTCCATGAACTCCACTTGACGATTGAAAAGGGCCAATGATGTACCGAGGGGGACCGAGTACTGGTCGCGAAGGGTATACATGGGGCCAATCGCCGGCACGGCCAAATACCCGAGGAAGCCGAAAAAGCAAACCACGATGAGCCCGGTCATGGCTTCGCGGAATTGTCTTCGCGGCCTCCTGAGATAAATGTAGCAGGCGACGATGGGTATGTTGAGCACGTGGTAAAAATAGGCGAAATCCATCCATGCCGTCAGTGAGGGCGTGATGAATCGTTGCAGCGCCAGACTGGCCTGGAACCCGAAGAGCCTCTGGTCCAGGGCAATCAGCTCGCTATCCCGATCATGGGTGATCAGGAGCCGGGTGGAATCCCCCCAGAGCGAATAGTACATCAGCAGAATGAGGAAGAACGGAAACCAGTCACGGACTATTTCCCAGTAAGGCCGCGCAAACCCCCAAGGGGCCTGGGAGGATGGGTGCATGTCCTCCCGGCCCGCCCAGAAGTAGTGGACCAACTCTTTCGCCATCAGCAAGGCTACCGCGGGAATGATGATGAGCACGTCCGCGGGGCTCAGAGTGTGGTGCTCCAGCCCGCGGAAGGCCAGACGCATCGCCAGATTAATCAGGAAGAAGGCCAACGCTACGACGTCTTCGAGGCGCAGGCGGATGGTCAGAGGGCTATTACTCGACATAGAGGTCTTTCAATGCGTCAAAACGCTTCCTGGCTTCGGGCGGAAAAGGCCGTTGGGCGGTCTCGTTCAAAATAGCCAGCGCGCGCCCCCGGTCCCCTGCCAGAAAATAGGTGTGGGCCAGACCCTCCACGGCGGCTTGGTTATTCCGAAACCGCCGCAGGGCCTGCAGAAAGCTCTCCTCCGCCTCCGGAAGCTCCCGCTTGGACACCTGAGCGAGCCCTTGAAGGACATATGAGGCAGCATAGAAGGGGTGCTCTTGGATCAGGCGCTGTGTCGCTCGCTCGACGTCAGAGTACTGACCCAGAAAATAAGAGCACAAAGCAAATCGGTAGGCATCGGCTTCATCCAGACTGCCCTCGCTCAGGGCTTCCAGGGCCGGCTGGTCATCGAGCGCGGACCGGAACTGGCCGAGAAAAGTCTTCGCGACGACTTCCGCGCGCCAGTAGCGCAATGCTCCGGGGCGCAACTCGACGGCGCGTGTAGCATTTACATAAGCGTTGAGGAAGTCTTTGCGCTCGAGGCTTTGTTGATAGGTCCAGTAGTACATCTCAGCGGCAAAATCGTAGCCGATGTTCCATGCCCCCGTTAGCGCCAAAGAGAGGACGACCAGATACAATGCGCCCTTAACCCACAGCAGTCTTCTGTCCTCGGCTTGCCTGTCCAGCCACAAACTCCTCACCACCTTGACTGCCAAGAGACTCAGGAGCGCCACGCCCAGAAGCTTTATGGCCTCCCAAAATACGAAGCGAATTTCTTCCACGATGTCTTACCCCGTCATCTGAGAAGATTTCTATTGGAGGAGCCGGAGATCCACCCTGCTAGCTGGCGACAAGCTCGCCCGGCCGCCGCTATCGATGACATAAGGCGCTCCAGAGGGGTCGCGCGGCACCGCCTTCAAATAACCCAGCGTGACCAGCTCGGAAAACGCATGCACGGGTTGGCCCGTTCCCACCTTGTACCGGGCCAGCAGTTCGTTGAGGCTTGCCAACTCATTCTGAGCGTCCAGAGCGGCGAGATGCTCGAGAGCGCTCCGGCGGACCGAATCGGTGTCCGCCTGGCGATAGATGTCGAGCCACAGGATCCGGGAAGTCTGGTAGCCCCCGCCTTTGGCCGCCACCGACGCCGCCAGAACCTTCATCCAGGCCAACGCGCCCGGCCTTTCGCTCCCCACCAGAAAGACCTTCGCGGCATTGTCATAGTCCTTGAGATCCCAGTAGTAGATAAACCCCACATCCTCCCATAACCGCCAATAGCCGGGATTGGCCACGATTCCGCGGCGCAAAAGCTGCAGCGCCTCGCGAGGCTGGCCGGCGCCCCCGGGCGGCTTTTCGGCCAGAAAGATGGAGCCATATCGGTAAGCAACCAGCAGCTGGGGGTCGAGGTCTGTCGTAATACGCAGCAAAGGGCCAAGCAATTCGAAACGGGTCGATTGGGCCATGCGCCGGCGCCCGAAGTACTGCACCACGCGCGTCCAGTAGATATCCGCGACGAGACCCTCGTACCCAAGACAGAACCGGCGCACCAGCGAACCGGACGGCATGTACAGAACCTCGGAGATTTCCGCAGCCGGACCTCGCGCGCGGTCGAGCGCACGCTGCAATGGCCAGAGCGCAATGAGGCTGGACACGACCAGGATGCCGCACAAAGGCCGGACTCGTATTCGCCCCGCGATGCCAGAGGAAGACTTCATCGGAACTCTCGTTCCTCGAAGATCAGAATAGCCCCCGAAACCAAGACTGTAATGTAAAGGAGCGCGTAACAGGAATTCGCTACCAGCAAATAGCCCGGAACCGCTTCCCCGTGCGCCACCTGGGTGATGACGTTAAAATTGCCGAAATTTGGGAGCAGGTAATAGACCAGCGCGGTCGCTTTGCGCAGGACGGCGCTGGCGCTTTCCTCTCCAAACCATCGGACGTCGCTCAGGAGGTTTCCGATAACAAAAAGGCAGAAGGTGTACACGGCAGACAGGATGGGTGTGGACAGGCAGGAAAACAGCAGAGCCAGACCCACCACCAGCGCCAGCTCCAACAGGATAAAATAAATGGCCGCCAGGGCGGTAAGGTCGTGCCATTCCAGGCCGCGCTTTTGGTACAAGAGTGCCAGGTAGAAACCCGCCGTCATGATCGAGGTGTTGACCAGCAAGGTAAAAAGGAGCCCGACATACTTTCCGACAATAAATTCGGCGCGCGCCACGGGCTTGGAGAGAATCACATAAACGGTCTTTCGCTCGATCTCCTTGGAGACAAGGCCAATGCCGATGAAAATGGCCATGAGCAGGCCGAAGACGGATATGGAGGTCAGGCCCAGGTTGACGAGGATGATCTGGTCAACGCCCACAGAAATGCTGGCGAAAAGGATGGCCGCACCGATCATGAGCAAGGCGAAAACGATCAGGTTGTAGAGAACCCGTTCCCGCACGGATTCCTTGAAAGTGTGGAAGGCGATGCTGCCGATGCGCGTCATCTCGTTAACCCGTTCATGAGGGGAGAGGGACTGCTTCCTCCTTTGTGGCATCGCGAGATGCACTTACCTTGGCGAGGAAAAAGTCCTCCAACGACATCTTCACCGGGCTGAGCGATACAACCCTGACTCCGTGCCGAAGGGCGATCTCCAGGATTTTCGGCACCTCATGCTCCTCGGGAATCTCCAGTCGAACCCAGTCCCCCGTACGGACGACGGAAGCGGCGTGAGGTTGCAGTTCCGCCATGGCGGCAGGCGCCGGGTCCTCAAGCAACACCTCCGTAGAGGAGACCTCTAGACGCAGGATTTTATGCAGGTCGCCGCAACCTTGCAGGCGGCCGCGGGATAGAATCGCTACCTGGTCACAGAGAGTCTCCGCGTCGGAGAGGATGTGGGTCGAAAAGAAGACGGTCTTCCCGCGCGCTTTCAGCCCCAGGATGAGGTCCCGCACTTCCCGGCGGCCCAAAGGGTCGAGACCGGACATGGGCTCGTCCAGAAAGATCACTTCGGGATCGTTCATCAACGCCTGGGCGATGGCCGTCCTCTGCACCATCCCCTTCGAGAATTTTCGCAACGGGACTTTGCGCGATTCCGCCAGCCCTAGCTGTTCGATCAGTTCGCCCACCCGGCTGCGTCGCAGGGCCGCAGGAAGTCCGAAAAGCTCGCCCACGTAATTCAGGAGCTCTTCGGGAGTCAGGTGGTCGTACAGGTATGGATTTTCGGGGAGGTAGCCTAACCGAGCGCGGACCGCCCGGTCTTCGAAACTCGTTCCGAGGATGCGGGCCGTCCCGCGCGTGGGGAAGATCAGCCGCAGGAGAAGAGTGAGGGTAGTGGTCTTGCCCGCCCCATTCGGCCCGAGCAATCCGAAAACCTGACCTGCCTCTATCTGCAAATTGAGTGAATCCAGCGCCCTTTTCGAGTGCTTGCGCCAAAACCCGAACCGATAGTCCTTGGTCAGATCGATTGTTTCAATCGCCAGCATCATCAGGCAACGGCCCGCAAGACCTTGCGGTCGCGAGGCGTCCGAGATAGAAGAACGTCGAATCTAATATACCGATTGCGCGCCCCAAACGGAAGCCGAAGACTTCCCCACTGCCTACAGGAACGCCAAGTTCGGTTCGGAGTGCCCCACGTAGCGCCACATAAATTGTAGCGGCGCTCTACGAGCGTCGTCCGGCGGTCATAGACCGCCGCTACAACGCCAGTCACGCAAAAAGAAAGGGGAGCACCCTGGCTCCCCTGAACCCATACCTTTGACCTTGATTGCCTGACCGGATTACCCGGCGATGGGCGAGTCCGTCGAACCTGCGGTCGTTGTGCTGTTCTGGCGGATTACACCCGACTGGTCGGTGTAGTAATAGTTGGTCCCTGTCGAAGTGCTGACAGGCGTCCCGGTGATCGAGTACTGGTTAATCCTTCCCGACGGATCAGTGGGGAAAGACGTGTACAAGAAGCCGTAGCCGCTCTTCACGCCCGTCCCTAGAACGCTGTCGATCAAACCCGCCGCCTGGGAAGTTGGAGAGCCCGTTGCCGAGGGTGCGAGGTAATCCAGAAAAGCACTGTACCCTGAGTTGTAGGTGGATGCGTACGTGATCTCAGCCGTGTTGAGGGTCCTCAACGAACCCACACACGATGCCTGGTTCGCAGCAATCCGCGAACGAAGCAGGTTGGGAATTGCGATCGCCGCGATGATCAGGATGATCGCAACCACGATCAGCAACTCGATTAACGAGAAGCCGCGTGTGTTGTTCTTCATTCTTGCCTCCTTTGTGCGTTGACTTCAAGAGATGCAAGCTGTTGCGATTGCATCGCGGATTATATCGCAAGTCATGTACCAATGACACTAGGGCAAGAATTTTCTTTCCACAAGTAAGGTGTTTATTATCAATGGCTTAAGGCTCGCATGAGAAGAGGTGGCACTCTTTCGCCTAATGGGCCAAGGTGGAATGCCTATTTTTGTCGTGACTTCCCGACAATTTTTGTCAGCGCACCCGGCCCTACTTTTTCACGCCCTGCTGGCTCAAAGTGGCCTGAATATCAGCGATTTGTTGGCGCGCCGCGGCGAGCTGCGGGCTGATAGAGGCCTCCGCCTTGAACTCGCCCAGCGCGCCTTGCAGATCACCTTACAGCCGCAGGACAGTGCCGAGCGCAAAATGATAACCCACCCCGTTCGGCCGGATTTGGATGGCTCGCCGAAAGCAGGTCCCAGATTCGTCGACGCTACCCATTTTGAGTAAGGTGAGACCGAGGTATAAGTGCTCGTCCGGCTTGTTCGGATTGATCTCAATAGCTCTGGCCAAGTAGCGCTTCGCCAAATCGAGCTCTCCCATCCGATAATACGTGTACCCCAGGTTGTAATTCGCGAACCAAAACCCCGGGTAACGTTCCAAAGCCTGGTCGTAAAGCGGGATGGCGGCCTCGTATTTCCCCGCTTCGCCGAGCACGCTCGCAAGGTTCGTCTTAGGTATGCAATTGTTTGGAGCGCTGAGCAGGTTATGCTCGTAGAAAACCAGATTGTCACGGAAGTAGTAACTTTGATAAGCCGTGCCGAAGACCATTGCCACGGCCAGAACGGCTATGGCTGCGAGCTGCGCTACGGGTATTCCGGCAATCTGCGTGCGGCCCACCCGAAGCTGCCGCAATGCGGCCGCGACGATAATGGCAAAACCGACAGAGGGTAAATAGAGGTAGCGATCGTGCGCGAAATCGTCTCTTAGGAAGACGCGGAGATCCAAGAGGGGCAGGAGGGGCAAGAGGAGCCAGACTGAGGCGAAAGCAATTCTCGAATCGCGTAGGGCGGCCCACGCCAACACCGCGGCCACAATCACCACTCCAATCGCCGGCAACGCGAAATTCGACAAGGTCGGCTGCGTCACGGTTGCGAGATCGTAAAACGTGCTGAGGCCAACCGGCCACACCAGGTGCCTCACCCAGAACCACAGGAGGGAAGGCCAGGTGCAAACAAGCGTCGAAAGCGGCACAGGGTTCAGCAGATGACTGAACCCTTTCAGGGCGTGAATTCGCGCCCAAAGGTAGAAAGGAACTGGTACGAGATACGGACTTGCGGACACCAAGGCGTGCCGCATTCGCCGGAGGTGGGCCGCGAGGGTGGACTGATCCTCCCGTCGGGCGGGGAACAGCCATGCGTGCGCAAAAATAATGAGAGGCAGGGCGAGTGCGGTCTCCTTTTCGAACATCGCGATCACGTAGAGAATTAAAGATAGGGCCATCCAAGCGGCTGCCTTGCTGTGCTCATCACGCTGCTTGAGATAGCACAAGAACGAGGAGAGCAAGAAAAGGCCCAAGAGCGGTTCGGTTACGCCCGAGATCCAGGTCACGCCCTCGATGTGGACCGGATGGACTCCGAAAATAAGCGCGGCCAGAGCGGCGGAGAAGGAATCGCGCAGGACGCGGGAAGCCAGCAAGAACACAAGAATTGTAACGGCGAGATGAACGAGCACAGTCGTCAGATGCCACGCCCAAGGACGCATCCCCAGCACCGCATCGTTCAGGCGCAGCCAGAGAAGAAAAACCGGCCGATAATAATTCCCCAAGTCTTCAGGCGAGACCCCCGCCCAAACCGGCGCGGTGAAATACTGGCGGACAAAAGCCCAGGAGTGGACCGCGGGATTATCAACAATCTGGCCGTGGTCATCGTGGACGAACTGGAAGGTGAGCGTCTCCGCGTAGGCAGCAAAGGTCAGCGCCAACACGATTCCGCACAGCAGCGCGGGAGAGGGCGTCCAACCTCTCTCGGCTGAAGCGCGCGCGTCCACGGACTGCGTCGCGAGGTTTAATGTGTCGCTCATGGTTTTTGAGAATCGGGCGCCCGCGAAGAATCAGGAAGAGTCGAGCCCGGTGTCAAGCGGAGACGCAAGGCCTCCTCTATCTCGTTAATTTGTTTGCGCGCTTCCGAGTGACGGGGATTCAGCGCCAACTCCGCCTGAAACTCCCGGAGAGCCTCAGGCAGGTTGCCTTGCGTTTTTAGCACCATGCCGAGCGCGAAGTGGTAGTTATCGGTGTACCTGCCCATCGCCACCGCCCGGCGCAGGTTACGTACAGCGTCTTCCAAGTGGCCCATTTTGAACTGCGTGAGCCCCAAACAGAAATACGCGCTCGCCGGGAAGGGCATGGATTCAGCCGCCTGGGTGAGGTAATACTCGGCCTCCTCGAGCTTCCCCATCTGGTAGTAGGCATAGCCGAGGTCATAGACGACAAAGCCCGGATCGGGATTCCGTTTGAGAACCTCCAGATAGATGTCCACCGCTTCGGCGTAGTGGCCCTGTTCACCGAGTAGCCCGGCGAGGTTTGTTTTTGCCGCGTCGTTGTCGGGCGCCACCGCGTAAGAATTCGCGTAGTAGGTCGCGTGGGTGGCGTAGTAACCGCTTTGCGCAACAGTGCTCTGCCCCAAAGCGCAGGCAATCACCAGCAGCAGGGCAACCTGCAGCGCCGGCTGGCCCAACAGGCGCGATTTGCCTGGCTTCAGGCGACGCAAAGCCAGCGCGGCCAGGATTGTAAAGCTCGCCGAGGGAAGATAGAGGTAACGGTCGTGAGCGAAAAAACCGTTACCGAAAATCTGCACGTTCAGGGTGGGCAGAATGGGCAGCACCAGCCACAGTGAGGCCAGCGCCACTTGCGTCGAATTCTTCGCCCACCATGCCAACAGCAGGATCGCAAGCACCACCGGCACGGCAGGGAGGACCGCGTTGCGGATCCCTGGATGGACGACGTAAGTCAGGTCGTAAAAAGGATGCAAGCCGGCTGGCCAAAAAAAGTGCCGAAGGTAAAGCCAGAGCAGCGACGGCCAAGTACTGATCGTGGTAACAAGCGGCAGGTTCACCGAGGGATGTTGAAAACCTTTCAGCACCAGATACCTGGCCACGAAGTAGGGGACGGTGAGACACAGGTAGGGCGCCGCGCTCCAAAAGCTATCCTTCAAACGGCGCGGCCAGTGCTCCAGCCAGCCGTGACCGGCGGATTTCCACCCCACCCAGCGGCTCGCGAAAATGAGCGCCGGCAGGACAACGGCCGTCTCTTTCATCAGCATCGCCAAGGAATATAGGCCCAGCGATGCGATGAGCCAGGCGCGCGATTTCACCGCCTCCTCCTGCGAGCGAAGGAAGCAAAGATAGGACGGGATGATGAGCATGGCCAGGAGCGGCTCGGGCACGCCGGCAACCCAGGCCGCCCCTTCGATGTGGATGGGATGCAGGCCGAAGATCAAGCTGGCGTAGAGTGCCGCGACCCAGTCGGCCAAGAGTTTGCGCGCGAGAAAGAAAACGCAAAGCGTGGCGCCCACATGGGCCAGCACCGTAGTCAGGTGCCACCCCCAGGGGTTTGTGCCGAACAAGACGTAGTTGAACCGCAGCCAGAGCAGAAACAAGGGGCGATAGAAATTCCCGGGAATGTCCGGATGCCGGAAGGCCCATACATCCGCGCTGAAATAGCGAGGCAGGAATCGCCAGGAGCGAAGAAAGGCGTTCCCGAGGATCTGGTATTCGTCGTCGTGAACGAACTCGAACCAGAGGGTATCGAGATAAGCGAGAAAGGTCACGGCCAGGACGAGCGATAAGAGCCCCACAGGGACCCATCGTGACACGGAGGAGGTGGCCGTCTCGGCACCCGCATGCCCCGCGTCCCGAGTGAGGTTGAGGTTTCGGACACCGTTCATTGCGCGCCCACCTGTTTGTTCTTATCCAAGGCCTTCTCTATCTCGGCGATCTGTTCGCGCGCCCTGGAGTGGTCGGGATTCACCTCTAGTTCCTCCTGAAATTCCTTTAGAGCCCCGTGGAGGTCTCCTTGCATCTTCAGGACCACGCCAAGAGCAAAGTGATAATTATCCGTGTACGGGCCGATGGCCAAAGCCCGCCGGATATTGCGCGCCGCGTCTTCATAATGACCCATCTTGAACTGCGCAATGCCGAGAGTGAAATAGGCGGCCATAGGATTGGGCATGAGATGGGTGGCACGCGCCAGATAGTATTCGGCCTCCTCCAGCCTGCCCGTCAGATAGTAGGCATAACCCACGTCGTAGTTGACATAGGCAGAATCAGGACTGGTCTTTAGAACCTCCAGGTAGATCTTCAACGCTTCATCGTAGTGGCCCTGTTCGCCCAGCAGACCCGCGAGGTTCGTCTTCACAATTTCGCTACCGGGCGCCCCCACAACAGAAGTGGCGATATAGACAGTTTGATTGGCGTAACAAGCGCTCTGCGCGGTGATGCTCAATCCCATGGCGCAGGCCAGCACCAGGAGCAGCGCGACCTGCACCGCCGGCTGCCCCAGCAAGCGCGCGCCGCCTATTTTGAGGCGTCGCAGAGCCAGGGCGGCCAGGATCGCAAAGCCAACCGAGGGTAAATAGAGATAACGGTCGTGCGCGAACTCACCCTCTCCGAATACTTGGATGTTCATGACAGGCAGGATGGGCAACACCAGCCACAGCGAGGCCAGCGCGGCGGGCTTCGAGCGCCAGGCCCACCACGCAAGCACCACGCTGAAAAGCAATACCGGGAGGGCCGGGAGCAAAACGCTGCGAAGACCCGGGTGGGCGACGTAATAAAGATCGTAATATGGGCTTAACCCGGCAGGCCAAAAAAGATGCCGGAGATAAAACCAAAGAAGCGAAGGCCAAGTGTAGACATACGTAAGCACCGACAACTCAGCAAAAGGATGCGCGAGCCCTTTCAGTGAATGAGATCTTACGACCACGTAGGGGATCGTTAACAGGAGGTACGGCAGGGCGCTCCCTAGGCTCACCATACCGCGGCGCAGCCAGGCCTGGCGGCCGCGAACGCTACTTGGTTCAAATTCCATCCACCTGGTCGCAAAGATCAATAGCGGCAGCACTAGCGCCGTTTCCTTCGCCAGCATGGCCAGCGCAAAGAGGGCCAGCGACACGATGAGCCAAAGGCGCGAGTTTGCCGCCTTATCCCGCGAGCGAAGGAAGCAAAGATAGGACGGGATGATGAGCAAGGCCACCAGCGGCTCGGGCACGCCCGAGACCCATGCTACGCCCTCGATGTGGACCGGGTGTAAGCCAAAAATCAAACTGGCGAAAAGCGCCCCCACCCAGTCTGCCCAGAGTCTGCGCGCCAGGCAGAATACGCACAGCGTAGCGCCCACGTGGGCCAGCACCGTCGTCAAGTGCCATCCCCAGGGCTTGGTACCGAACAGGACATAGTTGAACCGAAGCCAGAGCAGGAATAGAGGCCGGTAGAAATTGCCTGGGTGCTCCGGGCGCCTGAACGTCCACACCCCGCCAGTGAAGTAACGGGGCAGATATCGCCAGGAGCGAATGAAGGCGTTCCCCAGAACCTGAAGCTGGTCGTCTTTGACAAACTCGAACCAAAGGGTCCCGAGATACGCAAGAAAGGTCAGA
>Ga0187771_10000470_pt1 | contig 24945 bp, 18 predicted proteins | sample 0116_SJ02_MP15_1_FD_133139 | JGI IMG/M metagenome (GOLD analysis project Ga0187771, IMG submission 133139) | Tropical peat soil microbial communities from peatlands in Department of Meta, Colombia - 0116_SJ02_MP15_10_MG | ecosystem: Environmental > Terrestrial > Soil > Wetlands > Peat | place... | reverse complement strand
GCCACAGCGCTGACTAAGACGAAAAGAAAGACTGAGATGCGGTGCATCCAAAGCTGCAGGCGGCTGGGGCTTGCAGGTGGAGCGGGCGGCTGGGGGGGCTCGAGCAGCGCAGTGCCCGTCTCGGATCCGGACCCGGAGTTCTCCGCCGGATTGCTCGGATTGGAAAGAAGCGTGGGCTCGGTCATGCTCGCGCACCCCGCATTCTCAAACGATGCGCGTTCGGATTAACCGCCTTGCAATCCTTCAGACATGGTGGGACGGGGCAGAGGCGACGACAGCGCGCACGGGATCCCGGACGAAGAAGCTTGGGGACGAAACCCATCGGGCTATTCTACGACTTCAGGGCCTTGATGCGCTCGGCGACATCGCGGTAATCGATGTTGGTGCCGTAGACGTCCAGGAAGTGCCTAAGGGCCGCGGGCTTGTCTCCGGCGCTCTCGTAGGCGGACCCGAGTTCATAGTTGAGGGCGACGCGAGTTTCGCCATCGATGCTAGGGACGCCGAGTGCCCTTTCGTACCAGCGAACGGCGGCCTCGGGGATGCCCATGTCGAGGAAGCATTGCGCGAGCCACGTGTAGGTCTGCATAACGTGGGGGAACGGATGCCCGCGTTCGAAGGCGTGGCATGCCTTCTGGAGTTCGCCGACAGCCTCGTCGAGCAGACCCATTTCGCGGAAGGCAATGCCCAGGTTGTAATGGGTTTCGGGATCATCGTCGGCGACTGCGACATCGGACTCCAAGTCCCGCTTGATTTCGCCGAACATCTCGGTGAGATCCACACCGGCTTTCCCGGCCGGGGCAGAGTCTGCGGCGGCAGCAGGAGCGGCTGGTGCGTGAGCTGGCGCTGCTGGGGGATGCGGCTTGTGTGCTTCCGCCCCAGGCGTGGGCCAGGCCGACGGCGTCATAGTTGGGGTGTGAGCAGTGGCGGGAGGCGGAACATAGGCCGGAGCCGAGGCCGAGGCGGCAGCGCTGGCCGCAATCGGCGGGCTGGTTTTTGACGCTGTGGAACTTGCCACAATCGGAGCCGCAGGGACGGCATCGGGAGCAGGGGCTGCGGGCTGCGCGGTGACGACGCGAGCGTCCTTCAGGAAATCCCCGCCCAAGGAAGTCTCGATGTCGGCCACGAACTGGCCAAGAACCGGCGTGGCATGCGCCGCCGGAACCGAAACCCGTCCAGTGGACCGAGGCGGAGGCCGACGTTCTGCGGGCTTTGCCACTGTTGCGGGCAGAAAATCCGAACTCAGGGAAGACTCAATATCGGAGACAAGTTCCTTAAGGACGCCAGGTGCAGGCTCGGACTCAGAAACAACGAGTTCAGGCTCAAGATTTGCCGCAGGCGCTTCGGCTTCAACGGGGAGTTCCGGCTCTGAGCCAGCGGGCTCGGCGGCCGCGGGTTGTTCGGCGGCGGAACCCTTGTCGTCCGCGACCTCGATGGCCGGGATATCCTCGGCGGTCAATTCCTCGACGGCCGGTTCAGTCTCGACCTCCACCTCAACATTCTCTGATGCCTGCTGCGAGGCAGCCTCCACCTCGGCACGGAGTTCGGCCAGTATGCCCTGATCGCCCGTCAGTGTCTGAAGTCTTGCCAAAGCAGCCATGGCTTGTTCGGGCATGCCATTGGCGAGATAGAAGCGAATCTCTTCGATGGTTTCTTCAGTCTTCGTGGACGCGCCGGCAACGGTCCCTTCGGCCTGAGCAGCATCCGCCTCGACGCTGACCGCATCATCCCACTCGCAGGATAGATCAATCTCAGAGCCCGAGCCGGCAGCGGGTTCAGCGGAGGCGTCAGCTGATGCCTCGACAACGGCAAACTCCGTCTCTGCCGGTTCTACCGTAATCTCTTCAGCTGATTCAGCCGGGCTTTCGGACGCGTCCGCCAGGGCAGCGGCTTCCGTCTCCGGCTCTGCTTGGCTTGCTGGCTCACCCTCTGCCAGCGGTTCGCTCACCGCAGTCTCCGGCGCGGGGGTGGGAGCATCAAGGAAAATGTGCGGCTCTTCTTCCGCCGCGACGACGGCCGGGGCCGAGGACCGCTCTTCGTAACGCTCGGCCAGTTCTCCGTAACGCGTGGCTTCGTCGGGATATCCGGCATCAGAGTAAAGATTTTGCAGCGTGCGGCAGCAGACGGCGGCTTCTGCGAAACGGCTGGCGCGTGTGTGCAGCGCCGCCAGACGCTGGTTGACGCGAAGGTCGTTCGGCGCCATGGGTAGAACTGCGACCAAAGGTCCCAGCGCTTTGGCCGGCATGTTGTAAGAGATAAACAGTTCCGCGTCGGTAAGGGCGGAGCGCACGGCGAGCGCAACTTCGTCGGAATAGTGCTGGTGAATGGAAGGCGCGGTCGCCTCGATATCGTCAATCAGAACCACCGCTTCTTCCGGTGTAATCAGCTTGACGTCGGAAGTACCGCTGAGCTGGCTGACCACCTGCTGGTAATTCTGCATGTGCAGGGGGTTCTCCGGCTCGATCTGCGCCAGCTTCTGGTAGAGATCGCGGGCACGGGGCAGGTCGCCAGACTGAACGCTGGCATGGGCCAGCAGCTCGCTGACTTCGCTGACATGCGTAGTCTCGCCTGCCTTGTTGAACAAATCCAGCAGCTTTTCGAGGGAGTCGGGATTCTCGCGCACATGCCCAATGATGCTGTGCAGGTGAGCGAGTACTTTGTCCGAATTCTCCGCCAGAAGGCGTTCGGCATGCTCGTCAAAAACCTGGAGAGCTGTTTCATACTGGCCCGCTTGCATTAAGGCGTCGGCAAAGCTGGAGATGGCTGTCAGATCGTTATGGACCGTCAGCAGCTTGTTGGCAATGGCCCCGGCCTCGGACAGTTGCCCGGTCTGCAGGTAGGCTTTGAGCAGGTCGCGCAGACCGTCGGGATTGGAATCGATGTCGGCAACTTTCTGCAGGGTGGCGACGGCTCCAGCCGCATCGCCGGACTCGATCTGGTTCTTGCCCTGCAGAAGCAAGGCATAGGTGTTGCCAGGTTCGATGGCCAACATGCGCTGTAGAATCTCGTCGGCGTTGGTGAGGGCGCCCTTCGCCCGCATAGTCTCGGCTGCGCTAGTGAAAATCTGCCAGGCGTCCGTCTTCTTGCCCAGACGAACATAGACCTCCGCCAGGCGAACGCGCATGGCGGTGTTTTCCGGGTCCATTTCCAGAATCTTCTGGAAGATGCGGACGGCGTTTTCCAGTTCGTTGGCCTTCAGGAACTCTTCGGCGACCTGCAGGTACTGGGAGCGAGCGTCGTTGAAAAGGCCTTGCTGGGTGTAGAGTTCCGCCAGCTTCAGCAAACTCTCGAGCGAGGGCTTGAGCTTGCTGATCTTCTTGTACATCGCGATGGCCTTGACCGTGAATCCCTGCGTGGCATAGGCATCGCCTACGGTCTTGAAGCATTCAGTGGCTTTGTCGCTTTCGCCGATGCGCGAGTAAAGATCGCCGACGGTATTGGTGACCGTCAGGTCCCTGGGGTCGTTCTTGAGAATCTTTTCGTATTCCGAGATGGCATTCGGCAGCTTGCCCTGCTGGACGTACTTCTCCGCGTTGGCGAGAACTTTCTGTTTGTTGAAGCCGAACAGCGCCATAAGAATGCCAACTCCAGACCCTGGTCTCGATACAGACTAACCCGCTGAACGAGAGGGAGTCGCTCCCGGGTACAGGTTCGGGCGGACACCTCGCCTCTCGGCAGGTGCCCGGCCGGACAAGGCCCATTGTAAGGCATGGGTCACGACCCGCATGGTTACCAAGGGTTACCAAAAGGGAGTGTACGAGGGTTACCGAGGGAACCGCGAGGCGGCTGCTGCCGTCCCGGCGTTACGACATGAATATTGGCCTGTCAAATTCGCAAGAATCGTCAAGCTTGTTCATCCCCACCCGTCTAGGATGTACTTGCGATGAGAACAGCAACTCTGCATGAGTACAAGCGGCGGATGCTGCGGGTGCTGGTTCATATCCAGCAGCATCTGGATGAGCCCTTGCCGCTCGAGAAACTGGCCGACGTTGCCTGCTTCTCTCCTTACCACTTTCACCGCATCTTCACAGGTATGGTGGGGGAATCGGTAAAGGAGTACGTACGCAGGTTGCGGCTGGAGCGGGCCGCCAGCCAACTCAAGTTGGGCTCAGCCTCGGTGATTGACATCGCGCTAGCAGCCGGTTATGACAGCCACGAGGCGTTCACCCGTTCGTTCAAGAACACTTTTGGCAGGGCACCATCCCAGTTCAGGTCCGCGCGCCAGGTGGAATTGGCCCAAGTCCCGTCTGGCGTCCACTATCACGCCGAACCGAGAGCAATGCGCTTTCGAACACTTCGTCAAGGAGGAAGTATGCAAGTCGAGATCAAGAAACTCAAGCCGATGCGCGTGGCCTTCATGCGCCATGTTGGGCCATACCAAGAAGTGGGCAAGACATGGGAGCAGTTCCTCACCATCATGGGCAAGGACGGCTACCTGGGAGGCAATCCAATGATGCTGGGAATTTGCCACGATGATCCCGAGGTAACGCCGCCCGCCAAGATTCGCTACGACGCTTGCCTCACGGTAGACGATGACTTCCAGCCGAGCGGCGAGATCGGAGTTCAAACCGTGGCCGGGGGCGAGTATGCAATGACCACCCATACCGGTCCGTATAGCCAACTCGGGCGCACGTATTCGGAGTTCTTGGGGCAATGGCTGCCCCGCAGCGGGCGCCAACTACGCAACAGTCCCTGCTTTGAGGTTTATGTCAATGATCCGCAGAGTACTCCTCCCGAGGAACTGCTGACGGACATTTACGCGCCGTTGCAGGAATAGTCGAAGACGAGGAAGGACCGACGATGCCGACTCAAGAGAAACTGGATCTCTACAAAGACAACAAGAAGGAGTACGCGGCAACGCCGAAACCCGCGCTGGTTGAGATCGGACCAGCTGTCTATCTCAGCATCAGCGGGCAAGGAACGCCCGGCGGCGCCGCGTTCAGCGAAGCCATTGGCGCGCTGTACGGAGTCGCCTTCACGGCCAAGATGACTCGCAAGTTTTCTGGCAAACGGGACTATGCGGTTGGCAAGCTCGAGGCTCTTTGGCCCGATCTGCAGTGTGTTGAGGCTATGCCTGAGAAGGAGCACTGGACTTGGCAGCTCATGATTCGCACGCCGAGGTTCATAACACAGAAAGACGTGACCCAGGCGATAGAAACGCTGCTGAAACGCAAGAAAGGGGCCGAGGTGCAGCGCGTCGAATTGCTTACGCTCAGCGAAGGGCTGTGCGTGCAGGCTCTGCACGTGGGGCCGTACGAGGCCGAAGGCAAGACGGTCGCGGCCATGCAGGCTCTTGCCGGAAGGCAGGGCCTGACCTTCGCTGGCGCTCACCATGAGATCTATTTGTCGGATCCGCGTCGAGTACCGGCGGCCAAGCTCAAGACCATCCTGCGGCAGCCTGTGAAGAAGGCGGAAGCGTAACGCCATCAGGCAAAACGCTTCCGCCAGGGATTCAGACTTGCTTCCTAGTATGAATGAGCTATACGGCTGGCGGCGGACCGCTGGTATTTTTCCGAATGCGAATCTGTGGGGAGAGCCAAGAGGGGAACAAGCAACCATGACCTGGATTAGAACCGTTGCTTTGACCGAGGCTGACGAGAAACTGCGCCAGGCAATCGAAGGCGAAAAACTGCTTTATCCGAAGGAATATGCCGAGCCGGTGCATCCTGATCCGTCGGGGGCGTCGTCCATCGTGGGGTCGCACACGCTGATTCCCGACGCGCTGTATCACGCTTTCTCGACGTTTGGAGCGCTCATGTCGCCTGACCTGCCGCTCAGCCGGCGCCAGCACGAGATGATTGCCACCATGGTCTCGGTGACCAATCGGTGCGTGTATTGAATCGAATCTCACGCAGAGTTTCTGCGTAGGGTGACGTTGGACAAGGCACTGGTCGAGGCGCTCGAAAAGGATTACACGACCGCGCCGATCTCGGCCCAGGACCGCCTGATGCTTGATTACGTGGTCAAGCTGACTAAAGACGCGACCAAGGTGTGGAAGGATGACATCGAGGGCCTGCGCAAAGCTGGCTTCGATGACCGGGGGATTTTGCAGATCACGCTAATCGCGTCCTGGTTCAACTATATCAACCGCGTCGCGGATGCGCTGGGAGTAGGGCGGGAGTAGATTCGCAGCTCACTTCGTCGCAATCGTCCCCTTCTGAATACCGGCGTGCCTGAACCAACTACGGTCTGCTCTTTCACCAGACTTTGGAGTACGCTCATACTGAATCTCTATCTTCTGGTGCTCGAATGCGCTCATACCGTCTGTTACTTTCAGCTGCCTTGTTGATAATCCTGCTCCGTGCCACCTTAGCCTCCGGTGCACTCGGACCTTTTGCTCAACAACCTACTCCGGCTCCGGCTGCCGGCGACCCCGCCGCTATTGCCGCCACCATGGACGATGCCGTCGCGGCCTACCGCAAGACCATCGTTCTCATGGATGACGCCGGCGCTCTCGACGAGGGCAATCGCGAACGCGTTCGCACTGCGGCCTGGATTCTGTTCGAAAAGAACCGTGAGCGTCTCGACTCGCTTGAACAGGACCTTCGCGCCGATCTCACCCAAAAAGACTCGAGATTGGTCGAAGCTTTTCTGGCCCGTCTCGAAAACAATGCTGAGTTCCGCGACGCGGATAAGCTGGCCTTCCGCGATGTTCTCGACGGGCTGGCCTCCGTTCCTCCGGGGCAAACCGCGAACCCTGCGCTGCGCAAGCGCATTGCCGATGATGTTGCTGCCGTCGAACGAATCCAGTCGCTCTATCAGAAAGAGATTTCGCAGATTTTCGCGCAGCTGCAGACGCGCGGCATGAAGGTGCATCGCGAAGCGTGGGAACACTATGTTGCCTTCCTGAAGTCGAAATACCGCAGGGAAGAAATACTCAAACAACTCGAATCACAACTGCCTCCCGCCGAATCGCGTGGAGGCGCCGCAACGAAAAGCAAGTTGGAGATGTTCGGCACCGAGCTTGCCCAGAACACGGTCGCTCTGACTTTCGACGACGGTCCGCACCCACGCTACACCGACCAGGTGCTGGCGATCCTCGAAAAGTACGGCCTCCACGCCGTTTTTTTTGAAGTCGGCAAGAATCTGGGAACGGAAAACGAAAAGAATGAAATCACCCTTGGCCCGATTGCTGCCGCCAGCTACCGGATTCTCGAGTCTGGCTCGACTTTGGGCAATCACAGCTACAGCCATCCCGTTCTTCCCAAGCTGGACGAAGCCGACCTGAACAAGGAAATCAATTCCACCAACGCGCTGCTGACGTACATCCTGAAGTCTCCGCCGGTTCTTTTTCGTCCGCCTTATGGCGCTGCCAACGCCGACATTCTCAACAAAATTCACGCGGACAACATGAAGACGGTCATCTGGAATGTCGATTCGGAGGACTGGGCCGATCCCGTGCCGAATTCTGTCGCGCAGCGGGTCATCGGCGAAGTCGAGAAGCAGCATCGCGGCATCATTCTCTTTCACGACATCCACAAGACAGGTATCGAGGCGCTGCCCACAGTGATTGAGACGCTGCAATCGGATGGGTACAAGTTTGTTTCGTGGAATGGCACGGCCTTCGCTCCGCCCAACACTCGCGGCGGGCAGACGGAAGCCGCTCCGGTTCCATCTGCAACTCAGCCATATCACGACAGCTGGGCGGCGATTATCGGCATCGATGATTATGCGAATTGGCAGAAGCTGCGCTACGCCGCACACGATGCTCTGGGTGTGAAAGATCTCCTGGTTCAGAAATACAGCTTCAAGCCGGACCACATTTTCACGTTGCTCAATGGCGAAGCCACGCGCCAGAACATACTGTCCCTGCTGGGCGACAAGCTCGCCGACTCCAACAAGGTGCAGCGCGAGGATCGCGTCCTCGTTTTCTATGCGGGTCATGGCGCCACGCGCAAGCTCGCCTCAGGCCGCGAACTGGGCTACATCATCCCCGTCGACGCCGACCTTACGGACTACGAAGGCAGCGCCATCTCCATGACAAATTTTCAGGACATCTCCGAGGCCATCCCCGCCAAGCACGTCCTTTTCATCATGGATTCCTGTTACAGCGGGCTGGCCCTGATGCGCGGTGGTGGAGTCCTGCCGTCGCAGAACTACCTCAACGAGATTTCCCGGCGCGAAGCCCGCCAGATGTTCACCGCCGGTGGCGCCGACCAGCAAGTTGCCGACAACGGGCCTAACGGACATTCCGTCTTCACCTGGACGCTGCTGCAGGGGCTTGACGGCCGCGCCGATCTGAACGGAGACGGCGTAATTACCGCAACCGAACTCGCCGCCTATGTCGCGCCGGCGGTTTCTGCTTTGTCGCATCAGACGCCCGCCTTCGGCAATCTCCCCGGCACCGAAGGCGGTGACTTCATTTTCGACTTGAAACATGAGACCGAATTTCTGAATGAGGATTCGGCCCAGCTCGGAGACGACGCGATCAAGTTGAACGCTGAACTCGAAAAACTGCGGGCGCAGATGCGCGAAGAGGAACGGAAGAACGAAGAACTTCGCAAGCAGTTGGAGACCGCGCAGGCCAAATTGAAACAGGAAACGCAGCCAGCGGCCTCATCCGGCGGTCCTTCGACCACTGGCACTGCAGCAGTAGCTGTCAATCCTGCGCAAAGCGCTCCGATCACGCCGCCTGATCCTGCTGCCGCCGCCAATGACGAGGGCATGCGGCTCTATAAGGAAAAACGCTACGCGGATGCCGCCGCCAAGTTCACCGAAGCCTCCAACCTGCAGCCGGCCATCGCTTTGTTCGCCAACAACGCCGGCTTCGCTTTTTATCGGATGGGGCAGTACGACGAAGCCGTGAAATGGTTCCAGAAGGCAATAGCCGTCGATCCTAAGCGCGCGATCGCTTATCTGAATCTTGGAGACGCCTACTTCGAACTGCAGCGGAAGTCTGAAGCAAAGGATGCCTATCAGAAATTTCTGGATTTGGCTCCGAATTCCAAGACAGCGCCGACGGTCCGGGAAAAACTAAACTCCCTTCCCTAATTGCTGCGCCACGCTGGTGGCCTGCGGCCGCCCTGCCTAGTTCCTCGCGCGCGATCGCGACAACACGGCAGAGATCCTGCTGACTTCGTCCTCGCTCAGGATGCGGGAACTTCCCAGCGGGCCGGTAAGAATCCGGTTGATGGCTTCGAGCGGCTGGCCTTTGGTTTGCTCGATGAATCGCGACCAGTTTTCCGCAACAGCAGCGCGCTCGTCCGGGCTGGCGTCTTCGCAGAACTCACGCACAGCGTCTTCCGCGGAGTCGTATTCGTCTTTCATGTCCTGGTGGAAATAGCCGCGCAGAAAAGCGCGCAGGGCGGGAAAATCGGCAGCCGAGAAAAGCGCTGTCTGTGGCTTTCCTTTGTGAGGCTTTGCAAGAGGCGTTTTCTTTGCAGCACTGTTAGCGCTCATGGTCGACACTCCGGGTAAGCAGTCAGGACATAGTAAGTGTTCAGGCGATCCCACTTCAGCACAATGAGAGCATGAGAACAGGGTTGCACGCGGTCCCCGCCCCGGCGCAAGGTGCGTCCGAAAGGATGCGACGAATCACCGTCATAGTCAAGAACAAGATTGGGATGGCTGTCGCGCGCCAGCCAGCGGGAGATTTTGCCGCTCTGCTCACTGATGGCTGCGCCTACGGCAGCTTCGGCGCTGGCGCGGTCATTCCAGGTCGAGGCAGCGGAAATGTCGCGCTCGTGCTCCAGTCGTTCGCGAAGCTCGGCGTCGCTGCGGCCGACGTGCTTTCGCAGAGTGTGGCCGCCGGCGGCTTCGTCCTGTGAGAGGTCGCGACGGGCGCCCGAAACGGGGGGTGTGGTCGCGGCATTCTCAGAGCTTGGAGGGCGCGTGCAGGCTGTTAGCACGAAGGCGAGCGCGAGGGCGAATGCGACTTGGATGTGGCGCTTTCGGCAGTGAATTGAGTTTGTGTGGCGCATATTGAGGAAGCTAGGGTACACAACCGCCGCGCAAAAAGCATCCACACTAGGTCCGGTAGTGCGGTCTGAAAACTGTACTGGCGTCTACGCCCAGGCCGAGCCGTTCCACTACACTTGAGCTGCAAAGTGGACAGACTACTGAGTTCGGCTCTGTCTCTAGGCGGCTCGTCATGGCCGAATCGTTAGCAGAGTTTTTCCTGGACAATTTTCGGAAACACGAGCACGAGTGCGCTTACCGGCAGCGCCGTGGATATCGTACCGAGTCGTTCACCTACGGGCAGGTTTTGGCAATGGCCGTGGGCTTGGCCCGCAAACTGGAGGCGCGAGGGATTACGAAGGGAGACCGCGTCATGCTCTGGGGAGAGAACTGCGCGGAGTGGGTTGCGGTTTTCTTCGGCTGCGCGCTGAGCGGCGTGGTAGTTGTGCCTATGGACGACGAAGCTACCCCGGACTTTGCCATGCGTGTCGCCGAGCAAGCGCGGGCAAAATTGCTGGTGGGTTCGCGACGGCACGTGCAGAAGTGGGTTGCTGCCGGAAATTCACTTGCGACTTTGACGCTGGAAGATCTGTCCCTGGCGGTCGAATCTGGCGTATTTACGCCTCCGCGCGTTTCGCTCGGCCGCGAAGACATTCTGCAGATCGTGTTCACTTCCGGCACGACTGCAGATCCCAAGGGCGTGGTGATCACGCACGGCAACGTGCTGGCGAACATCGCTCCGTTAGAACAGGAGATGCGTCGATATCTGAAGTACGAGTCGCTGGTCCATCCACTGCGCTTCCTGAATCTTCTGCCGCTCAGCCACGTGTTCGGGCAGTTTCTGGGCATGTTCCTCCCGCCGCTGCTCGGCGGAATCGTGATTTTTCAGAACGAACTGAAGCCTTCGGAGGTGGTGAGCAGCATTCGCCGCGAACGAGTCTCGGTGCTGGTGAGCGTGCCGCGAGTGTTGCAGTCGCTGAAACAGAAGATTGAGCGAGACCTGGAAGACGGGGGCAAGTTGGAATCGTTCCGGCGGAGTTTCGCCGCGGCAAACGAGCAGCATTTTCTCCACCGATGGTGGACATTTCGCGCAATCCGGCGGCAATTTGGCTGGAAATTCTGGGCGTTCATCTCGGGCGGAGCGGCGCTGGACAGCGAGATCGAAGAGTTCTGGCGACGCTTTGGATATGCCGTGATCCAGGGCTACGGACTGACAGAAACGACTTCGCTCATCAGCGTGAACCATCCGTTTCGGCTGGGAAAGGGATCGATCGGAAAAGTGCTGCCGGGGCAAGAAGTGAAACTGGCCGACGACGGCGAGATTCTGGTGCGTGGCGGAGGAGTGGCACGCGGCTATTGGAGTGGGCATGGCGCGGAGAATGTCGCCGATGAGCAAGGCTGGTATCGCACAGGGGACATCGGCGCGCTCGACGCCGCAGGGAACCTGTATCTCAAGGGCCGCAAGAAAGAAGTGATCGTTACGCCGGGAGGAACGAATGTTTATCCGGAGGACCTGGAAGCGGCGCTGCGGCGGCAGCCGGAAGTGAGAGACTGCGTGGTGGTGGGAATCGAGCGCGGAGGTAATGCCGAGCCGTGCTCGGTGGTGATTCTCCGCGAAGGAGCGGAAGCTGAGGCGGTGATCAATCGGGCAAACGAGTTTTTGGCGGAGTACCAGCGCATGCGGATGTGGATGGAGTGGCCAGAGGAAGATTTCCCGCGAACGAATACCCAGAAACCCCGGCGCAATCTGATCCGTGAGGTTGCGCAGGCACGAATGCGGGAGCGAACACCGCGCGCAGATGGATTGCCGAGCGGATCGTTAGCCGAGTTGATCGCCAAGGTCTCAGCTCGTCCTGCGGGAAGTCTGGCTGAGAGCGCCAACCTGGATTCCGATCTCGGCCTGAGTTCTCTCGATCGCGTCGAACTGCTCAGCGCTGTGGAAGATCGTTATCAAGTTGACCTCAGCGAAACTCGCTTCAGCACGGTGCAGACAGTGGGTGATCTGGAGCGCATGCTGCGTGGGGAATCGGCGATGAGCGCCGCGTACCACTATCCGAGTTGGACTTTGCGCTGGCCCGTAACTTGGCTGCGGTTGCTCACGCATTACCTATTGATGCGGCCTGCAATTCTGCTGCTGGGCTGGCCACGAATCGAGGGACGCGAGCATTTGCGCGGAGTCAGCGGGCCGCTTCTGGTGATCTGCAATCACATTGGCGATGTGGATCCCGGATTCGTCCTTACGGCGCTGCCCGCGCGATTTCGGCACCGGCTGGCCATCGCAACAGGAGGAGAAGCGCTCGAGGCGCTGCGAATGGCGCCCGCGGGCCGAGGAGTTTTTCTGAGGATCTACGACCGTGTGCAGTGGGCACTGGGAGTTTCGCTGTTGAACTTGTTTCCTCTGCCGCGCGAGGCAGGGTTCCGTCGCAGTTTCGCCTACGCAGGCGCAGCCGTGGATCGCGGCTACAGCGTGCTGGTTTTTCCAGAAGGACGCCACACGCAGGACGGCCAAATGCTTCCGTTTCGCTCCGGGATCGGGCTGCTGGCGGCAAATCTGGGCGTTCCTGTTCTGCCCATGCGGATTGACGGGTTGTTCGAATTGAAGCCTGCAGGCAAGAAATTCGCCGCCCCCTGGCGGATTTGCGTGCGTATTGGGAAGCCGATGCAGTTTGAGCCCACTGCAAAGCCAGAAGAAATAGCCAGCCAACTTGAGAAGGCCGTCCGCGACTTGTAAAGCCTTCCCGCAACCTATTCTTCGTTTTCTTGTAATCCCTGTGGGCGCGGTTCTGACTCAAGAACGATCTCGGGAGCTTTGGCCCCGCGCAGCACACTATTAAGCGCTGGCACGTCCGAGCTCTTGAATTCATCCCAGCGCTTCAGGACGCTAGCAGCGTCGCGCTCCTCGCGCGCCAGCGCCTCCATCTGAGCGGCTGTCGGCTCGGCATCAGCCTGCCAGACTTGTTGGTACAAAGTACCAACCTCTTCGTTGGCCCGGCTGAGAGTAATTTCGGTAGATGGCGGGGCAGAGAATCCGGCCGGGCTGCCAAGCAAAGCGGGCAGTTTCTTCTGGAGCGAATCGAGCGTGTCTTTGGGAACGTTGGGGCGACCATTCAATTTACCTAGTTGCTCTTGGATCGATTTCCCCTGGAGGAGGGCCAATGAGGACTCGCTCAAAAGCGAGGCCAAGCGCATCTCAGCAGCAAACTTCTTTTCGAGGCCCGAGGCGGAAGTTTTGACGCGAGGGTCCATCTTCACGGTGAGCGGAGCGGTAAAGGTTTTTCCGTCGACTGCAAGCCGGACAGTGTAGCTCCCTGGCAGAACTGTGGGCCCGAGAGGATAACGTGGCGTGTCGTGCGGAATCGCCGCGATTGGATACTCGTGGTGCACAGCCGTTGGCGCAGGATAGTGCAGGCCCCAGACCCAGCGGTGCATTCCCGCAGCGGTCGAGAGTTGCCTCGGCTTGCGGACCCAATAGAGCGGAGTGAACTGTTTTTGCAGCTCTTCTTCGGTGCGGTCGGGTTTGTCAGTGCTGGAGAAGCGCCGGATCATCTCGCCCTGACCGTCAAGGATTTCCAGCATGATCGAGGTTGCCGCCGTGGGCAAGTAGTAATCAATGATCGCGCCCTCGGGCGGATTGGCCGCGGCCGGCTCGTCGGGCGGGGGCGGAGTATCGGTGTTGGTGTCGCGTTGTACGCGGTAGGCCGGCGCCGGGGTGAACAGGTGAACCGATTTCGACAGTTCGGCCGAGGCCTCGCGCAGAGGAGAAATGTCGTCGAGGATCCAGAACCCGCGTCCATGTGTGGCGACGATGAGGTCGTTCTCGTGAATCCACAAATCGCGCATGGAAGTATGCGGAAGATTCAACTGCAGCGGCTGCCAATGATCGCCGTCGTCGAAGGAAACCCAGGCTGAGTTCTCCGTGCCCGCGAAAAGCAGACCCTTGCGGACGGAATCTTCGCGCACCGTATCCACGGCGCCGAAATCAGGCAGGCCGGTCGTGATCAGCTTCCAGCTCTTGCCGCCATCGTGCGTGCGATAGATGTACGGTCGCGTGTCGTCGATGCGAAAGCGGCTAACAGAAGCATAGGCGGTCTCTTCATCGAAATGTGAGACTGAGATCTGTGTGACCTTGCTCCACGGAGTCAATTCCTTCGGCGTGATGTTGGCCCAATTCTTGCCGCCATCGCGAGTGAGCCAAATCAAGCCATCATCCGTACCCGCCCATAGAGTGTTGACCGAGTTGAGGGATGGCGCCAGCGCGTAGATCGCGCCGCGCTGCTTGTCGGCGTCTTTCCGCATCCTGCTGCCGACGCTGGCTGGCGCGCCGGGGCTTTCCCGCGTCAGATCGGGACTAATGGTCTGCCAGGAACTACTGCCGTCGGTCGTCTTGAACAGCACATTCGCGGCGTAATAAAGCGTGTGGGGATCAATCGGAGAGAACATCAGCGGCTCGGTGCGGTCGGCGCGGTACTTGGCGCCTTGCAGCGGAATGGGAGTAACGTTCTGCGTCTGACCGGTGGACCAGCGATACTTGGAAACCTCGTTTCGGCCGGCCCCGTAGATGATGTCGTCGTCGAGGGGGTCGGGTGCGACATAACCGTACTCGATTACCCCGACCGGATGCCACTCGCGGAAAGTAATCGCCCCATCGTTGCCGCGCGTGGAAATGCAGACCGAGCCGCTTTCCTGCTGGGCAGCGCAAACGCGGTAAGGAAACGTGTTGGTGGCGATCGCGTGATAAAGCTGTGCCGTCGGCTGGTTGTACCAGGAACTCCACGTCACGCCGCGGTTGACAGTGACGACGGCACCCTGATCGCTGACGAGAAGAATGATGTCGCCGTTGTTGGGATTGATCCACAGGTTCTGGTAGTCGTCGCCTCCGGGCGCGCCGCGAAAGCTCGACCAGGTTTTTCCGCCGTCGGTGGAGCGGAAAGCAACAATGCTGGCCACATAGACGAGGTCCGGATTTTTCGGATCGACCTTTGGAATCGCAAGATCGCCGTCGCCGCCAATGCGGGTTGAGGGACGGGGATCAGTTGTGATTTGCGTCCAGTTCTCCCCGGCATCATCGGAACGGTAGAAGCCGAGTTTTCCAGAAGCAGCTCCAACCGTGGCGTAGAGGCGGCGCGGATCGCTGGGCGCTATGGCGATGTAGATTTGGGCGAGGTCGTTGGGCAGGCCGTGGATCAAGGCACGCCACGTATTGCCACCGTCAACGGACTTGAACAATCCCCCGCCTGTTCCGTTGAAGTCGTTGTTGTCTTCCCATGGCCCTTCCCGCGCTTCCCACATCGAAGCGTAAACGACATCGGGATTTGAGGGATCGATCTGAACGTCGGAGCCGCCAGTGTTTTCGTCCTTGAACAGAACCTTCTGCCACGTCTGGCCGCCGTCGGTCGAGCGGTAGATCCCACGCTCCTCGCTCGGCCCATAGGGATGTCCCAGCACGGCGGCAAAAACCCGGTTTGGGTCGCGAGGATCCACAGCAAGAGCGGGAATCTGCTGGCTATCAACTATGCCCAGATGAGTCCAGGTCACCCCGGCGTCGGTGGACTTGTAGATTCCGTTGCCGATGGAAAGATCGGGGCGATGCAGTCCTTCACCGCTGCCAACATAGACGATGTTGGGATCGGAAGGAGCCACGGCGATGGCGCCAACGGACTGCGTGGGTGCGTCATCGAAGATGGGGTTCCAGGTGCGGCCGTAGTCATCGGTTTTCCACACGCCGCCATTGACCGCTCCCATGTAGAAGACGTTGGGCTGACCGGGAACACCTGTTGCGGCGCGAGTACGACCGCCGCGAAACGGGCCGATCATGCGCCAGTGCAGTTCTTGATATGTGCTTTCGGGGACTTGCCCCCGGACCATGGATAGACAGACAACCAAACACGCAAACAGACAAGCAACTCCCCGTGATCGGATCACCTACTCCCCCTGGGTCGGTACAGCCGGCTGCACAGAATAAACTAAAGTACTGCGAAGGTGGGGCGGGGTCAATTCGGTAGGTTCCCCTTCGTCTTCCCAGACCACGGAAGACATTTGCGCGGAAGGTGCGTGGCTCAGCCCAGTGGCGCCTAAGGGCTGTTAATCGCAAACAGAAAGGGCGGCCATTTCTGGCCGCCCCTTTTCGGATTGTGCTGGTGAAGCGGTTTAGACAGACTTGACGTTCTCTGCCTGCCAGCCCTTGGGGCCCTTGACCACGTCGAACTGCACTTGCTGACCTTCTTGGAGGCTGCGGAAGCCGCTCGCCTGGATGGCCGAGAAATGCACGAACACATCCTCGCCATTCTGGCGGCTGATGAATCCGTACCCCTTAGCGTCGTTAAACCACTTCACTGTTCCTGTTTCCATATTCTCGCACTGTTCCTTTTCTTCTTGATGTAGCGCTGAAACTTTTCGGGTCTTCTGCAGGCAGGTCACACGCTGGGTTGAGCGGAGATGCTTGTACTGCGAAGGAACTCAAAAGATCAAACGCAATTTCATTATATGTGAAATGCCCTGAAAATGCTACATGCTTCATTAGGGACCACTCCCAAGCTAATGACAGTATTAGGGTTGCCCTCGGTCGGGGGGGTGCAGATTGCTGAGTGTAGATTGCAGATTTCAGATTCAACTCACGCTCTGCCACAGTTCTGGAAGAATTCTGCAATCTACAATCTGCAATCTGAAATCCGATTTGCCACCTTGCAGCCAGAAGAATCATCATCTAAGAATGCGTTTGCGGATTCTGTTGGTTTTCATGCTCCTCACCGCCTTGGCGTGGGCAGGAATTGTGGACGACGTGCGTCTCGCCCTGCTGCGGAACAACCTTTCAGCGGCGCAGTCGGAACTCGACTCTTACCGCAGCCTGCGCGGAGTCACCTCGGAATATGTTGAGGCTTATTCGTGGATGGCGCGCGCCGCACTTGATCAGCATCAACTAGATCAGGCCGCGGCCCATGCCCAGCAAACCAAAGTCATGGTGCTGGATCAGCTGAAGCAGCGTTCACTCGATGCTGATGAGCATCTGCCCGTCGCTCTCGGGGCGGCGCTGGAAGTGCAGTCGCAAGTGCTGGCCGCGCGCGGGCAGCGGACGCAAGCGATCGCCGTGTTGCAATCCGCGCTGCGCACTTACGGCAATACCTCCATCCGCGACCGGCTACAGAAGAACTTGAATCTGCTGTCTTTGCAGGGGAAGCCTGCGCCCGCGCTCAAGTCTGATCAAACGCTGGGGGCAAAGTCGCTGCCGCTGGCGCAGCTCAAAGGTTCGCCCGTTTTGTTGTTCTTCTGGGCGCACTGGTGCGGCGATTGCAAAGCCGAAGCACCCATCATCACGCGGCTGCGTTCAGAATTCGCGGCGAAGGGGTTGACCGTGATCGGGCCGACGCGCCTCTATGGCTATACCGCGCAGATCGAGCACGCTTCGCCCAGCGACGAACTCCTGTACATCGATGCAGTACGGCACCGTTTTTATGCCGGTTTGCTCGACATGCCCGTGCCCATCAGCAGGTACAACTTCGATATCTACGGAGCTTCCACGACGCCAACGCTCGTGCTTTTAGACCGCATGGGAAAGGTCGCGATGTATCATCCCGGGGCGATGCCGTATGCCGAATTGCGGGCAGAGATTGAGAAGGTAACGGCAAAATAGGGAAGAGGTCTGAGCATGGAAGTCAGGATCGCTACTGTCCGGTGCTGGCGCCGAGCGCTCGCCGAGCGATTTTGCTGTTGATCAGCTCGACCAGCGCGAAAGCATTGTCCACACTGCGCAGCATGACGGCGCGGTGCTTGATCTTCCCGTTCACCCATTCACCAATGTTCAGCGTTCCTTGATCAATCGAGCAACCTGCGACATTGGCCAGAAGGATGGTGGCTTTCAGCAGACCTAGGGACATTTGAATGCCCTGATGCGAGAGCTTCACCGCCCCGAGGTCGAGAGTTTTTCCAGCGTCATAATCGGCAGTCACCTTGCGAAGGAGAGGCGCTTGCAGCTTGTTGCAAAGCAGGGCGGCCAACTCGTCGGGCTGTTCGACGTTGCTGCCAAGCTCGGCGCGGTGTCCGTCTTTGTCAACCAGAATCATGGTGTATTGCGTGGTTTTTATGAACCCCTGGTGGTAGGTGGTGAGGATCGAATAGCGGAACTTCTCCACATCTTCCCACAACATCTCGCCCTTGCCGCGCAGGGTCTGATAGCGAAGGCCAGCTTCGCAAACTGTCGCGCTGGCAACGAGAGTACGGACTAAAACAAACACGTTAAGGGCGAAAAGAACAATGGCTACCACCGGCTCCCACCATTCGGAGTCTGCCCGGAAGACCGTCAACGTGGCGACTGCCGCGGCGCCAAACATCACCAGACCAAGGCTGAAAAAGGCGGCCCATCGGCGATTAAACCCGAAGTGATGTAGGGGTGCTCCCAGAAGTGGCATGACGCTCTTAATTGTGCCGAGGCGGGGAGAGAGAGTAAACGACGCCGAGGATAAAACGGTTACGTTGGTTACGAGGTTATGGCCGAGGACCCTCAATTCACCGTGGGAAGATTCTAGGCCACCCACAACTGGCGGTTTGCGACAACCGCTACAATTCCTCCGTGAACCTCGACGACACGATTGTCGCCATCGCCACGCCGCCCGGGCGCGGAGGTATCGGCGTGGTGCGGCTGTCCGGCCCGGATGCGCGCCAGATTGCTGCGCCCCTGCTGCGGCTGAAACATGAGTTGGAGCCCGGGCGGGCAGTCTTCGGGGAATTGATCGAGTCGGGCCTGTCAGCAAGGGAAGTGAGAACCCCCACTTCTCGCGCAGAGGACGCGCGAGAAATGGGGCACCCGCACCCGAGTTTGGCAGAGGCAGACCGCCTCGACGAAATCGTCGTCACCTACTTTGCCAAGCCTCACTCCTACACCACTGACGATGTCATTGAGATTTCCGCACATGGCTCTCCGGTTGTGCTGCGGCATATCGTCGAGCTTTGCGTAGCCGGCGGGGCGCGGCTCGCCGAACCGGGCGAATTCACCATGCGGGCATTTCTCAACGGGCGCATCGACCTGACCCAGGCTGAGGCGGTCCGCGATCTGATTGACTCGCAGACTCTCTATCAAGCGAAAGTTGCTGCCCAGCAGCTGGAAGGAGCGCTTTCGCGGCGCCTGCAGCCGATCAAGCAGAAGCTGGTCCAGTTGATCGCGCTGCTCGAAGCCGGTATTGACTTCGCTGAAGACGACATATCCGTGTTGCCCGACGCGACGATCCTCGAGCACATTGCAGAGATACGGGCACCGCTAGAACAGCTCGCCGCCAGCTTCGCTTACGGCAAGATCGTGCATGAAGGGTTGACGCTGGCGATCGTGGGCCGGCCGAACGTGGGCAAGTCGAGCCTGTTCAACCGGCTGGTCGAGCGCGAGCGCGCCATCGTCACGGCCACTCCCGGAACGACCCGCGACCTAGTCAGCGAAACGGTGGCGATCGGTGGCATTCCGGTCAAGCTGGTGGACACCGCCGGCATTCGCCAGGCGCTCGACGAAGCCGAGTCCATCGGCATTCAGAAATCCATGGAGGCGCTCGCCGACGCAGACTTGGTGCTGGTGGTGGTGGACGCGTCGCAGCCGGTCACGAGAGAAGATGAGGAACTGATCGCGCAGGCGATGCGACGCGCGGCGATCGTTGTTGAGAATAAATGTGATCTAGCTCTTAGGGACCAGGGGTCAGGGGCCAGCGCGCCAAACCTGACCGCCCTGGAGGGGCATCCGAAAACAGCCCAGCGCTTCAGCGCTGGGATCAGCGGCGACGAGGACGGCGTCCCGGAGGGACGCCTGGACCGCCTTCGCACCTCGGCCATCACCGGCGAGGGCATCGCCGAACTGCGAGCGGAGATCCTGTGCCATGTTGGAGGAGAAACAGGAGTGCAAGCCGAAGCCGGATTTCTCACCAACGTTCGCCATCAAGGGCTTATCAAGGATTCCCTGGCCGCGCTGGACGCGGCGAAGAATGCCATCGCGGGCAGGGTCCCGCATGAGATGCTGTTGCTCGATCTCTACAATGCGCTGCGCCCGCTCGACGCGATCACGGGTGCAACCACCACCGACGACATCCTAAACCTGATTTTCAGCACGTTCTGCGTTGGGAAGTAGTACGCTTACCTCCATGAGAATGCTCCTTTCAACCCTAGCCTTGGCGATTCTATCGAGCTTGCTAACCGGCCAGGATCAGCAATCGACGGCACCGATACCGGACACGCGAGTGTTTCGCGAACCGTTTACGCTCAAGCTGCGTGTAGACAAAGACCACTACTACGAGGAGCGCTACGACAAGCGCATTCCTTACGTGTCGGACAACGACGTCTATCTCTTTTCAGGAGAGAATTTCGGAATAAACCTGAATTTCAAGGATGACGTCGCGGAGGTTGTCTATCAGTCCGATGCGAAGAAGGCAGACGTATGGTTCATTTTTTCACAGCCGAAGGAGCTAGCTCCGGCGGGGATGATGCTGATCATTCAAAACAAGCTGAGGCGCGAGCTGCGCATGGATGCCTTGATGACTGTTCCGGGCAAGGAGGAAATCTACAAGACTAGTATTGTGCCTATTGAGGGGGGCCTCAGCGACTATGAGTCTTGGCCTCACCCCATCGTGCAATTGGTCGTCAGAAACTTCCGGATTTCGGACAAGGACGCCGCAAACCCCAAGAAATAGCTGGAGCCTGCAGCGCTATTTCGACAGCGCGGCCAGCGCCTCGCGGAAGAGCAAGTCAAACGATCCACTCTTGCCATCTTTCGTCGCGACCGCCAGGGCTTTTTCTGCCGCCGCCCGCTGATATCCCAGATTGACCAGCGCCGAGAGCACATCTTCTTCGATCGCACTCATCACGGGACTCGCGGGGGTTGCGGCTGTGGTAGGTTCCGGCAGCTTGTCGCGCAACTCGAGCACCATGCGTTCGGCCGTCTTGCGGCCAATACCAGGAATGCGAGTGAGCCGTGCCACGTCGTTCGAGCGAATCGCCCCGACCATTTCGTCGGCAGCCATGCCGCTGAGGATCTTGATCGCCAGCGTCGGCCCGATTCCGCTCACGGTGATCAGCTTCTCGAACAGCGCTTTCTCGGCGAGACGCAGAAATCCATAGAGCGCGATCGCGTCTTCGCGCACGTGGGTGTGGATGTGAAGGGCAACTTCGGCGCCGGTCGTCGGCAGATCGGAGAACGTCGGCACGCTGATGATCACGTCGTAGCCGACGCCGCCGGTTTCGACGATGGCCTGGTTGGGGTGCTTGGCAAGCAGCTTTCCGCGTAGATGGGCAATCATGGTTAGCGATCAAACTGACGACATTTTAGCTGGTAGGACCGGGTGTTGGGTGTTAGGTCTTGGGTTTTAGGTGTCAGGCCACGCAGCACCGGCCCAGGTGATACACCGCGAACTCCAAAGCCCAAGACCTAAGACCTAACACCCAAGACCTACGACCCAACGCCACGGCACTCAGCTTCTACAGGGCCGCGGTCTGCTCTCTGCGGCGAGCCTGAATTTCAATGTAGACGTTCACCAGCGAGACGGCCGCCGGGGTCACGCCCGGAATGCGCGAGGCCTGACCCAGCGTGCGGGGCTGAATCTTCGTCAGCTTTTCCTGCATCTCGTGCGACAGGCCGCTGACCGAGCGATAGTCAAACCAATCAGGGATGGCATGCTGCTCGGCCTTTTTCAGACGTTCGATCGCGCGCTGCTGCTGCAACAGGTAGCCCTCGTACTTCACTTCCGTTTCTACCGACTTGAGCTCGTTGCGGAGTTCGGAAGAAAGCTTCACCACAGAGGGCACAGAGGACACAGAGGAACTTCGCTCAAAGAGTTCTGGTGCGAGTTGTGTCAGGATCCGGGCCAACTGCTCCACTGTAACTTCGGGGCGCTTTAAAAGTTGCGCCAACGTCTGGCCCGCCCAACGCTGGCGGTCAGCAACAGCAGGTTCCTCGTCGCTGCGCTCCTCGGAATGACAACGGGTGGGTACCACCTCGGAATCAGGAAATCGTAGTTTCTCCGCCATGGCATCAGTCAATCGCGTGTTCTGCAGCAACTTCTTCATTTTCTCCAGCCGCTCCTGCTTGGCCTGGAAATCGGCCCACGCCTCATTGGAAATCAAACCCACGCGGCGGCCATGCGGCGTGAGCCGGCGGTCGGCGTTGTCAATGCGCAAATGCAGGCGGAATTCTGCGCGCGACGTAAACATCCGGTAAGGCTCGTTCGTGCCTTTGGAGATGAGGTCGTCAATGAGGATTGCCGTGTAAGCCTCGGTGCGGTCGAGGATGAGCGGCGGTTGCTGCTTCACTTTCAGCGCTGCGTTGATGCCCGCCATGATCCCCTGGCACGCCGCTTCTTCATAACCCGACGTGCCGTTGATCTGGCCGGCAAGGAACAGGCCAGCGATTTTGCGAGTTTCGAGCGTGCGCTCGAGTTCCGTAGGATCGATCGAGTCGTACTCGATGGCATAGCCGGGCCGCATCATTTCCGCGCTGTCAAGGCCAGGAATGGACTTCAAAATCGCCAGTTGCACGTCTACCGGCAGCGACGTGCTCATGCCGTTGACGTAGATCTCATGCGTGTTCAGGCCTTCGGGCTCGAGGAAGAGCTGATGCGTTGTCTTGTCGGGAAACTTCACGATCTTGTCTTCGATCGAGGGGCAATAGCGCGGGCCGATGGACTGGATCTGGCCGCTATACATCGGCGAGCGGTGCACATTTTCACGGATGATGCGGTGCGTCTCCTCAGTGGTCCAGGCGATGTAACAGGGCACCTGCGAGTCGTGATGTGCAACGCGCCGGGTGCGGAAGCTGAACGGAGTTGGATCGTCGTCGCCCGGCTGCACCGCAAAGCACGACCAGTCGATGGTGCGTCCGTCGAGCCGCGGCGGCGTGCCGGTCTTCAGCCGGCAGCCGCGCAGCCCCAACTTCTTTAGAGCTTCGCCGAGCAGGACGGCCGGTGGTTCGCCCGAGCGCCCGGCAGGATACTGCTGCTCTCCGCAGTGAATGAGGCCGTTAAGGAAAGTTCCGGTCGTGATGATGACGGCTTGTGCACCCACGGTGCGGCCGTCGCGCAGGCGAATACCTAGAACCCGGCGTCTGGCGTCCGGCTGTCGGCTTCCGTCGCTCTTGTCCTGAGCATCGAGTGTTGAGATCTGATTCAGGTGTTCGGAAGCCGGATGCCGGCAGCCGAAAGCCGCCTCCACGCGAGATCCTTCGCTACGCTCAGGATGGCGGATTTGATCGTCTGCGACGATCAAATCCGCCACTTCCGCCTGCTTGATCTTCAGGTTCGGCTGCGACTCGAGGACCTCGCGCATCTTCAGCCGATAGGCCTGCTTGTCGCACTGGGCGCGCGGAGACCACACTGCTGGCCCGCGCGAAGTATTCAGTAGGCGGAACTGAATGCCAACGGCGTCGGTGACTTCGCCCATGACGCCGCCAAGCGCGTCTACTTCCCTAACCAGATGGCCCTTGGCAATGCCGCCGACAGCCGGGTTGCACGACATCTGCGCAATCAGGTCCACATTGAGCGTATAGAGCGCCGTCTTCAATCCCATGTGCGCGGCGGCCATCGCGGCCTCGCAGCCGGCATGGCCAGCACCGACGACGACGACGTCGAATTGTTCCGTGAACTGCATTCCTCAGGGGTCGCTACTGCGGGCGTTCTGCCCAGATATGTCACTCATTCTATCAACCCATACCTGCTGATCTGTGGTACATTCGCCTGCTGTTCAACAGTCGAGGAGGATGGAATGCGCAACCTTCGCCGGATTGCAGTCTCCTTCATAGTTTTTTGTGTATCGCAATTGTTACCTACAGTACTGGCCCAAGCGCCTTCAACTGCTGAAGAACGCGCACGGCTGCTTACGCTTGCCCACAAACTGGAGAGCAATCCTCTGGACCCGAGTCTGCGACCGGAAAGAGAGTGGGCACTCAAGTGGCTGATTGAGGTACCAGATATCCATGTCAGCATGTGCCCCAGCATCCTGGGCGATTACCACAAATACAAATACTCCCCTGAAATCACTACGCAGATGATGCTGGCAAGTGCCGCGTTCACCATTGAAAACCCTGACAAGGCAAAGGATCAGACCGGTCAGTACGTCGCAGCAGCCGAAGGAGCGCTGAAGGCGTACAGTGCGATCCTTGCACAGGACCCCAAAGCGAGGTCCAAAGCGCTAGATGAGGCCCTCGAAAAGCAAAGCCAAGGGAAGCTCAAAGACTACGTGGAGGATGCAGCAAACAAGAGTTGCCGCGGCTCGTAGCGACTGTCATCCCCGGCGGTTGGTACATGCTATCGGATAACTCACTGGCCCCTGGCCACTGACCCCTAGCCCCTAATTGCTACAATCCGAAGCGGTGTCTCACTCATTTCAGATCGAAAAGACCAGCGGCAAGGCTCGCGCCGGTCGCCTCGTCACTTCGCATGGCGAAATCGAAACTCCGGTGTTCATGCCAGTGGGTACGCTCGCGTCAGTTAAAGGAGTGCCGCAGGAGACGCTCGAAGAACTGGGCGCGCAGATCCTTCTCGCGAACACCTATCACCTTTATTTGCGGCCTGGGGTGGAAACCATCCGGCGCATGGGTGGCCTGCACGGGTTTATGGCGTGGCCGCGGGCGATCCTCACCGATTCCGGCGGGTTTCAGGTCTTCAGCCTGAACGAACTGCGCAAGGTGAGCGAGGAAGGCGTCACGTTCCGCTCGCATCTGGACGGCTCGGCGCATTTTTTCAGCCCGGAAAGCGCAATGGAAGCGCAGATCGGGCTGGGCGCCGACATCATCATGGCGTTTGACGAATGCACGGAGTATCCCGTGGACCGCGATCGCGCGCGAGATTCAATGGAATTGACCCTACGCTGGGCGGAGCGGTGCAAGAAGCATTTTGAAGAACACAAGAATGAAGTTCCGTGGGACGAAGGCTGTCAGCAAAAGCGGATTCCTCCCCCTCGACCTCGCTCGGGGCTTCGCCCTTCGGGCTCAGGCAAGGCCGCTCGGAATGACAACGAAGAAAGTCAGGGCGCTAGTACCGGCCACCGGCCACCGGCCACTGGCCACCGGCAACTGCTCTTCGGCGTCGTCCAAGGCGG
>Ga0187771_10000468_pt1 | contig 24991 bp, 18 predicted proteins | sample 0116_SJ02_MP15_1_FD_133139 | JGI IMG/M metagenome (GOLD analysis project Ga0187771, IMG submission 133139) | Tropical peat soil microbial communities from peatlands in Department of Meta, Colombia - 0116_SJ02_MP15_10_MG | ecosystem: Environmental > Terrestrial > Soil > Wetlands > Peat | place... | reverse complement strand
TCTGCCACTTCCGCTCCGGTGGCCATAACTCTCACCGGCCCGGGCAGCCTGCCCGGAGCGGCCAGCACTGTCGCGCTCAACGTCAGCCCCGCGGGCGGTTCCGTCACTTTCGGTCAAGTGGTCACCGTGGTGGCCACGGTTGCCAGCGGAGGACAGCCTGTTACCGGCGGCACAGTGACTTTCTACAACGGGACCATGCCTCTGGGCACGGTGCAAGTCGTGGGAGCGCATCCTGCCCGCGGGTTCACCAGCGGTACGGCAACGTTCAAGACGCGCCTGCCCCTGGGGGCCAATTCGATCACTGCACGCTACAGCGGCCAGGGGACCACCTACCAGCCGGCTGTTTCCTCCGCCGCTTCCATCACAGTGACCGGCAATGCGCCCACGCAGGCAAAGCTGACCGCAGCAGGAAACGCCCAGAATCCAGCCAACTACGATCTGACACTAACGGTTCTTGGCGACGGTCTCACGACTCCGGCCGGAACTGCGACGTTCGTGAACAACACCTCGAGCACGACCATCGGCACCCAAACGCTTGCGCCAGCCAGCACCCCCCTGGCTCTCAGCACCGCGCAAGATCTCGCTATTGACACGGCCACCAGCGCCGACGGCGTTGCCGTCATTACCGCCGATCTGAATGGCGACGGTATTCCGGACGCGGTCACCGTTGACAGTTCTAGCAACTCCGTCAGCGTTTTCCTCGGCAACGGCGACGGGACCTTTCAGACTGCTGTCCCATACACGGCGGGCGCTTCTCCGGCGCAGGTTCTGGCGGTGGACGTAAATGGGGACGGGATTCTCGACCTGGTCGTGGCGAACTCCGGCGCCAGCACGATCTCGGTGCTGCTCGGCAACGGCGACGGGACCTTCCAGGCGGCGCAGACTGTCAGCGCCGTCACCAGTCCGACCGAGCTCGCCACGGGCGATTTCAATGGCGACGGCATTCCCGATCTGGCCGTGGGATCGTCTATTTCCGGCAAGCTGGCTGTCATGCTGGGCAATGGCGACGGAACGTTTCAGGCGCCGACACAACTCTACTGCGGAGAGTTTCCGCTGGCCATCTTGGTGGCCGATTTCGACCGCGACGGCAACCTCGACCTCATGACCACCGGGGCAGCCGGGCTGGTCCTGCTGCGTGGAGCCGGGGATGGAACATTTCCCTATGGCCCCAAGGGTGTAGGCGACCAGATCCATTCGCCGGTGGTCGCGGATTTCAACGGCGACGGAGCGCCTGACGTGGCAGGGTTCTTCTCCGGGTGGGACCGCATGGTGGTGCTTCTGGGCAACGGCGACGGAACCTTCCAGCCCGAGCAGTGGTACCTCCCGAACGGCTACAGTTCCCTGGCGTGGGTTAGCAGCGCGCAGCTGGCCGTGGCGGACGTGAACGGGGACGGCAAGCCCGACCTGGTCGAAATGCTCGCCGGTTCGCTGCCCGGGAACCTGAGCGGCGCCGTGTATCTCTGGACCAACGACGGCAACGGCGTGTTCAGCAACACGGCCGCGCTCACGCTGCCGGAATGGAGCGCGAATCCGCCCAACGCCCTCGCGGTGGCCGACTTGAACGGCGACGGCATCCCCGATGTGCTCACCACCACCACTGGCGCCGCCGCCAAGGCGCTGACTTCCAGCCTGATTCAAAGCCAGTCGGCGGCCATTCTGAGCAATCAGTCGTTCGGATCGTCGCCGCAGACGGTCCAGGCCAGCTATGCCCCGGCCAACGGCAGCATCTACACGGCGAGCACATCGAATGCGCTAACGTTGGGCGTGTTGAACGCGACCACGATCACGCTTACTCCCGGTTATGAAACCACCGTCGGCAATGGCAGCACTTGCATATGGGGATACTCCAATCAGTACTACGGCTACGCTCCGTGCCTGTACATGGCGGTGAGCTATCCCAGCGGCTCGCCGCTGCCCACTGGGAGTTTCACGATTATCGAAACGACCCCGAGCGGCACCACTTCCCAGTGGACTTATCAAATGTTCGCCAGTTACAACAGCATGTACATTTATTGGTACGGCGGGTTGGGCGATGCCGGCACCTATTCCTTCAAGGCGATCTACAGTGGCGATAGCAATTACCAAGGTGGCAGCGCGACCACTACGATCACCTTCCGCACAGTGCAAGTTTCGCTGAACCTGACCGGCAGCACGAGCAAGGTGCTGGCCGGCGACCCGGAGGTTTTGTCGCTCACCGCAAGCGGCTCTGGCTGGAACGGCAACTACTCCTTGCTCGGATCGGAGTCCTGGTACGACGGTACCACTCTGCTCAAAACGGAATGGTATTGCTGGAGCGCTTGTGAATACACCACGCCGCCGCTGGCTGCCGGGCTTCACACCATCACCGTCCGATATTCCGGCTACACGGGCGCCTACAACGTGCCCGACCAGAGCACGGCTACGTCAAACTCCTTCACGGTTACGGCCTATGCCGACCCGGTCCAATCCGGAGGGATCACGCTCGGCATTAGCCAGTCTTCGATCGCTGCCGGCAATCCGCTGACCATGACGGCCGCCGTTACCGAAGCCGGCGGGAGCCCGCAGACCGTTGGCAGCGTGACATTCCTGGATGGAAAAACTCCGATCGGCACAGTGCCGCTGGTCGGCAACAGTCCGGCCACAGGACTGACGAGTGGCACGGCCACGCTCGAAATGCCGTTGGCCGTGGGCTCACACACCATCACTGCACAGTACAACGGGATTGCTAGCCTGGGAGTTTCGAGCGCGCAAAGGGCTGCGTTGCTCACTTCCAGCCCGCAATCCATCACCGTAACGCCAGCGGCGAACACTTCCAGCGCGCTCAGCGCTGCCGCCAATGCCGGCAAGAACGGCTTTTATGATCTCACTGATACTTTGTTCGTCAGCGGCTTCGCGGCCCCGGGCGGATCGGTGAATTTTGCCGACACGACGGCGAGCACGAGCTTAGGCACGGTCACAGTCGGACGCGCGAGCATGCAGCCGGCGTTCGGCGCGCCGCAGCAGATTCTGTTGACCGGCACGGCCAGCTTCGCTGCCGCCGCCGATTTCAACGGCGACGGCATCACCGATCTGGCGGTCGCCGATGCCACCAACATGGCGGTCCATGTTTTGCTAGGAACCGGCCAGGGCCAGTTTGCCGCCCAAGCGGATTACAGTCTAGGCAGCGACGTTCCAGTGGCCATCCTGATTGCGGACGTGAACCACGACGGCGTTCCCGACATCGTGGTCGCAACCGCCAGCAGCAAAGTTGACGTGCTCGTGGGCAATGGCGACGGCACCTTCCAAGCGGTGAAATCTTCGCCGCTGCCGTATGCGCCCGGATCGGTCGCTATCGGCGATATGAATGGCGATGGCATCCCCGATCTCGTGCTGGCCGGAAACTTCGGCAACAGTTCCGGTTCGACCGTATCGGTGCTCGTGGGCAACGGCGACGGCACCTTCAACTCGGCCACGAGCTACCCCGTACCGGAGATCTACGCGGGCAGCTCGATCCTGCTCGGCGACTTCAACGGCGACGGCGCGCTCGACGTAATCGTGCAGGACAACAATTGGGATGTGTTCGAATTGTGGGGCAACGGCGACGGCACTCTGCAATGGAATGGACAGGCTGTGCTGGGGGGTATCAGCGGCCCCATGGCCAGCGCCGACCTCAACGGCGATTGCGCTCCGGATTTGGTCTTTGCTCCGATCAGCGGCGTGATGGTGGTGGCGCTGGAGCGCAGCGACGGAACCTTTGTCCCGATGCGCGTTTATCCTCCCTCCGGCTCCTCCTCCCAGACCACCGGTGGTCCGGTTGCGATCGGTGATTTCAACGGCGACGGCATCCCCGACGTCATCATTCCTGGTCTGGTCTTCCTGGGAGTCGGCGACGGAACGTTCGGGCAGGATGGAGTCGCCTACAGCGGCAGCTTCTCGCTGGTGGCCGACATCAACGGCGACGGCGTTCCCGACCTGGTGTTGGTTAACGCTGGGGCGATCACTGTGCAGTACGGGGGCAGCAACGTCGCTGTAGTGCTCACGGGCGCCGATGTCGTGGGCACGGGAACGCACAATGTGCAGGCCACCTACACGCCTCCGAATGGCGGCCCTTACAAGTCGTCGGTTTCCAATGTCGTGCAACTGCAGGCGTACACGGCAACCACGGTTACCTTGCAACAAACCGCTCCCACCGGCAACCCAAGCTACGGGCAAGCGGTCACCGTCCAGGCCACGGTCGCTCCCACGAACGGCTCAGGGACACCGACCGGCCAGGTAACGCTCACGGTGGACGGCAGCGCCCAGTCGCCCGTCACTCTCGCGTCGGGCGTGGCGTCGCTGACTCTGAACGGCTTGGTGGGCGGCTCGCACTCCATCGCGGCAGCCTACAGCGGCGACTCGACATACTCCGGCAGTTCGACCGCCAGCCCGTTGAACATCACCGTGCTACCGGCATCCGACTCGGTCACGCTCACGTCGTCGCCAGCCTCCACGTTTGTCGTCGGCCAAAGCGTCACGTTCACCGCAACCGTCAATCAGCAGGCCGGTGGCGTGACGCCTACTGGCAGCCTGACGTTCACGGACGGCTCAACTACATTGAACGTAGCCACGCTCGGCAGTAGCGGCAGTGCAGCCTATGCCACCAGCAGTCTGGCTTTGGGAACGCACACGATCACGGCCGCCTACTCCGGGGACAGCAACTTCGCTTCCGCCACGTCATCTCCATTGACGATCGCTGGGACCGACTTCCAGGTTTCCGCGGCTCCCACGTCGCTGACGATCGCCAGCGGCCATTCCGGTCAAACGACGATCACCGCCAGCGGCGAGTACGGCTACGCCGGGACGGTCATTGCGGCGTGTGGCACGCTGGCTCCGGGCATCACGTGCTCGTTCAATCCCGCGAACCTGACGCTGAGCGCATCTGCGACTTCGGCGACTTCCACACTGACGATCACTGTCGCAAGCAGTGTCGCCGAACGGGGCGCGTATCCGGCCGGCCGCGGCACGACACGGCTCTTTGCGCTCTTCTCGTTCGCGTGGGGCGGCTTGCTGCTGGCTGGTGGTACGGGACGTGGAATGAGGCGTCGTTGTAGGCTAGCATTCGCGGGCATATTGCTGATCGCGCTCGCCGTGCTGATTGGCCTGGGCGGATGCGGAGTATCGCAGTCTGCATCGCACCAGTCCCACAACTATACGGTCCCGGTCACGCTTTCGGGCACGGGGAGTCTCTCCCACTCCGTCAACGTTACGGTCACCGTGCAGTAAAACGCCGTCAGGGCCGGAGACTGCAGTCTCCGGCCCTGAACCACTCACACCGCCCGCCTGTGCTTCACCAGATATTCTCGCGATAATGGCGCGGCCTTGACGTTCTCAGTGCCGCCATTCTTCTCCACAAGAGAGCCACTATGAGAACCGTCTCAACGCCTCCGATTGGGATCAAGAGAAGCTTCGGGAAGCCAAATCGCCCATGGGGAAACGCCTGAACCGCAACGAGTACCGCGAGGATGTGATGGCGGAGAGAGTGGGATTCGAACCCACGTTACCCTTTCGAGTAAACACGCTTTCCAAGCGTGCGCCTTCAGCCACTCGGCCATCTCTCCGGGCAAGACACTCGGGAAGGAACAGCGTCTAAATTGTTCAGCTCAGCCGCGAGCTGCCGCGATGCGGCGCCTCGGCTCATTCTATGGGTGAAGCTGCGTAAACCGCAAGACGGAGGCATTGCACTTGGGAAGCCGCAAATTGGGGTGAAAAAACTACGAGAGTTTCTCCGGAATGTCTGCGGCGGGAACCGAAGTTGTGCCCCCGACAGAAGCTGTGCCCGACACTCCTGCGCCCGCAGCGGCGGCTTTGACGGCGTTGCCATTTGGGGCAGCCGTCGGCAAGGGCGGGACCTTCGCGTGGTCCACGATGTGATGGTTCAGGCAATAAAGGGCGAGTTCCAGGCGATCGGCCACGCCAAGCTTGTCGTAGACCTTCCGCAGGTAGTTTTTCACGACTTGCTCGGTCGTGCCCACGCGCAGCGCGATCTCTTTGTTCTTCATGCCCTGGGTCACACAGGAGACGATCAGGGTTTCCTTGGGCGTGAGCTGCACCTTCGGACGCGCTCCGGCTGGACGGCTGTTCTGATTGCGGTAGGCCTCCATGACCCAGTGCACGGCTTTGCTCTCGAGCCACGTCTCTCCCGCCGCCACTTTGCGCAGGCAATCGACCAGTAGTTCCGGCTCGACCTCGCGCGATACGACCCCATGTACGCCATGGCGGAATAATTCCAAAGTCAGCTCTTCATCGGCGCCCGGCGTTACCACCACGATGCGCATTTGCGGATTCTGGCGGATCAAGTCGGCCACCGCTTCTACAGGATTCGGCGCCAGCGCTGCCTCAAAGATCACAACGTCCGAAGAGAACTTCTTCACCGCGGATTGCGCCTGCGCCAGAGTTTCAGCCTGCCCGACCACGCGAATGTCATCTTCCAGCGCAAACACTTTGCGCAGGCCGGCGCGGAAGATGGCCTGTGTGTCGGCCACGATCACGCGGACAAAATGACCCTTGCCGTTGTCCTCACCCGCTCCCGGATTTTCTTCCACGCTAACCGGAATGCTCGCCATGCCTGTTCCTTGCGCCTACGCCCGCTCGAAGCGGTATTCGTCGATGACAACGCCAACGCCGCGCCGGCCCCGATCCTCGAAGCTGCGCACCACCCGGCCCCGGCAGTCAATTTGCACGTCCTGCTGCGAACCCACTACCTCGGCCGGCAACAGGATCGTGAAATCCACCATCGAGCCCACGGGCACATCGTTGTCCATCGCCAGCAGGACGCCGTTCGCCGAGATATTTTCCGTCTCCGCCGCGTACGCCCCGCCCGGCGCCTTCACCGATGCCGACAGATGCAGCGGAAATCGCGGCGCACTCTGCAGATCGTCGAATTGCCTGGCGTTCACCGCTTCCTCCGTCATCGGATTCCTGCCTGCTTCTCCTGCCACGGCCCGTCGCAACCTCGTCTCGAAAACTCCTTGAAACCTACCGAACTTTAAGGGCAGGCTACACCCACGAATCTAGGTTGCAAAGTTACCGAAGTCATTGAACAATAGGGGTTAACTTCTTTTCTTTGAATGGATTAGGCAGAATTTTGGAGGCCGGCCTGGAAGCCTCAGATTGCCCCCAGGATCGGTCAATTTCCGGTCAAAACCGGGTGAACTCCTTCGATTGACGGAGAAGATTTTGCGTTGCCGGGGCAGAATTGGACGGGAGGTTTCCCGCTTTTGCCCGCTCAGAACTTCGTCACTTCGGTGAAGTTGAAGTCTCTCACCTTCATTGCGGGCACGACCATGTCGAACGATTCCTCTCCACTCGACCGCACTGGCAAGCTCATCGCCTCAACGTTCGACAGCATGTGAATGAGGCTCTGGTTGAAGCGGAGATTCCGCAGGCCGCCGCTGACTCGCCCGTTCTCGATAAGAAACGTTCCATCCCGAGTCATACCGGTGACGATCTTTTCGTAGGGATCCACTTCGCGGATGTACCACAGCCGCGTGACCAGCACGCCCCGTTCAGTCGAGGCGATCATCTCGGTCACGGTCTGCGGCTGATTTGCGTGGAAATGATCCGACGCGGCAAAGACAATGTTCAGGGGCGTCTCCCCAATTTCGTTCGGCAGCGGAAAACCGTGGCCGGTAGCCTCGATGGGACCCACTTTGTCCCGATACTCCGAGCGCTTCACTCGCTCCGCCGTTGCCCGCGCATAGACCACGCGCTTCACCACGCCGTCTTCCACTAGGCAAACCTGCTGCCGCCGCATTCCTTCCCCATCAAACGGCGATCCAGTCTGCTGAGGATGCCCCACATCATCCCAAATGGTGATGTTATCGCCGAACAGTTTCATGCCCACGCGCCCCGTAAGAAACGAGCGCTGGTCGAGAATCGCCATGCCCGAATAATCCCAGAACATGAATCCCACGATGTCGAGCGCCGCCGCTGGCTCCAGAATCACCGTGCACTTCCCAGCTGGAATCTCCCGGGGACGAGCTGAATCGACCGCCTTCTTGGCCGCACTCTCGGCCAGAATCATGGGGCCGAGATTCTCCACATTGGGCGAATTCGCCTTCTGCCAGCCCGACGAATCCTCGCCCAACATGGTGACGGAGATTTCGGCCAGCGTCTGCGTATGCCATTCGCTCAGCCCGCGCGAATTGAAGATGCCCTCGTAGGAAGCAGCGTTCGAGAAGATTCCAGCCGTCGTCAGCTTGTGCTTCTCCGCCACGCTCACGACTTTCTTGACACCCTCGGCCCGTTGCTCCGGCGTAATGCTTGCGGTTCGCTCGAAGTATCGGGAAGGAATGATTCGCGTTGGGACGGGCGACTCGCCCGCCTGCCCTGAGCGAAGTCGAGGGGTCCACCCCGCAGCCTCTTGCGCATCGGGCACCGGCAAAAGATCCGAATCTGGATGCTGAACCTTGGCCAGATTCTCTGAGGCCTTGACTACCTGCCGCAGACTGTCGTCATCGAACTTGTTGGTCGAAGCGCGGGCCGTGCGCCCTCCAAACACCGTACGCACTGACAGTACGGAGTTCTCTTCCGCGACATTTTGGTGAATCGTGTTGTTTGCAAAACGAGTCAGGGCGAATCGTCCGCCAGAGAACATCACTTCCACTTCATCCGCGGATGTGAGTCTCCGGATGCGGTTGAAAATGTCGCCGGCTTGGTCTCTCGTCAGCACTCAGCGGTACGCACTCCCCACCTTAATCTCCCGGAACCGTGACGGCGCCGCGCCGTGGCCTGTGCCGATTACTTGCTGCGGCTGTCCTTTGCCGCAATTCGGTGTGCCCCAGAGCGTCCATTCCTCGCGCGAGCAAACTGCATCCAGCGAATTCCAAAATTCCGTGGTGATTCCCGAATACGACGGATTCTTCAGCATCCTCGTGCGCTTCCCGTTCTTAATCTCCCAACCGATTTCGCACCCGAACTGAAAGTTGTAGCGCTTGTCGTCAATCGACCATGAGCGATTGGTTTGCATCAGAATTCCGTGATCGGTCCCCGCGATCAACTGCTCCAGCGAAAGCGGCTTCTCTCCCGGCAGCAGGCTAACGTTCGTCATGCGAATCATCGGCAGCCGGTTCCAACCGTCGGCGCGCAGCGTTCCGCCTGACCGCGTCGCGCCAATCGTATGCGCGGTTTCTCTCGAGGTGAGATAGCCAGTGAACAAGCCGTTCATAACAATCGGCGTGGACTGCGCTGGCACGCCCTCATCGTCGAAACCGAACGTCCCTAGCCCCGGACCATGCTCCTGCCGCGCGTCGGCCACCACGTTCACGAGATCGCTGCCGTAACGCAGCCTGCGGAGTTTGTCGAGCGTCAGAAACGACGTCCCTGCGAAATTCGCTTCCATGCCTAGCACGCGGTCGAGTTCAATCGGATGGCCGATGGATTCGTGAATCTGCAGGCCGAGTTGCGAACTGTCGAGAATGAGGTCAAACTTTCCCTCCGGGCATTGATCGGCCTGGTGCAGCGCTACGGCTTCCTGCGCAATCCGCCGCGCATTCGCTACCAACTTCAACTCTTCAATCAGTTCATATCCCTTGTTCTGCCACTGCCCGCCATAGGAATTCGGATACGAGCGCTTTTGAATTTCGTTCTCAGCAAATGCATAGGCCGCATATCCGGCGCCGGTCGACAGTTTGGTCTGATGGATGTCGGTTCCTTCCGACGATACGAACCATTGCTCATCGCGATGGAAATTCAGATTCGTCTCGGCCAGTGTGATCCCGGCAACAGCACGTAACTCCGCGTCGATCTTCAGCAGGAGGTCAATATTCTGCTCGATGGAGACGCTGAAGGGATCGATCCGGTATGGCGTAGTCCATTCCGCGACCACGGGCTTTTCGGGAGCGAGCTTGACATCGTGTTGTTTAACCTTCGCCGAAGCCCGCGCGATCTCGACCGCACGGGCTGCCGTCGCTTCGATCGCTGCCCGCCCCAGATCGGCGGAAGCAGCAAATCCCCAGGCCCCATCGGCAATCACGCGCACACTCATCCCCAGTGTTTCCGAATCTGACGCGCTGCCGACCTTGCCGTTCTTAGTCGTAAGAGCCCGGCTTCGTTGCGCGACGATGCGCGCGTCGGCGTAGCTCGCCCCGCGCAGCGCGGCCACGTCCAAAGCCCAGTTCGCGACTTGTTTCATGGGAAGACTTTCAATCTAACACACGGCTTTCTGAGATGCGGGTCACGCTCGCTGCACGGGAACGTCGGCCAGGGGTTATCTCCACGCACGCTCCCCTGTGACCGTCATCACTGCCTAGCTTCCCTGCAGGCACTCCAATATTCACGAGAATCAGCCACTACGTCAGCGGTTTGCTCCGCTGTGGAAGGAGCATGATCATGAGCATCCCCAGCTTGGATGATCGAATCAATTCTGTTGTTGAGATTCTCGATCCAGATAACGGCAGCGCGGACCCGCCCGAGAACCACACCAGTAAGAAGGCCGATCTCGCCGGGCCCGGCATCGGCGACTACGAGGAACTGGAGAAGATCCTCCCTCGCGACTACCGTTCCTTATTGACCCCCAAAGAGACCCAGAAGGCGATCTTTCATGTAAAGCGTTATATCGAAGACAATCTATGCAAGGAACTCGGCTTGATCGTGGTCGAGGTGCCCCTCATCGTCGACGTCGAGAGCGGCGTCAACGACATGCTCGACCGCGACGGTTCCCGCACACCCATTCAGTTCCACATCTCGAATGACCACGGCAAGCATCCCGTGGACGCCCAGATCGTGCAGGCGGCAACCAAATGGAAGAGAACGGCCCTCAAACAGTTCGACTGCCGCCCCGGAGAAGGCATCTGCACCGACATGCGCGCTGTGCGCAAAGACTACTTCCTCGATCATGATCACTCGGCCTATGTTGATCAGTGGGACTGGGAACGTGTCATGACCACCGAGCAGCGCAATGTGGATTTTCTCAAGCACATCGTGCGCAAGATATGGAAAGTGCTGGTCGGCGCCGAAAAGTTCGCCCAGGACATGTTCCCCGAACTGCGCCATCCGCGCTATCCCAACCTGCCCGAGGAACTCACTTTCATTCACGCCGAAGAACTTCTGGCAATGTATCCCGATCTGCCACGCAAGCGGCGCGAGACCATCATTCTGCAGAAGTATCCCGCCATCTTTATTATTGGCATCGGCTGGCCGCTCAAAGACGGCTACCCGCACGAGATGCGCGCCGCGGACTACGATGACTGGATCACCGACACCAGCCAGGAAACCCACCGTGACACCCACGGACTGAATGGCGACATCCTGGTCTGGAACCACGTCACCCAGCGCCGCCACGAGCTCAGCTCCATGGGGATTCGCGTGAATGCTGACACTCTGCGCCAGCAGCTTGAGATGTCGAAGCTGCTCGACAATCTCAAGTTCCCCTATCACCAGGCGATCATCAACAACGAGATTCCGCTCTCGGTCGGCGGCGGCATCGGCCAGTCCCGCACTTTGATGCTGTTGCTGCGAAAAGCACACCTGGGGGAAGTCAGCGTCACCGTGTGGCCGAAGATACTGAAGGAGATGTGCGCGAAGAAGAATATCTTCGTTCTGGACTAGGTTGCTGGTCAAAATAAACGGGACGGCATTCGCCGTCCCTTTTGAGCTCTGAGTTGATTACCTGGGTAAATAAGTAATGAGGATGTTTCACAAGTGAGCTCTTCCGTGGGCGTCATTTCATCGGTACGAAAATCACATCCTCCGGATATGACGATGCAACTGCAACCGACGGATTCTTCGGCCCTTCTAGTTGCATCAGCCTCCAGCCCCCGTCACCTATCCTCAGAAGGAACTTGAACATAGCCGACGAATCGCTCGAAAAAATCGGATCAGCTTTAAAATCGGGCAAATCCATCTCAAAGCTGCCATCTGCTTCGACCTTCGCGGTCGCCACGAAAATGGGGAACAGGCATTGTCTGTTCTCTCGTTCCTCATTCCAACCGCTTAGGCATCTTCCCCAGTATTGGGCCGCGATAGTGGCGGACGCGAGGGGGCCTACCACTCGTCCCCTGAAGGGCACCGTCTTCTCAGGGTCGCAGACAAACTGCAGTTCGATGTCCGCATCCGCGAGAGGAACGTCGAATGCCTTTATCTCGCATCCCGGTGTCCAGACTCGTGCCTTGAGTCGATCCGTTGGCCGATCCGTCGGCCTTGGAATCGTAAGTGAACCAATAATGGAGCCACCTGATGCGCCCGCTTGCAGATAACTACCGTCGGGTTGACGGAACATGTATTGCGCCGCCACCCGCTGTTTTCTATGTTCAGGAAAGAGAATTCTGACCTTTGGCCCCTGTGCACCTTGGGCGGCCAAAACCGCAGCCAGTAGCCATATCCCGCCGAGGTAAGTCGAATACTTACGAATCATGCGAACATTGTAGCTCTTGAGCGCTCTCACTGATCCCATGCCCGAGTTCTACGGGGTTTGATGCGCCTCGGCCAGCGCCTTCTTCACTGCCAGCAATTCTTTCAGCACTCCGCGCAGCTTGGTGGACTCCAGCGCATTTGCCCCGTCTGACTTCGCCTCTTTCGGATTGTCGTGAACTTCCAGGAACACGCCATCCACACCCGCGGCGACCGCCGCCCGCGCCAACACTGGAATGAACTCCGGCTGTCCGCCGCTCACGGCAGGCTCATCGTCGTTCGCCTGCGAAGAAGGCAACTGCACTGAGTGCGTCGCATCAAAAACTACTGGCGCGAATTTGCGCATGATGGCCAGCGAGCGCATGTCCACCACCAGATTGTTGTAGCCGAAACTGGCCCCGCGCTCCGTGACAAACACCTGCGCATTGCCCGCCTGGCGGCACTTTTCGACCGCATGCCGCATATCCCATGGCGCGACGAATTGTCCTTTCTTGATGTTCACCGCGCGTCCGCTCAGGGCCGCGGCGACAACCAAATCCGTCTGCCGGCTCAAGAACGCCGGAATCTGCAGCACGTCCACAACTTCGGCGACTTTACCCACATCCGCCGTCTCATGCACGTCAGTAAGCACCGGCAGGTTCAGTTCATCTTTGATCTTCTTCAGAATGCGCAGGCCTTCCTTCAACCCCGGCCCGCGAAAGCTGCGAATGGACGTGCGGTTTGCCTTGTCGTAACTGGCTTTGAAGATGAACGGGAATTCGAGCGACCGCGTCACGCCCTTGATGATCTCCGCCATGCGGATGGCATGCTCTTCGCTCTCAATCACGCACGGCCCGGCGATAAGAAACAAATCGCCCGACCCGATGCGTACATCCCCGACTTTGAAGGAAGAATGCATTGAAAAGCTCTGGCCACGGATATACACGGATTTTCACGGATCACAAAGAGAAAAATCCGTGAAGATCCGTGACTATCCGTGGCCAGGCTTACGCTCTTACCCTTTCCGGCCGGTGAAACATTTCGATTTCGGCCGATTCTTTCTCCGCCTTCCGCCTCAGCCCATGCTCATACGCCGCGCCCACAAAGGTGCGGAAAAGCGGATGCGGCTCCAGCGGCTTCGATTTGAACTCCGGATGAAACTGGCATGCGATGAAATGTGGGTGGTCCAGCAACTCGATCATCTCCACATAGGTTCCATCCGGCGTCGAGCCGGAGATGCGCAGTCCCGCCGCGGTCATCGGCTCTTCGTACTCGCGATTGAATTCGTAGCGATGCCGGTGCCGCTCGCTGATTTCGAGCGCGCCATAAATCCGGTGGGCCAGCGTGTTGGGCTCGATCTTGCAAGTCCACGCGCCCAGCCGCATCGTGCCACCCAACTCCTCCACCCCGCGCAACTCGCGCAGCTTGTAAATCACCCGATGCGGCGTGGCCGGATCGAACTCGCTCGAATTCGCGTCTGCCAGCCCAACTACATTGCGGGCAAACTCAATGCACGCCGTCTGCATTCCCAGGCAAATGCCGAAGTAGGGAACCTTCTTCTCGCGGGCATAACGGATCGCGATCAGCATTCCCTCTATGCCGCGCTTGCCAAATCCTCCAGGAACGAGAATGCCGTCGTAGCCCTCCAGTTGGGAGTCGACTCCCTTTTCGTCAGCGCCCTCCAGCCCCTCGGCCTCAATCCAGTTCGCCTGCAGCTTCAGATTATGCGCCAGCGCCCCGTGCACCAGCGCTTCTTTCAAAGATTTGTACGAGTCTTCGTACTCCACGTACTTGCCCACAATGCCGATTGTGACCGTATCCTTCGGGTTGTAGACGCGGTGGACAATGTCCTCCCACTTCGACAGATCGTGCGCTTTGGCTTCCATGCGCAAGTGCTTCAGCACCAGCGTGTCTACGCCTTCATTGGCGAACACCAACGGCACTTCGTAAACGGAAGCCACGTCCTTCGCCGTAATGACGGCTTCTTCCCCAACGTTGCAGAACAATGCAATCTTCGACTTAATATCTTTCGTCAGAAACCGGTCCGTGCGGCAGAGCAGAATATCCGGCTGAATTCCGATGCTGAGCAGCTCCTTCACCGAGTGCTGAGTCGGCTTGGTCTTCAATTCCTGCGACGCTGCAATGAAGGGGACCAGCGTGACATGCACAAATAGCGTTTGCTCGCGGCCGAGGTCCTGCCGCATCTGCCGGATGGCTTCTAGGAACGGCAGTGACTCAATGTCGCCCACGGTGCCGCCAATCTCGACGATGACGACGTCTACTTCCTGCGCCACCTTCTTCATTGCTGCCTTGATTTCGTTGGTGACGTGCGGAATGACCTGCACAGTTTTTCCCAGATAATCGCCGCGCCGCTCCTTGGCGATGATCTGCTCGTAGATCCGCCCTGTGGTCCAGTTGTTGTCGCGCGAGAGCTTGGCGTGCGTGAAGCGCTCGTAGTGGCCGAGGTCGAGGTCAGTTTCGGCGCCGTCGTCGGTCACGAAGACTTCGCCGTGCTGGAACGGCGACATCGTCCCCGGGTCTACGTTCAGGTAGGGATCAAACTTCGTCAGAGTAACCTTCATCCCCCGGCTCTCCAGCAGGCAGCCGATGGAAGCCGCGGCTAATCCCTTGCCCAGAGAGGACACAACTCCGCCCGTCACAAAGATGTACTTTGCTGGCATCTCTTCCTCGCTCTAGATTGTGTTTGAAAATTTGTGCAGGTGGCGTGCACGATCAATTATGGCAGAAAATGCTTGTGGAAAAAACGAGGAAATCATTGACCGTTGCCATCCCTAGCAGGCGTTTTCTGCGCAGCGAGGGACCTGGGTGAGCCGCGTGATGCCTGCCCACTGTGCGGCCGGGTGAGGCCTGAGTGCTATCCTGCTCGGATATCGGTGGGCCTGAGCTTTCTTGGAGCGCGCGCCTTAGTGCTCAATATTCTGTGGTCGATCCCAGAGTTGGCTTGGGTTCTGATACGCACTCTGACCAGCAACTGGGGGAACAGCTTCGCTTGAAGGTCGCATGAAGACGGACACCAGAACCGACAGTCCATTCCAGAGTGACGCGAGCAAATATGCTGCCTATCTCGAGACCCCAGAAGGCCGCTTACGCCTGGATCTGGCTTTTGCCAATTTAGAGGAGTTTCTGCCCGTGCCGCAGGCCAACATCTTCTTGTGCGCCCTCGATCTGGGGTGCGGCACTGGAGCCGCCGCCGTCCGCCTGGCGCGGCTTGGCGTTCAGGTGACGCTGCTGGATTCCTCTCCAGCGATGCTGGATCGCGCGCAGCGTGCCGCAGAAGAAGCAGGAGTCGCGGAGAAGATCACGCTGAAGCTCGGCGACGCCGCCCGCTTGGAGGATTCGTTGCCCAGCGGATCCTTCGATGCGATTCTTTGCCACAACCTCCTGGAATATGTCGATGACCCGGAAGCTGTGCTGCGCGCCGCAGCCCGCACGATGCGGGATTCATCAGCAATACTGTCCGTTCTGGTGCGCAACCAGGCGGGCGAGGTATTAAAGGCCGCCATTCAAGCCGGCGATTTGGACGTCGCCGAAAATAGCCTCAGCGCGGCGTGGGGACACGAGTCTCTGTACGGAGGCAGGGTGCGCCTGTTCACGTCAGATGGCCTGCACGCCTTGCTGAAGGCGGCGTCGTTGTCGGTGGTTGCCGAGCGGGGTGTGCGCGTCATTGCGGATTACTTGCCAGCACGGATTTCACGCGTCGCCGAGTATGAGCGAATTCTCGAGCTGGAGCGGAAGCTCGGCGGGAGGCAGGAATTTGCTGCTATCGCCCGCTACACCCAGTGTTTGGCGCGTCGCCCGCGGCCGCCGGTGGAGAACCGCACGTGAACAAAGTCACAATGCCGTCTTCATCGACAATGTCCGGCGCGGCAGTGTCTACCGCCGGCATCTCGCTCGGGCTTGGACTCACCAACGAGTGTAACCTCGCCTGTGCCTTCTGCTACCGCGATCCCGCGCGCGCTGATCGTCTCTCCCTGGATCAAGTCAAGTCAGTCATGGAACGCCTTCCCGTCCGGTCGGTGAATCTGGGTACTGGCGAGAACGGCATGCATCCGGATTTCAAGGCAATATTGGCCTATCTGCAGATGCAACCAGTTAAGCTCACGATTACTTCCAACGGTCACAGCGTTGCTGTTTTGGAGGACGATGAGCTGCGAGCCTTCCACGACATCGAGTTCTCTCTCGATTACGCTACGCAAGCTGAACAGGATGCACAGCGCGGGCCTGGCAATTGGGCGCTCATCGACCAGCAGGCAGAGCGGTGTGTGAGGCTGGGCATTCCCGTAACCATCATCGCCGTCATGATGAAGCCCAACTACTTGCGCCTAGCGGATGTGGCGCGAGTAGCCAAACAGTTTGACGCTCCCTTGCGAGTGAATGTGTACCAAGCCATGCGTTCGGATATCTACGCACTCAGCTACGAAGAATACTGGGAGGGCTTCCAGCGCCTCTTCGCCGAAACCGATGTGATCGCGATTGGCGAGCCGCTGGTTCGAGCAATGGCGGGACTTCCACCGCTCCGAGCCGGTTGCGGCGTAAGCACCGTGCGAGTAACACCAAGAGCTACGACACAACCTTGCGTTTATTGGCCAGGACCGGGCGAACCGCTTTCAAACTTGCTCTCCGCAGGTATCAACATTCTGGGCTCAACACCTTTCGAGCAGGTACGGACACTTCCAGTTGCTTGCAGGCCTTGCGAGTTCCGAGAATCTTGCTACGGCGGATGTGCTGGACGGCGGCGGTTGCAGGGCGCTTTACTGGAGCCTGACTTTTATTGCCCGATCGTGCGGGGCGAGCGCCCACGGCTTGAGATCCGCATGGCCGCAAATCGCGATCTGCCCAAGCTGAGCAGTTCCTGTACTACCGTGGTGATCGCCAGGTAGTCTGATTCGCAAACACCGCTATCGTTGCTCGAACGAGCCACGTGTCAGGCCCACTAATGTCTGTTCGGAGTCGAAACAGGAGAGCTTCTGCCATCGAAGCTCCCCTGCTCCTGCCAACTTCCCATGCCCGACAGTAGTGATCCAGCCCGTGCGAAGCTCTTCCGAAAAAAACTTTGTATCAAGGTGCGTAATGGGTAAATACCAAATCACTTCCTTGGGCTTTCTCGTGGCAGGGGAAACAGGTTTTCATAAACGCCTCGTCTCCAGGTTTGCCGTCCTTGAAGTGAGCAAATCCCCAGCCGCCTGTCGCCGCGTACTTTGTGGAGTCCTTGACCATAAACTGAATATTCGTCGGGGAACCGGGAACGAAAGATTGAGCACGGCCAAAGACCTTGTCGTTTTCCGCCGATGAAACGTGACTGTAGTGCAACGCGGCGATGATCGTCCCGTCGGGGAACGGAAGCGTCCCCTCGCGGTAGGCCTTGACCGCTACATCGTTGCCTAACACGGCAGCAAAACTGTTGAGGTTGCCTTCTTCATGGGCCACCGAGATCAATCTCCAGTCGCGGTACCCGGGAGGTATTTGGGTGACAAATGTCGGAGCAGCCTCCCCATCGGCTCGTCCCCGTGTAGGGGCGATCGAGGCAACAATGCCGACTAGGGCCGCGACTGCAATCAGCAACAAGGTGATTCGTTTCATGAGGTTCCTCCTTTAATCTGCTTGCAGACATTGACTTCATCATCAAGAACTACTTTCGGTCTATGGCGTGGCGCTCGATACTGTTCGCGAACCGATGCGTCTCTTACTGGTTGTTGGCCTATGTAATCGGTTTTCGACGCAGTTCTAAAAGGCCTCCTCATCGCGCAAGAGCAAGAATTAAGAAGATCTGCCGAACGTCGATGCGTGCGGCAGATCCGGTTGCAGCCCTGTCTGTCAAGCCACTTCGCGCTCCGCGATATCGGCCCTCTCGCCAAGGAAGTTCTTTCGGAGCGATCGGAAGCCCGCACGAACCTCTTCCGAAAAGAGTTTCGGCTGCTCCCATGCGGCAAAGTGTCCGCCCTTGGAGAGCCGGTTGTAATGGATCAGTTTGGGATACGCCTGCTCTGTCCAGCTGCGTGGAGCAGGATAGAGTTCGTCAGGGAAGACGCTCACGGCAACCGGGATGGAGACGCCTTTGGCATTGAAATACCCGAGTTTCCCCCAATTCTCCCAATAGAGGCGCGCGCCGGAAAGCGCGGTGTTCGTCAACCAGGTGATCGTGATGTTGTCGAGGACATCGTCGCGCGTGAGGCCTTCGGATTCTCCCTCAAAGACACGTGAGATCAGCTCGTAGCTGCGCGCGTCGTGATCAAGGAAATACGCCGCCAAACCGATGGGTGAGTCGGCAATTCCATATAATGTCTGCGGTCGCAGCCCCATTTGGAACCCGTACGCGATTCCCTTTTGATATACGAACTGCAAACGCTCGTACGCGACCTTCTCCTCGGCCGAGAGACCCGATGGCGCTGGCGCCCCGGAAACAGCCGCCTTGTCAATGTCGTTTGGAAAAATGCCAGGCATATTGGTGTGAATACCGAGCAATTCCGGCGACGCCTGCACTCCCATTTGATCGACGACGAGCGCACCCCAATCGCCGCCTTGCGCCACGAAACTCGTGTACCCGAGGCGCTTCATGAGCACGACCCAGGCGCTTGCGATGTGGGCGACGTCCCACCCGGTCGTGGTCGGTTTGCCGGAGTATCCGTAGCCCGGCAGGGACGGGATCACCAGGTGGAATGCGTCGGATGCATTTCCGCCGTGCGCGGTGGGATTGGTCAGCGGATCAATGATCTTCATCTGTTCGATGATTGAGCCGGGCCATCCATGCGTAACGATCAGCGGCAGTGCATTTTCATGTTTCGAACGAACGTGGATGAAATGAATGTCTAGTCCATCGATCTCAGTGATGAACTGCGGCAAGGCGTTCATTTTTGCCTCGATTTTGCGCCAGTCATACTCGGTCGCCCAATAGCGCGCGAGCGCCTGCATCGTCGCGAGCTGTACTCCTTGGGTTGCATCGGTCACCGTTTCTCGATCAGGCCACTTGGTTGCCTTGATACGCCTGCGCAATTCGGTCAGTTCGGCTTCCGGAACGTTCACATGAAACTGACGAATGGCATTCTTGTCAGGTCGCAAGTTTCCGCCTTGTTGTGTAGCACCGGATTGTGTCATGTGTCCTCCTTTTGACTGGTTTTGGGTTTCTTGGTTTGCGCGATTGATTCGGATCCAACGCGCTCGTAGTTAAATGAGACTTACGGAAGGTCAACTGTTTGAACAAGCCCGCATTTCGTTTATTGCGCTTTCACCCAGGTATCCGAGCCTGTCAGCTTAACTGCCACGTCAGTAATGAAGATGTGCAGGGGTTTGCCGTCAGCCATGCCGCGGTGCTCGGTTGAGAACAGCAGAGGACCTGCCTTTTTGTATCCCGCCCACGTTGCGAAGACGCAGCTCGGCGGCTTGGCCCCGCCGCGATGGTAGACAAAGTAAACCACACGGTTGTCTTTGCCGATGTAGAGATCCCAGGTGTCGCCCGGCGTGTAGCCGACATCCGTGGGGTACTTCACCGGAACCAGTTCGGCCGTGCCGCTGCCTTGCGGCAGGTTGAACATGCCCTGATCGATCACGGTAGCGCTGGTGTCCCAGTAGGCATGAAAGGGGAACAGAACCCAGTAATTGTCGTTGACGAAAGACGGCTCGACCTGGTTCTTCACCTGGTCCGATTGGCTGCTGAGCTGGGACCTGTCGTACGTGACGTTCACCGGCTTGCCGTCTTTGTCCGTGCTCTCAAAAATCACTTTGCCGGTCTTAGGCTCCCACTCCCAGGTGTGAGAAGCCTTGAAAAGTCCGGTGATTTCCCCGTTCCAGGTGTAGCGGATCGCCTCGATCTTGTCCCACGAATCGATACCATAGGTCTTGGCGATCTTTTCGAGAATTGGCGCGCGTTGCTGCGCCCAGGAAGTTGCCGCAAGGACCAGCACTGCAGAGCCCAGGAGACCGATAGTCGTGATACGGCTCGAACTTGTCATGGAGGTCCCTCCTTGGTGAGTTGGTTGAATGCCGTCTTGGATGACCGGCCCGGACCTTGGGATACAGGAAATGTCTACGAGCTTTACTCAGGCTGCTTTGTCCGAGCGTTGGGAGGCGTCCGGTCGCATGAGCCGGCGCAATGCGGGAATCGCAACGGCTATTGCCACGCAGCCGTATTCCACGAGCATGATCCAGCCAGGAAGCGCCCCCCACGGATGCCCAAGAGTGCGCAAGTGCCATTGCACATAAACGGGGATTATGCTCACAGTCCAAACAATGATCAGCAGCGTTGAGGCCGACGTTAGAAATGGCAGCAGCCAGAGGAGATACCAGGGGAAGACGACTGGCGCGCACAAAAGACATGCTGCCATCGGCCAGGCAAATGCGTCTGGAGACCATTCGGCGTCTACGTTTCTTACCCTTAGCCAAGTTGCGGTCGCCGATCCGACCAGCACCGCCAGCCCAGCCAGCAACTGCGGAGGCGCCACGTGAGCGAGCGCCGCAAACACGGGACCATTGAAGCGGAAAGTCTGCACATACCTACCAAGCGAGCCGATCGGAATGCGGCCATGATGAAGAAATGGCAGGTACAGGAGTCCAACCACGACGGCCGCGAGTGCAGCGTCGCGAATGCGAATCCGCTTCCAGTAGAGCGGCAAGAGTACGATCGGCAGAAACTTCACTGCCACAGCCAGCCCAAGTCCGACGGCCGCAGTCGCCCGCCATCGGCGCGCTAGCGCAGCGGCGGACACCACCAACAATAGCGCGCCAACAATGTCAATGTGACCGCTTCCCGCCACCTCAATGGCCAACAGCGGGTTCCAGGCGTATGCCAGGACCAGGTGCGGCCCCTGCTGGTTCCGACGCAAAATGTCGAGCAAGAGAAACACGATTGCGAAATCGCAAACCACAAATGCCACTTTCAGCGCAAAGGTGGACTCCTGAAAGGCGGTTACGGCGCGGAAGAATAACTGTGCTCCCGGCGGATACGGGCTCGGCAGATCCGGATTGTTCAGGTCGCGGGTTTCTGCGGTATGCAACCCCTTAACCGCAGGATCGCTGGGTACGACGAGATACGGGTTGTAGCCGAGCCTCTGTAGGCGGCCGTCCCAAACATAGCGATGAATATCATCATCGGCACCCGGCGGCAGCCGAAGAAATTCAAGGTGCCAGACGGCAGCCAGAACGAGCCCAATGACGACGAGGTGCCGCGGAAATCTTGGCGTCGCGAAAAACTCACGGACCGCTAAGAGGTACACGATGCCCGCCAGCGTCAAAGAAGCCATGAAGTGCGGTCCGCCTCTATCGCCGAAGTTGCGCGAGCAGACGGTTAGCGCCGCGCACAAGGCGGCGCCGAGTATGTACACTCTCCGCGCGGGGCTGAGCTTCACGTGTTCCCTCGGACAAAGATGCTCTGCATTGGGTCTTGCCGTTCTGCCTCAATTAGGACTTGCTGAGCGATTTCTTACGAGCATCATCTTCGGTTTTGTAGAGTTCAGCCCAGGCAATGTTCTGAAATTCACCCTTCTGCAGGCTATCGCGATCCTCCACATTGTCGATCATGGGACGAAGCACGTGAACAGAAACAGGCCACTGAGTAATTGGAAATAGCGAAGCGCCCACGTGCCTGGTTGCGAAAAGAACGAGGTCGGTACTCTTTGCATCGTAGCCATACCCCTCGTAGATAACTGGAGGATCGATCTTGGCCAACAACAAATCGTCCCGCCCAGCGCCAGTCATGCGCTTTAGGCACCACGCGCGCCGAGGGTTCTCCAGATGGTAGTAGTCGCTGGATGCGAGATAAAAATCAGGATCCTTCATAGTGTTTTCTCAGGACGGCCTCGTCACTCAGTGGGTGCCACGAACTTCCACTCTTTCAGCCACCGCGCTGTGCGTGGCGCCCTCTCCGGAGCCAGCCGCAACTCCTCCGCCAAGCGAGTCAGATCGTCAGCTACATCAATATCGTAAAAAGCATCTGCAAATCCAACGGAGAGCTCAAGAATTCGTGCGCGCGTTAGAAGGCTCTCCAGCGCGCTGCTGGTGCCCATTCCGTCGTGTGCGAAAAGCGTAGGATGAAAAGCCTTTGCCCCGACGAGATAGTAGCCTCCGTCGTGCGTTGGTCCTACGACGACGTCATGGGCGGCCAGCGTTTCGAACGCGTCTTCGAGAACGGAACGCGGCAGGTGTGGGCTGTCGCTGTTGAAGGCAATGATGCGCCGCGGGCCGCCCACCGCGAAGTGCGCAAACACCGAAGTGAGGGCTGCAGCAAGGCCCTCACCTTTCTGCGCAACTACGCTCGCTTCGTTACCTGGTAACTGCTGGCCTGTCAACTGCGCCAACTCGTTTACGTCCGACTCCGGACACATGATGGCAACTTCCACGTCGCCCAATGACCGAGCCAGCGCCAGCGTGTCCTCGAGAAGACAGCAATAGAGAGCAGTAACAGCCTCAGAAGACAGGCCGGGTGCCAGCCGGGTCTTGACCGCGCCTGGCCTCGGTGCTTTCGCCATGATGACCAGCACACGATCACTGCCTGACGAAGGCACCGACGTCTCACTTGTGGATTCCATAAAATTCGGCGCGGATCTACGTCGGCCGTGATGCCCTGGCTCCTCGACGGCGGAAATAATAGCGCACTATCAGGCTGAGAATGAACCAGGCAGCGCCGACCGTGCCCTTCAGCGTACCGCTGATCTTTGATTTCCCGATACGCGGGTAGTAACTCACCGGTACTTCAACCACGCGGAATCCAGCCAGGGCGCCTTTGAGGATCATCTCAACTGCCCAGCCGTACGTGGTCTCTTCCAGGGCGAGCGCGCCTAGCACATCAGTGCGGCCAGCGCGAAACGGGCCGAGATCAGTGATTTTCAGCCCATATAGCAGCCGGATCAGGCTGGCGGCGAGACGATTCCCAAACACCTGATGCCAGGGCAACGCCCCGGCAGAACGCTTGTCCCGCAGGCGGGACCCGAGCGTAATGTCGGCCCGGCCCTCGATAATCGGGGCCAACAGAATCGGCAGTTCCGAGGGTCGATCGCTGTAATCGCCATCGAGGAACACAACCACATCAGGGGAATTTGCCGCGGCCAGCCCCGTGAGGCACGCTCGCCCATATCCGCGGCGCGGTTCCTGCGCGACGCGAGCTCCCATGCGTGCCGCGATCTCGGGCGTCCCATCGGTCGAGTTGCTATCGACAACGATGACTTCCGTGACGAGACCGGAGGGGACATCCGCTAAGACGCGCTCAATCGCCTGCGCTTCATTATGGGTGGGAATGATGACGGACACTCGCACTTGATCTTGGCTCAGATCAGCCACCACGGCGCAGACGGCCACCGTTGTGACAGCCACGCGTCAGCGCCCCACTTCCGGCCAGCGCTTCCGATAGCGAGCCCAAGCGATGCGAGCACCGGAACCAGCAGTTCCCAGACCCACGCTGTGCCCCACTCCGACATCCAAAGGCTGCCAAGATACAGAAACGCCACGAATGCCGCCGGTCGCGTAAACAGACCGATGACGAGCAGGATCCCCAGAGAGATCTCGGTCACGGCCTGCATAGGAGCCGCCATCGCGGCGTGGCTGGCCGCCTGTGCCATGACCGCCTTCCAAACGGCCGGCGCATGACCGTGCTGGATGTAGTAGTTGATCAGGCCCGAGTAGCCAGCGGGACTGTAGAGGCCCTTCCCCAGATTCTCGAAGAAGACCCACACCAACATTGCCCCGATTGTCAGGCGAACCAAAGCCAGCCCGTTTGCTGCATCGAGGGTGCTGGCCGACTTTGTCGTCTGGTTTTGCATTGGACTTCCGCTCGCCGTCATGTGGACCTGCTTTCGCACGAATTCGACTCGCGACTAAGAGAATGACAATCTTAAACGGATGGACCTGTCCGTGCTAGGTGGATGCGCAAAAGACGCGAAAGTTGCAGGTAGAGGGGATCACCCGAACGGCTTGAGGCAGTCTTGTCAGTAGGCAAAGTCGGGCTTCCATGTATCTTTTCCTCCCTGATATATGATTGTCGTGCCTAGGATGAAATGTTCGGAAGGCTGGAATGACATCCAAAGACCGTGTGTTGTCCTCGTTGAACCACAAGCAGCCTGACCGTATTCCGATTGATCTCTCGGGATACCGTTCGTCAGGTATTTCCGCCATCGTCTATCCAAAGCTCCGCGCGGCACTAGAGCTCGAACCACGATTCGTTGACGTATACGACCCCGTGCAGCAGCTCGCCATTTGCCACGAAGATGTGCTCGATCGCCTCGGCATCGACACGATTGAACTGGGCAGAGGCTTCTGCCTCGAAGACAAGTGGTGGTCTGACTGGATTCTCCCGGACGGAACTCCGTGCCGAATGCCCGTGTGGGCGAAGCCGGAAAGGATGGGTCAGAGCTGGGTCCTTCGCTCTCCCTCAGGCAGGGTCATCGCACGTATGCCCGAGGGTTCACTTCATTTCGATCAGGTGTATTGGCCATTCCTTGACGGGGAGGAGGATCTTGCGCGCATTGAGAAGCTTTATCCGGAACACATGTGGACCGGCATCGCTTCGCCTCCCGGGCCATCAGTCGCCAGCGCCGGGGAACTGGCCGCCGGAGCGCGCGCTCTTCGCGCCCGCACAGATCGTGCCATCCTGGGGCTCTTTGGAGGCAATCTCCTCGAGATGGGGCAGTTCTACTACCGCATGGACAACTTCCTAGCGATGCTG
>Ga0187771_10000467_pt1 | contig 25058 bp, 24 predicted proteins | sample 0116_SJ02_MP15_1_FD_133139 | JGI IMG/M metagenome (GOLD analysis project Ga0187771, IMG submission 133139) | Tropical peat soil microbial communities from peatlands in Department of Meta, Colombia - 0116_SJ02_MP15_10_MG | ecosystem: Environmental > Terrestrial > Soil > Wetlands > Peat | place... | reverse complement strand
CTTCCCTGGACTGTCGTCTCCTATTCGGCGACGAAGGTCGGGACGGCGATGATAGGGGCGCTGCCGAAGCCCATCTCTTCGTTCATCAACTTCCTGGTGGTGGGGAGCGGGGGCGACGCCGGTCAGCTGCTCCGTTTCTTCGACCTGCACGTCGTGGTGCTACCAGCGGTCCTCCTTGTCCTGTTGGCAGTCAAGATGTACATGCTAGAGACACACGGCGTTTCGGAGCCGGTCACCGGCGGAACGCCCGACCCGAAGAAGAGTGGAAGGTTGCTCCCGATTTTCCCTGACGTGTCTTTCTATCTCCTGGAGTTGGCCGCGCTCTTCGGCGCCGCCATGCTGTTGATTTCGGTCCTCTTCCCACTGAACTTGCCGGCTGCCTATTCTCCTGCTGCCGCAGGGCAGTCGGTCCCCCAGCCTGACTGGTACTTTCTCTGGATCTACCAGATAATCAAGATCTCAGCCTTCGAACAGGCCGGCCTTTCAGCAGCCCTCACCTTCGTGGCCCTGGTCTTCGTGGTGCTCACCATTCTGCCCTTCATAGACAGAGGCCAGACCAGGCGGATTGCAAGGAGGCCATGGTACGTGACCATCGGGCTGATTTTCATCGCCGAGGTAATCGCTCTGACCATCTGGGGGCAGAAGACGCCTGGGCAGGTGATACCGAACACTCAGGGCCTCCTGGTGTTGGGAGGGACCGCCCTTGTGGTCTGCATAGTCTCGTTCAACGCCTACAGGCTGCTCGCCAGACACCCTACGAGCCAAGCACCAGCTGCGCTGCCTCCCTCGCCTCGGACCGAGGCGAGTCGGATCCATTCAGCGTCTGCCTGGGCATCGGCAATCTTTGTGGCGGTGCTCGGCCTAGGCGCATTTTCCATAGGAGGCCTGATCAATTCGGTAGTAATCATGGCGACGTTCGGCGTCAGCGAGCTGGAGCTAATCGCTCTTGCTTCCTCCCTAGGCGCCCTCGCGTTGGCGATATTGGGGGCGTGCTATTTGCTTTACAGGCTCGACCTGGGCCGCGGGAGAATCAAGAGAAGAGTCAAGATGTTCGAGATGGGCTGGAGGCAGAAATGAAGCTAAACGGCTGGCTAACGTACCGAATCCTCGTGCTGCTTCTATTGTTCGGCCTTCTTTCAGTGATATACCTGTGGACTCTGAATCCTGTGAGCTCTCGGAGCCAAACGACCTTCGCCATCTATCTCTCAATTGACCTCGTGGTTTTCGCAATGGTCTCCTACATCTTCAGGGTGTCGAAATGGGACGAGGATGCGAAGCGGCTTCCGCTTATGGCAGGGTGTGTGGCGCTTCTTATCCTGCTGATTGTCGGTTTGACAGCATAATCACGGGCCTCTTTAGCAATCTGGCAATCGCCTCGAATGCTTCGTGGTGAATGAGGAGCGTGGACTTAGGAGAGTGTCACTTTACCTGTCATCCACCCTGGTGTGTCCATGGCACCAAAGATACCTGACGGGCCCGCCCCACAACCGGTCTCGCAGTACCAGGCGTAGGTTCCTGCTGCACCTGTCTTGAAGTAGGCCACCACCGTGGAATTCGCCGGGACTGGGATGTTGACTTTCAGAGTGGGAATCGTAAACGTGTGGGCTATCAGGTCTGGGGAAACCTTGGTCACAGTCTCGCCACCGTTCAGCACAATCCCGTTAGGCCCTTGCGACGAATTGACATCACCATTGTTTGTGTAGGTTATCGTCCCGTTGACGGTCCCTTGGACGTTCGCGTATTGGCTGATGATTAGGGGCGCACTGCCGTCATCATAACAGACTATGGTGAGCTTGATCATGGTGTTAGCAGGAAGCGCGATGTTCGCGCTGGACTGAAGTCCCTCTGACGCAAGCACATAGTAGGCCGGTTGGTTGCCTATCGTCGAATTGTAGGTGTTCAGCGTTGTTATGACTAGCGTAAGCGGATACGCGCCTTGGGTTTGGCTCGTTACCGTGACCGTCCCGCCCGAGGCCGGGGCAATGGTACTTTGAAAGCCCCATCCTATTCCGATTCCCGCCGCTAGGAGAACAAGCATAGACACGACCGTAATAACGCCGGCCTTCACGACCTTTTATTGGGGTCAGGTGGTATTTATGCGAACCCATTCCCAATATCGGGACCAAACCCGCCGAGTGAATCCCAAGGAAACCCAAGCGAAAAGCTGTCTTGTCTTTTGAGCGGAAACATACTACAGTTGCAGCTGACCGCCTATCAGGCTCCGAGCATCACATGTATGATCGGATCGTATGCGCACGCAGACGGTTGAGACGGTCTCGACGTCATCAGAGGACGACCTGGTGATAGGGTGCTTCAGAGTAGTCTAATGATTCGCTGTCAGCTCGGCTATTCGTTTCACCAATCCGTCCGGATTCTTCTCTCTCAACAGAAACATGTACCTGCGATTCTCTGCGGCAATGACCAGAACGTTCCAGTCCCAGGGGCCTCTTTCGATGAACATGCTCGTAAATATCTTTTAGCAGGTGTTTCTGCGACGCGGGAGACCCCGGAATACTGTTAAAGGTTCGAGCGCCATCGCGTGCCTTGTGCAGGCCCTACGAATCGACGAGAGCAAGATCGTGCAACGGTTCGAGTCTCGCACCCTTGGGTCGGCCCAGATGTTCCTCAGGGCGAGGGATGTCACGCCCGGCGGGGTGATGGCCGCAATCAAGTTCTTTGACCCTTACCCCATCTTCATGAAGCGAGCGCAAGGCTCCCGCATCTGGGACGTTGACGGCAACGAATACGTGGACTACCTCATGAGCTACGGAGCCCTGGTTCTAGGCCACGGCGCCAAGGCAGTCCGCGACTCAATCGAAGCGGTAATGGGTTCGCTCGGAACCACAGTCTTCGGGACGCCGACAGAGGGTGAGATAGCCTATGGAAAGAGTCTGCTGGGCATGTACCACCCTGGCGGCAGCGTAAGGTTCACGAACTCCGGACTTGAAGCCACAACGCTCGCAGTTCGGCTGGCAAGGGCACACACAGGAAAGAGAAGAATCGCGAAGTTCGAAGGTCACTATCATGGCGCCGTGGACCGACTCTTGTTCAGCTATTCGCCAGAGGTAGCGAAGGCTGGAGAAGCCCATTCTCCCCTCCCCGTCGCCGACAGCGCCGATGTCGACAAGGGACTGCTCTCCGACTCCGTCGTTCTCCCGTTCAACAATTGGAAGGCGACGGAAAGGATCCTGATGCGACACGCGAAGGACCTGGCTTGTGTTATCATGGAGCCCTTCGAAGAGGGCGTGATTCCCGGCGAGAGGAATTTCATGAACGACCTAAGGAAGCTCACAAGAGACATGGATATCCCGCTTATCTTCGACGAAGTGAAGACCGGGTTCAGGGTCAGGCTCGGCGGGGCGACCGAATTCTATTCGATTGTACCGGACATCGCGTGCCTGGGCAAGATCATCGGAGGGGGCCTTCCCATCGGCGCTGTGGTGGGCGAAGCCGATATCCTTTCACTCCTCGACCCGCGCGAAAAACAAGGGACAAGGGTCTTCCATTCCGGAACCTTCAACGGTAATCCTCTCTCCATCAATGCTGGGAGGGCGACCATTGACGCGCTGAGCAGGCCGGGTGCGTTCGACTTGCTGCGCAGGAGGACCGACCGCCTCAAAGATGGGATTTCCGCCGTACTGGCTGAAAGGGACATACCTCATCAGATGGCAGGAGAGGGTGGGATGTTCAACGTCTACCTCACGTCAAAGCCCATCAGGAATTACAGAGATGTTAAGAATTCAGACTTGAGGCTGAGGAGATTCCTTGACTTGGAACTTATCACGAATGGAATTTATCTAAAGCCTGAGAACAGATACTGCATGTCCCTCGCGCACTCTGATGACGATGTCAGCTTGACTAGGGAGAGGTTCGCAAGATCGGTTGACAACCTGGCCGCGTCAGCCGCATCCTGAAGATTCGATTGTCATCAGAATTCACACGACGCGGACATGCGTTTGATTGGACTGACAGATTGGAGTCCGCCAACAGATATTAACGAGCATAATTTTCAATCGATATCGGATGAAGTTTCTTTTCGTCACCGATGAAAGTCTCTCGGCAGACCTCGCGTGGCAGCTGAAGAAGGAGGGACACGATGTCAAGATGTACTGTCATGGCCAGGGGGAAAAGGACGTCGGGCTCGGGTTCTTCGAGAAGGTAGACGAATGGGACCCTCTGAAGGACTGGGCAGATATCGTTATCTTCGACGACATCGGCTTTGGCGCGAAGGCGGAACAGCTTCGTAACGAGGGCAAGTTCGTAGTGGGAGGGAGCATCTACACTGACAAGCTGGAGCTCGACAGGGAGTTCGGGCAATCGGAGCTCAACTCCGTCGGAGTAGACGTACTCCCGAGCTGGAACTTCACATCGTTTGACGAGGCCATAGAGTTCGTAAAAAAGAACCCAGATAGGTACGTGCTGAAACCGAGCGGCAAGGCTCAGAACGAAAAGGAGTTGCTCTTTATCGGACAGGAGGGGGACGGGAAGGACATCATTCAGGTCCTCGAGCACTACAAGGCGAACTGGTCCAAGAAAATCAAGGAGTTCCTAATGCAGAAGTTCGCGGAGGGGGTCGAGATAGCGGTGGGGGCCTTCTTCAACGGGAAGGACTTCGTGATGCCTATATGCGTCAATTTTGAGCACAAGAGACTTTTCCCGAATGAGCTAGGTCCCAGCACGGGCGAGATGGGAACAGGAATGTTCTACACAAAGACTAACGCAGTCTTCGAGAGGACGTTACTGAAGGCAAAAGAGAAACTCGCCGCGAGTAAATACGTTGGGTACGTCGATATCAATTGCATCGTTAACGGCAAAGGCATCTGGCCGCTCGAATGGACGACGAGGTTTGGCTATCCAACGATTAGCATTCAGATGGAGGGCATCACAAGCGACTGGGGTCAATTCCTTTCGGACATCGCCCACGGAAACGACACACAACTGAAGACTAAGAAAGGATACCAGATTGGAGTCGTCGTCGCAATCCCGCCCTGGCCTTTTGAGGACGAGAAGGCGTTCAAGAAGTACTCCGAGGGAGCGACAATACTATTCAGACGCCAAGGCTTGGACGGAATACACATCGGGGAGGTAAAGCTGGAGGAGGGGGACTGGCATATCGCCGGCAATTCAGGCTATGCCCTAGTTGTTACTGGGTCTGGGGCCACAATGGCCGACGCCATAAGCAGAGCGTATCAAAACGTCAGTAATGTGATGATTCCGAATATGTTCTATAGGAACGACATCGGCCAACGTTGGACCCACGACAGCGATATGCTTCTCAGCTGGGGATACATCTAGGCCCCGCATAGAAAGCCCGCGGCACGTATCTCTCTTCAAGATCTCCGCTCCGTCCTCCTAAGTGCTGCTAAGTCTGCTAGCCGTGCTGTGTCGTGCCAGGTGAGGTTGGGGAAGGGGGGTCAGGGAGGATTGGGCTGAGCGATCTAGGTGGGGTTGGGCGCTTTTCATCCAGTTGAGTTAATCACGCCCACAATACGGAAGAAGAGAGTATTGGTCAGGATTGGATACTGTATCCCTTGTATTGACGGCAGGTTACCAGTCGCCGTTCCTGTGAATGCGTAAGTTATGCAACCGAAACCGTATTGATAGACGTAGAGCGGATTCCCGCTTCCCGCAATGAGCGTTTCGTAGTAAACACATTCCATAGGCTCGCCGGGCGAGAGCATGTAGCTGCCTGAGAAGTCGAGCTCATACGTTCCGCTTGTCCCAGGCTTCGCCGTCACTGCGTACGCTACGACTGCACCCTCGTCCTCATCCTGAGGGCCTCCGAAGACAAGGTGGTTTGCGCTCGCGTCCACGGTGAAGTTCGAGTCTCCACTGAACGAACGGTTGGCTTGCGCAGCCTGAATCATCATCGAGGTTTCTAAGGTTCTCGGGACGGACGAGAAGTAGTAATACTGGACGCAGACAACAGCGGGAGTGTATGTCCCTACGGTCACGACACCGAGCCCCTGACCGAATGAAGCTGGTGCCTCGGCACGGGAGCACTGAGCGAGTAGACTCGACGAGTTTCCTGTAACGCTCACCGTTATGGTTTTCGTTGAAACCTCAGTGAAAGTCGAAGTGTTAGTGCGCTCGTTCCCATTTCCAATCAGATACCCAATCCCTGCACCTGCGAGTATTGCCACAACCAGCAGAGAGGCAATCGTTCCGCTCCTCATGCCCCAGAGGGTAGCAAGATGGGGCGTAAAGTTCTACTCATGAGAACGGCCTAGCGAACTTGGTCTGGTCACCAAAGGAGGATGGTTCAGAGAAACGCAGGCAGGAATGAGACCACCCCGATGGCGACTTGCAAGAATATTGTTCTCCGCACGGGAAGGCCGCTCCGCCTCACAATCATAAGAGCGAGGAGGTTCGCGAACGAAGCGATGGGAGTGATGTTACCTGCTAGGCCTGCCTCCACAGCCAACCGGGGTGCCGCCGTTTGGGAGACGGCTACAGTCCCAAGCATGAGCTGTGTCGCGGGAACGTTACTAATCAGGTTCGAAGTCAAACCGACGAATAATGCAGAGTAAGGCTGGTTCCCTGCCACTGCTGGGCCTACATAGGGAACCAACGCGGACTGGAGGAGTGCCGCAACTATGGATATCGACCCGATTAGCACGTATAGTATCAGGAGACTTCTGTAGTCGAACTCATTCAACAGTCGGCGGGGTGAACGAAATGTAAACGGAACGCCGAGAACAAACGCCACACATAGTGCCAGGACTCCTGACACGCCCAGTGTGTCCAGCGAGAAGACAATCAGGCCAACCGCGACCAGATAGCCGAGTGGCAGGCGCGGCTGTAAGGGAGCAGAGAATTCTCTCTCGCCACCTTCTCTCTTCATGAAGGTATACAGGACCATCGCGGTAAGAATCCCCGATATGAGCAATGGGAGCCAAGTTCCCAAGACAAATCGGTCGGCCGAGATTCCCGAATCCTGCCAAAGGAGAATGTTCTGGGGATTCCCGAAGGGCGTCAAAGAGCTGGCTATGTTCGTGAAGGAAATTTCGGCGACCAACAGCGGGGCGATGTCGACCCTAAACTGCTTGGCGTATCTGACGAGCACTGGGGTCATAATGAGAATCACAACATCATTCAGGATAATAGGAGAAAAGACGCTCGTGACCAGAACGACGGCGTAGAGGACACCCAACCTCTGTTCGAATACGCCGATAAGACTTCTCAGAAACGAGTAGCCGTCCATGGCTCTGAAGTTAGCCGCAATTCCGAACAAGAACGCAAGCGACACGAAAATCGAGAGGTCGAAGACCAAAGATAGAACCTAGCTCCTTCTTGCCTTATTATTGAATTCAGTCTGGAAGGTGTGCAGATGCTAGTGTTTGATGACGGTCAAGTATACGTTGGACTTTGATCTGAAATCCGTAAATCTCTCTTCGAGACTCAGTCCTGTGTGAATCCGAAGCATCTTCGGTTTGGTGTGGCATTGGTGCTAGTCGGATTCCTGTTTGTCTTCTTCGTTCCTGTAATCTATGACCCCACCCTGTGTCAGTTCACCAGCCCAGCCTTCCCTTGCCCATCCAATCCCGCTGGCTTGAAGTCCATCTGGTTCGCCCTCTTCGGGTGGGGAGCAGCATACGAGTTCGAGGGGGGATACTCGGCATCCCTGTACGGGAACTCCTTTACCACCTTGGGAGTTCTACTCTTCGTTGCCCTTCCTACCGGAGTCGCAGGTGTGTGCTGTCTCGCCCCTGAGATTGTGAAGAAGTCCCTAGCATCGAGGATTTGTTTCACCCTCTTCGGGGGGTTCGCCTTCGCATTTTCGGTGCTCATCTTCGCCTCGATGCTTGGCGAGGGGTTCAACCTTGCCTTGGCTACCCTTGCTGTAACCCTATTCTCTTTTGGCTCAACAATGGTCATCTACGGTGTCCGTCCTAGGCTGTTCCAGATTACGACAGAACAACCTTCACAGCCCTAGCGATTTTGGCGGGGTAAGATAGCCCACCTGTAGGTGGGACGCATTCGGCACGAATTTCATGGCTAAGGCGAAGAGTAACGTCGCCTACCTTCGGTTGGGAGGGAAACCCTTCCCATAATCTTTCGCTCACTCCCGCATAGGAATACGCAAAAGGATACATCTAGCCCTGAGCATCTAGCCAATCATTCAGGTCGGACAGCACCTCCCTGATGTCTCGGTACCTGCTCTTTTTGAGAGCCTTCTCGAGAAAATAGTCCAGATCCCACCCCTCCAGGTTCTTTCCCTCCACCATCCGGAGAATCTGCAAACGTGAGAGGGGGAACCTTGCTCCCTTGAGCGAAGTCGAAACGGCTGCTGTCAGGCTGGAGACTCTGCACCAGGCCATGCCCATGGGTCCTTCCTGCGTTCCGATATGATGTACCAGAGGATAAAACCAATCAACAGCGCCTGGGCAACGGAGCCCAGAACGAGGATTATGGTCGCGGGAACGTTGCCGTTCTTGACCAGGGCGTAGTGTCCCGGCTGGGTGAGGGTCTCGCTCAGTGCTATGAAGGCGAGCACGAGGCCGACGTAGTACGAAATCTTAGGCCTCACGAAAGTGAGGATGCTGTCAATTACGAAGAGCAGCCACCCCAAAGTCAGGATGTCAAAAACGTCCGAAGGGAGAAGGGGCTGAGCCTGCCAAAGGAAGAACACGCCTAGGATGGCAGAGAAGATTATCAACCCCTGAATGGCCCGAGTAACAGATACCATCAAGGGCGCCGACCCAACTTCGTTATTTCAAATTATGCCGTCCTCGAAACTCTTTTGAAGCGTTGACAGTGCCGAAAGTTCCATGGCGACAGGTAGCCACAAATCGTTCCACCTGCCCGAGTCGAGACCTCACTATGTGCCACCCAGAGAATTCCGCACCCTGCACATGAAGATAGAGCTCACTGTGGACTTCCAGAAGAAGAGCATCTCAGGATCATGTACACTGGACATCGAGCCCATCCGAGGGGGGCTCGGGGAAGTGCACATCGACGCGCGCGAGCTCGACGTTAGGTCGTGCGCCGTCGACGGAGCGAAAGTAGACTTCGAATACGACAACGCAGTCCTGACAGTCCCGCTCCCCGAGAAGGGCGGGGTCAGATCCGTCAGGGTGGAGTACTCAGCCACGCCGAAGGAGGGGCTGTACTTCACCGCTCCTGACGCGGAGCACCCGGAGAAGGAGGTCCAGGCGTGGACGCACAGTGAGCCGGAGTCCGCTCGTTTCTGGTTCCCCTGCCACGACCACCCATCAGACAAGGCCTCTAGCGAGATGGTGATTCGGGTGCCGATGGGTTTCAGGGTGATTTCCAATGGCAGACTCATTTCGGAGAGGGGAGAGGGTGACAGCGCAGTCTTCCACTGGAGGGAGGACACGCCCCACTCGAGCTACCTGACTTCGTTCGTTGCCGGCAAGTTCAGCCGGATTACTCAGGAGGTCCACGGAGTCAAGCTTCACTACAACTTCCCAGAGTCGAAGCGCGCCGACGTGCTCAGGTACTTCGGGGAGACGCCGCGAATTATCGGGGTGCTTGAAGAGCTGACCGGCGTGACGTACCCCTACGAAAAGTACGACCAGACCACGGTTCAGGATTTCATTGCAGGGGGCGAGGAGAACCTCAACGCCACAACCCTCTCGATGAACTACTATCCGGAGGCAGGCTCAGAAGAGGACTTTCAGCCGATGTACTCTAACCCATTCGCGTCTGCCGTAAGCCTAGTTGCTCACGAGGCGGCTCACCAATGGTACGGTGACTGGGTCACATGCTCCGATTGGTGCCACGCGTGGATCAACGAGGCTTGGGCGACCTACCTCGAGTCTCTCTATACTGAGAGGAGCCGCGGGGCCGACCAGATGAGATGGGAGATGCGCGCCCGTGAGGTGGAGTACTTTGAAGAGGACGAGACCGAGTACAGACGGCCCGTTGTGGACAGGGAGTATGTCTGGCCCCATGACGTGTTCGATCACACCACCTACCGCAAGGGAGCCTCGATGCTCCACGAGCTGAGGTACATCATGGGAGACGAAGCGTTCTTCCGCGGAACCGCGGAGTTCCTGAAGAGGTACGCGAAGGGGTGCGCTGACACCGATGACATGCGCAAGGCGATGGAGGCTGTAAGCGGGCTGCAGCTTGAAGAATTCTTCGAACAGGCCTTCCTAAAGCCCGGCTATCCGGAGTTCCAGGTTGAATACGCCTGGGAGGACGCCACCAAGACAGCGACTCTGCGTGTAAAGCAGGAGCAGGACACCTCCGACGGCACGCCAATCTTCAAGCTCCCCTGCGACATAGTGTTCTACCTCGGGAACACAAGGAAGAAGTTCAGGACGACGCTGGGCTCTGCTGAGCAGTCGCTGGTGTTCTCCCTAGATGCAAAACCCTCGGTGGTAGAATTCGACCCCGAAAGGTGGCTGCTGAAGAAGATCAAATTCGAGAAATCGTTCGACCTGCTCGAGAACCAGCTGGCACAGAGCCAGGACGCATGGAGCAGGGCGGAGGCCGCCACTGCCCTCGGGAAGACCGCATCGGATCGGGCCATTCCAGCTCTGGAGTCGGCCGCGAAGAAGGAGCAATTCTGGGACGTAAGGGCGTGCGCCCTGGGTGCGCTGGGAGAGATCGGAAGCGATGCGGCGTTGGAGGCGCTTCTGGACGTTGGCGTCCCCTCTGACAGGCGTGTGAGGCGTGCCCTGGCGAAGGCGCTAGGGAGCTTCAAGGACGAGAGGGTGAGGGAGCTATTAGTCGGGTTCTTGGAGTCGGACGAGAGTCCCTACGTTAGATGCGAAGCAGCTCTATCATTGGGGAAGTCGTGGCCGGAGGGGGCCCTCCCCCACCTCAAGAAAGCCGCAGTGGTCCACTCACCAAACGAGACGCTGGCAGAGGCATGCCTGGAAGCGATGGGGAAGCTGCAGGACGAGGAGGTGAAGCAGATTGTGGACAGCTGCCTTGCCTATGGGAAACCCACAAGGATGAGGGTGGGGGCCCTAAAAGCCATCAAGGCCCGTGGACGGATTGCTGACGACGAGCTCCCCCAGCTGAAGGACATACTGCTGCGTGACAAGGAGTACAGGGTGAGGCTGTACCTGGTGTCAGACCTTCTGCGCGAATTGGCTGATGGCAGGTTCGCCGACGCGCTTGCCGAGGTGGCGAAGAAGGATAGGAATGGCAGCGTAAGGAGGGAAGCGCTGGAAGTGTTCTACGAGTTGTCCCGGCAAGCCGATCAGATAGCGGCAGTCGCACGCCTCAGGGCCGAGGTCGAAGGTCTCAAAGAAGAAAACAGGAATCTGCTCCGGTCGGCGGCCTAACGGTACCCCATGCGCTTCCTCGGGCTGACACCTCTGGTGGAGGTCACCCTGGACTGCCTCGAGGAAAGGAGCCGCTTCATCTTTGGCCCCATCGAGTCGAACACCGCTGCGATGTTGTACCCCGTCTCAGAAAATGCGTGCCTCTCCTTCGGCGTGTACACTTCCACCGAGACCTCGTACCTCGCGTGGGTCTTTCCCGGCTTCTTCGACTTCACCACCGCCCGGATCTCCTCGATGAGCGGGTAGACCTTGCACAACTCTTCGGAGAGCTTCTCGAACTTCATCTTCGCCTCGCTGGCCTCGACAGGCTCGTCTGGGAGGCCGACGATGTAGAACGGAGGATTGGCTGGCTGGGGGACCATCTGAGAACAGCCGACGGCCGACAAGAGCGGTCTTTATGGGTTCTGCCGAGCTACTGGAGTTGGCAATGATCGGTATCATCAGGCTTTCAGGCCGCTGGGCCCTGTCATGATCTACTTCAATTGGACCCGTAGCACGCTGCCAAGTTCAGAAATCGAAGATATGACGAAGTCGGGCCCCTCTGCCGCAAGCCGGTCGAGCGAATAGCTACCCGTAGCCACTGAAACGCTCTTCACGCCCGCCTCCTTCGCAGCCATGACGTCGTACGGTGTGTCGCCGATGTAGTACACATCATCCTTCGGAAGGGAGAGTATTGACACCGCCTGAAGGAGCCCCTCGGGCCTAGGTTTCATAGTCTCGGTGTCGTTCCGGGTGAGAACAAATTCGAAGAGGCCGAGGAGCCCTGCGATAGTGAGAGACCTGGTGGCCGCCGTCCGCCCGCTGTTCGTTACCACGGCAAGCCTGACGCCCTTCGCCTTGAGGTTGACGAGAACCTCCCTGGTTCTGGGCAAGGGCTTCGTTGAGGCGATATCTCTTAGCTCAAAGGTGTCGAGAATATCGAATGCCTTCTTTCTGTAATCCTCGTACCCCCCGTCCCCGGGAGCCATCCTCGCCTTTGCGGCGTCGAGGATCTTCTGGGTGGGACTAGACAGATCTAAGCCGGATGTGTCAATCCCCCTGGCCCTTAGTTCCCCGATCAGAGCTGTCCTGACCCCCTGGGCGTCGAACTTGAACGAGACGAGAGTGCCATCTATGTCGAAGATGGCTGCGACAACCATGGCAGACTAAATCTTCTTTTTCGAGAATAGGATCAGGATGGCGAGCCCGACGAATGCAAGAGCAATCACTAGAATCGCTATAGCAGTCAGAGTGTCCGACCCCGCCGCCTGAAGGACTGGCAGGTGAGGAAACAACCTGCGCGCTGTCCGCCCAACTTCGTATTTATCCCTTGAGGGCGGCCGATTGTTAGAATCGTTAAGTAGACTGCCTGCCCTTCTGCCCACATGCCGCCGCGAATAACATGCTACGGCGGAGTCGGGGAGATCGGCGGGAACAAGTTCGTCCTCGAGGACAGGGGAGTCAAGGTGGTCCTCGACTTCGGCACTGGGTTCTCGGACGGCTCCGACTATTTTGATGCATCCATCTCCCCCAGAGGGGTCAATGGGGCGGGGGACCTCTTCGAATTCGATCTGCTCCCCCAGATCTCTGGGCTCTATTCCGAAAAGGCCCTGCAAAACACCGGTGTCGAATACACAGAGCCCGAATTCGACGGCGTGATCCTGAGCCACTACCATTCGGACCACACGGGGAGGATCCAGTACATCGACCCCAAGATCCCCGTCTACTGCGGCGAGACGACATCACTGATCCACGCCGCTTACAGCGCCTCCACGGGCTCCCCACTGGACGGACACCCCATCAGGAGGTTCAGGACGGGGGACAAGTTCACCATAGGTCCCATGGAGTTCCACCCTATCCACGTCGACCACTCGATCCCCGGGGCATACGGGTTCGTCATCCACACGAGCGGTGGAACCGTGGCATACACAGGGGATTTCCGGTTTCACGGGCCCGCCGGGTCTATGACGCGGGACTTCGTAGACTCCGCCAGACTGGAGAAACCAAAGCTGCTCCTCACTGAGGGGACGAGGGTGGGCCCTGGGGACGATGCCGCGAACATGAGCGAAACGGCGGTGAAGAGGGAGGCGCTGAAGATGGTTGGGAGGACCAAGTCTCTCGTCTTCTCCACATTCAGGGGAAATGACATCGATAGGGTGAACACCTTCTTCGATGCCTGCCAGGCGACAGGAAGGCGACTCGTGGTCTCCATGAAGGTCGCCCTGCTCCTGAAGAAGCTCATGGCAGACAGGGGACTCCGGGTCCCGCGCGTCGGGAGGGACGTGGACGTCTACCTCCGGAGGAAGAAGACAGGGAGGTTTGACGACTCCGATTATTACGCCTGGGAGAGGCCATTCGTTGCACAGGGATTGACGGCCGAAGACATCAGGAGGAGGCAGGGGGAGGTCTTCCTCCACCTTGAGGCATGGAATTTCCCGGAGCTCATAGACATCAAGCCCGACCGAGGAGGGACCTACATCCACGCGGCCACGGAAGCATTCAACGAAGAGGGGGAGAGGGAGGAGACTCTGATTAGGAACTGGGTCGAACACGTTGGGTTCCGATATGCCCAGTTGCACGCGTCTGGGCACGCCCCAAGGGGTGAGGTGGGGGAGCTCGTCCGGCGCATCTCGGCGAAGAGGGTGGTGCCAATCCATACGGAGTACCCGGAGATGTTCGGCCAATTCAACAGGGAGCGGAGCTGGGTCCTTGAGCCCCCTGCGAGAGGGGAGGCCATCTCGATAGACCCCTGAGCCAACAAGCAAAAATAAGGTAGAACGGCGACGCACACCGTTGGAGAGCCAAGGGACCAAGGACCTCGCAGAAGCTGGGGTCTCTAAGGCACTGGCCGCAGGAGCGACCTACGCGGAGGCAAGGGTGCAGAGAACGTGGGAGAGGCAGTTCGTGCTCAAGAACGGAGAGTCTCAGCCATCCTTCTTCGCCGAAGGGTACGGCGTCGGAGTAAGAGTGATCTCTCGGGGGGCGCTGGGGTTCGCAGCAACAAACGACCTGAAGGCGACTTCGGTGGGGGAGCTAGCGAGAAGGGCAGTGAGGCTTGCCAGGGCTTCGTCAGGACTGCTGAAACAACACGTGGAGCTAGACGACTCAAAACCAGTCCGAAGGAAGTGGGCCGCGCCCGAGACGCGAAGAGTCGAGAACGCAGATTCAACGTGGCTGCGTGAGGTTCTTCTCGACATAGAAGGTCGAATAGCCGACGGGAAGGCCGGAGTGAAACTCCCAGGGCGACTCCTGTACCTAGGGGCGGAGCTTGAGGAGAGGTACTACGTGAATAGCGACGGAGCCAGAGTGGAGGGGCGCCTACCGAGGGTAGGATTCCTAGGCTCACTCACGGCACAAGAGGGGGGCGAGACGGCCCAGCGGTTCATCCAGCAGGGGGAGACAGGCGGCCTCGAGATCGTCAAGCGCATCGGGCTTGCAGAGAAGGTCGAGGAAGAGGCGAGGGTAATGGGGAGAATCCTTAGGGGTGCCGCAAAGCCGCCAACGGATAGGGTGGACGTCCTGCTCAGTCCCGAGCTCTCGGGCATAGCCGCCCACGAGTCCGTCGGCCACCCACAGGAAGCTGACAGGGTCCTGGGCAGGGAGGGCGCCCAGGCAGGGGAGTCCTATCTGAAGGCCGACAGCCTTGGGAGGAGGATAGGGAGCCCAGAAGCAAACGTCAGCGACGACCCGAACCTACCCCATTCGAACGGTTTCGTACCCGTCGATGACGAAGGAGTCGAGGGGAAGAAGAGATTTCTGATCAAGGGCGGCGTAATCAACGAGTTCCTCCAGAACCGGACTACCGCGAAGGAGTTCGGCACACGGAGCAATGGCGCAGCAAGAAGCGTAGCCTTCGACAGGGAGCCAATCATACGCATGTCGAACACGTTCGTGGAGCCGGGGGACTACTCCACGGATGAAATCATTAGGGAGGTGAAACACGGAGTGTTCTTCAAGACGTTTACAGAGTGGAACATAGACGACAAGAGACTCAACCAGAGGTACGTGGCCCTTGAAGCATACCTAATCGAGCAGGGGGAAATGAAGGGGCTCGTGAGGTCTCCCGTCCTCGAGATAACAACACCAAAGCTCTGGGGGAGCGTGAAAGCTCGAAGCAAGCATATGGAGTTCGAATCTGCCACTTGTGGGAAGGGGGATCCTCAGCAGGGAGCCCCCGTGTGGACGGGCGGCCCCGAGACGTTGCTGTCTGGAATCAAGTTGGGGTCAAGGTGAGGGGTTTGGACCTAGAAGAGCTCAACGACATAGCCATCGGCACTGCCAAGGGACTAGGAGTGGATGACGCAGTGGCCCTGGGCGCCAGGGGAGCGGACAGCATGATCAGGTTCGCCAACAACTCCGTGACTGTCACAAACAGGGTGGAGGAGTCGGAACTCACGGTCTACCTTGCCAGGAGCAGGCGAAGGGCACTGGCTTCCACGTCCAACCTCCAACCAGCCGCTGTGAAGGGGTTCGTTCGCGACCTCTTCTCGTCCATGGAGGGGCTCCCAGAGTCGGATTACGTCCCGCTCCCAGACAAGGCCACGCGATACACGGCGAGCAGGGCAGGGTACGACAGGAGGCTCGAGTACCTTGAAGACGAGCTCCCAGAAATGGCGGGGGCGGCTATCGACGCCGCTACGACGGCCGGAGGGAAGAGGTCGGCAGGGGTGATAAACGCTGGGAAGGTCACCGTGGCCATACTGACGTCCACGGGCACCCGCGGCATCGATTCCCGGACCGCAATCACACTGAACATCCGCTCATTCGCGGAGAAGGAAGCAAGTGGCCACGGGCTTTCGTGCTCGTCCTCCCTGTCGGGCTTCAATCCGGAGGAGGCCGGGAGGAGGGCAGGCGAGGGGGCCAAGATGATGCGAAACGCATCCGAGCCAGAGGCCGGAAAGTACACTGTCCTTCTCAGCCCGACGGTTGCCTCGAACTTGGTGGAGACCGTAGCCGCTGCCGCCTCTGCTTTCTCTGTGGACGCAGGGACGTCGTACCTTGCAAACAAGATAGGTAAGAAGGTAGCCGCTCGGTCGTTTAGCCTCACCGATCACGGAGTGACTGCAGGAGGGTTCGGGGGGAGAGTGTTTGACGACGAGGGCGTACGGACGAGGTCTAACAAGATAGTCGATGAAGGTGTCCTGAAGGGCTACCTGCACAACCTCACCACTGCAAGCAAGTGGAAAGTCCAGGACACCGGAAACGCAGGGTTCGTCACGCCCCACCCGTGGAACCTTGAGATAGGAAGCGGAGACTCAACCCATGACGAGATGGTGGGAGAGATGAAGAAGGGCATAGTTCTGACAAGCAACTGGTACACACGCTTCAAGAACTACAGGACAGGGGAGTTCTCGACTGTCCCGAGGGACTGGGCTTACCTTGTGGAAAGAGGTGAAATCGTGAAGCCGCTGAAAGGGATGAGAGTGGGGGACGACCTCGAGCGGATGTTTTCGTCTGTCGCCCTGCTCTCGAAGAACAGGGAGTGGATACAGTGGTGGGAGGTGGACACGCCCACCCTCTGCCCTTGGATGCTGATAGACGGCGTGACTATAACTAGGGCCTACGGATAAAGGATGAGAGGCTGCGCACCCGCGCAGCCTGCAGTTGCTGCCTAGTGGACTAGAGGCACTGTCTCCAGGGCCTGGCTGAGGAAGTCAGCGTCTGGCTCGTAGTCCACAAGTTTGTCGCCGAGCTTATCCTCGTATGCCTTGAGGTCCAGCAGCCCGTGGCCGCTCAGGTTGAATAGGATGTTCTTGGCCTCGTTCCTCTGTTTGCACTGTAGTCCGATGTCGATGGCCGCCTTGATGGCGTGGTTGGACTCGGGAGCCGCCACTATCCCCTCCGTCCGTGCGAATAGGATGCCCGCCTCCATTACCTCGTTCTGGGAGTAGGCAACGCTGCGCATGAATCCCCTGTCGATGAGCATGCACATGGAAGGCGCTTTGCCGTGATACCTCAGACCTCCGGCGTGGATCGGAGGGCACTGGTAGGAGTGGCCGACTGTGTGCATCTTCAGAAGTGGCGTGGTCTCGCCCGTGTCTGCGAAGTCGTACCTGTATGAGCCGCGCGTGGTCGAGGGGACCGCCTTGGGCTCGACGGCGACGAACTCCGATTCGCTCGTGCCATGGAGCTTGTCTCTCATGAAGGGGTAGGCCAGGCCGGCGTAGTTGCTCCCTCCGCCGATACACCCAACGATGTAGTGGGGTACTTCATCGAACTCCTCCATTTGGAGCTTGGCCTCTTGGCCTATCACCGACTGGTGGGTGAGGACGTGGTTGAGCACGCTGCCAAGGGCATACTTCGTGTTGTCGTGGGTGAGGCAATCCTCAATGGCTTCGCTTATGGCTATGCCGAGGCTCCCGGGGTGGTCAGAGTTCTTCTCGAGGAACTTCTTGCCGACGTTCGTCCTTAGGCTGGGGGAAGGATGGACCTGCGCACCATAGACCTCCATCAGGGTCCTCCTGTATGGCTTCTGATCGTAGCTGCTCCTAGTCATGTAGACAGTGAGGTCGATGTCGAAGAGTGCTGCGGCGAGCGCCAGCGCACTCCCCCACTGCCCTGCGCCTGTCTCGGTCGTTAGCCTCTCCGTCCCTTCCTTCATGTGGTAGTAGGCCTGTGCGATCGCGGTGTTGGGTTTGTGGGACCCGGCCGGATTGAGGTCCTCTCGCTTGAAGAAGATCTTGGCCGGAGTCTTCAGCTTTTCTTCGAGCCTGGTCGCTCTGTAGAGGGGCGTCGGCCTCCCGAGGCGGAGGTACGCCTCCTTGACTTCTTCTGGGATGGGGATGAACTCTTGTGTCGAAACCTCCTGCATCACGCACTCCTTTGCAAAGAGGCGGAGGAGCGGCTCGGGGGCCATGGGCTGCATAGTCCTTGGGTCAAGTGGAGGTGGGAGCGGCTCCGGCAGGTCATGCTGAATGTTGTAGTAGTTGTCTGGCAGCTTGTCCTGTGACAGGACTGATTTTAGCTGAGTCTTGCTCATGGGATGGCCTGGTTACTGACAGATAAATGCAATCGTGAACAAACTTGAGCACGCCGCCCAAGAACGAATTGTGGAGAAACGCTCAAAAAAGCTCATTTTGGTACATGATTTCATGTGGCCCAGGGTAAGGGCTGAATTCGAGAGGCAGGTAGTCAGACCTTCGGTCGTACGCAAGATGATCGAGTGCGGCATGAGGGTATCTGACGACCTGAAGCTGTGCGTCGGCGATGTCGAGGTGGACTATCTGGCGGTTTCTCGGGCAGTGGGGGTAGACAGGAGGGTGGTCAAGCAGACGGCTGAACAAATTCGCAAGAGCCCTTACCTCTACTCGATCTTCTCTAAGACCAAGCCTCTCGGGACGAGCTTGGTCGATTTGGTTTCCTTACTTGGATACACAGCATTGGTCATAGAGGCGGATCCAAAGTCCCCTGGTGTCATGGCCGAGGTGGCGGAGATTCTGTCGCGTCATGGAATGGTCGTTAGGCAGGCCGTGGCCGAGGACCCCGAGATGGTGCCCGACGCGAAGATGACCTTGGTGATCGAGGGACAGCTGACGGGGCAGGCCATGGAGGAGCTGAACGGCCTGAAGGTCGTGAAGAGCATAAAGATCCTGAAGTAAGATTGCCCGCAAATTCGACTTCACAGCCATACGCGGCAATTGGGTAGACACGCGAGCGCACCTGGATTCACTCCGAGCCTCCGTCAAAATAACCATGGACGAGAAGCAACCGCGGTGCGTAGCTACTTCTCGATCATCCGAGAGAACGTCCAAGAGACGGTGCTCAGAATCTCGTTGAGCCTGGCCTTATCCCTGTAGTTCTCTATTACGAGCTTCACTATTGCTCCGTTGGCCTCGTCGGCATCGAAGCGAAGCTCCATCCCTTTTGCTAGCTTCCCGGAACTAACCAGCTCCTCGTCCTTCGTCTTCATCCCCTGGAGTATCTTCCCCATAAGGAAAGACTTGAAGGGAGGCGTGGAGGTTTTCAATACCACCCCGCTGTTCGGTTCAATGGCAACAGTGTCTGGCGTAATGGACGCCGTGGCAATCACTTGACCACCTTTGTCGCGCTTCAGTTCCCTCACCTCTGGTGCCTCTTTCGACTCTGACATCATATCGCTGGCCTGCTTGAACGTGGACGCTCTGAGACTGTTGTCAACGTAACTGAGCGTCTCCTTAAGGCGCTCCAACTCCTCCTCTAGCTCGGCGATTCTTTGCTCGAGCCAAAGCTTCAGCTCCGCTGTCCTCTTGGTGTCTCGATCGGGAGCCGCCATTAAGGCACGTCCGACCGGGTTGCGCTAAAAACGTTGGCGGGAGGGTCCCCGTCTGGGAGGAGCATTGGTGAAAGTGTTAAGTTGGTTGGGGGCGCGGCACGCAGGTTGCTTCGCGTGGCGAGGCGTTCATACGTCGTGGCGAGCGCCGCCGTGTTCGCGGTGGTTTACGCCGTGCTCGGCCTTTTCCCGGTTTCGGCATACATAGGGGTCAGCAGCTTCCTGACGTTCCGGGAGGTTGTTAGCCCCCTGGCAGGCATGATCTTCGGGCCTCTGGTGGGAGGGTTCTCGATGGTGATTGGGAACTTCGTGGACTTCGCCTTCGGAAAGCCTGTGGTCTTCGACTTCCTCGACTTCGTCCCCGACCTCGCCTCGGCGGTATTGGCTGGCCTCGTATTCACAGGGAGGCGAAAGGTTGCATTTGCATTTCCAGTGGTGCTGCTGATCTGGTATGCCCTTGACCCGCTGTCGGTGAACTTCGTGCAGGTGGGGGGCGCGTCTGTGCCCTTCTACTGGCTGCACGCCGTGTCCATCGTCGTCCTCGGAGCTGCCCTGGTCCTGGAGTCGAGGAAGAGAATCGGTAGACTGCACCCTGCGTTCATCGCGGCCACTGTTTTTGCCTCGACCATGGCGGGGCACCTTGCCGGGAGCATCCTGTACGAGAACATTCTCGTTCGAATAAACGGAGTCCTCACGCCGTCGGTCCTCGCAGGGAATTGGAACCTGATATTCTACGCCTACCCGGCCGAACGGATCTTGTTCACCGTCCTCGGAACCGCCATCTCTGTCCCCGTCCTACGGTCACTTGCCAGGAGGAAGAACAACTCCGCCACTGCCATGGCAACGAGAGCCTAAAGCACATTTTAATGGGGTCAGGCGAGGACGAGTACGACATGTCGCAGGAGAAGGTGCCTTACGAGGCAGCTATCGCCAACATTCGCGGTATCCTGAAGGAGCAGGTTGAGCGTGTGCAGAAGATCAGCAAACCAATCGAGTGGCTCGACTACTCGAAGCTGGATAAGCTTGTGGTTGGAGTCATCGGGGGGGACGGAATCGGCCCCATAATCGCAAAGGAGACCATCCGGGTGTTGGAGACGCTACTGAAGGAGGAAATCAGGTCGGGGAGGGTGGAAATCAAGGAGATAGGAGGGCTCACCATAGAGAACAGAATCAAGCAGATGAAACCCCTTCCCGATGAAGTTCTGACAGAAATCAAGAAGTGCCATGTTTTGCTGAAGGGCCCGACTACTACTCCCGAGGAGGGGAGCGGCATGCCCAACATCGAAAGCGCCAACATCGCGATCCGTAGGGCCTTCGACCTGTTCGCCAACGTCCGACCAGTCCGCGTACCCTCGGAAGGGATCGACTGGGTCTTCTTCAGGGAGAACACCGAGGGGGAGTACATGCTTGGGAGCAGAGGGATGATGGTGACCCAAGACCTGGCGCTCGACTTCAAGATCATCACGAGGCCAGGCGCCGAGAGGATCATCCGCCTCGCCTTCGAGTACGCGAGGAAGACAGGGAGGCAGAAGGTCACCGTGGTCACCAAGGCAAACGTAGTGAAAACCACAGACGGCCTGTTCCTAGAGACCGCGAAGAGGGTTGCCAAAGACTTCCCCGAAATCAAGTGGGACGGGTGGTACATCGACGTCTTCACAGCGAAGCTAATCGACCCCAAACGGAGGAGGGAGTTCGAGGTGGTGGTTCTCCCGAACCTGTACGGAGACATCGTAACGGATGAAGCAGCGGAGCTCCAGGGAGGGGTGGGAACCGCAGGGAGCGCCAATCTCGGGGCAAGGTTTGGCATGTTCGAGGCCATCCATGGCTCGGCCCCGAGGATGATCACAGAGGGGAGGGGAGCGTACGCAGACCCCCTCAGCCTGATGAGGGCGGCGGTAATGATGCTGGAGCACGTGGACATGGTCAAGCAGAGCAGAAGACTTGCGATGGCTCTTGACATCTGCGCCATCTACGACAGGAAGGCAGTAATCACGGGCCGCCAGGACGGAGCGACCGCAAGCAAGTTTGGAGACGAGGTGATGGCAGCATTATCGAACCCAGGGCTCGCTGCGCGCTGGAAGGCCTATCAGAGCAAGTGAGCCCCGCTGTCCTTCGGCCCGGTCAACCGTGGATTCGGAAATCCCTGTGGTTTCTCGGCGTCGCCGGCTCCACCTCGAGCCTATCTACGCGTGCCCGCGGCGGACCGAACTTAGCCCAATCGATGACCCTGTTCACCTTCCTTTCATCTCCCTCCAGGAAAGCCTCTACCGTACCATCCGGCAGGTTCCTCACCCAGCCTCTAACTCCAAGGTCTGATGCAAGTTGCGCCATGCTCGACCGGAACGAGACCCCATGCACAAGGCCCTTGATCCTGATGTGGACTGCGGTCACCAACTATCTCACCTGAGAGATGTGACTATGTTTGAAAGGCCGCTGATCACGAATGAGACTGCGAGGGCGGCGATTAGAAGTGCCGTAATTCTGGACAGGGCGGTCGTCCCGTTCGCCCCCAGAACCTTTCTCACTCCATCAGAGCTTGCGAGTATGACGTAAGCGAGGACCGCGTTGCAGGCTATGACGATCAGGGCGAGGAGTGGGCTGTACGGCGGCCCGGAGATGATCACGACCGTCGAGATGGCGCCGGGACCGGCCAGAAGAGGGGTGGCGAGCGGGAATGCCGCGATATCAGAAGGCTGTAGCCCTTTGGACTTGACGTTCCCTCCCATGAGCTGGTCGACGGCAACCACAAACAGTATGATCCCGCCAGCGATGCGGAAATCGTCAAGAGTGATGCCGAAGATGTCGAATATTAGCCACCCGAAGAGCGAGAAGACAATTAGGACCGCTGTGGAAATGACAATGGCATGCTTTAGAATCCTCCGGCGGGCGTCGAGGAAACTAGCGGTCAGAGTTAGGAATATTGGGACTGTCCCCACAGCGTCTGTAACTGCAAAGAGAAGGGCAAATGCTCCAGCGAAAAGGGCGGGGTCGAACGCGAAAAATGAAGACAACAGTGACAAGTGTTCGAGGCGAGCGGGGCGCCAAACGGATAAATAAGCAGTTGACGACTTTTTGGCGAAAGTTTGTCTGCTGTCCAGGAATCGACAATCACTGAGGCAATGTCCAAGATAATGGACCCGGAACTGGGAAGGTCGATAACTGACCTGAAGCTGATAGACAAAATGACTGTCGCAGGCGGCTCGGTCGAGGTGGAGTTTCACCTGACAGCCCCCTTCTGCCCGCCGATTTTCGCCCTGAAAATCGCAAGCGACATCAAGGCTGGTCTTCTTTCGGTTCCAGGCGTGACGGAAGCAAGAGTCACGCTCCGGGGGCACTATCTAGCCGACGCGGTCAACAAGCAGGTGAACAGGCCCGCACAGCCGGCGCAGTAGGTCTCGGAAGTGGGGAGCCGGGGGCGTGTCTCCGAGTACCTCTCGAAGTCCGGAGCGAAGTACGAACATAGGGAGTTTGACGAGAGCACAAAGAGCTCCGTGCTCGCAGCGCAGGCTCTCGGATGTAGTGTAGCAGAGATAGCGAAGAGCGTCGTATTCGTAGGAGAGAAGACCGCTGTCGTGATCATTTCTGGTGACAAGAGAGTGGATGGCACCAAGCTTGCAAGGGTCACGGGTGCGGAATTGCGCGTCGCGAAAGCCGACGAGGTTAGGAATAGGACTGGCTTTCCCATCGGGGGCGTTCCACCATTTCCCCATGGCGAAGGCGTTGTTGTTCTAGTGGATGCTTCGCTGACCAGGTTTGGGCATGTCTGGGCGGCTGCGGGCACACCACACTCCGTCTTCGGAATCGGGACACCCGACCTCTTCAGGCTTCTGGGCAGCAGACCAGTCGACGTTGCAGAGTAAAATGCAAGAGTTATAGAGAGAGCCCTGTTCTATAGAGACGTGCCTGCGCGGAAGGCGATTGAGATGGGAGAGGGAACAATCCTCGTCTCGATCCCCAAAGACTGGGTGAGGAAGTACGGCGTCAGGAAGGGGGATACTCTGTCGGTAGAGGAGCTGCCAGGGGGTAAACTGCTGATCAAACCATTCGAAGGCGGCGAGGAGGCGCCCAAGCAGATCACCATTGATTACCCGGGTGACGACCTCAGCCAGGTCACCAATGACGTGACAGGAGCCTACCTGCTAGGGTACGATATCATAAAGGTCGTGGGGAGTAGGGTGATATCGAGAGAGGACAGGGCCTCCATCAAAGCAACCATAGGAAGGCTGGTCGGCCTGGAAATCATGGACGAGGACTCCAAGCGCATAATCATGCAGTTCCTCCTCGAACCCACTGCCATCATCCCTGAGAAAATAGTGCTGAGGATGTCAGGTCTGCTGGACGGGATGCTCAAGGACATGGCGGAGGGCCTGGCGAAGGGGGACAAGAAACTTCTCGGCCTGGTGGGAGAGCGTGACGACGAAGTCGACAGGCTCTACTTCCTCCTTGTCCGCGCGACGAGGGCGGCCATAGTAAGGCCAGAGGTCGCCGAGCGATACGGTCTCTCCCCGGTGGATCTCCTGGACTACCGTGTGTTGGCCAGCTTTCTGGAGAGCATTGGGGATGCCATTACTGACCTTTCGCACAAGTTCCACGACAGGTCAAGCCCGAGGCGTTTGGCCAGGGAGTACTCGGTTTGCGTGTCCAAGCTCACGGCGATGAATGACCTCGCCACCCAGGGGTTCATCTCGAGGCGGGCTAGGAAGCAGATGAGCATCAACAGGCAGGTGGGAGCACTCGCCCAAGGAATCGCCGAGAAACTGTCTGCCATCGCCAAGCTGCCGACAGACGACGGGGCTGAGACCGCGGAGACGCTGGCAGCCCTAGACAGGGTAAGCAAGCTGCTGGTGGACGTATCTGACCTCGCAGTGATAACTCAACAAATCTCCGAATAGGTCGACCCCTCGGAACACTTATCTACGGAAGCCATTCTGACGTAATATGCCGAAGTATCTTTTCGTGACCGGCGGAGTGATGTCGGGGCTCGGCAAAGGCATAATCACTTCCTCCGTGGCCAAGCTCCTTCAGCTTTCCGGGGCAGAGGTAACCTGTCTCAAGATAGACCCATACATCAATTTCGACGCAGGCACAATGAACCCCTACACCCACGGCGAAGTGTTCGTGACGGACGATGGCGGCGAGACCGACATGGACCTGGGGAACTACGAGAGGTTCCTGAACAGGAACATGACCAAGGCCAACAACATCACGACGGGCCAGATATACAAGAAGGTCATAGACGACGAAAGAAGGGGGCGGTTTCTGGGCAAGTCGGTGCAGATAATACCACACATTACCGACGAAATCAAACGAAGGATTAGAGAACTCGGGGAGAGAGAGAATGTGGAGGTGCTGGTGGTGGAATGCGGAGGGACAGTGGGGGACATCGAGAGCCTCCCGTTCCTAGAGGCATTCCGCCAGATGAGGATTGAAGATGGGCCGTCTCGGACTCTGTTCCTGCACGTAAGTCTCGCGCCTGAACTCGCCGTCGTTGGGGAGATGAAGACCAAACCTACCCAACACAGCGTCCAGGAGATGCGCAGAATCGGTCTTCAGCCCGACGTCATAGT
>Ga0187771_10000466_pt1 | contig 25100 bp, 25 predicted proteins | sample 0116_SJ02_MP15_1_FD_133139 | JGI IMG/M metagenome (GOLD analysis project Ga0187771, IMG submission 133139) | Tropical peat soil microbial communities from peatlands in Department of Meta, Colombia - 0116_SJ02_MP15_10_MG | ecosystem: Environmental > Terrestrial > Soil > Wetlands > Peat | place... | reverse complement strand
GTAATTTCTGTGTCGTCCCCTTGAATTCCCTTGTCACTCCTCAAGGGATGAAACTGGATCTATTCCTGATCATCGCAAACCAGCTCGCGAAAACCTTCGAGGAGCTGAACCAAAATTGTGTCGTACAGAGAAGCCCAACCACCACAGTGGCTGTCGAGTTTCATGAGACGCCAGAAACATCTCGGAGCACCATCAACCTTGCTTTTCACCATCTCCATGACTCTCTGGTTCTCCCAGCGCTCTGTCCCTCAGCGACCAAGCACGACACAATGCGGTCCGGCTGAACCTTCACGATGGTGAATTTTGGCCGCAATCAATCTTCAGCGCTTCCAGCTCCTCCCACCGCTGATACGCCTCAGAAAGCTCTTTTGTTATCGACTCAAGCCGTACCTTTGTTTCAGCGACCATTTTCCCGCGATCACGATAAAAAGCAGGATCAGCCATGATAGCAATGATCTGCTGCTGTTCGGCATCAAGCTTTTCAATGCGCTTTGGCAAAGCGTCAAGTTCTTTCTGCTCCTTGAAGGTCAACTTGCGGGGCTTCGCTTTTTGCTGATTCGGCAAAGACTTGCGTTCTTCAGTTTTGATCAAAACGACAGGAGCCTCGCTCTTCCTCCGGCTCTGTCTCAACCAGTCATCGTACCCGCCCACATATTCATTCACTCTGCCTTCGCCTTCAAGCACGAGCGTGCTGGTGGCCACGTTGTTAATAAACGCGCGGTCGTGGCTCACGAGGAGTACGGTACCCGGATACTCCATCAGGAGTTCTTCGAGAAAGTCGAGAGTTTCGAGGTCTAGATCGTTCGTGGGCTCATCGAGTACCAGTACGTTCGAGGGCTGGGTGAAAATCTTCGCCAGCAGCAGCCGGTTCCGCTCTCCGCCTGACAGGACTTTCACAGGACTTCGAGCACGGCCAGGCGCGAACAGAAAATCCTGCAAATAGCCGATGACGTGGCGCCGGCTGCCGTTCACCGTAACGTAATCGCTTCCATGGGCGACGTTGTCCTGGACGGATTTCTCATCGTCGAGTTGGGCGCGGTGCTGGTCCAGATATGCCACCGCAAGGTTCGTACCGTGTTTCACCTTGCCTAGTTGCGGATTCAGTTCGTTCAGCAGGATTTTGAGCAGGGTAGTTTTACCCGACCCGTTCGGGCCGATGATGCCGATCTTGTCCCCACGGATTATCGTTGTTGAAAAGTCGCGAATGATGGTGCGGTTGCCGTAAGCGTGGCTTACGCTGCTGGCTTCGATGACGAGTTTCCCTGTGCGCTCGGCTTCCTGCATCTGCATGCGCGCTGTTCCTGTCAACTCACGCCGCTGGCTCCGAATGGCGCGGAGTTCCTTAAGAGCCCGCACACGGCCTTCATTCCGTGTCCGGCGCGCCTTGACGCCCTGGCGTATCCAGACCTCTTCGGCGGCAAGCTTCTTATCGAACTTTGCATTCTCTACTGCTTCCGCGTCGAGTGTAGCCTGCTTGAGCTCGAGATAGTTCTGATAACTCCCGGGCCAACTCGTGAGCCGCCCCCCGTCGAGATCCACGATCCTGGTTGCTAATTTCTGGAGCAGGGCGCGGTCGTGGGTCACGAACAAAAGCGTGCCGCCGAAGGTCAGGAGGAATTCTTCAAACCAGCCGATGGCGTCGATGTCTAAGTGGTTCGTCGGTTCATCAAGAAGAAGGAGGTCCGGCGCACTTGCCAGCGCTTTCGCGAGCAGAACGCGGCGCTTGAGGCCACCGGAAAGCTCGGAGAACTCAGCATCCTCGGGAAGTTTAAGCCGCGTCAGGATCTCCTCGACGCGCTGTCGCATTTGCCAGCCTCCGGCCGCTTCGAACTTGTGCTGCACATCTTCGAGTTCGGCCATAAGCTTTTGACTGTGGTCATGGGTAAGCCGAACGCTCACGTGATGATACTGGGCAAGCAGTTTTCCTTGCTCGCCAAAGGCGCCAGACACGACGTCGAACACGCTGCCGATGAGCTTCTGAGGGACTTCTTGGGTCAGGAGGGTGGTGCGGATATTCTGCTGGAACACGATCTTACCACTATCGGGCTTGACCTCCTCGGTGATGAGGCGCATGATCGTAGATTTGCCCGTACCATTTCTTCCTACGATGCAGACCCGCTCGCCCCGGTCGATGGACAAATCGACGCCCTCGAGGAGCAGGGGCCCGCCGAAGCTGACGTTGACCCCCTGTAAACTTATTAACGCCATCAATCACCCTGTTCCTTCTCAAATATCGTGCCCACACAATGTACCGTGTGCAGTTAGTAATTGCAATTGAAATCATGCAACGGTGGAGTAAACCGTAGATCATGATAGAACGGGGACTCATTGATGAATGCTGGATGAAAATAATGTTGCGAAATGAATCGCTTTTTTTACTGTACGCGCACCAGGATGCTCCACCTGAACGGGTAATTGCGATTCATTCTTCATGATTGTTGCGGCAGGTGGCTGATCTATGCTATGGTGGGTGAAATAAGATTCACGATAGCAGGACGACCATTGAACACAAAAGAGCGGCAAATTATTGACGGATTAACAATCATATGCCAGTGCAAAGGCATAAGAAAAAGTGTCTTCCTCAAGCACATCATGGGAGGCCTCAATACTGTTGCGGAATTACAAAGGGCGACTGGCGCAGGTTCCGGCTCGTGCAAGGGGAAACGGTGTACGCAGCGCATTCGTGATCTGCTCAAGGGGAAGTAGTGCGGGCGATCATCCCTGTTCTGCAAAACATCTCAATCCTTCTCATTTGATTTGTTTAGCAGCGTTGGAACAAGGCAAAGGTGGCAATGGTGCGGGAAATCGGCGATGGGCAAATCGATAGTAAAACCGGGGTACAATGGTAATAAAGGAAGAGGAACACGTCGGTTTGTTTATCGCAGCATATGCGTTGTTCTGGTGAATGACGTTTTCACGCTGGTAAAGTGCAATGAAGACATACGCTATTTTTATAATTGCATCGTTCTGTTTTACATATCTATCCATTATGGGTTATATTTTGGATATTTCGTTCTTCTCCCGGCACTGAAGCAAAAACCCGAAAATGAAGGTTCACTGGTATTTGATAATTTTCTTTACTCGGAAAACGCTCTAAAGGACTTAAACAGAGACGCTAAAAATCCGGCAGTCTTGTCTTTACGGAGGTTCATACAATTCAGCGAGTATTCCTTCATAATTAATTTCATTTTCTTGCTGTTGTTTTTCAATATCAGTTGACCCCTCGTCTGGGGTCGATCATGGTGCTATGAGTAAGCATTTTCATCTGCGAACGGTCCGGGAATGAAGTCGTCCTGACGAGTCGCGTCCGTCAGTCGAGTCCAGATGCTTCCCGCCGCATTCGCTTGACCTCACCTCTCTTTTTTTTCCCCTCGATGCGCCTCTCTTTTGCTGCTTTCGAAGGTTTGGTCCTTCTCCTCGGCTTGGGTTTGTACACGGCCTGTCGTATCAGCTCAACCAGCCGCCTGATAGCATCTTCGCGGTTCCGCTCCTGGCTCCGGAAGTGACGTGCTTCGATAATGAGAATTCCATCCTGGGTGATCCGTCTGCCCGCCAAACGGATCAGGCGCGTGCGCACGTCTCCTGCAAGGGAGGGGGAGTTCCTCACATCGAACCGAAGCTGCACGGCGGTGGCGACCTTGTTCACGTTCTGGCCCCCGGGTCCCGAAGCGCGGACAAAGTTGAGCTGGATTTCGTTCTCGGCGATGGAGACGGTGCGGGTGACGTTTATCATGGCCCCCCCTTATGCTGGTATGGACAAGCGTTGAACCACTGCCGCATGGTCCGCTTAAAACAGCTTCGAGACCAGCGCAGGCACAGCTGTCTCAACACTCAAAATTCTCTTACCGATCTGCACGGGTATAAACCCGCGGGACAAAAGATAATCAATCTCATAGGTAATAAATCCACCCTCCGGTCCGATTGCAAGAGCCGCAGGCTGTTTGATATCGCGGGGACAGGGATCTGAGGCAAGTGGATGGGCGACGAGGGAGAGGGCTCCTTTGATGAGCCCCGGGAGCTCATCTTCCACAAAGAGTTTGAACAACGGCCTAAGAAGAACCTCGGGAAGCACCGTGTCCCTTGCCTGCTCAAGTCCGATGATCAGCTGCTCCCGCAGGCCCTCGCTAGACAACACCGGACTCTGCCAAAAGCTCTTTTCCACCCTGAAAGAATTGATCAGAATGATCCGCTGCACCCCCAGGGAGCTGGCAGACCGAAGCACTCGCTTTAAGACCTTCGGCCTCGGCAAGGCAAGGATAAGAGTGAGAGGAAGTTTGGGCGGCGGAGCCTGTTCGAACCAGACCTCCATTTCTAACACAGAGGAATCTAGTTTTGTTACTCTTCCGGCACCGATGCGGCCGCTCAATATACCGACGCAGAATTCATCGCCCAGCTGTGCTCGATGGACCTCGCGAACGTGAGTAAGTCGCCGTCCCTGTAAACGCACGTGATTCGCGCCATCTATGAAATCTTCCTGGAAAAGAAGGATGAGATTCAACAGGTCTCTCCTCAGAGGGTATCGAGGTAGTGCGCTATTTTTTTTCTCATGTGGATATCGGGCAGGGCGCCGTACCCGGCCTTCCTATCGTCCAAGAAGTGAGCAGCGTTTTCCGTGGCGGGGATCGCACAGGTCACCGTCGGACAGGATGAACTTTAACAAAAACTGCGCCCTGCTCGTACATTCGATTTCTTTCGCCCACGGAGGCAGGGGCTTTCCCGGACCCTGCCGAAGAGGCCTGCTGTTTCGAGGGGGCTGTTCACGATCACGCCGATACCGAGATGCGCCGCGAGTGGCAGCAAACGCTCTTCCACTTCGCGCGTGACAATTGAGTAGCAAATCTGGATGAAGTCGGGATGAGCGACCTTCATGACGTGCTCCATCGTCCGGAACGCTGACGTTGCGTCATGTGTAATGCCTGTATACCGGACGCGTCCCTGCTCTTTCCAGAAGCGGAACGTCTCGAAATACGGTTCCCAATCCTTGATAAGGTTTTTTTCGTTGTTTCTCGCTTCGAACCGCGATTAGCGGTTGTTATCACTGCCCTTTCAGGGATTTTTTATTCTTGTTCGCCTCGTTAAACGGCTCATACTGAACGCGCACAATCCTGAACAAGGTATTACCTTTCGGCCGCTTAACGACGACTTCATCACCTTCGGACTTCCTCATGAGCGCCCTGGCCATGGGAGAATCCATGCTCATTAGTCCTTTAGCGGAGTCAAACTCATCAGGTCCAACGATGCGATACTCACTGATATTACCCTCTTCATCCTCAAGCCGCACCCAGGCGCCGAAAAAAACCTGGAACTTGTCCCCGGGAGGTGTATCAACCACCACGATATGTTCTAGCCGGTTTTTCAGGTGATGGATCCTCGCGTCGATTTCACGGAGCTGTTTCTTGCGGTAGATGTACTCCGCATTCTCCGAACGGTCGCCCTCTGCGGCAGCAGCCGCAAGCGCTGATGTCACCTCGGGCCGCTTCGTGTGCCAAAGGTATTGAAACTCATCAGAGAGTCTTTTTTTGCCTTCGGGCGTAATATACTTCGATCCCGCTTTTTGGGGAGGACGATATCTGCTCATGGGATGAATATACGGCAACGCGACGAAGGAATCAAGGCGTAAGGAGAGCGCCAAGATTTTTGTGAATGGATTGTCCGATTGGGGAATTTGAGGTCTCAGAATTGGTACGATTGTTCGCGAAACGAGATAAGATGCATCGGGTTCAAGCTGCGGAGATATGCATAGTAAAGTTGCAACCTTTGCCTGGCCCGGTATGAACTTCTATTGTTCCCCCGCACGCATCAACTAGCTCCTTCACGATGGTGAGGCCCATGCCTATTCCGATACCCGTTCCGCGGAAAAACTGTTCATAAATATGGGGGAGATGCTTGGCCTTGATACCGCGTCCGGTGTCCGCAACCGAGAAAACGACATCCTCACCATGCCGCGTCGCAGTCAGGACTACGCTTCCGGCATGCTCCACAGCCTTGACAGCATTGTTTAAGAGGTTTTCCATGATTATCCGCATCGGCAGTCATAGTTAGGCCTTGTTCGCATTCTAGGGTGAACATCACGTCCCTGCTGTGCGCTGTGTTGCGGGTCTTCTCCACCGCGATCTTAAGCAGTGGCTCCAGATCGAGTGATTCCCTCCGGAGCGAGCGTGCTAGCGTTTGGGCCTGCGACAACCGCTCCATCCCATCGATGATTTTCTTGAAACTGTCCGTTTCCTCAAGGAGAGACTGCCTATGCGCTTTTCCCGAGGGATCTTCATCTTCCACCATGTCTTCCAGTTCTTCCTGTATCGCGACAATGGATGTTCTTAATTCCCCGGCAGCGTCAATAGGAATTTGGGCGGACTTATCCCTCAGGGCTTCAAGGGCGTTCCTCTGTTCAGGGTTTCCCGTATGATTGCCTGTCCCAACCAGAGCCGCGATCGGCACACTCTTTCCTAAGCCCTTCCCGTGAGACTGCGTCTTAACCGAAGGGGGCTTTGAGACAACCCTGCTCAAAAACCAGACAACAACAATGAGCAGAGCTAGTGCAAGTCCGCCCAGGAGGGCGAACGCGATGACGATAAGGATGCTCGACCGGCCATTGAAAAAAGTTTCCTGTCCCGGATGTCCGAAGTCACGGAGCGTCATAGCGCTCAGAAAAAGGGTGAGGGACAGCGATATGAGCGCACTGCCGAGAAATAGAATAATACTTTTGAACCGGGCATTGGTAAGCATCGTACTTTTCATCAGCATGGACCGCTTTCATGATGCTGCGAAAAGCAAGACCTGAATGTGTCAGAAAGTTCAGATAGTTTCCAGGTATTGAGGTCACCGAGTGAACGGCTTCTGTCTGAAAATAATTTGCGCTCTCATTGTATAGCTCTAGGCATGACCTGTGCGGATCATTTTTGTGAGGGATAGCCCAAAAAAATAGAAATAGCGTATGGGTGATATTATTGACGAACTTCTTTTTTCTTCATATTCTATATCAGAAAGTATTCTCTCTTGTATATGCAATTGTTAATAATTTATCAACAATCAATGGCGTGCCGTTTAACTATCACGCATTATCCGTATCTTAGTAGTTTTTGCATACCACTCGTGTTAACGAAGCCCAGCGAATTAGATAGATATTATTTAGCGTCTCGCCTATCAATCTGTGTGAAGCAGCCTGCTGTCGTCCGCAGGCGCTTCACTCCTGTACCTTTCCCGACTTTATACCGCTTCCCTTCCTCGATCAAATGCTCGAAGCTTACAACATCTCCGCGCTGCAAACTGCCGAAGTTCTTGTTCCGAGCTGCCAAGTCTTTGTTAAGTCTCGTGATCAGCCGTCTTCCTGCCTCGCCGCAGATATAGAACTCCCTCTTCCCTTTCGACACCAAGGGCTCACTTACGACCCGGAACGCATTTATACCGTACAGCCCGGCAAGAGATTGGACGTCTTTCCGCATTATGAGATAGGAAAACTTAAGTGAGTCTTTCCGAAGGCCGGTCAGCTCGTCCAGTTCTCGAATCGTGTCAGATGGTTCCCAAGCCAGGTCTTCATGGCACCAGTCTCTCGGGTTCGCGAGAGCTATGCATTCCGCATGACAAAGGCAGGGAGCATAGATGTGGAAACCACGCTTTAACAGCCCCTCCCTGACTTCGATGAGTTCCCGCGACGTTTCACGCAAAGCGGGTTCAATGATGATGCAGCTTCCGTCATCAGCGAGACACCGGTTCAGATACTCCGCCACAAGGTTAGTCCGCTTGACAATTCGGGCCTCATCGTGGATGAAGAGTTCGTTCAACACATTTGAGAAAATGATCAGATTAAAGGTCATCTCCGGTAGGCATCGCATTTGTTCGATGCCTGATCGGATGGTCTTTAAGGATGCATCGATATTTCTCATACGCTTGGACGCAGTAAAGAATTCCTCGGCCATCTTCAGGTTCTCGGCAACGTGGTCAACAGCCGTCACCGCGAGATGGGAACGCTTCTTTCCTGCTGCAAAAAACTCCATCACGCCGAGCATCGCCGTTCCCGGGCCGCATCCAAGGTCGAGGACCCGAAACATGTCGTTCCCGAACAGGTTCTCACAACGAAGATCAAGCTCCGCAAGGGGCACCAGTATTTTCCGGAGGTTCAGGGGCAGAAAGTAAGCCTCGTAAGCTTCCCTAAGGCCTTTGTCCTTTAAATATGCAGCAGGCAGACTATCGCGCTCACGCGTCAAAAGTTTGGACAGACGAACGATGTTGGCAGCCAGGATTTTCAATTGGCCATGGGGTAACGGGGGTTTCATTGCTTTTGTTATACCATTATTTGCATAAGAATGTAAGTCCGGGATCAGGAGTTCGCTCTGGACGACACAAAAGAAGAATTAGGAAAGTTACCCGTTCACAGAGGGAAATAGCAAACTCATGCCAACCGACCTTTTTTCTCAAATTCCCTTTTTCTCTGCCTCTCACTCTTGATCGATTGCGAGAATGGTTCTTTTAATTGTTCGTTACGGATCGTGGCTGGAACAGAATCCTTATGGTGGGCATATGCAATGTAAAGCGGCAAGGAGAGAACAGCGGAGTGTTACCAGTTTCATGCAATTAAGAAAGAATTGCTTTTTCATCGAGTAATATAGCGCGATCTTTCAAAGGGATCAAGGGCACATTTTGTCATGGCGCATCGGCGTAGGCCGTGGTTTGGCGCTATCATTGCGACAAAATGTCTTCTAACGCGGATATCGCAAACTTCAACATGGGAACCATGTTGCATTCAACATGACTTAAGCGCTTTTTCCATTTGCCGTCACGGCCATGAGCGCCTATAATAAAAAGAGAGGCTTGCTTAAGGTATGAGTTTGCGAAAAAAAATAGTGCTCTTTTCGGTGGTCATTTTCTGCGTCCTGCTTGCCCTTCTTTCGGCCGCGATATTGGTGGCGCCGAGCTATCTAAATTCAACGTCGATAAAAGCAAAGATCGAAACGGCAATTTCCCAGGAGTTTGGGGGGACCATACAATATCAGCGCTTGAATATCTCAATCTTTCCCCGGCCCTACATTGTATTTCTTGGAACGCATTTCTCAATTCCAAAGACCGTCAAAGGGGTCGTGAAGTCCATCAGCATTTACCCGCAGCTATCACCTCTCGTAAAAGGAAAACTCTTTATTTCCAGGATCCGGATTCAGGAACCGGACCTTACGATTACTCTTCCGGAGACCGTCAGTGAAGTCAGACCAGAGGAACTCTCTCTGCCTGAAGTGAAGAAGAACATCCGGCTCGTGCTAGGCGATTTCCAAGCAATCGGACCGCGCCTTTTCATAGACATGGACAAAGGCACACTTGTCCTCAGAAGAAAAGGACACGTTGTCCTCGTCTTGCGGGATGCAGCCGCGCAGTTTAATGCACCGCCCGGGGTCATGGATATCATGCTCAAAGCCAATACGGAATCGTGGGGAGCATTCTCGTTGAAAGGAAGATATTCGTTCGATGAAGAAAAAACCGACGTCGAGGACCTTTTTGTATCAATGGGCAGTTCATCAATATCCGGTTTGTCCGCCAGTCTTGCATGGACTGACGCCCCCTCTCTTGATATCACCTCCGGCAATGCCACGTTCACGCTTGATGAGATGTACCGATGGTTGTCGTCGTCTGGCACTCTGACCGCGTATCTCGAGGGCATGAAGTCAGTGTCCGGCTCGCTCGACATATTATCAATCCGTGCCCATGTCCCCCTGTATCAGTTATCGGCATCGCATATTACGGTAGCTGGCGAAGCAAGACATGTCGTTGTCGATACGAGCTTGCTTCCTGCTCAGCTCTTTGTGACAAGCAGGTTCCTTCTTACGGAAAAGAGAATTTCCCTGGCCGATCTATCTGCGCAAATCGGCAAGTCCTCTCTTTCCCACGTCTCGGCCTTTCTCAACTGGGGGAAAAAGCCATTTATCAGGGCCCTCAGCGGATCAGCGGTCATGAATCTTACTGAAATTTTTCAATGGCGGAGGAGGTACGGGGCTTTGCAGGACCGCTTGAAAGTCGTGAAAACCCTTACCGGCGTACTCAATCTATCGTCCATAAATTTCGAAGGGCCGCTTTTTGAGCCCGCGCTGTGGAGTAGGGCTATTACCGGAAGCATCGAACAGATCAGAATCGATTCGCGGCTTCTGCCCGGGCCATTTACTGCATCATACGGAAACTTCAGTTTAGTCGCAGATAAAATTATGCTTTTCAATGTACAAGCATCGATGCTCGACTCTAACATCACCTGCTCCGGTGCAGTAAGCGGAGATGGTAGTGGAATCCATGAGATCGATTTTGATTTTGCAGGAACAAGCGGTAGTGAAAGCGTTGCGTGGGCGTTTACCAAGTTCGCGTTACCGAGGGAACTTATGCTCAATGCTCCCGTAACATTTACGAATTCTCACCTGGTGTGGCAGGAGAAGGAAGGCACGACATTCGTGGGGAAATTTACTGTGGCTAACGGGCCTGCACTTTCAATTGATTTTTCACAAAAGGGGACGGAGCTGCACCTTCGCCGCGGAACGATCGATGACAGGGACACGAACGCGGTCGTTGCCGTTCGACAGAACAAAACAACGACGGACCTGTCCTTCTCCGGCAAGTTGGCGCAGCCCACCTTGGATAGGATCTTCGAACAGCGGTTTATCGGGAGGGGGAGCATCCAGGGTGACATGCACACGACCATTCACAGGGATCGGCTTATGGATTCCGTTCTGCAGGGGACACTGCGCGGTGATGATATTGTCATTGCGAGGGGCCTTGATGTCCCGCTGACGATTGACAAATTTTCTGTCCATGCTGGTAATAAGATCATCACCATTGATTCGGCTGCACTAACGCAGGGAAACAGCCATTACGCAATAGACGGCAGAGTGACTTATTCAGACGCGGCTATCGTATTTGATATGAATCTGGGTGCAGACACCATAGCGGTGAGCGCGATTCAGCAAGTCCTCTCCGGATTGAGCAACGAATCCACAGAAAAGATACCGGCCCCCACTCGGCTACCTCCCCTTCTCGGGACAGTCCGTGTCAACTCATCATTCTTGCTGTTCGGCAGATATAACTTTACTCCTGTAAAGGCTGTCGTAACGTTAAGTCCTCACAAGGCGAGCATGGTATTTACCGAGGCAAGGACCTGCGGCATTTCCATCCCCGGAACGCTTATCTTTTCCGGATCTGAAATCATTTTTGATTTCAAGCCCATAGCTGCCAAACAGCCATTGGAACCCACTCTCACCTGCCTCCCCGGCATCACAGCCCGGGAAACTGGCACCTTTGACCTGAGGGCGGACATACGCTCTCATGGACAGAGTGGAACTTTGGTCAAATCACTTGAGGGTCAAGTCGACTTCACATCAAATGAAGGTAAGTTGTATCACTATCCTGTCCTGGCGAAAATCTTTTCGGTCTTGAGCGTTCTGGAAATATTCCGCGGCAAGCTTCCTGAGGTGGGAGGTAATGGATTCCCCTATCATACGATGGTCATCAAGGGGAAACTGCGGGAAGGGAAATTTGAACTGGAGGAAGCATATATCCACGGCACGTCCGTCGACATTATTGCTCAGGGCCAGGTTGATCTGGCTGCGCAGAAGATGGATCTCGTCGTGCTCGTTGCACCTTTCTCAACCATCAACTGGATCATCAGCCACATCCCGCTCGTGGGCTCAATTATGGGCGGAACGTTGGTCTCTGTCCCCGTCAAGGTATCTGGCGACCCATCAAATCCCGACGTCACCTACCTTGCTCCTTCTGCAGTTGGCACGCGGCTCCTGAACCTGCTCGAAAATATTTTAGAACTACCCGTCAAGATCGTCTCGCCGATCCTGCCAAAGGAGCAGGAAAAAAAAGAATAATGCATGCCGTACCGCTCCCCCATGGCTGAAACAGGGACTTTGCGCAGCGGTTCGGTAAGTCAACTTGGCTCAAACATACCAACTTAAGACATCGGATTTCCCTCGCATGCTCTATACTATCATATAAGAGCATAAGAGAGACTGGGAGGGAAATGCGGAAGATGCACTTTGAAGAAGTTGCTCTCCCATTCGCTTTTCACTTCCCTCATTTCCCTTTCCGGCTTTGTCGTTCATTACAAAGGCTCGTTTGGGTACAATCTTACCGGCCGAAGGCCATGAAGAAATGTTCATTCGATCTCCGACATCCTCAAGACTTCAGAACGTGACGAAGGTCCGAGCGATTGCAAGGTATTGATAAATGGCTGCAAATCCTCCAGTGTCCGCGCAAAGGCGCTGACGCTCTCGCCTTCCTCTGTAACCTGTTTGAGTTCCGAAGCCAGCTTAAACAGCGTTTTCTTTTCAGGATAGACCTTCAACCGGAGGGGGGCGTTGTCGGGAAGCTTGGCAGCATTGCGTACGAGCCGCAATGCCGCAGGGAATCCACCCAACTCATCCACGAGGCCCAGCCTCCTTGCGTCCTCTCCGGTCCAGATCCTCCCTCTCGCGATCTTCTCCACCGTTTCGATCGGAAGGTTCCTGCCCTGGCTGACCTTGGAAGTGAAATCGGCATACACGCGGTCGAGCCATGCCTCCATGCGCGCCCACTGCGCGGGGGTCAGGTCCTTGGCCTGAGTCCAAACCTCGCCATTTTTGCTTGTGTGCACATCGTCCCACGTAACGCCAAGCTTGTTCCAGAATCCGGTGGTCACCATCTTTCCGCCGAATACGCCTATGGAGCCAGTAATCGTCGCGGGCTGGGCCACAATCTTGTCCGCAGCCATGGCCACGAAATAACCACCCGAGCCCGCAACGCTACCCATGGACGCGACGACCGGTTTGCCTGACTTTTTGGCCTTGACAATCTCGCGCCAGATCGTATCCGACGCGACGTAGGAACCGCCAGGACTGTCAATCCGGAACAGGATGGCCTTGACGTTCTTGTCCTCCACGGCTTGTCGTATTGCTTCCGCGACAGTGTCGGAGCCCATCATGAGCTCGCCCGTCGCAGGATTGTATCCACTCTTGCCGCGTCCGATGCCGCCTACTCCATAGATGAGTGCGATAGTCGTTCCCTTTTCGCTCGTACCCCCGGCACGCTTCAGATAGTCCGCAAGAGAGAGAAGCTCCGCTTTCCTTCCCGTCATCTCCTTGATCTTGTCGTAGACCTCGTCCCGATACGCGAGTGCATCAACAAGCTTCCCCTCGATTGCTTCCTGTCCGATAAACGGTCCCTTGTTGATAAGAACGCGGACCTCGTCTTCAGAAAGTTTCCGCGATGCTGCGATCCCTTTGACAATCTGGCTGAACTGGGAGTCCATCACTTGCGTAACTTCTTCGCGGTGAGGCGCAATATACTTTCGCTCCGTGAACATATAGCGGAAACTTTTGTATTCTTTGCGGCCGTCGAAACGCGGGACGATGCCGAGCTTGTCGAGTGCGCCCTGGATAAAAGGCTGTTCGTAGATGAGGCCGGTCAACCCTATGTCACCCGAGGGCTGCAGGTAGATTTCATCGAAAGCGGTCGCAAGATAGTATGAAGAGTTTCCAGGCCCGAACTCCCCGAAGGTCTCTGCATACGCAATCGCCGGTTTACCCGATGTACGGAAAGCAATGACAGCGTCACGAATTTCCTGCACCTGCGCCAGTTTCATGTTGGATTGCCCTACCCGGGCCACGAGCCCTTTGACCCTGCTGTCTGATGCCGCTTTCTGCAGCGCTTCAACGACGTCGCGAAGTATAAGCTTCTTCGCGAGTAGCAGACGGCCAAGGGCATCGTCAGGAACGGACTCGACCACCCCTTGCTCAAAGTCGACTTCCAAGACGACGCGATTCGGCACACGATTGGCAAACAACCAGTAATACAGACCGATCGCGATAGTCGTAATAACAAGAATAGAAAAAATTGCCGTGCAAACACCAACGCTGTGCCTTCGTTCATGACGTAACATAGATTGGCTCCTTTTCCTGTGAAGTGACAAGACGGCTCGTTGCAATGGGTGTCACTAAATCTTGTTGGAACTTTCGTCTAACCGGTTTTTCCGGGCGGACCAACAGAAGATAGCTTCAAGATAGTACAGGAGCGGCAAAATGACAAGTTCAAACAATGATGCTTTTTTACGACGTGTGAAGCGATTCCTACCACTCCTCGATAATCGTCCTCATTTCGGCGGGCCTCCCGGTCGGTATCCAATGGTGCGAATCACGTACGACCGTCTTGAGTTTTCGAGCGACTCACGAGTTCTTTTGTAATGGTTACACCGCTGAAGTCCCTTTCAGCAGAGAAAAAGGGCAGCACCGACTTCATGAAATGGAAGAGAGAAGCAAGTGGTCTGCTGTGCTCGCGCAGGCTCTGAAGAAAGAGAGAGCTGTCCTCAAAGAATTCTGACCAGCGAGTCAGATTGCTCTCCATGCCATGGAGGATCACATCCGCCTGTGACGGCGCTGATCCGTGACGGATCCGATAGACTATCGCCTCGCCATCTCGGTGGGTTAACGTGCGGGAAATTGCGATCATCGTCCCCGCCTGACGAGGATTAACAATTATTGCTCTATTCGCATCCGGCGCATTCGCCCTTGGGAGGATACTATCTGGCTTGCAGGCTATTCGAGCACCCTTCGGATATCGGGGATGGCCTTCAGAGCGGCCTGATGTCCTTCGGTAATCAGTACGTCTATCTGCTTCACACCCACGCGCCGAAATCTGGATAGACCGGAGCAGCGGATTCAATTCTATCGGACCCACGACAATCGCCTGATCTGGCGCTACAACCATCAAGCTCGTGACCTACGGTTCTGGCTGCATGTCTACTACTGTGAGCGTTGGGCACGCATAAACCAACAGGGCAGAAATGAAAATTAGTGCCTAGGAGATGGGCTTATCAAATCGATCATGCAAACAGTTCACCACGCTTTATCCGACGATCGTGACAGTCAGGCCAGATGCCAGGGTCGCGATCCTTTGGCTAACCGTTCCGAGAGCGTTCTTCGGCGAGTGTTGGAACCTGCCAACCACGATGGTCTCGTAGCCACCATCTCTGGCCTCTTCGATGATGCTGTCAGCTACATCTGTTGAATCGGAGACGAATTTTGTCAGGATCCGACTTGATGGAATGCCCCTTGAGTTCAATACCTCCACGGCCTTCTTGAGCAATGGCTCAATTTTCCCCCTCTGAACATCCAGCCATTTATCCACGACCTTTTTCCGATCCCGCTTCTCGTCGTCGGAAAGAATGTGCCCTTCGTCCCAAAAAATGGCAGGAAGATTCGGCAGGACGTGCACAAGGCCGATCTGAATGCTGTCGGCAGCAAACTGCTCTGCAGCATACTCAACTGCCTTCATGGCGCTCGCAGAATCGTTAATTGCTATAAGCATTTTTTTCATATCCCTATCCTCCAAAAAAATTAGTTTGCGGCCGCAAGCGACCGCGCCCTCTACTGATTCGCCAGAATGAATTGATAGCAATCAATGGTGTTAAAACCGACGAAAGGATTCCTGTTGTTATCCCTCTACCCCCCAATGCGGTTCCTGCATTGTCTGACGCAGATCGGGAGGTGCGGTTCCTCTAATTGCATGCGGCCCGAAAGCCGGCCTGCATGAGCATTGTTCAGTACTACCACGAGTATAAAAGATCCTAAGAGAAAGATAATATATATTATTTCAAAAGGCAAGGCGGCAAAGGGGTAAAAGTGACAGCAACTGTGTCACGCTACGCTGCTTCCCTGGATTGACCGTACGAACTGTTCGGCTATGCGGCCGTTCCTGCCCCCGACGCCAAGTGCCCACTGAATCGCCAAATGGTCGAGCTTGTCCTTGACCATGCTTACCCCATACTTAGCCGCATAGGATGCAACTATTTCAAGGTAGGTGTCTTGTGAGAAATGGTAAAAGCCGAGCCGCAGGCCGAACCGGTCTACGAGCGAGACTTTCTCTTCAACCGTGTCCGACGGCCGGATTTCATCGCCTTCGTTGTCTGAGAACTTCGTGGGGATGAGATGCTTCCGATTCGACGTGGCGTAAAATAGTACGTTTTCGGGAATCTCTTCAAGGCCTCCGTCCATGATCGTTTTCATTTCTTTGTAATCAGTCTGGCTCTCTTCGAATGACAAGTCATCGATAAACAGGATGAACCGATAAGGCCGGCTCCGCCAGAGGAGGTCGTACAGATCCTGGATCGTGAGGATGTCATGCTTGTATATCTGGATCATCCGAAGCATCGTGCCGTCGAAGACCGTGAGAAGAGCCTTCATGAGCGACGACTTGCCTGTGCCACGCTCGCCCCAGAGCAGCACGTTATTCGCTTTCCGCCCGTCGATAAAATTCTTTGTGTTGTTCATGACCTCTTTCTTGATGGCATCGATACCGATCAGGTCGTTCTGGTCAATCTGGACAGGTCTCTCAATGGGCTTCATTGCCTTGCGCTTCCCGTCCCAGATGAAGGCATGGTATTTCGGGAAATGAGACTCTTCCTGCCCCTTGTCTACATAGCGGTCGAGCAGTTTGTCAAGTTTGGCTAACAGTTGTCCGATCTTCGGTTTTTCCATAGTAATTCAGGAATAGGCAGCATAACTCTAAGCGACACGTGAAGAACGGTAAGCTCCTCACGCTGTTCGCGAACAGGGATGATTTTTTCTCTGGATTTCTTTTCGGTATAGAAAAAGGGGATGACGTGAAATCATCCCCTGAGTAAGCAACCTCCTCCCACTGTCTACTTCTTCGCCGTCAACGGTTCATACGTGCAGAACGGTTCGGCCGCAAGGTAGTCGCCGGAGATGGCATAGGCCCTCGCGCGACAGCCGCCGCAGACCCGGCGGTACTCGCAGATGCCGCACTTGCCATGATAGTGGTCAAGGTCACGCATTTGCAAAAACAGCTCCGAGGTGTTCCATATTTTTGAGAATGGCTCTTTCTTGATATCTCCCGCCTCTTCCTCGAGAAAGCCGCAGATCTGCACCTTGCCGACATGCGACACGAAGGCGAAGCTCTGGCCACCCATGCAACCCTTTGTCATTGCATCGAAACCGTGGGATTCCGGCGTCACGGTCTTTCCCTTTTTCTTCTCGCCCTGGCGGAAAATACGATAGTAGTGTGGGGCGCAGGTGGGCTTGAACTGAATTGGCACCTTGTCTCGCATTTCGTAGAACCACTTGAGCGTGCTCTCGTATTCCGCAGGCGGTATCTCTTGGTCCGCCAGTTCCTTCCCACGACCCGTAGGTACGAGCAGGAAGGGATGGTAGGCCACGGCCCCGAGGTTGATCACCATTTCGAGAAGCTTCGGCAAGTCCTTTACATTGTGTTTGGTGATGGTGGTATTCACCTGAAACTCCATACCGACCTTCTTGAAGTTCTCAACGGCCTTCATCACGCCCTCAAAGGCCCCTTCAACGCGGCGGAACGCATTGTGGCTTTTTGCATCTAGGCCATCGATCGAAAGCGACACGCGCATAATGCCCGAGTCCTTGATCTTCTGCGCAAGTTCCTCGGTCACGAGCAGGCCGCAGGGCGCCATGACCATGCGGAGCCCAAGCTTGGTGCCGTACTGTGCGATGTCGTAAATGTCAGGCCGCATCATGGGTTCGCCGCCGGTCAGGATGATGATAGGATTGCTAAAGGACTTGACGTCGTCAAGGAAGCGGCAACACTCCTCAGTCTTGAGCTCGCCAGCGTAGGGGCCGTACTTTGCGGCAGCCCGGCAGTGAACGCAGTTCAGGACGCAGCTTCTCGTCACTTCCCAGGCTATCAGCCGCGGTAAATATTTTTTTTCTTTGCCCTCTCCGGCGGGGTGGCCGTGGGGTGCTTCGGTTGCATGAGGATGGGACATGGAAACTCCTTTACGTGAAGCCTTCATAACTAAGCCACAAAGTGAAACTGGGCTGAGATCGAGAGGTGTTCCTTGTGGCTTCGCGCCTCCGTGGTAAGCTTCTTGATGGTCTTAATACCGGATATATTAACCAATCAGGCTGGAATAGTAAAGACAAATTCAGACGAAGAGTTGACATCGCCGGACCTCGTAAGCGGTCATCCTGTCAACTCGGACATAAGGGGGATAGCGTGCAGTCACAGTTTCTTCTTTTTCCCTTGATTAGTAAAAAATCGGTGGCGCTTGATAAATCTTCCAGAGTGTTGCCAGCACCGGTTGCCACAGGCTTGCACCGACACTGACGGTCGCCTTGATGCAGTAGCCGATATACTCGAACTCAGCATTCTCAATCACGATCCGGAAACACTCACGTATACCTTTTATTTCCCCTCTGGGGGGATATCATTGAGAGCGAATATCCTCCTCTGCGTATCGGAAGGCAGTTCGCCGTCCCTGAGCTGTCTTTTCATAGGGTTTCAATACCTGCGCCAGCTGCGCCAGTAGTCTCACTCGCAAAAATTGTTCAGAGTGCAAACAAACACAACAGGTTTTGATCTTAACATTTCATCTGCGTCGTGAGATGACTGAGGCTCCCGTCTGCTCCCACTTTTCCGGAAAATGGTCCGGCTTACGATCTTATATTGTTCTTTGCATCCTCTGTGAGAATATGGACTTATCGCTTCGTTGGCTCGAACATTTTTTTCAACTGTGCAAGGTCGTGAATGATGTAATCCGGGCCGGCCTTCCGCAACTCGCTTTCTGAGCGGAACCCGTACGTCACGGAACAGGTCATTATACCCGCGGCCTTACCGGCACGGATGTCTGTCGTCCCGTCACCCACGATCAGCGTCTGATCCTTTGGCGCTTTGAACTCGGCCATGATCCACTGCACCGCATCTGGCGCCGGCTTAAGCGGCAATCCGAAATCCGCACCGATGATCAGAGTAAAATACTGACCGATGCCAAGTTCGTCGAGCAGGGGCCCTATAAACTCCATGGTTTTGTTGCTGATCACAGCCATGGGAATCGATGAAAAATATTCAAGTGTTTCGCGGACCGCAGGATAGAGTGAAGAGTGGACGATAAGGTTTCGTCTGTGGTGATCACGGTAAATCGTTATGGCATCGGCCACTCGTACCGCAGCCCCGCCAAGGGAACGCGTCATCAGTACTTCGAGACCGTCCCCGACATACTGGCGCACGGTGTCAGTCGGGAGTGGCGGTCTACCCAGGCGAACGAGCGTGTAATTGACCGATGCCGTGATGTCATCAAGCGTGTTCACGAGCGTGCCGTCAAGGTCGAATATGAGCATGCTGAGGGGCATCATATGGCAAATAGGATATCGTAGTACTCGGCTTTCTTAGGATACTCCGACATATCGTTGAGGGGAACGCCTCGCCCTCGCCCCTATCCGTGTCCATCTGACTTGTCGGACCGGTGTCGTTACGATGCATAGACTTCGGATTGCCCCTACCTATTTTTGAAACAGATATGTCCGCTAGGCCGTCACCATTCCGAGATACCTCATGGGGTTGTCCGAGGCAAACTGAACCACCCGCTCCGTCGGCACGCCGAGTGCGACCAAGTTCCTGATTGTGTCCGTCAGGGTAATGCCACTGCCCATGAGCGCGCCGCCAGCTCCCCGTATGGGTCCATTCCCCCAGCCCGGACCCATGACAGAATCTGAGATCAAAATAATCCTGTCGGGAGACTTCATTTCAAAGATCATCTTGAGGCTCTGCGGATGGAGGTGTGCAAGGTCGCCAATGACCTCAACATAAATATCTTCATCCATAAGTCCGAACCCCGCGAGTCCAGGCTCTCTGTGATGAAATCCGCGCATGGCATTGAATAGGTGTGTAATGCCCGTAGCACCCGCCTGTTTGCCTTCTTCCGCCTGCTCGATTGACGCATCACTATGGCCCATCTGCACGAGAAACCCCTTTTCCCGAGAGAGCTCAATGATTTTAAGAGCGCCCGGCAGCTCGGGGGCAATAGTAATGATCTTGATGATGTCCTCAAAGTCCTCGACGAGTTGTTTGAATGTCTCCGTCGATGGATCGGAAAAACTTTTCCCATCGAGCGATCCCGCACGTGCGGGATTCAGGAAGGGCCCTTCAAGGTGCACACCGAGGATGGTGGCGCCTTCCCGTTGGGCTGTCATTGCCCTGCGGATTGCGCCCATGTGCTCACGCATGATTTCGATAGATCCGGGATAAATCGTCGGTAGAAGAGCGGATGTACCGTGCTGGCCATGAATGAGAGCCACCTGCAGGATGTCGTCCTGCCGTCGGGTGCGAGTGTCGTATTTCTCGGCACCGTGAACGTGGATATCAACGAGGTACTGTTTTGTTCCGACGGAATAAGCCATGGTTCACTCCCGATGTTGCACTGCACGCTCGAAAGCTAAGAATGTGGGCTGCGATCGTCGACGGCTTCTTTTCTTCTCCGGTGCCCCATTTGGCAAAATCGCGTCCCTACTACGTAATTTTCCCTCTTCGTGAAAAGAATTCGCTTAACGCAAGACGAACCACGGCCCCGCGGTCCCAAGGCTGCTTGAGCTCCCTGGTGATCTCGGCCGCGACCTCGTCGAGCGCATCGAGATGCTCGTCTTCAAGCAGCAGTGTCACCTCGACCAGCCCGTGGTGCTCATGCCCCTCGTGCACATGGCCGTGATGGCCCCCCTGGTGGTGTTTGTGTGTCTGATCATACTTGTCGCTCATAATCCGCCTCTCATCAGCGCTGAAGGAAGGGTACGGTAAGCATCAGGCAGCCTTGCTCCCTGCTCATGCTCAAAATAGTACCCTCATCATCAGCGGCATCGTGAAAAACAATGCGGCCGTGGAAAAAGCTATGCAGGCCGCGGCAAGGGGAACGTCGAGTTCCAGCTCGTCGGCAATCACCAGGGAAACGACCATCACCGGCATCGCTCCTTCAATAGTTACTGCTTTCAGCACATCGCTGGTCAGTCCCAGCCATGAGCCAATGCGCCAGACGAGGATTGGCGAGAGCAGCAGCTTGATGGCCAGCGCCGGAGCTGCAAGCGGTAGCCGTTTCATATCGTGAAAGTCGAGCGCCAGGCCCACGGTAAACGTCATGATCGGGATGACCGCCTTGCCCATGAGGGCAGTCGTGTCCAGCAGTACGCGCGGGACTGGAACACCTCCCATATTGACCGCTATGCCGGCAGCAACTCCCCAGAGCGGTGGAAGTGTGACCACCCGCTTGAGAGATGCAGATGCAGAAGGCATTTTCCCGCTTCCATACCGTGCCGAGATAAATGCGCCGAACGTCAGGAGGAGAGGAGTGTGCGCCAGCAGATCATAGAGAATCGCCACATAGGCACTCTGGGCCCCGAGCACCTCAGTAATGACAGGAAGCCCCAAATACGTAACGTTACCGTAGGTTGCTGCAAGCACCATCACGCCAAACGCAGGACGCGGAATGTTCCTGAACCACGGCACCATTCGGTAAACTGCAAACCCAGCCGCAGTGCACAGTACCGCTGCAAGTAGGGCGACGAGCGGAATGAGGAAAAAGCTTCGGTCGATGCTGGCCGTTGCCAGAAGACCAAAAGCAAGCGCGGGCATGAAAAAGTAGAGCACCGTGGTACTCAGTGTGTGCCGGACCCGATGACGGTCAAGACCTCCAGGGTTAAAAAACCGCCACACATATCCTGCAGCCATGATCATTCCGAATGAACAGAGAACCTTATTGATGCAATTCCTCCTTCTTTTTTTTATTATACCAGCAAATCCGCAGGATTAGGCCAATCCGCTCTTTATTTTATTGTATACGATTTTTTGAGTAATACCAATAGATGTTTTATGCGTTTTCTCTGTTGAGCCTTTTCCTCGTGAAGACACCTGACTGATCACTCTCAGCCCGCTGGCTTCGCTTCTCCCCTCGATCCATATCGGGAAGTCCGCCTCTACGATGAATATCCCTCCAGACCCAGCGGGAGGCAAATAGGAATTGAGGGAGGGCCTTCACCAATGATCGTACAAGGGCTAGTTACCGTAGGAGAAGTAATAGTGTGGCGCGCAGTAGTATGTCGGGTCTTGCCAGAGATAGACATGTTTGATTTGATACACAGGATAGACATACCCCTTGTCGTCAATCTTGCCCTGTCGGGATCCGATGAATTCACCGGCGTCTACGATTCCGTTTCCGTAGACTTGCTATTTACGATCACGCCACCCAGGATGAAAAGCCTTCCCTTTTAACTGTCTGGCGCATCCCGGAGCTGATCCTTGAGACGTCCCGAAGGCCCTCCCTCAACAGATCTCGGTTCAGAACCGGGGGCGCACGCCGTTAGAAGCAGCGGTGCATTCAGCATCGTCAATGCCCGTATCATATAGTTATTATCCCGGGGAAAAAAGAGACGGCGTCAAGGCCCGCACTTTTGTAAACCGCAGATCTATGCATGGAATAATCTTCGCCGCATATGAGAGCAGGCGGTTTTCGAGCTGCCAATAACTCGTTTCACGGCAAAATTATTTGCGTAGCTCCTATTTCCATGTTATAGTATAAACGTTGTATGCGGGAGATCACTCTATGCCTTCGGACAAAAAGAAAATCAAGCTCTATACCCTCAGCACCTGCTCGCACTGCAACAAAACCAAGCGTTTTTTCAGGGAACATGACATCGATATGGAGTTTATTGACGTGGATCTGCTTTCTGGCGCTGAGCGTGAACGCATCATGGATGAAGTGAGAAAAATAAACCCGGATTGCAGCTTCCCCACCATTTGTATCAACGAGGTCATCGTTGTTGGTTTTAACGAAGAAAAGCTGCGCAAGGCATTGGACCTGAAATGACCCCGGACAAGCTGTTCGATATCCTGACAAAGTATGCAGAATCGCAGGGCATCCGTCTGAACAGGGATAAGATTTTTGTCATGGATATCCTACAGGGTCTGCTCATAAACGAATCGCGCTACGGCTACCGCTCGTGTCCCTGCCGCCTCGCCTGGGGTGTAAAGGAAAAGGATGCCGACGTCGTTTGTCCCTGCGTTTATCGCGATCCCGACATTGCGGAGTTTGGGAGCTGTTTCTGCGGCCTCTACGTTTCGGTGGCATGGAACGAAGGAAAGATCGCGCACAAACAGGTTCCGGAGCGAAGGCCCAAAGAAAAACGAGTAATGTAGTAGCACAGGGGGAGTCAGAGCACGACGAAGAGATCTTTCATGCTATAAGCTCTACCACTGGCCAAGTATTCACTAATAATATCGGGATATTAAGGGGATAGTATATGAAAAAGAAAGAAAAGCCCCCAAAAAAAATTGACATGCCGGAATTCACCTTCAAGGAATTTACTCCCGAAGAAGGCAGAATTTACGAGGAAGCGGTGGTCAAATACCGCGACGCTATCGCGGCTGGCAAAACACTCCGCCAAGCTTATGAAAACTATGCAATTGGAAATAAGGAGCTCGAAAAGCTGATCCAAGTAGATTTTCTAAAGATTCTCATCGCTGAACGGTATTTCGGCCAGCATCAAGCCTTGGATGATATCGCCGAGGCACTCGATGTTTCAGTAAGCCTCATCAAGGAGACCCACGCACGCATGCTTCAGGAAGTGGGCGTCACTGCGGCAAGCCAGATTGGCGAGGAGCTCAGCGGAATCCTCCCAAAAACGAACGACTGAAAAAAAACCGTATTGACCTTTAAGATCTGAGGCAAATAAGGGGAATTAGAAGTTCAATGTATTCTAGATTTTACTGCACACCCTTCGTGAATTCACGGTTTTTTTGAGTTCCTTCGTTTCCTCAGCGCCCTCTATGGTCACGTAATCTTCTTGCACAGACGATTCTCGTGAGCTTCTTTCTTGGATTTCCTGCTGGTTTTTTCGGGGGCATTGTCGGTCCCGGCGGAGAGATCATGATGATCCCCTCATGGTCGGCATCATCGGATCAGACCAGCACCGCGCCCATGGTACCGGTCTCGCTGCCCTGGTCTTTACCGGCATATCCGGCGCGATTGCTTACGACGTGCAGGGATCCGTAGATGTTACCGCTGCCATCCTTGTCGCGGCTACGACCATGGTCGCCGCACACGCTGGCGTTCACTTTGTCATTCTCTCTCCGGATGGAAACTCAAACGGGCTTTCGAACGTTACTAAGAGTCCGTTGCCAGGCTATATCCCGGGAATCTTGACAGGGACTTATCTAGACGGCATTCTGGCTCATGTTCTGCCAAACACCATCCCGCGGGTCATTTTTGCGTGGATCCTCGTCTGGATCGTGGTGCGGTATCTGATGACGAAAATGCCCGCGTCCTCATGACCCCGAAACTTTTAATAAGAATCATCATACATCATCGTTCACTATGTACTTTTCGCTATTGGCAATGGGCATGATCGATATAAGCGTGAGTGATGTTCTTCGATGCTCTTGAAAAATACTATTCATCGCAGTATCATATACTAAGTATAGATCGGCAATCCACAAGGAGCACGTATGAACGAGGCCCTACGAGAAGAAGAGAGGAAACTCCGGATGCTGAAGTTCGTTGTGGACCTCAATATGGCAGTCCTCATGCAGCAAAGCGATCTCACGCTGCGCGAAGCTTTCGATATCATGAAAAATACGAAGCAGGCCGCGATGAATCTGTTCCCGGACAAAGAGCAGGTATTCGAGCTCATCTATTCTCCAAAATTTCGACGCATTATCAGGGACCGATTTATTATTCGAGGGGGCTTGCAGGATAGTGGCTTATAGCTGGAACTGCGAAGCGAAAATCATTTCAATCTATACGCGAGTAGCTTCGTCAGCAGTTTGTTAACCATATGTTACGAGAATATCCTCATTTTTTTTCGATAACGCTTGTCACTTCCATTTTATCAGGATCGATAGAGCCCGCTGCATTAACAAATTCGGACCTCATCAATGCTTCCACCTGCTTTCCGGATGGATACATCTTCATATACTTGATCCTGCCTTTTTCATCATACTCATATGTCGTATAGTCAACTACTGTTTCCCGCGCGTTGTCGGCCATATGCCTGCGCTCCCTTCACGTCACCGGAATGCTCGACATGACCCCTACGATGAATTCCGTAACGCCGCCGATTACGATGGGCGCTGTCTAGATCGCCAGGCCGACGAGCGCCTCATCTCGCGACGACAGGGAATGATTGCCATAGAATTGAATCCTGCCCGCTAACTCTGGTCCACTTTCAAATCCCCAGCCTGTTCATACGTCTATGACCATAAATGGCTTGCTCACATCCGCCATCTGCTGTTCAACTATCGCGATAGCAGAGGAGCGGACCACCTTACTATTAACAGCATGCACAATTGTC
>Ga0187771_10000465_pt1 | contig 25107 bp, 24 predicted proteins | sample 0116_SJ02_MP15_1_FD_133139 | JGI IMG/M metagenome (GOLD analysis project Ga0187771, IMG submission 133139) | Tropical peat soil microbial communities from peatlands in Department of Meta, Colombia - 0116_SJ02_MP15_10_MG | ecosystem: Environmental > Terrestrial > Soil > Wetlands > Peat | place... | reverse complement strand
TTCCAAAGCGTACTGATGGGGCGCGGCGGCTGTAACACCACGCCGTCCTGACCCCGTACCATTCGGCTGAAATAGGAACGCGGCATTTAGTTCCAACCCCGCAATGCCAGTTCGGCGTACTGCCCACGCCGCGAGCTCGGCAAGGCCAGTATCTTTTCCTCGGACCAGTGATAACGGCCGGCGAGGAGGTTCACGTCTTCGTATAGAAACTCCGCCTCGTACTTCAGCTCGCGCTGCACATACCGATGCGGGTCGAACCAGAATCGCGCCACGGCACCGCACTCCGGACATCGGCCCTCGATCTCGCCCGAAAGGCAGGGCGCCAGCGTCTCCATCGCTCGCAGCGCGCGTCTGCGCTCACCCGCAGTCAGGGTTTCCGGACGCAACGTTCGGCGTGCCAACTCCCGTTCCGGATTGGATGTGCGCCGCGCGGCAGCCAGGTCGGCGGCAGTGGGCGGACGAAACATCAAGGCGCTATCGCGCAGCCTGAACCAACCCGGCGCATCCGTGGCTTCGACTTGGCTTGGCCGTCGAGGCCGATGATGCTCGAGGTATTCGCCGACACGAAACGAAATGTCGGCTGGCGTGCCGCAGCCCGCCGCCGTGCAGCGCGATCGCGCCAGGATTTCGTCACCCAGCAACAGGCGTCGCTGTTCCAGAAGCAGCCACTCGAGGTCGGTAAGGGGCAGCGTGGCGGCTTCGAGGGGACTGCCGTCGGCGCGGCGCGCGAGGCGATCAAGCCACGCCCTCGAGATCTCGACCGGATCGCCGGTCATCTCGAGCAACTGCACGTCGTCTGCGCCAGTGGGCGGGCGCATCTCGACCTCGGCTTCGCTGACGGGTAATATGATCATGCTCATCCAAGGCGTCCCCGGTTCAGGACGGACGAAGCTCTTGCCGGCGTCTACAGTTCCTTCGGCTCCGCCAAGCTGAGGTCTTGTTCCCATCCCTCATTCTCGACCTTGATGTGTTCGATGGCCACTGCGTTCCCACCGGCGTCCAGGTCCGGCAGTGCCTGGTACTCGGAGACCCAGGCGCGGTGGACGATGAATTGCAGTGCCGGCTGGCCTTCTTCGTTCAAGAGTACGACTCGCAACTCCTTGCGCAAGTTGGCGAGCGATTGAGAAGGCGAACCCTTGTCGAGCACTTGCGCGGCGTTAGCCCAGTTGGCGAAATCCTTGTCGAAGGTGACGCCGCGTTCCATGGTGATGGGCTCGTACTTCGTGCGTCCCAGGCCCTTGCGAATGATGGCGTTGCCGCCCTCCTTGTATTCGATGGGATCGGAGGAGCGCTTGAGCGCCGTCACCTTCGACAGCAGCGCCACCGGCGTGGTGGAGGTGTCGAAGTAGACCAGAAACCGGTAGGACTTGTAGGGGTCTATCCGATTGACGTTGACGGTAAATGGCTTGCCCATGGCAGCTTCCTCCTTAGGATTGCGGCTGGCCGGCGAGTTGGGTGATCTTCACGATCACGAATTCCGCTGGCTTCAGCGGCGCGAATGCGACGATCACGTTGACTTGGCCAAGGTTGACGTCGTCGGGAGTGGTCGTCGTGCTGTCGCAGACCACTTGGAAGGCTTCGCTCGGGGTCGAGCCCGCGAAGGCGCCCTGGTTGAAGAGCGACATCATAAAGCTCTCCACCGAAACGCGGATGGCGGTCCACAGCGGCTCGTCGTTGGGTTCGAAGACGGCCCAGACGAGCGCCGCTTTGAGCGTCTGTTCGATGAACAGCGCCATGCGCCGCACCGGGACGTACCCCCACTGCGTTTGGAGTGCGATGTTGGGGTAGACCAACGTGCGAGCGCCGAACACTACGGTTCCGACGCTGGGGAAAGTGCGCAGGCAGTTGATTCCGTCGTTATTGAGAGTGCCCTGCCGTGGGTCGGTCATCACCCCGCTCGGGACGACTCCGGTGGTGTTGAGGATGACTGTCTCTAACCCCGCCGGGGCCTTCCATACCCCTCGGTTCGTGTCCTCACGCGCGAAAATGCCGGCCACGGTGCCGCTGGGAGGCAAGTTCACGGCCGCGCCGCTCGTGGGGTCGTTGGATTGAATGTAGGGGAAGTAAATGGCCCCATTCGGGCTGACCGGCGGCGTATTGGTGTCGATGGAATTCGTCAAGCCCGGGTCGGCCACGTAGGTCGAAGGCGGGTCCATGATGAAAAACGCCATCTTACGCTCGCAGAACGCCAGCGCCTCACTCAGCACCACCTGCGCTTCGTTGAGGAGCGTGGAAGAGGAAGAGTTGGGCACCCCAGGAGTTACCAGGAGGTTGAAGATGGGCCATTTGTCGAGTGCCGAGTCAACCTGGAAAACGGCGGTGTAATCTCCGGGATTGAAGACGCCTGTCGTGCCAGCAGGCGGCGTCGTGCTGATGGTCGGGGAGGGGGTTCCCGTCGCGGTGAAGCTGGCGGGATAAGCGGTGCTGGGCGAAACGGTCACCAACGCCGAGATGTTGTTGATACGCGCCTCGATGTAGTTGGGATCGGTGTTGACGAGCGTCACCTTGCGGTAAACTTCTTGCTGCGAGGCGTAGGTGATGGTGATATCCGCGGTGGCCCCGCTGTTTTGGATGTTGCTGATGGTTATTGTCATCACCGTTCCGGGCGAGGTGGCAGTGGCCGCGATGTCGGTCGGCTGCAGCGCGGTGAATACAATGCCCACCGGGCCGGCGCCTGCATCGACCGTCACCGTTCCCGGCGTGATGCTGCCGGTGAGAGTGGGCGGTGAAACCGAATCGTTGTAGTAGGAGGGTTGCAGTCCGACCACGACCGCATCGGTGCCGCCATTCAAGAAGAATTGGCTCACCGCGTACGGCAGATTGTTGTCAATCACACTGCTCTGGAATATGCCGCCGAACTCCCGCTCGTAGTCGCTGAAACTGAACAGTTCCACCGGCGTGCCGAAACTGTTGGTCTTAAACGGATGCGAGTAGCCCACGAAGACAGTCACCGAAGTGGGCGCCGCCGCGATGGTATGGGCATTGCTTGGCAGTTCCTGGATGTAAACGCCTGGGTACGATGTAAAGACCGACATCAATAGCCTCCTCTCAATGACATTCTTGAAGCTCGCTGACGGGCACGATCACGGTTTGGGTGCGAACTACCTCGACCACAGCAAATACGGATGACTGCGTACCTGAATCGGAAAAATCGATCACCGTGCCTTCTAAGTCCGCATCCGGGGGGAAGGGCTCAGGCGCCTGCGACAGAAAGATGCTCGAAACATGAAACCGCACCCTATCACCGACGCGCGTAACCGCCTCCCTGCGTGCGTCCTGTTGCGCTGCATGCCGGGTGCCAAGTCTGGGATGGCGTTTCAAGTGTCTGCGCATCAACGGGATCAGGAGGTGCGAGAAGGGTGGCGAACAGCGCCTCGCCTGCAGCATTTGGAGGCTCTCCGCGCCGCGGACAACCGCAAGCGCCCGGGAAGCACCTGTGATTCCAAAAGGCTTGGCGGCGGTCGGAGGTGCACTGCAAACTTTGCAGCCCGTTCTGCCAGGGCTGACAGTGATCGGGGGTCAGCGGGGGGTACTTGGATTCGCGCCGGGGGGCGGTTGGCTTATGGCCGAGAGCTTGTGGGATCGCATTTTGTGATAGAGCGTGCGCTCGCTGGTCTGAAGACGAAGGGCCACCTCACGGCGCGTCGTGCCGCCAGACCGCAGCGCGGCGGCGAGTACGTTCTTGTCGATTTGCCGCAGTGCCTGCCCGTAGGGAACGCTGTGTTGGCAGATTGCGCGCCAGAGTGCATTCGCGGCCTCGAGCAGCAATTCCTGACCGCTTTCGGCAGGGCCCGGCTGGCTTTGCCGGTGCCAGTCCGAGAGCAGCAAGGTCGAGCCCTCGACCTTGGCGAATAGCATACGCTGGACCGCGTGCTCCAATTCGCGTAAGTTGCCCCAGAAAGGCTGCGACTCGAGATGACGTACCAGCGCCGGCTCGACCGCGGTGATATTGGGGTAAACGTCACCGTGGCGCTGAGCAAAAGCCAACAACAGGGCGGTCAAGTCACGCGACCGCTCGCGCAGCGGCGGTAGGGTGAGCTTGACCACGTTCAGGCGGTGGTAGAGATCGGAGCGGAATTGCTTGTGCTGCACCAGGGGCGCCAAAGGCTGGTTGCTGGCGGCTATGATGCGCGTGTCGATCCGTGCTTCGCGATCCGCTCCCACGGGCCGCACGGCGGTTCGCTGCAGGACGTCTAAGAGCTTCGGCTGGAGGCTGGCCGGCAAATCGTTGACATCGTCGAGAAAGAGGGTGCCTTGGTGGGCAGCCTGAAACAGTCCTTTGCGACGCCTGATCGCGCCAGAAAACGCTCCCTGCTCATGACCAAATAGTTCGCTTTCCGCCAGGGCCTCGTTGATCGTACCGCAATGCACCGTGACGAAGGGAAATGACCGACGCTTCTTATCCAACTGATGGATGGCGTGCGCCAGAATTTGTTTGCCGGTGCCAGTCTCACCTTCCAGCAATACTGTAATGTCGCTCACGCAGGCGGCTTTGTTGGCCTGGTGCAGCACTGGCATCATGGTGTTAGGCAGGGTGATGAACCCAAGCTCGGCGAACCGCCGGCAGAGTTCCTCATCCGGAGGCTGGCCAATCACGGAAGAATCCTCCCAGTACGCGCCGGACGGTGTAAGCATGGACTTTGTGACTCTAACACAGGGTTGACTCTCCCGTCAACTAAAAAATGGTACAATTCCTTCGAACAACTACTGCGGGTTGCCTCATGGTTCTTGGGGTTCTGGCCCAAGCATCGCGGGCCAGCATCCAAGTCGTTTTTTGTACCTCCCCTCTGAAGCTGCCTCGTTAGGTGCGAGTCGGGGTTCGTGTAACGGCGAAGCCGAGGTACTTGGTTTCTTTCTCAATGTTGCGGGTTTCCTGTCGCCGAGACGACCCGGGCTAACATGCGGGCCATGGCAGTGTTCGCTTTGGATGCGCCCAGACGGGCTCGCAAACGGCGGAACATTGCTCCCATGTAGGTCTTGCTGCGCCGAAGACTGGTAGCGGCTATGCGCAAGGCAGTGGCCGCCCCTTGCTGCTGCTCTACGTGCTCTTCAGGTTGTGGCCCGGGCAAGTGCCGCTGAAGGCGGACCACCTGCCGGTGACCCTGATCCCACGTTTCTGGGTGCCGGATGTCTGGACGGAAGTTCGCTTCGTGGCCGCGGCCGGAGTTCTTGGAAGTTACATCCAACTGCCGACATCCTTTGCTATCTTGGTAACCGGCAATTCGTGAGGAGTTGGAAATTGTTGTAAGTGCTTTGGCCGTTCATCGGTTCCGCGCTCGCCGTGTCGGTGTACTTCGCGGCGCGCCGCGGGCTGATTTCAGTTGCCGCCGGCGCCGCAGACTTAAGCCCTTATGGAGTCTCGGCGCTCGCGGGGCTCACGAGCATGTTCTCCAAACAGGCGACTGGGAAGTATTCGAGAACCCCTTCAAGACTGAAAAGCTGCCACGGGCCGATCCCCTGGAGCCGCAGCCGATAGATCCCGCCCAATGCAGTTCGTGACCAAAGCCCTTACTTGCCTGTGAATCAGGTTGACATTCCTGCCGTGGGAGGTCAGTTCCAGAGCTCGAAAGCGGCCGGATGGGCGTTAGCCCATAACTGTTGGGAACAGTTAGTACCCTATCGCAAGTGCCCGTCGCGGGACGGGCTGGCGTTGACTCGAGCTTGAGACGGGCACTTTCGATAGAGTCGTTTGAATGAAGCCGCTGGCGTTTGCGGCGGACGCGGGAGGGCTGAGCTCTATGGGATTTGTATCAGTAACTGGGGAGTAAATGGCTTGGAGATGAGGCAGATCAAGATCGTAGCTTGAACATGATGGATCAGGTGGAGAGTATTACACGCGAAGCGTCCGCCGCGCAAGCGGCTTCGTTCCAACGGGCAAGTGTTTACCTATACCGCCGCTTCAGTTCAACCAGCACAGGTCGGAGCAGCTCATAGTCCGGGGCGCATGCCAGGAGGGCGGCCTCCGCAACCGTGCGGACGAATACCGGAGCCTTGCCGCTCTCGAAGGCCCAGCGGAGCCACTCACGAAGTTCAGGGTCGGTGTTGGCGGAGAGCATCATCTCCAATATACCTCGGGGCCAAGCGGAAGCTGCCGGATGTATACTCATAGCAGAGTCGTACCGCCCGCACGCAGCTAGTGCCCGCTCCCAGGATGAAGACCCAGCTCGGCCAAGACAGGAGCCGAAAGGAGGGCGCACATGGCGAAATACCAGCCCGGCGACTGCGTCAAGGCCGAGTTCAAGGACGAGGCGACCGGCGAGAGCGAATGGATGTGGGTGGTGGTGGATTCCTGCGACGACGAGGAGGGCATCCTCTTCGGGAGGCTGGACAACGAGCCGGTGGCGAGCACGGGCCTACGCCTGGGCGACGAGCTTGCGGTGAGCTACGGGAAGGTCGTGGAGCACAGGAGGGCGTCGGAATTCAATAGGCAATAGCGGTCGCCAGCTATCGGAGACCGGCTCCTCCGCAGCGCTGGCCTGAGTGCAGAATCGGGCAGACTCCAACCCGATGGCCAACCCGATGCCCTACGAACTTTCAAGCACTTACGGAAGTCAGCAGCCCCTGTGAGCGCTTGTAAGTTGTTGATAAATCAATGAACTGCGGATTGACACGGTAGAGGTCTGGGGTTCGAGTCCCCACGGGCCTACCAAATCAACAACTTACAGACATCTGAGTGCTACCCCAGATATTTAGGAGTCAGGGGTTTTGATACGTCACGGTCCGGCAACATATCTCACGTGCTGTGCGCAAGTTACCGGAGTGGCAGACTCCAACTCACTTCGCAGGTTGGGAACACTTGGGAACAACGACAAAATCTCATGCCATTCGCCGCATTACCCAGGCACTTGCAGGGGCACGAATCTGGGGACTGAGTGGAAAGCCACCTATCGGGCAGCCAGGAAACCGACACGACACTATCCAGGAAGGGGACTTCAGGCACGATCTATCTTTAGAACCTGCGGGGCTGTCTGATTGATCTGACCCGCTGGATTTTCGCCGAAACTGAACCGGTGCGACGGGCTGGCACTCGATAATGGGATTGCCGTAGCGGCTGTGAAGCAACCTTGGCGTGGCGGAGTCGACGTTGTCAAAAACCCGCCGAATCACAAGTGGCCGGTTTGTGTGAGTTGCGTTTCGCGAATTACAGCTGCGTCGCTGGTTGAATGAGCCCAGGCTTTTGACCCATTCCGGGTTAGACTAATCTCCAAGCGAAGGCGAGCCCTTCGACGGACCCTAGAAAGACAGTGCCGTAACCGAGACAGGCCATAAGCATGACGGCGTTGATCAAGGGGAAAATAGCCATTTTCGCTCCAATCCCCAGCGGAGGGTAATCACGGACCCCGCAGTGAAGCCTGGATTCTTCCTCAGTGAGCGTAGGCCGCGCCAGCAGGTCCTCCTCGTTCGGCTCCTCAAGCGCCAAGGCATGCCTTCCTCTTGTGTTTCCCCACCCGTGAACAAGTCCGGGCTGCAATCCTCAAGTGCTGCGACCACTTCCTCACCGAATTCCACCTTCGCGCGTATAGCGCTTCAGGAACAGGAGTGGATAAGCGCCGGTTGATCGACAGTCTTCCCCCACCCATGCCCTTTGTGCCAAAAGGAGGTGTTGTACCCTCGTGCAATCCGGTCTATTACCTCCGTCATTGAGTGGGGGGGGACTGGCGGATCCGGGTGCCCGTGCTGCTTCACCCAGTCCACCATCACATCCAGACTGTTTTCCTCCGCCAGATAATGTTACCGCCGCAATGTAAATAGGATCCTCAGGACTCAGCTCTAGCCTGACTGCCCCTGACTTGGTCGAGCGCACTGGCGGCGCGCTCTCCTTCCGACCCCACGCAACGCTGGGCAGCGGAGCAACCGGAAACCATAAGGTCAACCCTCCCCAAATAAACCGAGACGGCGATTAGTTCCGCAGCCGTGTTTGAGATCTCCACCCATCCCCAGCCGGTGAAGCGCTTGTAGACGCTCAGGCACATACCAGAGTTTTCCAGCGTCACCACCTCGCTACCGTGAGTGGCATCTGGGAAAACAATGCAGGACGGTTGGCTTTTGTGCAGTTTGGAGCACCGAGTTTGACTACGGGATGTAAGCTCCGCCCACGCTCACAACCATTATGATAACCAAAGGGGCTATTTTCATTCATCCTCGTCACCCCTCCTACAGAAGCTGTCCCTTCTATTCGATTCCTACCGCACTCCGTACAGCCAATGTCCGCCGAGCTCCTTGGTCACCTCGAAGACCAGCGCCCCATTCTCCCGATGGCAAGCAACGCGAGCGCCACGGCTACCAGGCTTCGGCCCTTCCACGAAGAGCACTAATTCGGCCGGTAGCCCTGCCGCGGGGATGCGCACCGTGCCTTTGCCCGTCACCCGCATCTGGATCAACGCACCTTTCTCGACACGCCGCTCAGGCGCGACGGGCGCCCACCCGATCTCGTCCATATCCCCGTCGGCGAAAACGGTCCTATGTCCGTCAACCGTAATCTCGTGGCATTTCCGGCCGGCGAAGGCGATCAACTTTCCCGCCCCATCTATTCGGAATGCCAGCGCATGTTCGCCTGCATAACTCACGGTGTGACCGTTGACCTGAAATTCCTCGAGACGGATAGATTCGGATGGCAGCGGGTTGCGCTTCAAATACCTTTGGTCTTCTACCGGGTCTCGGGCAAAGCCTCCTGCCCAGCCTTCTTCGATGCTTTTCAAATGCGGCGCGAGTGCCACGGCCCCGTTCGGGAATCGGCAAGCTAGGTAGGGGCCCGTGCGTGAGAGAAAATCCGTGTTATCATTGAGGCCGTTGAATCTGCCCGTGGGAGGATAAGCGCCCAGGGCGTCTAAAACCTCAAACCAGTTGCGCACGTCATATCCGAGGCTGAGCGACTGGTCATCCCGCGGGCGGTAGCCGAGGAATGTGGCGCTGCCTCGCTGCGTGCCCACAATCCAGTCCTTAACCCGTGCCACAACTGTGCTTCCCGGCCGCGGACTCACTGGATAGATGCGGTCCACAAGAAAGTCTGTCAGGATCACTTGGGGCTCAACTTTGACCAGTGGACCTTCGAAGCGGACCAGTTTGCCGGGAGCGACTATGCCATCTCCCAGGTGCGGTTCGTAATCTGCGCCAAAGATGTTTTCCCACGCCTCGCGCGCCGGTTCTCCTTCAAACGTCAGGAGCGGTGGCGGGCCGGACCAGACGAGTCGGCCCCCGTTGGCCGCGAATTCTTGCATCAGGGCCAGCAGTTTCTTGGACGGGAAAGGCTCGAACAGAGCCACTAGCGTGGTGAATCGTCGGCCAGCCATTTCAATCACATTGGCGGAGACTTTCCCGCGCTCAAGCAGCTTGGCTGCCGTGACGTAATTGGTGTAGCCGTATTGCGTCATCCAACTGCCGAAGCGCTCTTCTACGGCGACCAGGTCCAGGGGATACAGCATGAGTACCTCAGTGTCCCGATGCTGCAGATTTTCCACCACTCCGAAAAGGGGCGATCCGTTTACACCATACGTGCTTTCGAGCGCCGTGCGGCGCTCGCTGATTTCATCAGGCAGCCCCCAGTGCGCAGCGTAGGAATGAGGGACTTCGTTCAGAATGCCTGTGGATGCCGCCAGCGCCAGCGCGAAATAGTCGCGATCGAGCCAGCCGCCTTCCGCGTGGTCATTGCCATTGCCAGTGAGAAAGTCGCCCCATTTGAAGTAGTCGTAGCACGCAGCCGCCGCCTGATGGACGGTGTTCGACCAAACGAAATTAGAAGTGTACTCGTACTGCGGCCGCCAAGGCGTGGATTCGCCCGTGTCCCAATAGTCGATGGTGGGGCTCTCCGCCCACGTGGCGTGAGCTCGTGCTTCCAGTCGATGCCCCATCTTGCGCTCGGCATAACGCTTCGCTTGTACGAACAGGTTCACTACCCCGTTTTGCAGCATTTGATAGTATCGGGCGCGGAAAAGGGCGGTCTGCCGCACCGCTTCGGGAGTGGTGCCGAAGGTGTGCATCATGCCTTGCTTGGCGCTCAGGTCAACCGCAGTGTCTTCCTGGCCGTGCACGAAGTAAACCAGGTACTTGGCGAAGTCCGCGTACTGGAGGCCGTAGCGCACAGCAAACTCGCGCTCGAGCCCTGGGCTGACGTAACGAAGAGCGAACTCGCCGTTGTCATGATGGCTGAAATAAGCCCAGTCCTGCTGGATGTGCATCTCATCGGAGTAGAGCCCATTCAGGTGAATGCCAGCGGCAGCGTACTTATCCACGAGGCTGGTCAAGAAAGGCAACGCTTTAGGGCTGAAGTAATCCATTTCGGGAGTACGATACAACTGAACGACGAGAACGTGGTCCAAGCCCACACGAGGCAAGGATCCACTACCGTGCACGCGGATGCGCACCGCCTGGAAATCGCCGACGCGAGCTCTCAGGTTCTCCATCCGTTCGACACCCATGCCTTCTTTGATCTCGACGATGTCCGCCGGATCGACAACTCGATAGGGCGTACCAGGCACAGGAGTTTCACGGAAGGCGAACGCCCGCATCCCTGCATCTTGGATAGCGATGGGGCCTTTGTTGTTCACCCAGCGCTTGTGCTGCCAGAGTTGCACGCTGAAGGCGCCGGTCTTGGGATCGCGCAGCCCCTCGCGATAGTGCATCCAGACGCCGGATTCGCCAGTTCGCGCCGCATAAGCCTTGCCCACTTCGAGTGGGCTAAGCACGCTGAGATCGAGGCCAAGCCCGTAGCTAGCGGCGAAACGCCCGATGGCGGCCATGTCTTGGATGTACTTGTCCATATCCGGCATCAGCCTTCGGGGGGTATTCTGGCCAGGCCGATACTGCGCGAAAAACTGGTCGAAAGCCAGCGTGAGTGTCCGCTGACCGTACGTGCGTGCACGCTCGCAGATTTGCCGCAAGCTCTGGTTCCATGGAGTGAAGTCGGTGGAAAGGTTGATGACTTTGTCTGGATCAGTTGCCAGCGTTTCCAGTTCCTCGTCGCGGACCAGGATGATGGTCGGGTGCTCAATCTCAAAAGCCCAAGGCCCTGGGTAGGTGACCAGTTCACCGCGGTAAACGTTTTCGGGCACATCTGAAGATGGCGCTATCTCGGTCCCCAGCGCACTTTCGGAGGCCAAGAATAGAGCAGCAACACAAACCAACGTCATTGCAGTCCGCATAAAGAATTCCTCCCAGGAATATTCGATTTACGGTCCAAATCCCGCATTTCTGGTTAAGTCACAAGAGAACACCGAGCCGTGCTGACGTCGGCAAACTGGTCCGCTGAACTACAGGCATATCACATGGCACGAGTTTCTTGGCCATGCGGTCTTAGCCACGGAGAGCCCAGGACTCCACTGGCAGCACCCAGAAAAAATGCACCCTTGCGCAACGGCTGCGACGCTCGACCGTGAGCCCCATTCGCTCAGTCACACACAAGGCGAGTTACTTCTTGTGAGGCAGACCTTCGGATTTCATGATGGCTGTACGCAGTTTGACCTCATCCATATCCGGCCTGCTGAAGTCAATGTTCTTGGTCAACTCCAGCCAAGCTGCGTTCGCTCCCTTCGCGAATCGAATGGGGGTGAAGTTGTATGGTGTGAAGTCGGGTTTACTCGTGAACATCTCTCGCAGGTCCGTGGCAACAGCGTCGTATTGATTCAGGGGAGGTATTCCGAGTGTCAAATAGACGGTCTTAAAAACACTGGACAAGCTGAAGTGGTTCTTGCTCACATACTCCCGCTTTACCCAAGGGCTGATCGCCAGCAGCAATGAACGGAACCCGTCAACATGGTCATAACCGTTTTGCGGATCGTCTTCAACCACAAAGATCACGGTTTCCTTCCAGCACGGACTGTGGGAAATCAACTCAACAGTCAATCCCAGGGCTGCATCGTTGTCCTGAACAAAGCGAGTGAAGGACCAAGGTGGTCCGTCGGGGTTAATGTCAAAGGCTCCGCCCCCATGATCGTTTGGGAGGTAGAGGTCCACGTATGCAGGCAGCAAGCACCGCATGTTCTTGCGGTCGACATAATGTGCCTCAAAGACCTGCTTGAATCGACCGAACCGGCTTAACCTCGTAGGGTCTTCTGCCAAGGGAGCGTCGGGAATATGAGTATTGAATCCGGGGTACATTTGATCACTATTATCCCGAACCACTTTTTCCATCGGCACATTAACATGCTCGCGAATCCCCGTGGGCTCCGTCCCAGAATCCTCTTCATCCACTATCGCGAACTCATAACCGTTTCCGAAGTTGACGAAACTCTTACGGTGGCGGGCGAGGTGCAAGTAAATGCTGCCGTGCTGGTCGTAACCCTCAGGGTCGGGTGACGAGTTGGCGTCGGTGAAGCCCAGACGGCCAGGATACGGAATGAACACATTGGGATCGTCCCCGGAGTCATTGCGCTCGTCACCATAGGCCGCGGGCCAGTGAGTCTGCTCAAACTCGGTGGGATAGGTATCAGTCAGCCATTGATGCCCGTCTGAGGAGACGGAGGGCTCGAGAAAGAAGTTATCGCTGAAACTATACTCTAGTGCCAACTCGTGATGATTGGGGCTGGCCAATTGGCCGAGCGAATAAGCAGGGTCGCCGTTGACTGGCATGCCTTTACGGGTGACGGCGATATCGCCGAGCATCTGATCATACGTTGAGTTCTCCTTGTTAATGAAAACTACATGTTTGATCTGGCGGCTGGGGGCACCGAACTTGCTGGGGATTGGGCTATCAGCCTGTGAAGGCACCTGCTTTTCAACAAAACCATTGTTTTCTAAAACCCGCTTCGTGTACTCCCCCAACTGCGCCATGCTCGGGACAGGGATGAGGCTCACCGTCCCCAGGGAGCTGGCTTTGGGTGATCCGACGTTGTCGGGCGGGAATGAGTTATTGGGACCTGCGCCACGACCGTTCGCATTGGCGACGTAAATCGCTTTCCCGTCCTTACTCGTTTGTATGCTGCTCGGCCACCAGCCCACCGGAACATGACCTTTGAGTCTCGCGCTATAACCAAGAAGCTCGAGTACCCCCACAGCATTGATACCCGCCTCCGCCACATACAAGGAGCGGCTATCCGGGCTCAGGGCCAAGGCCACAGGCTGAACCCCTTTGATCTCGCGCCCGATTCCCTCGAACACCTCCAAATCAACCCGCTCCAATTCCGCATAGGTGTGAGGATCAAGCAACGAGATGCTGTCATTGTTGCCATTGGCGACGTAAATGGGCATGGGTTCCGGGGGCCATACGACAGCGTTCGGATGACTGCGAGTGTAGGTTCTTATTCCGTGCTCCAATTCTCCCACCAGGGGGCCGGTCTTTACAATTGTTCTCACCCTGGGCACTTCCGGGTTGCTGACATCCAGAACATAGACCGAAGACGCCTCGGGTACGTTCGGGCTGCCCAGACCGGGCACGGTGATCTCGGTATCGTGCCCAATGTACCCGACCCGAATGCCATCGGGGATGCTGAGTGTATCCGGTAGGATCCGCGGATCGATCTTCTTGATCGTGATCCTGCGGTCGGATTCTGTCTCTTCAGGATATCCCGCTCCGGGATACCCAAGGGGGAAATCCAAGTTTTTGTCGCCGGTCGGATTCGGAGGCCGAAGGCTTGTGTACTGGAAGATGCCCACGTGCGTCACAAGAAGGGTCCTCTGGTCTGGCGACAGCGCGATTCCGAAGGGATACCGCCCCGCGTTGACATGGCCGACCACTGCGGGAAAGTTGTTGGGCTCGATGATCCGGTTCGAAGAATCAAGTCCAGTCACGGTCTTCGTCGTGTCAACAACATGCACCTGAAACCCAGCTTGGTCGGCTACATAAAGGTAGCGTCGGTCGCAAGCAAGAGCGCCGGCAAAGACGCCCTTGAACCGTTCTGATGGGTCGCAAGTCACATCCAAGGGCCCGGTAAGTTGGTGCGACGGCCCATTCAGATTTACCGAACCTATGATCTTACCCACCACCGGGTCACCCACCCAGACGTTTCCGTTCTCGCCGCCCGAGGCGTAGAAGCGGGAGCCGTCCGCTGAGAAGACGATACCCATAAACGTGGCATTGACGCGGATCAAGCTGGCCACCGGCACCCGGCTTCCGAGATTGCGAATGAGAGTTATCGAAAAAGGGCCGACACCGCTGTTGACCGTGGCGAGGGTTTTCCCGTCCGGGGACAACGCCAAGCCGAAGGGCTTGGGGGCCGCTACGCTGACCTCTGTGCCGGCGGGGGTGATGAAGCGGCCATTGGGAATCACCGCTCCGTCGAACCCTTCGATCGAAATATGGCGAATGTCCGGCAGTTCACCCGCCGGCGCCTTCAAGCTGTGCAAGTGAGGCCGCGCACCCTTTGATTCGCCAGCCTGCTGACCAGCGGGAAACGCGGTAAAGCCGTTGCCTGGGAGCAAGAGCATGGACTCTGCGACAGTGGCTGCTACCAGCACCCTCAGTGATAGGCGTTCAAGTTTCATGTTATATCTTCCCAGTACGGCCGGCCCTACCAAGTTTTCCTTCACGGCTGATTATTGGCGAGGAGAGCGCGTGGGCCTGCCCCGTTCTCGATCTTGTTGCCATTGAGCTGAATACTGTCGACGATCGCGTTTTTCGTCCCACGCCGGATGCGAATCGCCGTCCCTAAGCTGGATGGTGGCGTGCCCGGGTCCTTCGCCATGAAGTTCGCGTTGATCATCGCCTGACCCGCGAGGATCTCAATCATGGGCCGTGCGAGGAAATAGGGAACAACCCGAGATTGCGAGAGCGAAACTGTGCCAAGGTTCTCCCAGCGCAGCACTTGGCTGAACTCACCCCAGAAACTCCCACCTGTTATGAATAAGTGCGCGCCTTTGCCCGCGCTGTCGCCCCAGATTCCGATCCTGGTTAGCCCATGGCCATCGTTGGCGAAAGCAAGGTTGGAAATGGCGATCCCCTCTGGCTACGTTTCGCGGGCGTCAATGCCGATATCCACAGCGTCGATGTCAACATTGGTCATTTGACCGTTCATGCTGCCTTCCTTCGAAGCCGAGAATTCGATGCCGACGTGGTATCCCCAGCAGAAGATGTCCTGCACAATTTCCCAGTCGGTCCTCTGGAAAATAAAGGCCTTCGCGTTGGCGGCAGTGAAGTCAATGATCTTCTTGTCCTGCGAAGCTATTCACTGACAATGAACTGGGCTTGCGAGCCTTCCACCGAACCGGGTCCGGCTTACAAGGTAACGTGCGCCGGTTCAACCACCACCTCATTTATCCTACTGCGGCCCCTTGCGGTATACAGTAAACGCCAAGTCTTCTGTGGAGTACCACTCAAGCGAAAACAGTTGAGGCTGGTCATCCTCTGCGTAGTCGATTTGCTCTAGGTAAAGCAGCAAGGAGCCTGGCTTAACCAACAGGTTCTGCGCGATTTTCGTGTCCGCAAGCACAGGCTTAATGGTTGCCACCCCGTGATGTATCGGGCGCCCGAGTTTTGCGAATAGGTCATAAAGGGACCCTGACAAGTGCTCCAATTCCTCAATCCCATTCACAAGGATCGCCTTGGGCATATACTCCACCGAGCATACGATCGGCTGTCCGTCGGCCGTCCGGACTCGCTCCAAGACCGCCACGGGTTCGCTAGGATCAATCGCGAGCGCACGGCTCACTTTACGCGTCGGCATCTCCTCGCGGACCCGAGCGTCCTTGTTGCCCGGTTTCATGCCGAGGTTCTGGATCAGATGGGTGACACCGAAATTTAAGTCCAGGTTATTCCGCAGCCGCGGTCTGCGGGTGGCATATGTGCCCAGCCCTTGCTGGCGTGAGAGAAAGCCTTCTTCCACGAGCCCGCGCACTGCTTCCCTCAGGGTCACCCGGCTGACCTGGTACTGCTCGGTCAGCACGTCTTCCGGCGGCAATTTGCCTCCGGGCGGGAACACCCCGGTCAGAAGACTCTGCCGCAGCTTGTCACGAACGACGTCCGCCAGGAGCTTTCTGCTGCTTGGTCTGGTTTTTGTTGTGTGCCCTACGGCCATGGGTATTAACCACCTCCTTCGGATCAAGCGCGAGACCCTTGTCCAATTGTCTCCACCTGCTCCAGCCTGAACCGCTCAATGTACCTCCGGTACTCCGTGACTTCATGCTGGGCCTTGTCTCTGGACCATCCCAAGCTCTGCACCGCGATTTCTGTTGCCGCTTGGTCAGCCCCCACCCCCAGGTCAGGTCGCATCCCAACCATTGTCCGCCGCAGCAGAACGTCGGCGAGGGTCCGCGCCACTTCGGTTCGAAGGGCGAACACGACCTCGGCACCGATCGCACCGACTCCTGGGCTAATCTCCTGACGCCAACGCGGGTCCTCATCGCATAATTTCAACAGATTAATAGCGCGGCCACCGTAAATCCGTAGCAATCGCGCAACGATGCCGTCACCCAGGTTGTATCGGGTGCCAAGCGCTAGCGCCTCACGCGCCACATCTTCACCGTACGCGCCCGGCAGAGGACGGGCCGCAGTTGTTGATCGCGTCGTCCGACGGCCGAGTTTTCGAAGCACTGCATCGACCGCCTGTTCACCCAGATTCCGATAGGTTGTTATCTTCCCGCCAACCACCGAGTACAAGCCGGAAAGCTCCGGTGCGTGGTCGTGGATGAAATGGCGCCTTGTGATGTCCTTCGGGGAGCCGGACAAGACGTAGGGCAGCGGCCTCAAGCCAGAGTAGCAGTAAGCGATCTTTTCGGCCGACAGATTCGCGCCGGGCAGGGTGCGGTTCGTCTCCTGGACAAGGTACTCGATCTCTTCCTCCAGGGGGGTAACTTGGTCGCGATCTCCGTCATAAGGGAGATCGGTCGTGCCGATCAAGTAAAGCCCGGTCCACGGCACGATGAAATAGGGTCTCCCATCACGGCCCGCCTCAACGTACAGAGCCTGCCTGGGAGCATTCGGAAACGGCTCTACGATCAGATGACTGCCCTTCGTAGCCCCGACGAGTTGCTTTACCGGTTGCCCGGTCGTGCGCAACACTTCGTCCACCCACGGCCCGGTCACGTTGATGGTAACGGCCGCTCGCGCCTGGTGCCGAGTTCCGTTGAGGAGATCCGTAAACTCGACCCCTCGAACCGACGACGCCTCCACAAGAATTCGATCCACGCGGCAGTATGTCAAGACAATTGCCCCATGCTGGCGGGCGGAAATTGCAGTCTCGAGTGTCAAGCGCTCCGGGTATTCGACCTGGGCATCGAAGTAGAGCGCGGCCCCGATCAGTCCGTGGGGGTTCAAGCCGGGCTCCATGGTCAGCGCTTCTCGCGAACTCAGCAGCCGGTGTTCCCCCAGTTCGTACCCGAGGCTCAGAAGCTTGTAAGCCAGCATCCCGGCCTCGATTTTAGCCCGGCCGTAGCGGGCGCCTTTGTAGATGGGAATCAGGAACGAGAGCGCTCGCACCAAATGCGGTGCGATGTGTAACAACCGCGCGCGTTCCTTCACTGACTCCCTGACCAGGCTGATTTCGTAGTACTCCAGGTATCGTAAGCCCCCGTGGATGAGCCGGGTGGACCAACTCGTTGTTCCGCTCGAGATGTCACCTTTGTCCAGCAGCAGGACGCTCAATCCCCGCATCGCAGCGTCCCGGGCGATTCCTGCCCCATTGATGCCAGCGCCAATTACGATGAGATCGAACTCGCGCCCTTGGAAGTTCTCCAACGGACGGATGCCTCCCTTCATCTCGTCTTCGGGTGGGCTGCGCCTGCGCCGGCCGTCGCCAAGACTGCTTCCAGTTGACGCCGGATCGAACCGCCTTCCACAAATCGTCTTTCGAAGATGGCACTGCCGACGGTGAAACCCCAGACACCCAGTTCAGTGAGCCGCCGGATCTTCTCACCGCTGTCCACGCTCCCGGCGGCGATCACCGGAACGGTCACCGTTGCCAGAATGGAGCGGACCAGTTCCTCGACGTCCCCCGCATATCGGTAGGCCAGCAGGTCCAGCCCGTAGACCCCCGGCATGCCCTCTAGCACTCGCCCGCTTTCAACAATCTCTGCTGTAGTCCCTCGGAGCAGGCTGGGGTGGCCGATCACCCGGCCGGGAAAGGGACAATAGCGGATGCGGGTCCCTCTGATGATGCTGGTCGCCTCCCCCGCGTGAGTGCCTCCCAGCAAGTAGTCAACATTTAGGTCCAAGGCCGCCTTCACCGATCGCAACTCGTCTTCCTTGTCGACGCTGACCACTTCCATCATCACTTCCTGACCGGCCGCATGAATAGCCATCGCCAACTCCTTTAGTCGGTGGAAAGGCAGGCCGATATCCTTGAAGCCGATAAACCGCAGGTCCAGCCCGTGAACCTCCTTAAGCACGGCGAAGGCATCGGCCACCGTGCAATCATTGTGAGTCAGCATGAATATGAATTCAGCCATGTCATTTTTCCTTTTGTTCGGCCCTGGTTGGGGCGCAGGTAATAATAGACCGGTCGGGGAGGAGCTCCCAAAGACTATCCAGAATGAAGTCGGGCTGCACCGTCGAGGGAGCGATGTCTGCGAGGCTCGTGGCACCAGTGAGCACGAGCGCGCTTACCATGCCAGCTTCTCTGGCCATGCGGATGTCCGTTGACAGCCTGTCTCCCACCAGCAACACATCGCCGGCGGGTAGCGCAAGGCGGTCGAGCAATGCGGCGGTCATGTGCCTCGACGGCTTGCCTACGATCGCCTCGGCATGCGCCCCCGTGCAAGCTTCGAGCGCAGCCAACATGGCAGCGCAGTCGGGTAACCCGCCTCCCGGTATCGGGCAGTAAGGATCCGGGTTGGTCGCGATAATGCGGGCACCGGCGCGCACGGCATCGAAAGCAATATGAAGCTTCGAATAGTCGAAAGTCCGGTCGAAGGACACGATCACCGCATCCACCGCGCCCGAGCCATCCGCAACTTCGTAGCCTGCGGACTCGAGAAGGTTGATCAATGGAACCTCGCCAATCACGAAGAGCTTTGCCGCTCGGGGATTCTCCGCCAGGTAGAGCAGTAGTGCGTCCGTCGAGCTGACAATGTCGCGAGCATCGGTTTCGAGACCAAGCCGCGTCAGCTTGGCAGCGTAGGCAGTCGGCGACTCCAACGGCTTGTTCGTTAAGTAAACGAGCCGGGACCGCCTCTTGAGCGGCGGCAATATTTCTAAGACGCCGGGAAGCAAACGATCGCCGACGTAGACGGTTCCGTCCAGATCCAATGCATAGCCTGCATAAAGACGGTGCGGTCCTTTCACAATCCGCCCCCCGCCGACTGCGCGCGCCTCAAAAGACGCTCAGTGAAGTCTTCGTTCCACAAGCCAAGGAAAAAGAGCAAATCGGCAACCGTAAACCGATTTCGCATGAAATGACAACTTCCAAGGGCCCAGCGGACAGCGTCGCTCGGGGTAGGCGGCTCAAGTTCGCTATACCGTACCGGTGCGCCAGCTTCCCGTAGCGCCGCAGCCAGCACATTCTGTGGAACTGTGATCTTCCGCAGCTCACTGCGGTGAATGTCCCAACATCGAAGGAATTCCTCCAATCTCGACGATGTGCACCAGCGCACGAGCTTCTGGCTGTAGTCGGACCAGCACTCCTCAGCAGCCTGGCCCGTGGCGTCGATTCGGTCAAAAGCATTCCGAACGAGGGGTCGGAGCGTCTCCGGATTGGGATGACAACGGTCAAGGTTGACCGCCCGGGGATCAAACTCCTCCAGCAGGATCTCCCAGGCACCAGCGACTACGACTGCGCTTATACCCACCTGCGCTCCGTGGAGCGCCAACGGCCGCCCTGCCAGTTCCGCTTCGATGTCGATGAGGTGGCTGATAAGGTGCTCGACCCCCGACAGCGGCGCCGACGATCCAACGATTCCCATCGCGATGCCACTAAGAGTCAACACGCGGGCTAGCAGTTCGAGACCTTTCGGCGCGGAGCGCTGCAATGAATCTGCGTTGTCGAGAAGTTCTCTGCCCTGGTCCAAAAGCATGCTAATCGGAGCAGGGTGAAATGTGGGATCCATGCCTAGCACCCAGGCGAGGTACCAGTCTGCCGGTGCTGTCCACAACGCCAGCAAATCCCCAAATCCGGCTCGGTTCATCGCCGGTGGGGCAAATGCCAGGGTCGGCAAATCGATCAGGAGGGCGTCCGGCCATCGGCAAGGAAGGGTGCGCTTCACGCCGTTCCTGAGCAATACCGCAAGATTGTCGGAAAAAGCGTTCACGGAAGCGGCGGTTTGCACGATCACCAGCCGCGGGACTCCAGCCCTCCGCGTGGCTTCCTTACTCACATCGGCGATTGTTCCCGACCCGAGGGCAACGACGCAGTCGGCCTTTTGAACCCCCTCTTGTGCTTCGACGACGGTCTCTTCATCGGCGTGCAGTTCGGCATTCCTGGCGCGCAGCACAACCGGCGTGACGTCGAAGTGTGCAGCGAGCAGACGCAGCACTTTGGGCTTCAGATCGGCATCTTTCCTCCGCATCGGCGTCGAGTCCATCAGGACTACGAGCCGCCGGGCATTCGTCATTTCCGAAATGAGCTGGGGAAGTTGGGGCAAGGCGTCTTCCCCAATTTCGATGCGGCGAAGACCGATCGGGGAAAGACGTGATTCGGCATCGCTGGCAGACAAAGCCTTCCGGAGGCCTTCCAGATCCCTTGGGTCGGCTCGGCGAAGCGCGTCGCTCAGAAGCATTCGTCCTGCCTCCTGTTGGTGAAAATCGGATCAAGCGCTGCGTAGACCTCTCGATACGTTGCGTAGGACTCTTGATAGACCAAATGTGCCTTAGGACGGGGCTCGTAGCAGTTGGCGAAAGCCACCATCCGCGAGGCCGCTTCATCGAGCGAGGAGTAGACGCCTTCGGCCACTCCCGCCAGCATGGCCGCGCCGGTAGCCGTGGATTCAGGTTCGCGAACAGTTCGGACCAGCCACCCAGTCACGTCTGCTTTGATCTGGCACCAAAGTGCACTTCGCGCGCCACCCCCTGCCACACGGATTTCCTCGCCGCCGAGGCCGAGAGCGCGGAACCGGTCCGCGATGTCCCGCAGGGCATAAGCGCAGCCTTCCATCACCGCGCGCGCCAGATGACCTCGGCTGTGTTTCATAGCCAGGCCAAAGAACACCCCCCGCGCTTTGCCGTTCCACACGGGCGTCATCGCGCCGCTCATGCAGGGCAGGAAAACAAGTCCCTCTGACCCTGGCGGCGCCAAGCTCGCTGCGCTGCCCAGCTCCTCGTAATCAGGAACGCCCATCACATCGGAAACCCATCGGAGACTACCCCCGGATACGAAGCCCGGGTTCTCCAGAAGCCACCAACGGTGATCGGCGTGAGCGTGGGTCTCGACCAGCCCGCTTTCATCGAGAACGGGCGCAGCAGTCGCCGTCCCCACCGGCTCCGCCGTTCCCGCGATATCACAGATCGGTCCGGGAGCCACTAGGCCTGCGCCGAGACAGGCGGCGTGCTCGTCACCGCACCCCACCACCACTTTCGTTGCCGGAGTGAGTCTCAACCCTTTTGCGGCCTCCGGCCGAAGATTGCCAGCGATAGCCAGGGATGGGCTAATCTGCCCCAAGAGCCGGCCGTCGAGATCCGTTGCGGCCAGCATCTCCTGCGACCAAGCCCTACCGCTCACGTCGTAGAGCATGCTCGAAGACGCATTGGAGTAGTCGACGACGTACTCCCCGGTCAGTTGGGAGACTAAGTAGGCGCCGGGCAACAGCGCGCCCTTGACGGCACGGAACAACTCCGGCTCGTTGTCGCGCAGCCATAGAATCTTCGGTCCCACGTGAGAAGAATCGAGATTTAGGCCCGTGATCCGAAATACGCGCTCACGCGGGATTTGCCCCGCTAGAGCTTCGCACTGTGCCTCGGCCCTGCGATCCATCCAGATAATCGCTGGACGCAAAACCTTGCCATTCTGGTCCACGGCGACGAGGCCATCCACCTGGGAGGCCAGTCCGAGCGTCTTCACCTCGTAAGCGCTCACGCCGCTAGTGGCGAGCAGCCGGGCGACCACAATCTCCAGGGCCTTGATCCAGTCGCGCGGATCCTGTTCGGCCCAGCCAGGGCGCGGGAAGTTCACCGGGTACGATGAGGAGGCTCGCGCCGCGACTTTTCCGTCGGCCGACAGCAGCAGGCCTTTAAGGCTCTGGGTTCCCACGTCACAGCCGATTACGCAGCCCACGTCACTCGCCCTCCGATGCCGGCCCGACTTCGCCCCATGGCGCTTTGAGTTCCTCTTCCAGGGAACGGGCTCGTACTCGAGGCCGGCTGTATAAAATGTAGAAGACTGATAGTAGAAGGAGGGTAAGCCCTCCCTGCAAGACCGCAGCAGTATGGCTGTGCACCCCGGCAAGCAGCAGAAGGATGGTCAAGGCCAGGGCCACCCAGGCCTTAGCTTCCCCACCCACCATTGTGAATGGCCAGGCAAAGCTCCGCCGTCGGTGCAAGACGATGGCGGACAGAGTCATCATCACGTAAGAAACAGCGGCGCCGAAGACACTCACCGTTACCAGAGTGGGAATGGAGCTTCCGGGAAGAAAAGGCCCAAGTGCCACGAGGCCGGTTCCAATCACGGCGGGTAGAATCAGCGCCCAACCGGGCGTCCTGCGGCGGTTCAACCGGGAGAGAAAACCGGGCAGATAACCGGCTCGCGAGAGCGCATAAAGTTGCCGCGAATAAGAAAGGACAATAGCGTGGAAGGAAGCCAGCAAACCCGCCAAACCCACCATAGAGACCGCGCGCGCCAGCCAATGGCGAGGCCCAAGGCCCATCGCAACGGCAGTGGGTAGCGGGGCATCAGCCTTGCCAACGGTTATCGCCCCTCCCAGCCCCGCGGCGGCGGTGGGCGTGAGTGCAGCCAGAAGACCAAGCGTCACGAACGATGACAGCAGAGCGCGAGGCACGTCGCGCCTTGCATCGCGAGCCTCCTCGGTAGCCATCGGCAGGCCCTCGATGCCAAGGAAAAGCCAGGCGGCCGCAGGAAAGGCGTCCCAGAGCCCTGTCAGGCCGTGGGGTAGAAACGCCCCGTGCCCAACCTGATTAAGGCGCAGCAGCGAGAGGTGAGGGCCGGCGACAAAATAGAAGACGACCAGCATGAGGATGGCGAGCCCTGTCAAGCCCAACTCGAGCTTGAGCGAGAGGGAAACACCGTATAGGTGGACTCCGGTGAAGAGAATGTATACGCCGATCCCGGCAGCCACGGGTGGAATCTCGACAACCAGGAAATTCAAATATGCCCCGACCGCCGTCGCGATGGCTGCCGCGGCCAGAATGTACTCGATGAGGACACCCATGGCGCAGAAGTATCCGCCGTAATTTCCCAGCGCCACCCGGGCAAAGGCGGATGGTCCACCCGCATTCGGCACGGCCGCGGTGAGTTCGGCCATAACTAGAGTCAAAGAGCCATATAGCAGGGCGGCGGCCGCGACCGCCAGCAGATACCCCCAATAACCCGAGGCGGACAGCCCGGAATTCCATCCGTAGTAATGTCCCGATATGACGTAGCCTACACCCAATCCCCACAGAAGGACCGGGCCAGCCACGCGGCTCAGCCGCCCGCCTTGATCCGAACTCGCTCGTTCCTCACGGTCAAGCACTGTTGAAACATCATACGTCTTAAACATAGTTTAATGCAACTTAAATTTTATTGTAACAAAAGACGCGCATCTTGCCAGTGTTTTTCCCTTCAAAATGAAAGTCGATATGGCTAGAGCAGGCGCAAGGAGGGCAATTTTTTTGCTTGACAAGGGTCGAGAGAAAGACAATCATAAGACGTCTTATGATTAAATTCTTCTTGTCTGTGGCAGCTGCCACCAGTGAATTTTCTGGCCTCCTGCCCTGTACGGCAAGCGTGGACATTACGAGCCAGTTGGGAACACTTTGTGTCCGCCAATGCCGTCGCATGTCGGATGTACAAGACCGGGCGGCGGCGCTTAACAGGGTTTTAGTAGCGATTTGATATGGAGGCAAAGCTCTCCCCATATGCTCGGGTATCATATTCACCCCGAATCAACAAGACCAGTGCTTCATCGAGTCTCAGTCAGGAGGAACCCAATGAGTAAGGTAAGCGTTAATCCTACGTCTCTGCTGCGGCGTGCCGTAATGCTTTTATGGATAATCGGGCTACTCTGCCCAAATACCCAAGCGCAATCCACTTTCGGGACGATTCTGGGGATGATTACAGACCCGAGCGGAGCGCGCGTGCCTCTGGCTAAGGTCGTAGTCACTAACCAATACGAGAACACCTCGCGGACCATACAATCCGACGACCTTGGAAGTTACGAAGTGGATAACCTGAAGGCAGGTCTCTATACCGTGGCGGTCAGCAAGACCGGCTTTAAAGACTTTGGCGCAACTGACCTCACCCTCGTCGCCCGTCAGACACTGCGTGTGAACGTGGTGCTGGAAGTTGGCGCAGTCGGTGAAAAAATCTCAGTCACGGCCACACCAACCGTGCTGAACTCCGAAACCGCAGCCACTGCCTCAAGCTTCAGCTCTACCGACGTGCTCTCATTGCCGATGACTTATCGTGCTTCAGGCAGCACAAGCCCTTACACGCTCCTGGATTACTTGCCCGGCGTCCAGTCTGATGATTCATGGGACTTCTCCCTATATGGCGGAAAACCCAGTCAAGCTGACTTTTCCGTGGACGGCATATCCAGCATCAATATTGCCTTCCACTCTCCAATTCCAGATCAGTTGCCTTCAGTCGAGTCAATCGGCGAGATGCGCGTGCAGGGAGTTGGCAACAACGCTGAGTTCGACGATGTCGGCGACATCACCATCACAACCAAGAGTGGATCAAACGATTTCCATGGCAGTTTATTTGACTACTTCCAGAACCGTGACCTCGATGCCACAGCCTTTGGTACGGTCGTCAAACCACAAAAAAGCGCCAACACGTTCGGAGGCAGCCTGGGCGGGCGTTTAGTAAAGGATCGAGCCTTCTTCTTTGGGGATTTCGAAGGAATGCGGTTCCGGAGCGGAACGGCTATCCAGGACACGGTGCCGACGGCCGCCATGCGTAACGGTAATTTTAGTGCCGAGGGAGTTACGGTGGTAGACCCCCTCACCAACCAGCCGTTTCCTAACGACCAAATCCCACCGTCTCGGTTGAGCCCTATAGCCCCGCAGGTACTCGGGCTGTAAACGCTACCCAACTTCGGTGGAACAACCAGTGAGACGCAAGCGAACTACAGTCATAACAAGGGGGCTCCAATATC
>Ga0187771_10000464_pt1 | contig 25108 bp, 17 predicted proteins | sample 0116_SJ02_MP15_1_FD_133139 | JGI IMG/M metagenome (GOLD analysis project Ga0187771, IMG submission 133139) | Tropical peat soil microbial communities from peatlands in Department of Meta, Colombia - 0116_SJ02_MP15_10_MG | ecosystem: Environmental > Terrestrial > Soil > Wetlands > Peat | place... | reverse complement strand
TTGCTGAGCTGCTTGTCGGTGATGGGCAGCTCGAGCCGGTCGCGGAAGGCTCGCAGCTCGTGATCGGCGAACTTCTTGATCTGGTGGGTCGCGTTGCGCCCCTCGAATCCCTCGCCCAGCGTCCAACCCTTGATGGTGTGGGCGAGGATGACGGTGGGCACGCCGCGGTGCTCCACCGCCAGCTTGTAGGCCGAGTACAGCTTGCGGTAGTCGTGGCCGCCGCGGCGCAACCGGCGCAGGTCGTCGTCGGAGAGGTGCTGGACGAGCCGGCGCAGCCGCGGGTCGGGGCCGAAGAAGTGCTCGCGGATGTAAGCACCTGATTCGACCTCGTACTTCTGAAACTGGCCATCGTTGGTCGAGTTCATCTTGTCGACCAGGACGCCGTCGGTGTCGCGGGCGAGCAGCGGGTCCCACTCCCTGCCCCAGATCACCTTGACGACATTCCAGCCGGCGCCCCGGAAGATCGATTCCAGCTCCTGGATGATCTTGCCGTTGCCCCGCACCGGGCCGTCGAGCCGCTGCAGGTTGCAGGAGACCACGAAGATGAGGTTGTCCAGCCCCTCGCGCGCCGCCACCGAGAGGGCGCCGATGCACTCGGGCTCGTCGCACTCCCCGTCACCCAGGAAGGCCCAGACCCGGGAGCTGGAGGTGTCGACGATCTGGCGGTTGTAGAGATAGCGATTGAATCTGGCCTGGTACACCGCGTTGAGCGGTCCCAGCCCCATCGAGACGGTGGGGAACTCCCAGAAGTTGGGCATGAGCCGCGGGTGCGGATAGGAGCTGAGCCCACGCCCGGCGGTCTCGCGCCGGAAATGGTCGAGCTGCTCCTCGGTGAGCCGGCCCTCGAGGAACGCGCGCGAATAGATGCCGGGAGCCCCGTGTCCCTGGTAGAAGACCTGGTCGCCCGGGGTGCCGTCGTCCTTGCCGTGGAAGAAGTGATTGAACCCCACCTCGTACAGGGAGGCCGACGACGCGTAGGTGGAGAGGTGGCCGCCGATGCCGTCGTACTGCTTGTTGGCCCGGGCCACCATCACCGCCGCGTTCCAGCGGACGATGCGGCGGATCCGACGCTCCATCTCCTCGTCGCCGGGGAACCAGGGCTCCTCCTCGGGCGGGATGGTGTTGATGAAGTCGGTCTGGACCATGGCCGGGATGCCGACCTGGAGTCGCTTGGCCCGAGCCAGCAGCTTGCCGATGACGTAGCGCGCCCGGCTGGCGCCCTCGGTGGCCACCAGGTTGTCGAGGGATTCCAGCCATTCGGCGGTCTCCTCGGGGTCGGAGTCCGGAAGTTGCTGGAGGAATGCGTCGAAGGTCACGGCTCAGAGGGTACTAGGGGAAGCTCGTCGGGCGGCCCCGGCGGGCAGAGCAGCCGGCCCGATCGGAACACCGCTCCCGGCGAGGGGCGGTGGGGGGGTGAGGCCGCCGTCGTGGCCGAGGTGGAGAACGGCGGCAGGGCGCCCGGGACCGGGCGCCCCGCCCGCCACCCCTGCTCGCTGCTCTACCGACGGATCCGCCGGGGGATCACCCCGATCCGGGGACGCCCCGGGTTGGTGTCGTAGCCGAGCCCGCGTCGGCGCGCCGAGTCGGCTGCGGTCGCCGCCTTCTGGAGGAGCTCGACCGCCGACTCCGCGGCACCGCTGTTGACCGCGATGCCGACATGGGTCTGCATGGACAGGGGCAGCCCGGCCTCGAGGACAAAGGGCTCCTCCAGGGCCTCGAGCAGCCGCTCCGCGACCAGCGCGGCGTCCTCGACGCTGTCCAGCTCCTCGAGGAGCACTCCCAGCTGGTCGTCGCGGAACCGGGCCAGGGTGTCGGCGGAACGGACCAGCCGCTGCAGCCGCTTGGCGACCTGCACCATCAGCCGGTCACCGGCCGGGTGCCCCATGCCTTCCTTGACTGCGGTGATCGACCCGGCCAGGTCGATGATCATGACCGCGACCGGGTGGACGTGGCGCGACCGGCGGTGCAGGGCGTGCTCGACCCGGTCGTGATAGAGCATCCGGCTGGGCAGGTTGGTCAGCGGATCGCGGAAGGAGTTGGCGGCGAAGACGTCGAGATCGTCGGCCGGGTTGACGCCGCTGAGCAGCCGGCCGTACTCGAGGCGAGCCAGAGCCAGCGCGGTGTGGGCGGCGATCTCCGCCACGGTGCTGGCCTGGGAGGCGGGCAGTGGGGCCGCGCCCAGAACGGACAGCTCGCCGAGCAGGCTGCCGCCGACCCGGAGGGGAAGCCGAAGGATCGCCTCGTCCTGGGTCTCCTCGTTGAGCAGCAGGTGCCAGCCTCCGGGGGCCGCCAAGGCGAGCCGCACCGGGCTCCCCGGCAGCAGGGTGCTCACCGCCCCGTGGACCGCCGCCACCACCTCGGCCTCCGTCGCCGAACGGGCCAGCTCGAGGGTGGTATCGGAGAGGACCTCGATCCGGTCGAACGTCCCCTCGCCGGGGTTGGAACCGTCGACAAGGGTGATCGAGGGCTGTCCAGCGGCCGCGCTCATGGACATGGGAAAAGCCTAAACGCACTAGACCCGTCATCCGCACCGAGTTCACCCTTCTGTCATCGCAAGTGCAGCGTCTTCGCACATGCCGTGAAGGGGCCGCCGCAACCCGAACCAAAGCGTGACGCCCCCACGCGGCAGGCGGCAGCCTGGACCCCGGCGCCTGCCCTCCAGCTCGGCGGGACTCCCCGCCGGGCGCGTTCCGCGCGCTCGCCGCGAGCCGCGGGCCTTTGCCGCGGCCCGGGGCTCGGCCTGACCCGGTACCATCGGGGACCGATGGAGCAGGTGGCGGTGGCGTCCGCGCTCCGCGACGGTACCGCTGACATCCAGGCGGCCGTCGGTGCGCTGGCGGAGCGACTCCCCGCCGAGCTGGCTCCGCTGGCGCGCATCGCCTACAACTACCGGTTCACCTGGGATCCCGACGGCGAACGCCTCTTCCGGGACATCGATCCCCGCCGCTGGGAGCTCTGCAACAGCAACCCGGTGAGGCTGCTCACCGAGACGTCGGTGGCGGCGCTGCAGCAGGCTGCCGGCAACCCGGACCTGCTCGAGGCTGCCCGGGCGATGCTGGAGAGGCTGGAGGCTGAGCTCGCCCGCGCCCCCATGCCGGGCAGGAGCACCGCGCGCCACCCCATCGCCTTCCTGTGCGCCGAGTTCGGGATCCACAAGTCGCTTCCCATCTATGCCGGCGGGCTCGGGGTGCTCGCCGGCGACATCCTCAAGGAAGCCTCCGACCTGTCCCTGCCGATGGTCGGAGTCGGCATCGCCTACCGGGAGGGCTACTTCTTCCAGCGGATGGACCAGGCGGGATACCAGCACGAGTACTGGCGACCGCTGGACCCGGAGCGGCTTCCCGCCGCGCTGGTGACGATGGAGGACGGCTCACCGCTGACCGTCTCGGTGCCCCTCCGCCGCCGCGAGCTGCTGGTTCAGGTCTGGCGGGTCGAGGTGGGAAGGACGCCCCTCTTCCTGCTCGACGCCGACCGGCCGGAGAACGGTCGGGTGGACCGCTGGGTCACCGGACGGCTCTATGTCGCCGATCGCGCGGTCCGCCTCGCCCAGTACGCGCTGCTCGGGATCGGCTCGCTGCGGGCGCTTCGGGCGATGGGCATGGACCCCTGCGTCATCCACCTCAACGAGGGCCATGCCGGGCTGGCGCCGCTGGAGCTGGCCCGCACCGCGATGGCCTCCGGTCACGACAAGGCCACCGCGTTCACCCTGGGGCGGGAGCGGACGGTGTTCACCACCCACACCCCGGTCGCCGCGGGCAACGAGGGCTACGACCCTTCGGAGATCGACCTGGTCCTGGGAGACTTCCCCGCCCAGGTCGGCCTGGACGGAAGCAGCTTCCTGCACCTCGGCCGGACCAATCCCGAGAACCCCCACGAACCGTTCGTGATGACCCCCCTGGGCATCAAGATGAGCCGCTTCGCCAATGGGGTGAGCCGCCGTCACGGCGAGGTCGCCCGGCAGATGTGGCAGCCGCTCTTCCCCGAGCGACCCGCCGACACGGTTCCCATCGGCTACGTCACCAACGGGGTTCACATCCCGACCTGGATGCGCCCACCGATGCGCCGCCTCCTCGACCGCCACCTGGGTGAGGGCTGGCTCAGCCGGGCCGCCGAACCGGCGACCTGGGAGGGGGTCGGCGCCATCCCGGACTCCGAGCTGTGGGCGGTGCGCAACCAGCAGCGCACCGCGTTGGTGGAGTTCGCTCGCGACCGGATCGTGGCCAACCGGCTGGCGCGCACCGACCCGCGGGAGCTGGTCGAGGCGGCGGAGCGGGGCTTCAGCAACTACTCGGCCCTCACCATCGGCTTCGCCCGGCGGCTGGCCACCTACAAGCGCCTGTACCTGCTGTACATGGATCCGCGCCGGTTCATGCAGATGATCGGCGACGCTGCCCACCCGCTTCAGATCTTCGTCTCCGGCAAGGCCCATCCCAACGACGAGGAGGGCAAGCGGTCTCCCGAGGGGCTGTTCGCCCTGAAGCGCGACCTGGTGTCGGCCGGCCACGTCGCCTTCCTCGACAACTACGACCTCTCCATCGCGGCCCAGCTGGTCGGGGGCTGCGACCTCTGGGTCAACCTGCCGCGCCCGCCCCTCGAGGCCAGCGGCACCAGCGGCATGAAGGCGGCGCTCAACGGCGGCCTCCAGGTCTCGATCCTCGACGGCTGGTGGGCCGAGGGCTTCGACGGCGAGAACGGCTGGGCCCTACCCGGCGAGGTGGCCTTCGACGCGCGGATCCAGGACCAGCGCGATGCCGCCGCCTTCTACGACGTCCTTCAGCACGAGGTGCTGCCGCTGTTCTACGACCGGGCACCGGACGGCATCCCCCACGGGTGGATCGCCAAGGTGAAGCGATCGCTGAAGACGATCGGGCCCCGCTTCTCGGCGACCCGCATGCTCAACGACTACCTGGACGACGCCTACGAGGTCAGGGAGCCGGTCGACTAGGCACAGCCTCCACCAGCCCCCTCGCCCCGGTCGCGGGTCCGCCGGGGTGGTGGAAGACCGAGGTCCCCGCGACCAGGACGGTGGCCCCGGCGGCGGCACAGGCGGCGGCGTTGTCAACCTCGACCCCGCCGTCCACCTCGAGCTCGACGGCAAGGCCCTGGGCGTCGATCTCCCGGCGCAGCTGGGCGACCTTGACCAGGCACCGGGGGACCAGGGACTGGCCGCCGAATCCGGGATCGACGGTCATCACCAGGGCCAGGTCCATGGAGTCGAGCACGTCGTAGAGCGCCGACACCGGGGTGCTGACGTTGACGGCGGCCCCGGCGCGGCAGCCCAGCTCCCGGATCCTGGCCAGGCTGCGGTGGAGATGGGGAGACGCCTCCCAGTGGACGGTCATCGCGTCCGCCCCGGCCTCGGCGAAGGTGGGGAGGTGCCGGTCGGGTTCCCGGATCATCAGGTGGACCTCGAAGGGCAGATCCGTCTCGCCCCGGAGCGCCCGCAGGGTGTCGGTCCCGAAGGTGAAGTTGGGCACGAAATCGCCGTCCATCACATCGATGTGGAGGCGGTCGGCGCCGCCTCCCTCGAGGGCGCGGACAGCCTCGGCCAGCCGGCCGAAATCGGCTGCCAGCAGGGACGGCGCGATGACCACGCCATGCAGGCAGCGGGGCCAGCTCCGAGGCATCGGGGGCAGCGTACGCGAAGCGGGTGGGCTGTCACATTTCGGCTATCCCGGTAACGGCCCGGCTCCGCCGCGCCTACGCTGGGTTCGATGCTAAGCCGTCGCAAGCTCGCACACGCCCACGGGGAGGTGGAGCGTCTGGCGGCGTGCCAGCGGGGAGGCAGAGCCGGGGGAAGGTCAGGGGGGTTGGAGCCGTCCCGGCGCCGCGGCGCCCCGGTCCGGGTCGCGTGACCGCCCCGAGCAGCGACGAGCGGCTGCTCGCCGACGAGCGTCTGCGGGCCATGCTCTCGCTGTCGTCCCGCGGCCGGGGCGGCGGCGTGGTCGGCGTCGAGCACGAATACCGGGTGGAAGTCGGCGGCCAGCGCCTGCCCTTCGGATCCCTGGTCCACACCCTGGGGCTGGGCGTGCGCAACCTGCATCCCGACGATCCCAACGCGTATCCGCTGGCCTCGGGCGCCCTGCTCACCAGCTCCGGGCTGGAGGCGGAGATCGTCCTGGCCCCGATCCCGATCGCTGCCGGCTTCTCCGCCGTGGCGGTCCGGGCCGCTGAGAGCGAGCGCCTCGATCTCGCCCGCCTGCTCGGGGCGGGGCGGACCCTGAAGGGCGACTCCACGCATTTCAGCGTGCCCGCGCCCGAAGACCTGGGCGACCGGGTGGCGGCCGCCTTCGCCAGCCGCTTCGCGGTGCCGCTGATGCTCCTGCTCGATATCCCGGCCTCACCCGGCCTGGTGGTGCGGCCGTGCGCCGGCCGCACCGAGCTGAGCGGCGAGTACGTCGCCGGCCCGCATCTTGCCGCCGCCCTGATCTTCGCCGCGGCCGCGGTGCGGCGGTGCACCGCCATGGCACGGGACCAGCTGCGCAGCCCTGGCGATGATGACCGCAGCGCTGCCACGGATGCGGACGAGGAGCACTGTGACCGCCTCTTCGTCCCGCCTCTGAAGCTTGATGTGGTTCCGGCCGCGGCGGGGTTCGGCTGGTTCGTCGATCGCGCCGCCTTCGGTTGCGACCTTCACCAGAACGGGCGGTCGACCGTGCTTCACACTCGCGACGGGAGCGCGGTGACCGCCCAGAAGGTGCTGGAGAGGTCCTGGACCTACGCGCGGCCGCTGGTCGCGGGGGCCACCAGCGCCGAGGAGCTCGGCCTGGTCGACGCCCTGGTGGCCGGGGACCTGCCCCTCCCGCTCGAGGGTGCGATCGAGGACGCGTCGGTGGCCTGGCTGGCTGCCCCGCCCGGCGGCACCGCCCAGCACGGGTCGGGGGATGGTGCACCCGGAGCCATCGCATCAGCTGGCGACGCCCATCACGGCGACTGGCGCCGCCCCCACCGGCGCGTGACCGTCGGGCTGGAGCTGGCACCGGTGATGGTGACGTGGGAGACCGTCGTCTTCCTGCTCGTCGACGACGCGCGGCGGCGGCGAACCTTCGCGGTCGTGCCGCGGCCGCTGCTCGACACCTGGATGCGCATGCTCGAGGAGGGCGCCCTCGACGGACCCCTCTCCCGCTACCTGGCGCATGCCAAGGGAGATCGCGCCCTCTCCGCTCACCCCCAGGCCCTGGTTCCCGGCCTGTTCGACGCGCTCCCTTCCCGGAGAGCCCTGCTGCCGCCGGCGCCTGACCGGACGCCGGCCGCTTTCGAGGCCGCGTAGCGAGATGCCAGGTCACCAGCGTCCCAGCATCGAAGAGCTGGTCAGCGCCTTCATCGAGGCCGACATGCGGGGATCCGCCCCGCCGCCCACTGCTCCGTCGAGGGGCCGGGCAGCCCCGCGTCAAGGGCGCTGGCGCCGGCCCATCAGGCTGATCGGCGGCGGCGTGCTCCTGCTCGGGGTCGCCGGGGGGCTCATTCTCGGCCTCAGAGCTGCCGGGGGAGGGCCGGCGTCGTCCACCCAGCCGCTGGCCAGCCGGAGCTCTCCGCCGTCCGTCACCGGCCAGGCGTCGGTCAACCCCTTCGCTTCCGATCCGGGAACTCCCACCGGCACGGGCTCGGCATGCGGGGTGGGCGTTCCCTGCATCACCGCCTCGCCGGCGACCGCCTCGCCGTGCCCAGCGGGCGCCGCCGGGTGCACCGCGACCGCCACTGCCACGCCAACCGCGTCCAGCCCGTCTCAGCCAACCCCTGGCCCGAGCGGCCAGTCGCAGCCGACGCCGACGCCACGGCAGCAGCCGACCCCGAGCCCCTCAAGCCGATCGACACCGTCGCCCAGCTCCGTACCCACCGCGGCTCCGACGCCGACGCCACCGCCGACGCCGCCGCCGAGCTGCACCCTCGCGGTGTCAGGCCTGAGCGAATCGCAGGGAAAGCACGGCGATCGGCTGACCATCTGGGGCTGTGGTTTCAGCGCGGCAACCGAGATCCTCTTCACCGGCCAGGGCGGGGCCGACGTCACGTCGTTCACGGACGTCAATGACGGATCGCTGGTCGTGACCGTCCCCACCCTCACCGTCGGTGTCACCTACGACGTCCAGGTGGTGACCCTGAACGGCACCACCCCCCCCACGCCGGCGGATCAGCTGACCTGCACCGGCTGACCCCCTCCCTGCTGCGGAGGGCGGAGTCCATGTGTGATGGCGGCTCCGGGCGGCACCCGGAGGGCAAGCCGGAGCCTCGCCCGCCGTCGCCCGGAGAGGCCAGGGTGGGCCCGCCCCGACCGGCCCCGCGACTGGGGACTGGCGGGCTGAGCCGCCTGGCCTGATAATCCCATTCAACCGCCGGGCGGACGGGGCTCCGGCGCGGATGGGAACACGCTCAGCGAGGATGCGCCGTGTCCTTCGAATTCCAGGTTCACACCTCGACCCTCACAACCCTGATCGAGAACACCCTGCAGGAGGGGTTCCGGACCACCTGCCTGCCCTCGTCCGATCCCTACTACATCGACCACGCCGACGTGCAGACCGGCAAGACCGAGGTCACCGCCCCGAGCACCGGGGTCGACTTCGCGGTCGCCGTCGATGTCTTCGTGGTCGACTCCAGCGCGGTGCTGGCCGCTCCCAACGGGGTCCCCGCCGGTGCGACCTCCCCGACCGGCACGGTCACCATCACCCTGGAGCTGTCGGTCAGCGGGACGGTCATCACCATGGCCTGCACCAACGTCGACCTCGGGCCAGTGTTCGGGGCTCTGCTGGGAAGCCAGGCCGCCACCCTGCAGGCGCAGATCCAGTCCGGGATCGGCACCGTGGGCTCGCTGGACATCAGCCCTCTGCTCAGCCAGATCCAGCTGCCCACGCCGTCGACCTCCAGCCTGGAGATCGCGGGCCCCAGCGTCCTGATCCGGTTCGATCCCGCGGGTGCGGGCGCCGACCACATCCAGAGCGGTCAGGACTGGTGCCTCTTCGCCGACCCGGCCACGATCTCGGCGCTGGTGACCAGCCAGCTCGATGGGCTGATCAAGAACCTGGGCACCGCCATCACCAGCCACACCACCAGCGTGGTCTGGGCGCCCTTCCTCTCCATCCCCGCGGTCGCCGTTTCAGTGGACGGGAAGGCGCAGGTCCCCGACCCCTTCTCCGGCAATGTGCACGTGGGCATGGTGGCCGTCTTCAGCCTGCTCCACACCCTCATCCCGGATGACGGCACCGCCACCGACCTGGTGCTCGACGTGACCTGGACGCTCAGCGTCGACCTCGGCGAGTTCGTGCCCAAGTTCATCGACGACCTGGTGGTGAGCCTCCTCACCTCCATGTTCGACCCGACGACGTTCGGCGCCATCCCGATCGGGCCCCAGGAGTTCGAGCTGCTCGAGGCGCTGCCCAACCTCAGCTTCGGCGGAGCCAGCTTCGAGTATCAATCGATCGTGGGGCTGCCGGCGGGGATGGTTCTGGGCGGACCGGTGACCCTCCCTCCCGATCCCGGGACCGGCACCCTGCAGCTGAACGTCACCCAGTTTCCCGACAAGCTGTCGCTGGTCGTCGACTGCTCCAAGGGAACCACCAGCGCCAAGCCGACCCTCGGCGCGGTGACCACGTCGGCGAACGCCGCGTTCGACCAGGCCGGGGTCATCTGCGACATCCATTTCGTCTCCCCGGCCTCACCGCCGATCTCGCTGACGCCGTACCTCACCGCGCCCGCCGACGGCGCGGTGGTCGAGTCCGGGGTCATCGCCGTGACCCTGCCGGGAACCGCCGCCTGGTGGCTGGGGATGAATCCCCAGCCCATCCAGCTCTGGGTCCAGACCGCGCGGGGCATCCGGCTGCTCGACCTGGGCACGCCCCCGACTCCCCAGGTGGATGAGAACGGCGACGTGACCAACTACTCGGTGCTCTTCATCAACGACTGCCCGATCGCCGTCGACCCCTGGTTCCGGATGTTCCACATGTACAACCCGAAGTGGGGGGTCGACCCGCCCGAGGGGTGGACCGAGAGGCTCGAGCAGGTGGAGCGCTTCGAGAGCGTGATCGCCGAGGTGACGGGCGCCGAGGCCAACGGGCTGGTGCGCTTCGAGCAGCCGATGCTGGGCCAGGGGGCAACCTCGGTCGTCAGCTCCGATGGGGCGGGCCGGGCCGTGATCCCGGCCATGCTCGCGACGCGAGCCGTGGACGAGGGCGCCCGCCTCTCCTCGGCCGGACGCCAGGCCCTCGATGTCGCCGTCTCCACCGCCGTCTTCGAGCGCATCGCCGTTCTCCAGACGGCCGGCGCGACGGCCCACGCCCTGACCGAGCAGGCCGGAGCGGCCCTGGTGACCTCGACATTCCCGGGAGGCAGGACCCAGACCGTCCGCCTTGACGGGATGCGGATCCCGACCGTGATCGGCGGGGGGGCGGGACTCGCCGGTGCTGCCGCCCTCGATGCGCCCGGGACTCCGCCATCGGCGAGCCCGGGATCCGGCGGCCCGGCTCAGCCCCCGGCTCCGCCGGAGCCTCCCGCAGCTCCTCCCGCGGCCGGGACCATCCCCGGCCTGGTGGGGCTGCATCCGGTGCCCGGCTTCGAGGCGTCGGGTCTCCAGGTGGCCGAGCTGGATGACGGCACCTTCGTGGTGGTCCGCCAGGAGTGCGGCGCCCTCCGCGCGGTCGGGACGGTGCCGGCCTGGCCGCGCATGCCGGCGGCCTCTCAGGGTTGGGCGATCAGCCGCTCGAGCGGTGACCGGGTGGCGGTGTACACCGTCACCCGGACCGGGACCGCATCGGGGGCGGCTGCCGGTGTTCATGCCGGCTGTGGCTGCCACCACGGTCACCACCCGCACCGCGCTCATCTCGAGCACGCCGGCCACCACGATCACCACCCCGGCGGCGACTCTCCCGGCCACGGGCACCACGACCGGAGCGACGGTGAGCCGGGCTGCGGCTGCGGGGGCGGCCCCGGCCCCCGCTGCTGACCGCCGTCCCACCCTCCGTTGAGGACGGCGCTGTGCCGCTGCGGTTCGCATTCCCTGCCGTACCATCCGCCCCATGGTCGACGTGCATGCGGCGGTGGCGAGCTACTGGGCGGCGGCGGATGCGCGGGACTGGGGGCGCTTCGCGGACCTGCTCGCCCCTGATGTCCTCTACGAGATGCCCCAGTCGCGCGAACGCGTCCAGGGGCGTGCCGCCTACCTGCGTTTCAACGTCGAGGGTTTCCCGGGGGACTGGCGCATCACCGTGGAGCGGATCGTCGCCGAGGGCCGCCACGCCGCCAGCCGCATCCGCTTGAGCGAACCCGCCGGCGTCGGGATCGGCATCACCTTCTTCGAGCTCGATGACGCGGGGAGGATCGCCCGCATCACCGATTACTGGCCCGAGCCTTACGATCCTCCCCGGGATCGCGCCCACCTGGTCGAGAGATTCTGACGGGAATGCTGGATGCTGACCTTCCACGATGACGAGGTGCGTCCCGCTGTCTCGGGGAAGCGCCGGCCAGGAGGCTGACCGTGCCCGCCATCGACCGCGCCCTGATCAACAACAGGATAGGCGCCTCGTCCCACTTTGCCGGTTCGCTGCCGGCACCTCCGGCGCAGCACCTGGCGGTGCTCACCTGCATGGATGCTCGCCTGCACGTCGCCACGATGCTGGGGCTGGAGGCCGGTGACGCTCATGTCATCCGCAACGCCGGTGGCGTGGTCACCGAGGATGTCATCCGCTCGCTGGTCATCTCCCAGCGTTTGCTCGGTACCCGCGAGGTGATGGTGATCCACCACACCGACTGCGGGATGCTCGGATTGCGCGACGATGAGGTCAAGGCGCAGATCGAGCGGCAGGTCGGCGTCAGGCCCAGCTTCGCGCTGGAGGGCTTCTCCGACCTCGAGGGGGGCGTCCGGGAGGCGATCGCGAGGATCCGGGCCAGTCCCTTCATCCTGCACCGGGACGGGGTGCGCGGCTTCATCTACGAACTCCGGACCGGGAGGCTTGCCGAGGTCACCGGGGGGTGAAGGGTCGCCGGGTGGTGAGGCCCCTCGCGGCCTCGGCGTCTTGACCGGGGGGCCTCAGGCGCGCTCCGCAAGCCGGAGCAGGAAGTCGGGCACCCGGGTCGGCGAACGCCTCGTTCGATCAGGCCGGGGCCGTCCACGGCATCCCGGGGGTGGTGGCACGGTGCGGGCGCAGAGCCGCCTGCGGGGCATCCCGACCCGTCAGGAGCGTTGTGGAAAATCCTGTCTATAACTCATCTGGAGGGCAAGCTGGCCCAGCCTCAGCGGGATCGGTGCCGCATCGGGTCAGACGCCGGCGAGGAGGTGGAGGCTGAGGACCATGCCGGCGTCGAAGCCCCGGTAGGCGGCCACCGAACCGGGAGGCTGGAGAAGCGAGGCGCCGCCAGGCGAAGGTCGGCCCAGCGGCTCAGTGGCGACACGGGGGACACCACCCGGCTGACCAGCCCAGCGGCTCAGCGGTCTGGCGGCTGGTCAGCGACTTCTCAGAGGCTCCCGGCGGCCCCGGCGTCGAGGAACCAGCGCAGCTCGCCGTCCGGCGGACGCACCCCCGCGGCCGGCACCGTCCCCCGGACCACCCCGCGCAGCGCCTCGCCCTTGGTGGGCCCGGTCACCAGGAAGGCGACATGGGCGCCGGCGTTGAGGACCGGCAGGGTGAGGGTGATGCGGGCGAAAGGCGCGTAGTCCGCCTGCGCCGGCACCGCCCAGCGGTCGCGGACCTCCAGCGCTGGCTCACCCGGGAAGAGCGAGGCGGTGTGCCCGTTCTCGCCCAGGCCGAGCAGGATGCAGTCGAGCCGCGGCACCGCCCCAGCGCCCCAGGGCGGGCAGGTCTCCGCCAGCGTGGACGAATACTCGGCGGCCGCCGCCTCCAGGTCCTGGCGCTCCGCCTCCATCCGGTGCACCTGGATCTCGGGAATGGGCACGCGGCTGAGCAGCGTCTCCCGGGCGAGCCGGAAGTTGCTGGCGGGATCGGTGGGCGGGACCGCCCGCTCGTCACCGAAGAAGACCTGCCAGCGTCCCCACTCGGCGCGGTCGCGCCGGGGCGAGGCGGCCAGCGCCTGGTAGAGGCGGCGCGGGGTGCCGCCCCCGGCCAGGGCGATCAGGAAGCGTCCGGACGAGGTTGCCGACCGGGCGGCCACCCCCAGCACCCAATCGGCGGCGGCGGCGGCCATGGCGGTGGGGTCGTCGAGGATGCTGACCGTCCCGGGGAGCTCCGCGAGCCGGATCACGGCCACCCCTCGAGGAGGGCCGGGCGCCCCAGCCCGACGTCGCGGACCGACCATCGCCCGGCCGCGGACCCTGGGCTCACCGGGTGCGCCGGCCGGCCGAGCCGCATCCCTGCCCTCATGGCTCGCGCCATTCCCGTCCGTCCCGGCGGATGAAATCGTCCGCCTCCGGCGGTCCCCACCTGCCCGCGGCGTAGTTCGGACAGTGCTGCCGGTCCGGGGGATGGGCGCGCCAGCCGTCGAGGATCGCGGTGCAGATCCGCCAGGCCTCCTCGACCTCGTCCTCGCGGGCGAACAGGGTCGCGTCGCCGAGCATGCAGTCCAGCAGCAGCCGCTCGTAGGCCTCCGGCGAGGCGCGCTGGAAGCTGGTGCCGTAGGAGAAGTCCATGGTGACGTTGCGGATCCGCATCGACTGGCCGGGGACCTTGGAGCCGAAGCGCAGGCTGATCCCCTCGTCGGGCTGGATGCGCAGCAGCAGCAGGTTGGGGTCGATGGTGTCCGGGTGGGGCAGCCCCCCGGGCATGGCCCGGTGGCCGGCGAAGGGCGAGTGGGGGACGGCCCGGAACTGGATCGCGATCTCGGTGACCCGCTTGGGCAGCCGCTTCCCGGTGCGCAGGTAGAAGGGGGTGCCCGCCCACCGCCAGTTGTCGATGTCCAGCTTGAGGGCGACGTAGGTCTCGCGCAGAGACTCGGGGTTCACCCCCGGCTCCTGGCGGTAGCCGGGCACCGGCTGGCCGTCGATCCTGCCCGTCCCGTACTGCCCCCTCACGGTGTGGAGCAGGGCGTCGTCGGGGTGGATGGGCCGGATCGCCCGGAGCAGCTTGACCTTTTCGTCGCGGACCATCTCCGCCTGGAAGTTGCTGGGCGGCTCCATGCCCACGATGGCGGTGAGCTGCATCACGTGGTTCTGGATGATGTCGCGGAGCGCGCCGGCCTCCTCGTAGTAGGAGCCGCGCCCCTCCACCCCCAGGGTCTCGGCGACCGTGATCTGGACGTGGTCGACGTACTGGCGGTTCCAGAGTGGCTCGAAGATCCCGTTGGCGAACCGGACCACCATGATGTTCTGGACCGTCTCCTTGCCCAGGTAGTGGTCGATCCGGTAGATCTGCGACTCGTCGAACCCGTAATGGAGCTGCTCGTTGAGCTCGCGGGCGGTGTCGAGGTTGCGGCCGAAAGGCTTCTCCACGATCAGGCGCCGGAAGCACCCGTTCTCTTCCCGGCTCAACCCGTGCTCGCCGAGGCCTCGGGTCAGCGGTCCGAAGGCGCTGGGCGGGACGGCGAGGTAGAAGATGCGGTTCCCCCGCGTGCCGTGGCCCTGGTCGATGGCGTCGAGGCGCTTGCTGAGAGCCCCCAACCGGCCGTCATCATCCATCGGGGTGTAGTGGAGGGCGCCGGCGAAGCGCTCCCACGACGCGGTGCTGAAGGGGACCCGGGCGAAGGTCGAGACCGCCTCACGCATCGCCTCCCGGAAGCCCTCGTTGCTCAGCCGGGTGCGGCCGGAGCCGATGAGGGCGAACTCGCGGGGCAGCAGCCCGTCGCAGCCGAGGGCGTAGAGCGCCGGCACCAGCTTGCGCTTGGTGAGGTCGCCGCTGGCGCCGAACATCACCAGGGCACACGGCGGTGGCACGTGGCCGGTCTCGGTCTCCGGCTCGACGAGCTCAACCTCGGTACGGTGGACCGCGGTCGCCATCCTGATCCTCCTGGCCCCAGGCCTGCCTCAGCTCGCCGGTGCCACCGCGGCCCCCCGGACCGCGCTGGCCAGCCGCTCCAGGGCGGGCTCCAGGTCCGCCTCGACGTGGAGCCGGATCACCCGCCGGCCGTGGGCCCGCAGCGAGGCGAGATCGCCCTCCGCCTGGGCTGCCTCGAGGACCCGGAAGCCGAAGCGCTCACCGGGGATGGCGGCGTCCGCGCTTTCGTCGCAGGTCACCTGGACGAAGATGCCGGTGTTGGGCCCGCCCTTGTGGAGCTGGCCGGTGGAGTGGAGGAACCGCGGTCCGAAGCCCAGGGTGGTGGCCACGTGGTGGCGGTCACGGATCGCGGCGCGCAGCTCCTGGAGGGCGCCGAGAGCGGCCTCGGTCGGGTCGACGTAGGCCATGATCGCCACGTAGTCGCCTGGCCTGGCGGTGTCCAGGTGCCGGACCAGCGCCTCCTCCGGGGAGCTGGCGGGGGAGCCTCCGTAGACGCGAAGGGCGCCTCCGGTCACCACCGGCTGCTCGGCGGAGAGGCTGCCTCGCTCGGCGTAGCCGGCCAGCACCCGCTTGGTGTTGTCCTTGGACTCCTGGACGTTGGGCTCGTCGAAGGGGTCGATGCCCAGCGGGATGGCCGCCACACTGGTGGCGAACTCCCAGCGGAAGAACTCGGCGCCCAGGCAGTGGACGTCGCGCAGCTCGAGGACGACCACCGGCCGCCCCGCGGCGATGATGTTCTCGATCTCGGCGCCGAGGGTCATCGACGGCCCGGGGAGCTGAAGGACGATGAACAGCCGGTCATCGGCGTAGGCCTCGGGACGTCCCAGGGGCTCGAGACCGATGGGGATGTACCCCTTGCCCTCCTTGCCGGTGGACTCGGCGATGAGCTGCTCCGCCCACAGGGAGAAGGCGGCGATCCGGGGCGGGGCCAGGATGGTGACCTTGTCCCGCCCCAGGGCATGCTGGTGGCTGAGCAGCCGGCCGAGCTCGAGGCCGCAGTTGGACTGGGGCGGGGTGCCGGGCAGGCAGTTGGACCGCATCGACAGCGCCCGATCCAGGAGCTGGCCGACGTCGAGCCCCATCACCGCCGCCGGCACCAGCCCGAAGTAGGAGAGGGCCGAGTAGCGGCCGCCGATGTCCGGCGGGTTCTCGAAGATGCGGCGGAAGCCGCGCACCCTGGCCAGCTGAGCGAGCGGCGTCCCGGGATCGGTGATGGCCACGAAGTGGCGTCCGGGGTCACGGACCCGGGCGGCGCCCACCGCCTCCCAGAAGTGGGCCAGGTGGGAGGTGGTCTCCAGGGTCGTACCCGACTTGCTGGCCGCCACGAACAGGGTGTGGTTGAGGTCGAGGCTCGACTCCAGGCGGCCGATGGCCCTGGGGTCGGTGGTGTCGAGGACGTGGAGGGTAGGGAAGCCGGCGGCGCTGGGGAAGGAGCTGCGCAGCACCTCGGGGCAGAGGCTGGAGCCGCCCATGCCGAGCAGCACCGCATCCCGGAAGCCCTCCTCGCGCACCTCGGCGGCGAAGGCGGTCAGCTCGGGGAGCCGCTCCTTCATGGTCACGGGCACGTCGAGCCAGCCCAGCCGGTTGCGGATGACCGCGGCGTGGGCGGCATCGCCCGGCTTCCAGAGGTCGGGGTCGCGGTCCCAGATCCGGCGCACCACCTGGCCGTCGGCGGCCGCCGTCTCGGGGAGGCTGAAGCCCATCACCAGGAAGGGCTCGCACTGCCCCCGCCCCCGCACCATCGCGGTGACCTTCTCGGCGATCCTGGCGATCAGCTGGTTGTACGAATCAGCGAAGGACTTCACCCCGGCGTCGAGCAGGTCCTGGGTGACCTTTTCCATGCTGATGCCGGCCGCAGCGAGTTCGGCGATCACCTCCCGGGCCCCGTCCCAGTCGTCGCGGACGGTGTCGCTCTCGACCACTCCATGGTCGCGGAAGGCCTCGATGGTCCCGGGCGGCATGGTGTCGACGGTGTCGGGGCCGATCAGCGCCTCGGCGTAGATGACATCCCGGTAGTTCGGGTTCTTGGCGCTGGTGCTGGCCCAGAGCGGCCGCTGCAGGTGCGCCCCCGCCTCGCGCAGCTGGGCGAAACCGTCGCCCCGGAAGTAGCCCTCGAAGGTCGCGTAGGCCAGCCGCGCGTTGGCGATCGCCGCCTTGCCGTGCAGCCCCTCGAGGCTGGCGTTGCCGGGGTCCTGCTGGAGCCTCTCGTCGAGCAGCCTGTCGACCATGGTGTCGACCCGGCTGACGAAGAAGGAGCCCACCGAGTGGATGTCGAGGGACTGGCCCGCGGAGCGGCGCCGCTCCAGGCCGCGGAGGTATGCCTCGATCACCCTCTCGTACGCGGTGAGCGCGAATATCAGGGTCACGTTGACGTTGACCCCGGCGGCGATCAGCTCCTCGACGGCGGGGACGCCCTCGGGGGTCGCCGGCACCTTGACCATCAGGTTGGGCCGGTCGACGCGGCGCTTGTACTCCTTGGCCATCTGGATGCTGGCCGCGGTGTCGTGGGACATCTCCGGGGGCAGCTCCAGGCTGACGTAGCCGTCGCCGCCGCCGGTCCGGTCCCACACCGGTCGGAGCCGGTCGGCGGCGCGCCGGATGTCGTCGATGGCGAGGCGCAGAAAGATCTCGGCGGGATCGCTGACCCCCTGGTCGAGCAGCTCGCCGATCTGCGCGTCGTAGTGGGTGCCGTCGGCGATCGCCTTCTCGAAGATGGTTGGATTGCTGGTCATCCCGGTGACGTTTTCCTCGTCGATGAGCCGCCCCAGCTCGGGACCGGCGACCAGCTCCCGGCTGATGTAGTCGAGCCAGACCGACTGGCCGTGCTCGGCGAGCTTCTGGAGAGGATTCGTAGCGGCCATGGGATCAGCGTGCTCCTGCGATGGTGGCCCTGGACATCTCAGTGACCTCCCGACGTTGTTGCCGCGTGGCGGGCCGCGTTCACGATGGCATCGGCGTCGATCCCCGCCGCGGCGAGCAGATCGGAGGTCTTGCCGCTCCCCGGAAGGTCACGCACCGCGAGGTGGAGGATCCGGGGCGGGTGCTCCTGGCCGGCCAGCGCCTCCATGACCGCTGCGCCCAGCCCGCCCTCCGGGTAGTGGTCCTCGACCACCACCAGGGTGTTGCCGCAGTCGCGGGCGGCCTCCGCCAGCACATCGACGGAGATCGGCTTGATCGAGTAGCAGTCGATCACCCGGCAATTGATCCCCTCAGCAGCCAGACGGTCGGCGGCCTCGAGAGCGTTGTGAAGGGTGACCCCGGCCGCGACGATCGCGGCCCGATCGCCGTCGCCGCGGCGCAGGACCTTGGCGCCACCGATGGCGAACTCGGTGCCGTTGTCGTAGAGCACCGGATAGGCACCGCGCGTGGTCCGCATGTAGGAGATGCCGGAGCGGTCGGCCATCTGGGCGACCAGCTTGGCGGTGCTGACCGCATCGGAGGGGTAGAGGACGGTCGAGCCCTGGATCGCGCGCATCGCCGCCAGGTCCTCCAGGGCCATCTGCGAGGGGCCGTCGGCGCCGATCTCGCTGCCGGCGTGGGACCCGCAGAGCCGGAGGTCGGCCTGGGAGATCGCCGCCATCCGGATGAAGTCATAGGCGCGGCTGAAGAAGGCGGCGAAGGTCGCCGCGAAGGGGACGTAGCCCCGCACCTGGAGGCCGACCGCGGCGGCGACCAGCGCCTGCTCGGCGATCCACATCTGGAAGAAGCGCTCGGGGTGGGCCTTGTCGAAGGCGTCCGAGTAGGTGGAGTTGCTCACCTCGCCATCCAGCGCCACCACGTCGGGCCGGGCGCCCAGCGCCGCCAGGGCATCGCCGAAGGCGCGCCGGGTGGCCACCTTGTCGCCGGGGTTGTAGGTGGGCAGGCTGACCGGGGCGTGGTCCGGCTGGATCGCCGGGGCCCCAGGCGCAGGGGGCCGCACCTCGATGTGGAGGTCACGGATGCCGCCCAGCTCGGCGATCGCCCGCTCGGCCATGTCCGGCTTCAGGGCGGTGCCGTGCCAGCCGTTCTTGTCCTCGATCTCGGAGAAGCCCTTGCCCTTGATGGTCCGGGCCAGGATCACGGCGGGCCGGCCCAGCGTCTCCCGGGCGTCGACGTAGGCGCCGTCGACCTCCTCGAGGTTGTGACCGTCGATGACCAGCGCACGGCAGCCGAAGGCCTCGACGCGGCGCCGGTAGACCTCCATGTCCCAGCCGAACTCGGTCTCGCCGCGCTGGCCCAGCCGGTTGACGTCGACGATGACGCAGAGGTTGTCCAGGCCGTAGTGGCTCGCCTTGTCGAGCGCCTCCCAGCACGATCCCTCGGCCATCTCGCTGTCCCCGCAGAGCACCCAGACCCGGTAGGGGAGGCGGTCGAGGTACCTGCCGGCCAGGGCAACGCCCACCGCGATCGGCAACCCCTGGCCGAGCGAGCCGGTGGCGACGTCCACCCAGGGCAGGACCGGGGTGGGATGGCCCTGGAGCCGGGAGCCGTAGGTCCGGTAGGTCATCAGCTCCTCCTCGGAGATCGCGCCGCAGGCCTTGTAAAGCGCGTAGAGGAGCGGTGAGGCGTGGCCCTTGGAGAAGATCAGGTGATCGTTGGTGGGCAGCTCGGGGTGCTGGAAGTCGTAGCGGAGGTGACGCCCGGCCAGCACCGCCATCAGGTCGGCGGCCGACATGCTGGAGGTGGGATGGCCCGAGCCGGCCCGGGTGCTGGCCCGGATACCGTCGACGCGGATCTGCTGGGCCACCTCGTGGAGCGTCTCGAGGTCGGCCGCCGCCGCCACCTGTCCGGTCGCCGCCATTCCTTCGCCCTCCTGGTCGGCACCCGGTCCCGGATGGGGGCCCGGAGCCCTGGCTCTGCAACTTCCCCACTGCCCATGATGAACGGCGGGCGGGCCCGGATGCCTGATGGGGCAGCGCGGCGGGCAAGCCGTGCGGCGGCCCGCGCCGTCCGGGCTGACGGCGGTCGTGGACGGTGCAGGCGTTCGGTACGTCTGAGGCCGGGGTCTGGGAGAATGGCCCCGACCTGACGACCCCACTGGACGGACGGGAGGGACACCGATGCCGGACCATGTGCAGCTCCCCGGAACCGCGCACGAGCTGACCACCGTCGAGACGAGCCGCACCCGCTCGCTCGGCGCCCTCAGCGCGTCGCAGAGGGCGGAGACCATCGAGGTGACCCTGCTGCTTCGGGAGAACCCCGAGGGCCCCTCGCTGCCCGAGACCATCGAGGCGATCAGCGCCCTGCCCCCGGGGCAGCGCCGCCACCTCACCCGCGAGGAGCTGGCCGCCGCCCACGGCGCGACCCCTGAGGACATCGAGCGGGTGTCGGCGTGGGCCGGAGGGGCCGGGCTCAGCGTGAGCGGGACCGACCCGGTCACCCGACGGGTGAAGCTTCGCGGGACCGTCGCCCAGATGGAAGCCGCCTTCCGGGTGGGGTTGGAGAGCTTCGAGACGACGCCTCCCGGCGGGGGCGGGACGATCACCTATCGGGACCACCGGGAACTCGTGTCGATCCCCTCCGAGCTGTCCGGGATCGTCGAGCACGTCAGCGGTCTGAGCAGCCGGCCGATCGCCAAAGCCCACCACCGGGCGGCCGAGCCCGAACGGGTGACGGCCACCTTCACCCCCGAGCAGCTCGCCGGGATCTACCAGTTCCCCACCGTGGCCGGCGGGGGGGCGGGGCTCACCTTGGATATCGGCATCGCCGAGCTGGGCGGCCGGGCCGACCAAAGCGTGGTCAGCTGGTTCACCAAGAACAACCCGGGGGTCCAGGTCGTCGAGGACGCCGTCGGCGGCCCCCTGCCCAACCCCGATCCGGGCGGCGCCGACGTCGAGGTCGCCCTGGACTGGCAGGTGGTCGCCCGGGCGCTGCTGGAGGCCGCGCCGAAGGCGACGATCCGGCTGGTGCTGCGCTACGGGCCCAACACCGAGCAGGGTTTCGCCGACCTCTGGAACTCCTTCGCCACCGACCCCACCTACAAGTTCACGGGCGTCTCCACCAGCTGGGGTGGGGCGGAGAACGGGTGGACCCAGGGCGGTGCTCAGGCGATGGACGCGGCCGCCCAGGCCTGCCTGGCCCAGGGGATCTTCCACATCGTCGCCAGCGGGGACGACGGCGCCAGCGACAGCAGCACCGACGGCAAGGTCTACGCCGACCACCCCGCCTCCAGCCCCAACGCGCTCGCGGCCGGCGGCACCAAGCTGACGGCGAGCGGCGGGAAGATCAGCGCCGAGGTGGTCTGGAACGAGGCCGCCCACAGCGAGGGGGCCGGCGGAGGGGGCGTGTCGATGTACTTCCCGGTCCCCAGCTACCAGTCGGCGAACGGGATCAGCGAGAAGTCGCTGAACACGGGCACGACGGGCCGGTCGGAGCCGGACATGGCGGCCGACGCCGACCCGACCACCGGGTATGTGGTGATCACCGGCATCGACTCCTCCGGCAACCCCCAGAGCACCACGGTGGGCGGCACCAGCGCGGTGGCGCCGCTGCTCACCGCCGGGTTCACGGCGCTGTCGGCGGTGCTGGGCAAGCCGTTGGGCCGCCTCCAGGACCCCGCCTACGCCCTGGCCAAGGCCGGCAAGGGCTTCCACGACGTCACCAAGGGCAACAACGCCTACCCCAGCGGGACCAAGGGGTACAGCGCGGGCAAGGGCTTCGACGTGCCCAGCGGGTGGGGGAGCCCGATCTTCAGCCAGCTGACGACGGGTTTCCCGACGGCGGTGCCAACGCCGGCCAGTGAAGGGGCGGACGTCTCGCTGCGGGGGAGGGGACGGGTCCCCTCGCCGGCGCCGGGTGCCCACGCGGGGCACCACCGGTATGGGCACGAGGAGGGGGAGGGGCAGCACCGCAGGGAGCACTGAGCGGGCCGAGCGGAGGTCCCCTTATCCGGAGGGCACTTGCAACGGCCAGCCAGGCTCGACACCCCCCGGTCGGGCCAGTCCCCCGAAGCCCGGTGGACCTTGCCCCGGCTACATCTCGCCGACGATCGTCTTGGCGACCTGCTCGATCGACGAGAGAACCTGCGAGCCGTTCATGGTCGCTGACTCGGCGACGATGATCATCACCGTGCCGCCCTTGGCGAAGACGAGGCCGGCCCCGTTCCCGGCGGTCTGGAGCTCAGACCAGGCAGCGTCTCCGATCCCGGAGACCGGCTGGTACTGCGAGCTACCGCCGGTTGCCTCCGCGGCCAGCGCCGCCTGGAGGACCGAGGCACTGATCCCGTTGTTGGCCTCCATGTCGATCATCGCCCCGGCGCCGCTGCTACCGGTCACGTCCGAGTACATGCAGAAGGTGCTGCTGCCGGTGACCTTGGAGATGGTCGAGTCGCCGGTGATGGTCGCTGCGCTCGACTGGGTGAGCGCGGAGCACGCCGCCAGGCTGGTTCCCGAGCTGCCCTGGCTGCTGGCGGGCGGAGCGCCCTGGCTCGGCGCCGAGCTCCCGGTCGAGGCCGGGGGTGCTGAGGTCCCTGAGCTGCCACACGCCGAGACGAATCCCGCCACCACCAGTGCGACCACACCCGCGCATGCCCACAACTTGCTGTTCACGGTCGCTTCCCCCGAAGGCCGTCTCTGCCCCCACACATGACAGCCGCGGCAGGAGACTAGCACCGTCCGGTGGCATCTTCAAGGGACGCAGGTCCCGGACCCTGCATGCAGACCAGCCTTGGCACAGCTGCCTTCACCATGACCAGCCCGTGCCCGGCGACCTGCTCGGGCAGCCGGGGTGATCCCGGGCACTTCGTCAGCAGCTCCTCAGCGCTCAGCGGGTCTGCGGGAAGCCGAGGTCCACCCTGCTGGTGCTGGGATCCGGCCACCGTGACGTCACCACCTTGCTGCGGGTGTAGAAGCGGATGCCGTCGGGGCCGTACATGCTGGCGTCCCCGAACAGCGAGGCCTTCCAGCCCCCGAAGCTGTAGAAGGCGACCGGGACCGGTATCGGCACGTTGATGCCCACCGTGCCCGCCAGCACCTCCAGCTGGAAACGCCGGGCCATCCCTCCGTCACGGGTGAACAGGGCCACCCCGTTGCCCCACGGGTTGGAGTTCACCAACTGCAGCGCCTCGTCGTAGGTCTCGGCGCGCACCACAGTCAGCACCGGCCCGAAGATCTCGTCGTCATAGACCGGCGATCCCGGGCGCGCCCAGTCGACCAGCGAGGGCTTGACGAAGAAACCCTGGGTCGGCGTGCCCAGGCGCCCGTCGACCACCACCCGGGCGCCACCGAGCGCCGCCTCGTTGAGGTAGGAAGCCACCCGATCGCGGTGCTGGGCGGTCACCAGGGGGCCCATCTCGGACTCGGGGTCGTCGCCCGGCCCGACCCTGATCAGCGGGATGCGGCGCGCGATCGCGTCCACCAGGTCGTCGCCGATCCGGCCCACGGCGACCACCACCGAGATGGCCATGCAGCGCTCCCCCGACGAGCCGTAGCCGGCCGAGACGGCGGCGTCCGCGGCCATCTCCAGGTCGGCGTCGGGGAGCACCACCATGTGGTTCTTGGCTCCGGCCAGGGCCTGGACCCGCTTCCCATGCTTGGTTCCGGTCTCGTAGATGTAGCGCGCCACCGGGGTCGATCCGACGAACGACACCGCACCGATGCCGGGGTGCTCGAGGAGCCGCTGGACCGCCTCGCGGTCTCCCTGGACCACCGTGAAGACGCCATCCGGGAGGCCGGCCTCGCGCCACATCTCGGCGAGCAGCAGGGATGACGAGGGGTCCTTCTCGCTGGGCTTGAGCACGAAGCAGTTGCCACAGGCGAGGGCGTTGGCGAACATCCACATCGGCACCAGAGCCGGGAAGTTGAAGGGGGTGATGCCGGCCACCACCCCCACCGGCTGCCTGATCGAGTAGACATCGATCCCCCGCGACGCCTGCTCCGAGAACTCGCCCTTGAGCAGGTGGGGAACACCGCAGGCGAACTCCACGTTCTCGATGCCGCGCTGGACCTCCCCGATGGCGTCGGTGCGGACCTTGCCCTGCTCCGCGGTGAGCACCCGGGCGACCTCGTCACGCCGCTGGTTGAGCAGCTCGCGGAAGCCGAAAAGGATCTCAGCCCGCCGGGAGAGCGAGCTGTCGCGCCAGGACGTCGCGGCCCCGGTCGCGCTCTCGATGGCGGCGTCCACCTCGGCGGCCGAGGCGAAGTCGACCTCAGCGGTCTGCTCCCCGGTCGCCGGGTTGTAGACGGGTCCGACCCGGCCGGACTGGCCCGCTGTGACCCTGCCGTCGATCCAGTGGCTGATCCGCTTCATCGATGTCTCTCCGAGGTGTGGCTGGCCGTCCGGCAGCCTTGGCTGGATGGCCGGGTCCCGCCATGGTGCCGCAGATCCGGGCAGCGCGGAGGGCTCTGGCCCGAGGTGCGGTGTGCTGGTCACCGGCGCCTCGGCGCCCCGGATCGTATCGGATGGTTTCTCGAAGCGTGAGGGCCGGCTCGTCCCCTGCCGATGAGTAGGGGCCGGGAGGGCGACGTCGAGGAGCCGCCGGGGCTGGCCCTCCGGGCCTCCCTGACCGCCCCACCGCGCCCAACCATGGGCAGATCGGCCTCCTCCTGCCGGTGCTGAGCGGCGTGACCTGCCATCATCGCGGACGAGGTGCGGCCGCATCCGCCGCCACCACCGTGGGCGCGCCAGCTTGGAAGGGGCCGTAGGAGCAGGAGGGATCCGCGATGGACATGGCACTCGAGGTTATCCCCGTGCCGGTTAGCGACACGGACCGCGCGATCGACTTCTACAAGCGCGTCGGGTTCAGCGTGGACATGGACCAGCGCATCAGCCCCGAGCTCCGCTTCGTCCAGATGACGCCACCCGGCTCGGGCTGCTCCATCCACATCGGCGAGGGGACCTCCACCATGGCGCCGGGAACGGTCAGAGGAGTGATCCTGGTGGTGGACAGCGCCGAGGAGGCCAAGGCCGCGCTGAATCAGGCCGGCGTCGCGACCAGCGAGGTCGAACCCCAGCCCTGGGGCAAGCACGTGTACTTCAGCGACCCCGATGGCAACTCCTGGACCCTGCAGGAGTCCTATGCGAGGAACCAGAGGCGCCAGGCGGCCGGGTAGGGCGGCGATGAGCCCTGAGGCGATTTCACCGCCCCCACCTCCCTCCTCAGCGTCCGATTGCCGCGCCGCGCAGCACTGTAGCGGTTGACGCCGCACCGTCGGACGATGGGAGCCTCTGATTCGGGCGGCGTGATTACGGGTCAGAACGATCCGGCTCTGCTGCCCCGTTCGGGAGAGGCCGGCTGGCGCGCCCAGGAGGATTTGAACCCCCGA
>Ga0187771_10000463_pt1 | contig 25149 bp, 21 predicted proteins | sample 0116_SJ02_MP15_1_FD_133139 | JGI IMG/M metagenome (GOLD analysis project Ga0187771, IMG submission 133139) | Tropical peat soil microbial communities from peatlands in Department of Meta, Colombia - 0116_SJ02_MP15_10_MG | ecosystem: Environmental > Terrestrial > Soil > Wetlands > Peat | place... | reverse complement strand
CGGAAATGCTCCGAGACGTTCTGCATCACCAGCGGATTGCGCAGGTCCGGCTTGTCGGAGCCGTACTTGCGCAGCGCGTCCGCATAGGCGATGCGCGGCCAGGTGCGGGTGACCGGCTTGCCCTTGGCGAACTCCTCGAACACGCCGGTGATCACCGGCTCGACCGCCGCGAACACGTCGTCCTGGGTGACGAAGCTCATCTCGAGGTCGAGCTGATAGAACTCGCCCGGCAGCCGGTCGGCCCGCGGGTCCTCGTCGCGGAAGCACGGCGCGATCTGGAAATAGCGGTCGAAACCCGACATCATCAGAAGCTGCTTGTACTGCTGCGGCGCCTGGGGCAGCGCGTAGAAGCGGCCCGGATGGATCCGGCTCGGCACCAGGAAGTCGCGGGCTCCCTCCGGCGACGATGCCGTCAGGATCGGCGTCTGGAACTCGAAGAAGCCACTCTCCTTCATCCGCCGCCGCATCGAGTCGATGATGGCGCCGCGGGTCATGATGTTCTCGTGCAGTCGCTCGCGCCGCAGGTCGAGGAAGCGGTACTTCAGCCGGATGTCCTCGGGATAGTCCTGATCGCCGAACACCGGCAGCGGCAGTTCGCCGGCGGGCCCGAGCACCTCGATCTCGCTGATGAACAGCTCGACCTCGCCGGTCGGCAGTTCCGGGTTGTCGGTTCCCTCCGGACGCCGGCGCACCTTGCCGTCGATCCGCACGACCCATTCGGAGCGCAGCTTCTCCGCGTCCCGAAACGCCGGCGAATCCGGGTCGGCCACGCACTGGGTCAGGCCGTAATGGTCGCGCAGGTCGATGAAGAGGAGGCCGCCGTGATCGCGGATGCGGTGGCACCAGCCCGACAGCCTGACCGTCTCGTCGATATGGCTTGCGCGGAGCGCGCCGCAGGTATGGGACCGGTAGCGATGCATGGAAATCCTGAGTGACGCCAAGGCTGGATTCGGGATGTGTCGAGGTCCGGGTTTACCCGAGCCCGAGGCGGGCGGCAACCAAGGGCCGTTTCCGATCCGCCCGCTTCTCGCAGTCGCGAAAAGGCTCGCTTAAACAACGCCGTCGCCCCAACAAAATCGGGGCGACAAGAGCGCCGAGAACGGTTATGCAGCTTCGTCATGAAGCTGATCACGTCCGCGGGCGATCTTGAGGCCGCCTGTACCCGCCTTGCCAGACACCCCGTCATTACCGTCGACACCGAATTCTTGCGGGAGACGACCTACTACCCCCTGCTCTGCGTCATCCAGATGGCGAGCCCCGAGGAGGCGGTCGTGATCGACGCGCTGGCCGAGGGCATCGACCTCGCGCCATTCTTTGCGCTGATGGGCAACGAGAAGGTTCTCAAGGTCTTCCATGCCGCGCGGCAGGATATCGAGATCGTCTGGCACCGCGCCGGGACCCTGCCCCACCCCATCTTCGATACCCAGGTCGCCGCGATGGTGCTCGGCTACGGCGACAGCATCGCCTACGACGCGCTGGTCGAGCGGATCACCGGCCACCGCCCGGACAAGACTCACCGCTTCACCGACTGGTCGCGCCGACCGCTGACCGAGGAGCAGCTGCACTATGCGGTTTCCGACGTGACCCACCTGCGCGAGGTCTATACCTCGCTGGAGGCCGATCTCAGAAAGCGCGGCCGTAGCGACTGGGTCAGCGAGGAAATGGCGGTGCTGACCTCGCCCAAGACCTACGATTTCCACCCGGAGCGCGCCTGGGAGCGCCTGAAGACCCGGGTCCGCAAGCCGAAGGAGCTCGCGGTCCTGATGGAGGTCGCGGGTTGGCGCGAGCAGGAGGCGCAGAGCCGGGACGTGCCGCGCTCGCGCATCCTCAAGGACGACGCCATCGGCGACATCGCCACCCACGCCCCAGCCAGCCTGGAGCGGCTCGCCACGCTGCGCTCGCTGCCGAAGGGGTTTGAGCGCTCAAAATGGGGGCAGGACATTGTCGAGGCGGTTCAGCGCGGGCTGGCGCGCGATCCGCTCAGCCTGCCCAAACTCGAGAAACCGCGCACCAGCGCCAATACCTCGGCCATCGTCGAATTGCTGAAGGTGCTGCTGCGGATGACGTCGGAGCGGCACGGCGTGGCGTCCAAGGTCATCGCCACGGTCGACGACCTCGAGCTGATCGCCGCCGACGACAACGCCGACGTCGAGGCGCTGCACGGCTGGCGGCGCGAGCTGTTCGGCGAAGCCGCGCTCGGCCTCAAGCACGGCCGGCTGGCCCTCGCCATCAACAAGGGCCGGGTCGTCCCGATCGTGCGCGATTAGCGATCGGCCCAATCGCCGCCTGGACGCACGCTCGGCCCGCTCGGGTCGGTCTATTGGCGCGGGCGTCGCTTCTTCTGCTTCCGGACCACGACCCCCGATCGATTGAGGTGGCGCGCCAGCTGCTTGAAGCGGCTCGCGACCCGGTCGGCGGCAAGGTCGGCGACCCTGGCGTCGAACACCAGGTCGAGCTGGCGGCCCTCGCTCCTGAAATGCGTCGCAGGCAAGACCCCGGGACGCGCCGCCGATACCAGATGCGCGACCCGGTACATGGCGCCCAGAACCCGCGCCCGCTCCAGCATGTGCGGCGTGATCAGCGCGCGCACCTCCTCGGGCGCCTCATTCTCGGAATCGAGCCCGGCGTAGCGGTAGTAGACCGCGAGCGCGAGCATGGCACGCCCCTGATGGGTGATGGCCCCGAAGTGACCGTTGCTGACTGCGTTGAGGGCCTGCTCGCCGCGGTGGTCCGGATGCTCCCGCCAACCGATATCCGACAACAGGCAGCCGGCGTGACGCAGCCGACGCTCGTCGTCGGTCTCCTTGAGGTGAACCGTTCTGGCCAGGCGATCGGTCCATTCGATCAGGTCCGCGGCATGTCCCGGGGAACGCGACCGCAACTGGTTGAGCGTCTCGGCCGCCGCGATCAGGCCGTCCCTCGCCCGCTCCCGCTCGGACAGCTTGTCGTACAGCAAGCCCTCCCGCACGCCATAGGTCGAGAACACGATCTCCTTTGGTCTCGCGATCTTCAAGATGTATTCGAGCACGAGGGCGGCGTAGGTCAGCAGCGGACGGCGGGCGTCGGCGACGGTTTCGATGTCGGCGAGCTCGCCGGCGCTCGCCAGCCGCCGCAGGCGACGGACGAAATCGAGCGCCTCGGCCGCCGGAATCGAATAGCCGTGCATCACGCGCAACGCGTATCCGCTCTGGATGATGTGTATCCGCGCGAAGGCGCGCCACGTGCCGCCGACCGCATAAAACGTGCGGCCGCTGCCCGCCTTCAATATGGGCACCGCCTCGAGGGCGGTCCTGACGATCCGCTCCGCACGCTTCAGCGATTTGTTCGACACGTCCTGCAGCGCGAGCCCGCCGAGCGGCAAAGTCAGCCCGCGGCCCACGCGAATGCCACGTACGTCGATCAATTCGAGCGAGCCGCCGCCGAGGTCGCCGACGATGCCGTCCGGCTTGTAGACGCCCGAGATCACGCCGAGCGCGGATAGCCCGGCCTCGCGGGGGCCGGACAGGATCTCGATCGGCACGCCGCAAATGCGCTCCGCCGCGGCGATGAACTCGGGCCCGTTGCTGGCTTCGCGGCAGGCCGCAGTCGCGATCGCATGCACCCGCCCCACCTTCATGGTCCTGCACAACGCGCGAAACCGCCGCAGCGCGCCCAGCGCCTTCTGCACGGCGTCGGCCGCGAGCAGGCCGGTGGTCTGCACCTCGCGGCCGAGACCGCACAAGGTCTTCTCGTTGAAGAGCGGCGCGAGGTTGCGCGTCAGGTTTTCATAGACGACCAATCGGATCGAATTCGATCCGATGTCGATCACGGCGACGCTGGGTGAGGGCTTGGAACGGCGTGCTGCCTTGGCGGCGGGCTTGCGCGAACTAGCCGGCGCGCTCCGACCGACGAACGAGACGGCGTGGCGAGGATTCTTTAAGCGACTTTCCACGACCGGACAGACTCGGATTCGTCATGAAATAGTTGTGCAGGTTGAAAGGCTCCTCGCCCTTCGCGGCCTTCATACGCGTTGACGATCCATCGGGCAACAACTGCCAGCTCTGCTCGTTGTCCTTCAGATTCGCGACCATGATCTGGTCTAGAACCTGTTGATGCACCGTGGGATTCTGCAGCGGACAGAGCACTTCGACGCGACGGTCGAGGTTGCGCGGCATCATGTCCGCGGACGAGATATACACAGTCGCCTTCGGCGACGGCAGGCCGTATCCCATGCCGAAACAGTAGATCCGGCCGTGCTCCAGGAAGCGGCCGATAATCGATTTGACGCGGATGTTCTCCGACAGCCCGACGACGCCAGGCCGCAGACAGCAGATGCCGCGCACCACGAGCTCGATCGAGACGCCGGCCTGGGAGGCCGCATACAGCGCGTCGATGATATCGGGATCGACCAGCGAGTTCATTTTCATCCAAACCGCCGCCGGCTTGCCGTGCCGGGCGTGCGAGATCTCGTCGGAGATGTGCTCCAGGATGCGTTTGCGTAGCGTTAGCGGCGACACCGCCATCTTCTCGATGTCGATCGGCTCGGCGTAGCCCGTGATGTAGTTGAATACCCGCGCGACGTCGCGGGCGATCACCGGGTCCGACGTGAAGTAGGACAGGTCGGTGTAGATGCGGGCGGTTACGGGATGGTAGTTGCCGGTCCCGACATGGACATAGCTCGTCAGCGTGCCGCCTTCGCGGCGCACGACCAGCGACAGCTTGGCGTGGGTTTTCAGTTCGATGAAGCCGTAGACGACCTGCACGCCGGCGCGCTCGAGATCGCGCGCCCAGCGGATGTTGGCCTCTTCGTCGAACCGCGCCTTGAGCTCGATGAGAGCGGTGACCGACTTGCCGGCCTCGGCGGCCTCGGCCAAGGCCTTCACGATCGGCGAGTTGCTCGAGGTGCGATAGAGGGTCTGCTTGATGGCGACCACGTCGGGGTCGCGCGCGGCCTGCTGCAGGAACTGCACCACCACATCGAAGGATTCGTAAGGGTGGTGAACGATGAGGTCCTTCTGCCGGATGGCGGCAAAGATGTCGCCGCCGTGGTCGCGAACGCGCTCGGGGTGGCGCGGCACGTAGGGGGGAAATTCGAGGTCGGGCCGGTCGAGCCGCGTCAGCTGCGACAGCTCGTTCATGGCCAACGCGCCATCGACGAGGAACACCTCGTCATCGGTGGTGGCGAGCGCTTGCTGAACGAACAGCCGCAGTTCCTCGGGGGTCGATGCCTCGATCTCGAGACGGATCACGGATCCGCGGCGACGGCGCTTGAGGGCGGTCTCGAACACCCGGACCAGGTCTTCGGCTTCTTCCTCGATTTCGATCTCGGAATCGCGGATGACACGAAACGCGCCCTGCCCCTTGACGTCGTAGCCCGGAAACAGCCGGCCGATGAACAGGCTGGTGGCCTGTTCGAGCGTCATCAGGCGGATCGCGCCGTCCTTGCCGCCCGGCAGCCGGATGAAGCGATCGATCTTGCCCGGCATACGGATCAGCGCATTCATCGCCTTGCCGTCCGAGACGCGCGACAGATGCAGCGCGATCGAAAAACCAAGGCTCGGGATGAACGGGAATGGATGCGCGGGATCGATCGCCAGCGGCGTCAGCAGTGGGAAGATATTGTGCAGGAAGTGGTCCTCGATCCAGGCCCGCTCGGCCTTGGTCACGTCCTTGCCCTCGATGAGATGGATGCCGACCTCGCCGAGAATGACGCGCAGGTCGCGCCAGATCGTCTGCTGATCCGACGCGAGCGTCGAGACCGTCTCGTTGACCTTTCGGAGCTGCTCGGCCGGCGTCAGCCCGTCGGGGCTGCGCTCGGTGATGCCTTCACGGATCTGCGCCTTGATGCCGGCGACACGAACCATGAAGAACTCGTCGAGGTTGTTCGCCGAGATCGACAGGAAGCGTACGCGCTCCAGCACCGGGTGCCCCGGATTGACTGCTTCCTCGAGCACCCTGCGGTTGAAGTGCAGCCACGACAGCTCACGATTGATGAACCGCTCCGGACTCGTCGCGATCGAGGAGACCTGCTCCTCGACCTCCCTTTTTTCCTTGATAACAATATCTTGCGACGCATCCATGGGAGATTGGCCGATCTTGTGGCTGGGCGAACAGGTCGCACCAAGGCGTGACGGGAAGATGTTCTAGCTCGATGACAAATCGATGACATGATGAGCGCCAGCGCCGGCGCGTCAAGCGCAGCCTTTCGGCGCGGCCTGGAGCAGTTCGTGAAGTCTTGGATTCGACATTTGATTTTTAAGCCTGCTGCAAGCCGCTAGCGAATGTCAAATCCACTCCACTAGGCCTTGTCGCGCAGCACTTCGGCGGCCAACGCCCGCGTCACCGGCCGGCCGAGCCGCAGCGATTCGAGATCGAGCTTCGCGACGACGTCGCGCGCCGCGGCGACCGATCGCTCGATCCGTCGCTCCAGGTAGCTGACGACGCTCTCGTCGAGGGTGATCTGGCGATCGGCTGCGAACTTGACAATCAGGGCGCGAAACAAGGTTTCGTCGGGGCTGCCGATCTGAACAACGGTAAGCGCGCGGAGCCGCGAGTTGAGGTCGGGCAATGCAACGGCAAAGCTCGAGGGCGCAGCCCGGGCCGTGACCAGAACGAAGGCGCCCTCCTCGCGCGCCATGTTCATGAGGTGGAACAGCGCGCGCTCGTCGAAGGCGCCGCTGGCCAGATCCTCGATCACCAGGGCACCGGTCGCGAGCGCCTCCGGCACGCCTTCTTCGCTGAGCACACGGGCGCTGATCACGCGCGCGCCGGCCTGCTCGGCCCAGATCGCGGCTAAGTGGCTCTTGCCGCATCCTTCGGGACCGGCCAGCACGACCGATCGGCTGGGCCAATCCGGCCAGCGGTCGATCAGCGCCAGCGCCGCCCTGTTGCTCGGGCCCTCGAGGAAGTTGTCGCGCGTCAGGCTCTCGGCGTGCGGCAGCGCGAACGCGAGCTGACGGGGACGAGCGCCGTGCTCAGCCACCTCGCGCCCTCCCCGGTGATCGCCAACCCAATCCTTGCATCGACGCATCAACCGTCAAGTCGGCCAATCCGGACTTTGCCTGACGCCAGTGCGGATCAACGCACGGGCTCGATCGTGCTCATGTGCTTGACCCAGTTGACGAGGTAGAAAGCCACCGAGAGAAGCGTCAAGGTCGTCACCACCGCCATCAGAGCAAGGTCGAATGGCTCCGGATTGAAGCCAAATCCGAGCGCGGCCAGCACCAGCGCCGCGAAAGCCACCTGGGCACCGGTGTTGAGCTTCGAAACCATGAGGGGCTTCATCGCCACCGGCTTGCCGAGCAGCCACGATACGATCACCGCGCCGACGATCATGATGTCACGGGACACCACGAGGATCACCAGCCATCGCGGCATTGCCCCCCAAATCCCCAGCGCCACGTAGATGGATACCAGCAACGCCTTGTCCGCCAGCGGGTCGAGCAACGCGCCGATTTCGCTGGTCATGTTGAAGCGTTTGGCCAGAAAGCCGTCGACGGCGTCGCTGAGACCGGCGATGACGAACAGCGCGAACGCGATCGTCATCTCATCCGACGCGATAGCCCACACGATCACCGGCACGAACAGAATTCGGCCCAAAGTAATGATATTTGGAAGCACGCGAGGACCCGGCACCCGCTGACTGAAATGTCTGCGACTTGATCGGTTTGACCGGGCCCGTTGTCAACATCGGAAATCGACCGGAGGAACCGCCGGGCATTGCGCAGACGCGAAATCTTCCGTAACCAGCGATGCGGCCTATCTGCCGAGATGCGTCGCCGATCGGTTTGATCGGGCCGGTTCGGACGGTCCCGTCGTCCTCCGGATCTCGCCATGGCGCTCAAGGATGGCCCTTTGGGGGCCCGGAAAGCATGACCGAACCAAACAAGAGCCTGACCTATGCCGATGCCGGGGTCGATATCGACGCCGGAAACCGCCTCGTTGACATGATCAAGCCGCTGGTGAAGGCCACGGCCCGCGCCGGCGCCGATGCGGAGATCGGCGGGTTTGGCGGCCTGTTCGACCTCAAGGCCGCCGGCTTCAGGGATCCGGTGCTGGTGGCCGCAACCGACGGGGTCGGGACCAAGGTCAAGCTCGCCATCGACTGCGACCTGCATGCGGGGATCGGCATCGACCTCGTAGCCATGTCGGTCAATGACCTCGTCGTGCAAGGCGCCGAGCCTCTGTTCTTTCTCGACTATTTCGCCTGCGGCAAGCTCGACCCGGACGCCGCTACCGCCATCATCTCGGGGGTGGCACAAGGCTGCCGGGACTCCGGCTGCGCCCTCGTCGGCGGCGAAACCGCGGAAATGCCGGGGCTGTACCGCGGGCGCGACTACGACCTCGCCGGCTTTGCGGTCGGCGCGGCCGAGCGCGACAACCTGTTGCCTCGCCCCGACGTCGCCGCCGGAGACGCCGTCATCGGCCTCGCCTCGAGCGGCGTCCATTCGAACGGATTCTCGCTGGTCCGCAAGATCGTGGACCTGTCCGGCCTCAGCCTCCAGGCGCCGGCCCCGTTTTCACCGGCGATGACGCTCGGCGCGGCCCTGCTGACGCCGACCCGCATCTACGTGAAGTCCTGCCTGCAGGCGATCCGGGAAACCGGGGCGGTCAAGGCCCTCGCCCACATTACCGGCGGCGGGTTCACCGACAACATTCCCCGGGTCCTGCCCAAGCACCTGGGGGTGCGGATCAACCTGGCCGACGTGCCGGTACTGCCGGTGTTCAAGTGGCTCGCGCAGCAGGGACGGATCGCAGAGCTTGAGCTGCTGCGGACATTCAACTGCGGCATCGGCATGATCGCCATCGTGCCGCGCGAGGCCGTCGGCGCGGTCTCCCAGATCCTCACGCGGAGCGGAGAGAGCGTGGCGGTTCTGGGCGAGGTCATCGCCACGACAGGCGATCGCGTGGTCTATCGCGGTCACCTCGACCTCGAATGACGATGCTCGAGATCGGATTTCTCGTCTCCCACGGCGGCACCAGCATGCGGGCGATCGTCGCCGCGATGGCCTCGGGCGAGCTTCCCGCCCACGCGCGAATCGTCATCTGCAACAATGCGGACGCGCCGGCGCTGGAATTCGCGCGACAACAGCAGATTCCGTTCCGCCACATCAGTGCAAAGACCGAAGGCGGCGACCGCGCCGCCGATGCGGCGATCTGCAGCGCGCTGGAAGCGAGCGGCGCGGAGTGGGTGGTGATGTCGGGCTACTTGCGCAAACTGGGACCGCAGACGCTGAAGCGCTACCGCGGCCGCATACTCAACATCCATCCGGCCCTGCTGCCGAAGTTCGGCGGCCAGGGAATGTTTGGCCGCCACGTCCACGAGGCGGTGATCGCGGCCGGCGAACCGGAAAGCGGCATCACCGTGCACCTCGTCGACGAGGAGTACGACCACGGCGAGATCATCGCCCAGCAAACGGTCCCGGTGCTGCCCGGCGACAGCGTCGACGACCTGCAGGCGCGGGTCACCGCGGCCGAGCCGCAATTCTTCGTCGCGGTCCTCAAGTCGCTGGCCGGCAAGGGCTCGCGCTAGCGCCAGCGCGAACGAGATCAAGGACAAGCGGCGCCGGACATGCCAGAGTTGTCCTCGGCATACAGCAGAGGCCTCCGCATGATCACGCTCTACGGCTCCGGGCCGAACTTCGGCCTGCCCGACGCGAGCCCCTTCGTCACCAAGGCCGAAGCGCTGCTGCGCATGGCGAAACTGCCGTTTGAGCGACGGCTGATGAGCTTCTCGAAGGCCCCGAAGAGGAAGATCCCCTATATCGACGACGGCGGCGTGCTGCTCGGCGACTCGACTTTCATTCGCTGGCATCTCGAGCAGAAATACGCGATCGATCTCGATGCGGGCCTGACCGCGGAGCAGCGCGCGACGGCCTGGGCCTTCGAGAAGATGGCCGAGGACAACCTCTATTGGGCTCTCGTTCACCTGCGCTGGATGCTGCCGGACAATTTCGAGCGGGGGCCGAAGGTCTTTTTCAGTTCTGTCCCGGCGCCGGTCCGCGGCCTCGTCGTCGCGCTGGTGCAACGGCAGGTGAAGAAGTCGCTCTACTATCAGGGCATGGGCCGCCACAGCCGGGCAGACATCGAGCGGCTCGGGATCCAGTCGATCGAAGCGATCGCGGATTGTCTCGGCGACAAGCCGTTCTTCCTGGGCGAGCGGCCGACCGCCGTCGACGCGACGTTGTTCGCATTCGTGTCCGGCGCGCTCTGTCCGACCTTCGAGTCGCCGATACAAGAAGCCGCATGGAGCCGCGACACGCTCCGCCGCTACGTCGGCCGGATGACCGCGCGCTACTTCCCGGACTACGATCAGATCGCCGGATGCGCGGCGATGGCCTGATCGGTTCGCAGCGCAGCGGCCCCGCGTGCGCTGGCACGCCGAGAGCTCACTGGCAAATATGAGATTCCAGCGCGGTTTTGGATTTGACTTTCGCTTGGAGGGCTCGCCGGTAAAGCGAACGTCAAATCCACCGCGATCGTTCGCCGATCAGCTCACCTTGAGGTTTTCGGCCGAAACCTTGCCGCGGTTTTCGACCAATTCGTATTCGACGACCTGGTTTTCGTTGAGGGTGCTCAACCCTGCCCGCTCGACCGCCGAAATGTGAACGAACACATCCTTGTCGCCCACCGTCGGCTTGATGAACCCGTACCCCTTGGTCGGGTTGAACCACTTGACTGTCCCTTTCGGCACGTTCGTCTCCTGCCACTCTATACAAAAAAGACGCGGTCACGCCTCACGCGTGCCACGCCACAAACGGGCTCGGGTTGGTTCGTGCGGAGTGCTCAATTCCAAGTGCACAGTCGAACGGCCTGCATCCGATTGCGATCCAATCCCAACATGAAAGCCCGCCGTTCGCAAGAGCCGGGAGAACCGGGTACCGTACCCTTCCTCGCTGCAATGCAATAGAAATTCGCCAGCTAAGATGTGTGGCGCCGCAACAACAGGCGCTTCGTCCCCGATGCATGCGTCCTCCTGGCCGTTGACCATCTGCCGGAATTCGGAACAAATCGGCCGCGCCGCACGACGGGACGTGCGTCCGAGAGTTCGCGACATGCCGCCCCCCCAAAATCTCCGGCAATCGGCGTCATTCCGCAGCGGGAGTGACGCTCAGACGCGTCGCCGTGGCGGCGGGGCGAGGCTTTGGGCGGTCGCGTTTGTCGGGCTGGCGCTGGCGCCGGGAATGGGACGGGCGAGCGACCGGCGGCTGCCCCCGCCGGTTCCCAGCGATGGGATCGCGCAATTCTGCGTGCAACAAGCTCAATTCGATCTCGCCGCGACCTTCCTGGAGCGCGCGGGCGACCGGATGAACTGGGGAACCAACGCCGTGCGCGGCAGCAATCCGGGCGGCGGCGGCGCTTCGCAGGAGACGGCGCCCCAGATGTTTCGCAGCTGGGCGGAGTTCTACGGCGTCAGCTCCAGGACCGACCCGCAAGGCACGTTCACCGGCGACCAGCGCAGGAGCTACGGCAGCGTCGCAGGATTCGGCGCGACCGTGCTGCCCGGGCTCGACCTCGGCGCGACGGTCGATCTCAGCAGTTCCAAAATCGACATGCCGGCGTCGCTGCAGAGCGCCGATCTCGGGCTGACGCAAGTCGGCGTCAACGCCTCCTACACCCTCGGCGCCTTTACGCTCGCCGCCGTCTTCGTTCACGGCTGGGGCAATATCGCCGCCGAGCGCGACACACTGATCGGCCCTGCACTGTCGAACTACCATGGACGGCTCGACGGCGCGCTCGGCGAAGTCAGCTACTATTGGAGCATGGGCCAAAGCCGCATCATACCCAAGCTCGGCGTTGAATATGTTCGCGCCGTGACCGACGGCTTTAGCGAGATCGGCGGGTTCAATCCGGTCACAGCCGCGCCTGTGACCGGCGACAGGGCCAAAATCCTGGCCGGTGCCGAGCTCGGCCACTACTTCGTGCTCGACAGCCACGTGCTCGACCTCTCCGGCTACGGCAAGCTCGTCGATAACGTGATGCAGAACCTCGATCCGCTCGCGATCACCGCCCACGGTCAGGTCATTGCGGTCCAGGGCGTGGTGGAGAGCCAGTACGGCGCGGACGCCGGCGCCGGCCTGTCCTACGGACTATCCCGGGCGCTGCGGGTCTACGCCAACTACGACGGCAAATTCCGCCAGAATTTCGTCTCCCATCAAGGCACCCTCGGCCTCGAGGTCCGCTGGTAGCGGCCGCGCAAAGCGCCTGCCGAAAGCGAGATGCGAATGTTGGAACACTACACCACGTCGCCCGACGACGCGGAGACCGCCTCGCGTTCGTCGTGGGCGCGCTGCTGACGGCGGCGCATCGTCCCGCCCCACGCCAGCACGATCGCGGCGCACAGCAACGAAATCAGGAAATCGCGCAACGGCTCGGCGAACTCCCACTGTCCCGACGAGGCCAACGCGTTCGAGACCGCGTCGATCTTGAGGACGATGTCGCCATCCATCAGCTGCTGAAGCACGGGGTGCGCGCCCGGATCGCTGGCGATGGCATCGCCCGCGATCCAGCCGAGCAGCGCCGCCCCGAGCCAGACCAGGATCGGCAACCGGTCGAGCAGCGTCATGATCAAGGCCGCGCCGGCGATGATGATCGGAATGCTGATGGCGAGGCCCAGGATCAGGAGCGGCAACTGGCCACTGGCCGCAGCCGCGACCGCGATGACATTGTCCAGGCTCATGATGATGTCGGCGATGACGACAATGCGCACTGCATGCCAAAGGCTGGTGCCCGCGGCGATTTCGCTGTCCTCGTCTTCCGGCACCAGAAGCTTGGCGGCGATCACGACCAGCGCCAGTCCGCCGACCAGCTTCAGATACGGCAACGCCATCAGCGTGGCGACGACCGCGGTGAACGTGATCAGCAGCACCACCGCGATGCCGGCGCCGATCACCATGCCCCACAGGCGCTGACGCGGCTGCAAGCCGCGGCACGCCAGCGCGATCACGAGCGCGTTGTCGCCGGACAGGAGAACGTTGATCCAGATGATCTTGCCGACGGCGAGCCAGAACGCCGGCTTGTGGATTTCGCCATTGAGCTGGGCCAGGATCGCAGCGCCATTGGCCGGATCGAGTACCTGCAGCAAACCGTTCACAGCCCGCTCCCCTTTGCGCCGATCGTCTGCCTCACAGCCAATCAACGTCTCGGGCGCATGGCCGGCAAGTCAATGGCATGGTTCTGACGATCTTCCAGGATGAGGCCGCCCTTCGAAATACGCGTCCGGAACCGCTCGACCGCGACGGTCCGGTCGTTCGGCCTGCGCGGGCGCGCGGCCGAACGCACGACGGTGATCAGCCGACGATTTCGTTGCCGGAAAAGAACTGGGCGATCTCGATCGCTGCGGTTTCCGCGGCATCGGAGCCGTGGACCGAATTCTCACCGATCGAATTCGCATGGGCCTTGCGGATCGTTCCTTCCGCCGCCTTCGCGGGATCGGTGGCGCCCATGACGTCGCGATACTTGGCGATGGCGTTCTCGCCTTCGAGCACCTGCACCACGACCGGGCCGGAAATCATGAAGTCCACGAGTTCGCCGAAGAACGGCCGCGCGCGATGCACGGCGTAGAAGGTCTCGGCCTGATCCCTGGTCATCCGGATCCGCTTCTGCGCGACGATGCGAAGACCGGCCTTCTCGATCATCGCGTTGATGGCCCCCGTCAGATTGCGCGCCGTGGCATCCGGCTTGATAATCGAAAACGTGCGTTCAATCGCCATGACTGCTCCTGTCGGCCTTTGCTGGGAAAATTCGGGGGCTTATAGCCGCGCCACCGGGGGACGGCAAGCGGTCGCCGGGTCGAAACGGCCAGCACCGGACGCCGCCCGACGGTGATAAGCTTACCGCGATGTCATCAAAGTGAACGCTCTCTGAGCCACCTATCCCGCGGCCGTTCAGTTTGCTGGAGTAGTCTTGGAAGCAAGGACCGCGCTTCCGACCGGCGCGACATCCCTGCGACGGGGTTCTACAGGCGGTCCTCGCCGGCGGCACCGGCACACGGATCAAAGAGGAGACGATCATGTTACGCAAATTCGGCATTGCATTCGTCGCCGCTGCGTCGCTCGGCGCCGCGGCGCTGGCGCCTACTTCAGCGTCCGCCTGGGGCGGCTGGCATCGCGGCTGGCACCATGGCTGGGGTTGGGGACCGGGCTTCTATGCCGCTTACCCCTACTATGGCTACGGCGGCTGCTGGGTTCACCGCCTCGCCCCCACGCCCTGGGGGCCGCGCTGGCGGGTCGTAAACCGCTGCTACTGATTTCCTCAACCACCTCCCCACACTTCGCAACGCCCGGCTGCTCGTTCAGCCGGGCTTTCTTTTTTTTTGGCCGGAGCGAAGGCCGGCAGGCGCGCCGCGCCGGCCGGCCGGCCGAGCAGCCACAAAATCTTTGCGCGACGTGAACGCGGCGTGGGCGCGCGGCGACAGATTGAGCGGGACACACACCGGAGCGCTTCAGCGCCCAGCAACAGGAGACGACCATGATGCGCAAGACCACGCTCGGACTTCTCGCCGCGGCTGCTCTCGGCATGACCGCGCTGCTCCCGTCGGCGGCCTCGGCCCACGGCTTCCACGGTTGGCACCACCACCACGGCTTCTTCGGCTTCGGCCCCGCCTTCGTCGTCGACGACGGATGCCTGGTGCGAGAAGTCGTCCCGACCCGCCGTGGCCCGCGCGTGCGGCTGGTGAACGTCTGCGGCTACTGATCGACCTGCGGCTGACGAGGCCCCGGCGCAAGAGCTCCGGGGCGTCGTCCGGGCTTCCTTGATCGCGAATGGTCGGCCGACGCCCGCGATCGATAAAATTTTCTCAACCCGCCGTGAAACCTCGTCGGGCATCGTCAATTGTTCGTCGCGGCCTCTCGAGTTGAGGCCAACAACTTGCGAGACGAACATGACAGGTCGACACGCCGATCCGGTCCCGCTTGGCGCGGCCACCAACGCAGCGATTCGGGCAGCGGTCGCCGAACAGTTGAGGCGCGTGCAAACCCCGGACTTGCTGTCGTGCCCGCCGCGCCTGCGGAACCTGATCGATCAGCTTCGCCGCCAGGACGAGGCTTCGCCTCCGCGAGACGCGCTGCCGCCATTGCGATCGCCGGATTGAGCCGAACGCTGCGGTAAAGATCGGGAGGCCACGAAAACGGGTTGCCTTTGCGCGCCTGAGCGGTGAAAAACCGCCATGCTTTCGATCTCCGACATCTCGGTCCGCCTCGCCGGACGGCTGCTCATCGATCACGGCTCGGCGCAGATCCCGCCAGGCGCGCGCGTCGGACTGGTCGGACGCAACGGCGCCGGAAAATCGACCCTGTTCAAGGCCATTCGCGGCGAGCTGGCGATCGAAAGCGGAACCATCACGATTCCGCCACGCTGGCGGATCGGCAGTCTCGCGCAGGAGGCACCGAGCGGCCCGGAGAGCCTGATCGAGGTGGTGCTGCGGGCTGATCTCGAGCGGCACGCCCTGCTGACGGAAGCCGAAACCGCACAGGATCCGCACCGCATCGCCGAAATCCAAACCAGGCTGGTCGATATCGAGGCGCATGCGGCGCCGGCCCGGGCCGCCGCCATCCTGAGCGGGCTCGGCTTTTCCGTGGAGGATCAGGCCCGCCCCTGCTCGGAATTCTCCGGCGGCTGGCGCATGCGCGTGGCGCTCGCCTCGACGCTGTTCGCCGCTCCCGACCTCCTGCTGCTCGACGAGCCGACCAACTACCTCGACCTCGAAGGCACGCTCTGGCTCGAGGACCATCTCGCCAACTACCCGCGCACCGTGATCATCATCAGCCACGATCGCGACCTGCTCGACACCTCGGTCGATCAGATTCTGCACCTCGACCGCGGCAAGCTGACGCTCTATCGGGGCAGCTACTCGTCGTTCGAACGGCAGCGCGCGGCGCGCGATCTGCTCGATGCCAAGAACGTCAAGCGCCAGGAAGCCGAGCGCAAGCGGCTGCAGGCGTTCGTCGACCGCTTCAAGGCCAAGGCCTCGAAGGCCCGTCAGGCCCAGTCGCGAGTCAAGATGCTCGAGAAGATGGAGCCGACCCCCGCGCTGATCACGCAGGACGTGCGGGAAATCACCTTCCCCGCACCGCAACGGATGCTGTCGCCGCCGATCATCGCAGTCGACGGAGTGAGCGTCGGTTACGAAGTGGGCAAGCCGGTCCTGAGCCGCGTCACCCTGCGAATCGATGCCGACGACCGCATCGCCCTGCTCGGGTCGAACGGCAACGGCAAGTCAACCCTGGTCAAGCTGCTGGCGGGAAAGCTCGCTCCGTTCACCGGCAAGATCGTTCGCGCCGACAAGCTGGCGGTCGCCTATTTCGCCCAGCATCAGCTCGACGAGCTGGACGAGAGCGGCACGCCCTACAGTCATGTGCGCCGGCTGATGCCCGACGCCCCCGAAGCCAGGGTGCGCGCGCGCGCCGGCGCGATCGGCTTTTCTGGCTCTGCCGCCGACACGGTGGTGAAGAGCCTCTCCGGCGGGGAGAAGGCGCGACTGCTGCTCGGGCTTGCGACCTTCTTCGGGCCCAACATGATCATTCTCGACGAGCCGACCAACCACCTCGACATCGACAGCCGCGCGGCGCTGGCTGAAGCCATCAACGAGTTTCCCGGCGCGGTGATCATGGTGTCGCACGACCGCTACCTGATCGAGGCCTGCGCCGACCAGTTGTGGGTGGTGGCGAACCATGCGGTGACGCCGTATGACGGCGACCTCGACGATTACCGGCGCGCGGTGCTGTCGGCGCGCAGTGCCCCCGCACCCGACCGTCCCGGCGACGATCGGGGCCGGCCGCGCGGCGACGCCTCGACCCGGAAGAAGGCGGAGAAGCAGCCCTCGCTCAAACGAAGGATCGCGGAAGCCGAGGCCGAGATCGAGCGCATCGGCGGCATCATCGCCAAGATCGACGCGGCGCTGGCGATGCCGGACATCTTCGTCCGCGAGCCTGCCAAGGCCAATCAGCTGAACAAGGCGCGCGCCGGCGCCGAGGCGGCGCTGCAAAAGGCGGAAGAGCTGTGGCTGGAAGCGAGCGCGGCCTGCGAGGATGCCGCAAGCGGTTAGCCAGTGCCCGCTCTTCGAGGTTCTAGCCGCTTGAGGCCGCTGCCGCGGGCTTCCTCTTGGTCTTCTTGGCCGGCTTGTCGGCGGCGGGTTCGGGCGCGACCGTGCCTTCGGCATCGGTCAGGCGGCCGGCGGTAAAGTGATAGATTCCCGGACGCGGACCGCGGGTGTAGGTGAGCACTGCAACGCGATCGCCGCGTTCGTTGGACGAGATGTTGACGCTGTCCGGCGTTCCCGCCGCCCGCGCGACGTCACATTCGGTGTGCCCCAGCGCGATCGTGCCGCCGGCGGGCGCCGGCTGGCTCTCGGCAAGCGCATTGGCGTCCGCCGGCGCCATCCCGGGACAGACGCCGTTGGCGTCAACCAGATCGGACGCGGGAACGGGCGCGGTCGGGTTGAGCGGCGGCGTCTCGAGCGAAACCGCGCGATTGAAGATCCGCGAGGGGCGCGCAAACCACTCCTGATCCTTCAGTGAATAATCCGACAGACTGGCCCCGCAATTGGCCAACAGCGGGCTGGCCATCAACAGGGCTAGACAGGGTCGGAGCGCAGTGTTTCGTTTCACGTTCGGTCTGTTCCCACGTCGTAGCGGTATTTTCGCAAAGCGTCAGTCAGCAAGTCCGGGTTCTGAGCGGAGGGACGCAAAAGGGCCCGCCCAGCGGACGAAACGGCGCTCATTGACGCAAAGCGCGGTCCTGCGCAACCCCACCGCCCAAATCCGTCTCCACCATCCATTTGCGGCGCGACCGTGGCCTTCCGCAAGCCGAAGCTGGAAATTCCCCCCGACAAGATTAACGCCCTCGCGTCCCGGGTCTGTCCGCTGCACGAGCCTATTGCCGCTTTTTCCAGCGCCCCTGCTCATCGGCTTGCCAATAGGTCACATCGAAGCCTCTCGCCTTGCTGTCGGCCCAGGCCCGGCGTGCCGCGGCCACGGCCTCGTCGTCGTTGCCGTCGAATATCATGACCAGCCGGTCATACCGCGACGAATCCGCCGGCAGCGGCGCGCGATCCACCAGAAACCGAACGCTGGCGGCGTTCGGATTGTCATCCTCGATGCTGAGGACCACAGGCTGCTCGCCGGCGTCCTGGTCCCGCCACGTGCCGTGCGGCAGGAACGAATCGTCACGATAGGTCCACAGATGCGCGTCGAGCGCGGCGACGCGCTCCTCGGAGCCGGCCTGAACGACGACGCGCCAGCCGCGCTCCAGCGACTTCTCGAGCAGCGGCGGCAACACGCCCTCGAGCGCGGTGTCCTGCAGATGATAGAACAGCACTTCGGTCATCTCGCGCGCCGTGAATTACCACGCCGAGGCCGGCGGATCCCCCTCAACGCCGGCCCTCGTAATGGTCCGACACCAGCTGGTCGAGCAGGCGAACGCCAAATCCCGATCCCCAGCTGGTGTTGATGTCGGTCGAAGGCGCGGCCATGCCCGTTCCGGCGATATCGAGGTGGGCCCAGGGGGTGTCCCCCACGAAGCGCTTGAGGAACTGCGCGGCGGTGATCGATCCGGCGTGGCGACCGCCGGTGTTCTTCATGTCGGCAAATTTGGAATCGATCAGCTTGTCGTATTCGGCGCCGAGCGGCATGCGCCAGAGGCGTTCGCCGCTGGTCTGCCCGGCCTTGGTCAAGCGGGCGGCAAGCTCGTCATTGTTGCAGAACAGGCCCGCATATTCCGTGCCGAGCGCCACCATGATGGCCCCGGTCAGGGTTGCGAGATCGATCATGAATTGCGGCTCGAACTTCTGCCCGACGTACCAGAGCACATCGGCCAGCACCAGCCGGCCTTCGGCATCGGTATTGATGACCTCAATGGTTTGGCCGGACATCGAGGTGACAATGTCGCCGGGGCGCTGGGCCGTGCTGCTCGGCATGTTCTCGACCAAGCCGATCGCGCCGATCGCATTGACCTTGGCCTTGCGCGACGCGAGCGCATGCATCAATCCCACCACGCAGGCCGCGCCGGCCATGTCGCCCTTCATGTCCTCCATGCCGGCAGCGCCCTTGATGGAGATGCCGCCGGTGTCGAAGCAAACCCCCTTGCCGATGAAGGCAACCGGCTTGTCGCCGCGCCGGCCGCCGTTCCAGCGCATCACCACGAGACGGCCGTCATGCGCCGAGCCCTGGGCGACCCCGAGCAAGGCGCCCATGCGAAGCTTGGTCATGGCCTTGACGTCGAGAATGTCGACCTTCACGCCCAGCCGACGCAGCTGGGCCGCGCGGCGCGCGAACTCGACGGGAAACAAGACGTTCGCCGGTTCATTGACCAGTTCGCGGGCCAAGAGGACGCCGTCGACCACATGGCTTGCCGCCGCGAACTCCCTGCGGGTCGCGGCGACGTCGCGCACGGCGACCGAAACCGGTGCGGTCGGCGCGGCCTCCTCGTCCTTCTTCCTGGTCTTGTAGCGATCGAACCGGTAGGCGCGAAGCCGCACGCCCGCAGCCACCGATGACGCCTGCTGCGGCGTCATCGGCCCTTCCGCCAGTTCCGCCAGCACGGTCACCGCCGCGCCGCCCGCCTTCAGGCGTCCGGCCGTCGTGCCGCCGAGCTTGAGGAAATCCTCGTCACTCAACTTGCCCTGATCGCCGGTGCCGACGACGAGCAGGCGATCGACATGAAGGCCCTCCGGGGCCAGGAGCTCGAGGCATGTGCCGCGCTTGCCGTCGAACTTGGCTGCGCCGGCAGCCCGCTTCAGCGCCGTAGTCGCCACCCCCAGCGTCTTGCGGGCCGTCGGGCCCACGGCCAGCGATTTGTCGGCGAAAACGACGAGCACGCCGCGAGCGGCGGTGGACAGCGGGACGAAACCGACCTTGACAGTGCCGGGCATGAAATGAGTCCTCCAGGTTCGAACGGCCGCATGCGCGAACTGCCGTCCGGACATGGCGCCCTACAATGATCAGGTCGCGGTACCGATGCCAAGCTGTCCGGGCGTGTCCGGGGGCGGATCAGCGTGGCCAAAGCGCCACGGCAACCAACAATTAACCGTAAATTACCGCTTACCACGGCCCAGCCATTTTGTTGACCAATCGACACGATGTTATTGAGATAAGATCTTGATTGTGAATGACTCGCCTGTCGGGCGACGGGTTCGCGCCGTTCGAATGGGCTGAGGGTTGCCGGGTGACAAATCCGGGTCTGTTGGGGCACAAGGTTAGCGTGTGGACAAGGTCTCTCGACAGACAAATCTTCGCCTCGCGGGCGTGGATACTTTGTGGCATTGGTCCGGCGGGACGCGCCGTGCGGGCCGGCGCTGCCGCAAACTGCCGGCCAAATTGACCAGGCAAGTCCGATGGTCGTAACCACCCTTGCCCGCTATTTCGCCAGGCGCTTTCTGCTCGCCACGATTGCGGTTTTCGCCAGCATTTTCCTGCTGATTGTATTCGTCGACTACATCGAGCTGCTGCGCCGGACGTCCCACACCCATGCCTCGGCCTTGTTCGTGGCCCAGACCTCGCTGTACCGGGTTCCGCAGCTGCTGGAACGGTTGATGCCGTTCTGTATCCTGGTCGGCGCGATGTCCTGCTACCTGTCGCTGTCCCGCCGCCTCGAACTCGTGGTGGCGCGCGCGGCCGGCATTTCCGCCTGGCAGTTCATGACCCCCGCCCTGGTCTCGGCGCTGGCGCTGGGGGCCTTGGCAACCACGGTCTACAATCCGGTGTCCGCCGGAATGCAGGAACGCGCCCGCCAGATGGAGGCCGAACTGTTCGGCGAGGACCGCGGGGGCCAGGACGCCTCCGGCTTCTGGGTCAATCAGGTCACCGGTGAGGGCCAGTCCATCATCAACGCCGCCGGCAGCCAGGAGCAAGGCTCCCACCTGACGGGCCTGACCGTGTTCCGCTTCGCCCCGGATGGCCGGTTCAAGGAGCGAATCGAAGCCCGCGAGGCCTTCCTGGAGCCAGGGCGCTGGCGCCTGCGCGCCGCGCACCGGTACTCGCTGGACAGCCCGTCGATCGACCAAGATTCGCTGCTGCTGGCGACCAACCTTACGCCCGCCCAGGTTCGGAACAGTTTTTCAACCCCAGAGACTGTGTCATTTTGGCAACTGCCCCAGTATATCCGCTCCTCCGAGAACTCTGGCATCGCCACTGCAGGCTATCGACTGCAGTACCAGAAGCTTTTATCGCGGCCTTTTCTGCTCGCTGCCATGGTTATGCTGGCCGCGGCCGTAAGCCTTCGGTTCTTCCGGTTCGGTGGTGTGCAGAGGATGGTTTTGAGTGGCGTGGGTGCCGGCTTTCTGCTCTACGTCTTGTCCAAAGTAACTGAGGACTTGAGCAAGGCCGACTTGATGCATCCCGTAGCTGCGGCGTGGTTGCCCGTTTGCGTGGGCGGCCTCACCGGTTTTTTGGCCTTGCTGTACCAGGAGGACGGGTAGTGGCCGTTGTCGCCGCCCGCCGAGAACTGACGCCTGACCGTCGGCGGCGCTCGCGCATGCCCGGTTGTCGGGTGGGTGTTTTGTGGCCGCGTCGCCTCCTGGGCGGCGCGATGCTGGCGCTCGCGTTGACGGGATTGCTTGCCGCGGTCGCCCCCTCGCCGGCCGCCGCGCAGGGATTCACCTACAACCCGCAGCCGCCGAAACCCAAACCCTTGCAGCGCAAGAACGACGGGCAGATGCTCGTTCAGGCGACCGAGGTCGATTACGACTACAACAACCAACGCGTCTCAGCGGTCGGCAACGTCCAGATCTACTACAACTCCTCCACGGTCGAGGCCGACCGGGTCATCTACGACCAGAAGACCAAGCGCCTTCATGCCGAAGGCAACGTCCGCATGACCGATGCGGACGGCAAGGTCACCTACTCCAACATCATGGACCTGAGCGACGACTACCGCGACGGGTTCGTCGATTCGCTGCGGCTGGAGACGGCCGATCGCACCCGGATGGCGGCGAACCGCGCCGAGCGCACCGAGGGGCGCTACACCGTTTTCCAGAACGGCGTCTACACGGCCTGCGCGGAGTGCAAGGACGACCCGAAGCGGCCGCCGCTGTGGCAGGTCAAGGGCGCACGCATCATCCACGACCAGCAGGAAAAGATGCTGTATTTCGAGGATGCGCGGCTGGAGTTCTTCGGCGTTCCCCTCGCCTATCTGCCGTATTTCTCGATGCCTGACCCCACCGTCAAGCGCAAGTCGGGCTTCCTCATTCCCTGGGGCATGCAGAGCACGCAGACTGGCCTTGGGCTCGAGATTCCCTACTACTGGGCGCTCGCGCCCGACTACGACCTGACTCTGACGCCACGCGTCACGACGCGCCAGGGCGTGCTGATGCAAGGGGAATTCCGTCAGCGCCTGATCAACGGCGCCTATGAAATCCGGGCCTATGGTATCGACCAGCTGCAGCCGAGCGCATTCGCCGGCGCGCCCGGCGACCGCACCTTGCGCGGCGCGATCGAAACCCGCGGCCAGTTCGCCCTGAACGACAAGTGGGTCTGGGGATGGGACGGCACGCTGCTCAGCGACAAGTCCTTTTTCCAGGACTACAGCCTGTCGGTATTCCGCAATCCGTTGCAGTCGTTCCTGACCACCCCGACCGAAGCGACCTCGCAGCTCTACCTGACCGGCATCGGCAACCGCAGCTTCTTCGACGCGCGCACCTTCTACTACTACGGATTCTCCGGCTCCGACATTCAGGGGCAGATTCCCGTGGTCGCTCCCGTCATCGACTATTCGAATGTCGCGAGCCATTCGGTGTTCGGCGGCGAGCTGAGCTACAAGGGCAATTTCCTGAACCTGAACCGGACGACCGCCGAGTTCGAGCCGATCACCGCCACCGCGCTCAACAACGGCTGGTGTCTGCCGACGACCGCCGATCCGACCTTGAAGGTGCCGGCCAACTGCGTGCTGCGCGGCGTACCCGGCGAATTCACCCGCCTGTCGGGTCAAGTCGACTGGCGCCGCTCCTTCACCGACCCTCTCGGCCAGATCTGGACCCCGTTCGCCTCGCTGCGGGGTGACCTGATCAATGCCAATGTCTACAACCAGCCCGGTGTGTCGAATTTCCTGCCGACGGGCACCACCGATGCCGTCCGGGTGATGCCGGCGGTCGGCTTCGAATATCGCTACCCGTTCATCAACGTGCAGCCGTGGGGCACGACGACGATCGAGCCGATCGCGCAGGTCATCGTGCGACCGAACGAGACCTATGCCGGCAAGCTGCCGAACGAGGATTCCCAGAGCCTGACGTTCGACGCCAGCAACCTGTTCAGCGTCGACAAGTTCGGAGGCTGGGACCGGGTCGAAGGCGGCGGCCGCGCCAACGTCGGCGTGCAGGCCACCACCCAGTTCGAGCGCGGCGGTACCGTGAACGTCCTGTTCGGCCAGTCCTACCAGCTGTTCGGGCTGAACTCCTATGCCGTGCAGGACACCATCAATACCGGTATCGGCACAGGCCTCGATACCAACGTGTCCGACTTTGTGGCGCGGGCGACCTACCAGCCCAACAGTACCTACACCTTCTCGGCCAGCACCCGGCTGGATCACGATACCATGAACTTCGACCGGCTCGAGCTCGAGGGCCGCGCCAATTTCCAGCGCTGGTCGCTGAGCATGCTGTACGGGAACTATGCCGCGCAGCCGCAACTCGGCTATCTGACCCGCCGCGAGGGCATCCTGACGACGGAAACAGTGAAACTGACCTCAAACTGGGTGGTGTCAGGCGGGTTCCGCTACGATCTGCAGGCCGGCCAGATCAACGAATACATCGTCGGCGCCGGCTATGTGGACGACTGCTTCGTCCTTGCCGTGAACTACATCACCGATTACGCCTACGTCTCGGCGACCACCCCGACACCGACGCTCGATCACCGAATCATGCTGCAGATCGGCTTGCGGACGATCGGCCAGACGTCGATCTCCGAGAGCGTCGGGTCCGGGATCCCGTAAACTGGCCCCATTGCCATGGCGGGGACACAAAGTCTGTTCATGGCGGGCACAACATTCGAGAAAATTGCAGGTCTTCGTCATGATCGCGAAAGCCGTTACCTCCACTACAAGAATCGCCGCGGCGGGCGTGTTCATGTTGCTCGCAACGGCCTTCGGCTCGCCGGCCCGTGCCCAGACCGTGGTGTTGATGGTCAACGGCGAGCCCATCACCACCTTCGACATCGAGCAGCGTTCGAAGCTGGACACCCTGACGGCGCACAAGACGCCCGACCGCGAGGCCGTCATCAACGAATTGATCGATGAGCACGTGAAGATCAGGGAAGCCAAGAGGTGGAGCATCGACCCCACGTCGTCGGATATCGATTCCCTGTACTCGGCGATGGCCGGCCGCATGAAGATGAACGCCGACCAGTTGTCCAAGATGCTCGAAGGTCAGGGCATCCGGCCGGAGACGCTGAAGAACAAGGTGCGCGCCGATACGGTGTGGACCAACCTGGTTCGGGGCCGCTTCAAGGAGAGCCTGCTCGTCAACGAGAAGGAAGTCCACTCCGCCGTCCTGGTGAAAGGCGAGGACAAGCCCGACGAGGCCAACAGCTTCGAATATACGATGCGTCCGATCGTGCTGGTGGTGCCGCGCGGAGCGTCTCCGGATACGATGGAATCCCGCCAGAAGGAGGCCGAGGCGCTGCGCAACCGGATCCAGAGCTGCAACGAAGCCAACGAGGTCTTCCGGACCATGCGTGACGCGGCGATCCGCGAAAACGTCACCAAGACTTCCGCCGATCTCGCGGCGCCGCTGCGCGAGATGCTGGACAAGACGCCAATCGGGCACCTGACGCCGCCCGAGGTCACGCGCCAGGGCATCGAGATGGTCGCGCTGTGCGACCGCAAGCCCACCACGGTGGACAGCCCGGCGAAGCGCGAAATCCGTGACAAGATGTTCGTGCAGAAATTCGAAGCAAAATCCAACGCCTATTTGCAGGAGCTGCGCAAGGCGGCGATGATCGAGCGGAGATAGCGCTCGCCGCGTGGTCCGATTGCAAGGCTCGCATCGCGTTCCGCGCGGGCCCTTTTCGAATGGTGCAATCAAGGGGCCCCCGGCTGGCTTTGAATGGCTTGGCTTTGAATGGGAATGGCTCGGTGGAGGTTTGGATTTGACATTCGCTTGGCGACTGCGCTGATAGATCGGTAGCGAATGTCAAATCCACTGCACTAGCCGCCCCTTCCCGCGGCGCAACGCAAGAGCCAGCG
>Ga0187771_10000462_pt1 | contig 25150 bp, 22 predicted proteins | sample 0116_SJ02_MP15_1_FD_133139 | JGI IMG/M metagenome (GOLD analysis project Ga0187771, IMG submission 133139) | Tropical peat soil microbial communities from peatlands in Department of Meta, Colombia - 0116_SJ02_MP15_10_MG | ecosystem: Environmental > Terrestrial > Soil > Wetlands > Peat | place... | reverse complement strand
GGTCGCGCTCCCGAACCGGATCCCGTTCCTCCTCTACGTGGGGGTCGACCTAGTCGACACCACGGAGGGTCGGATGGCGGCCGCCCACGGAGACTACCTCCTCCCCCAGTTCGGGACCGGGGACGCACTCGGGTTCCGGGCCGAGGGGGCCTGCCCGTGCGCCGGATGCACCGGCCGAGAGACGGTCGACCTTGACCTCCACGCGGTCGCGACCTACCGGTGCGCGCTCGCCGAGGCTCGGGCCGCCGCACGGGCCGGGCGGCTCCGCGAGCTGGTCGAGTCCCGGACGACCTCGGAGTCCGTCCTGGGCGAGCTCCTGAGGTACGCCGACCGGGAGCTGGGGCCTCTGCTCGAGGAGCGGGCGATGGTCATCGGAACCGGGACCCGGAACTACGTGATCGCGGAGTCTTATCGACGGCCCGAGATGGTCCGGTTCCGCTCCCGGCTCCTCGAGCGGTACCGACCCCCGCCATCGAAGGAGGTCCTCCTCCTCGTCCCGTGCTCGAAGACCAAGCCCTATCGCCTCTCGCGGTCGCACCGACGCTTCGCCTTCGCCCTCGAGGGGCTGCGTCCCCTTGAGCGGCTGCACGTCGTCTCGGTCTCCTCGCCGATCGGGCTCGTCCCGAGGGAGCTCGAGGACGTGCCGCCGGCGCGCCACTACGACATACCGGTCACCGGCGACTGGTCCGAAACGGAGCGGGGCTTCGTCACGGGCGCGCTCGCCCATCTCCTCCGAGGGGGCCGCTACCGACGGGCGGTCGTGCATCTCGACCCGGCGGAGTACGGATTCCTCCGCGAGAGCTTTCCACCCACCCTCCCGGTGGAGTGGACGCTCACGGACGACCGGACCACCTCGACTGAGGCGCTCCGCCTCCTGCGGTCCGCCGCGAGCCGGGCGCTCGAATCGACCTCGCCCGTCCCGGGCGGAGCGCTGGCCGTGGTCCGCGAGGAGCTTCGCGAGCTCGCCGCGCTCCAGTTCGGGCGCCGTGCCTCCGAGTCGCTCTTCGCCGATCCGGTCCGCCTCGCCGGACGCCCGTGGTTCCAGCGGGTGACCGACGGTCGTACCGACTTGGCGACCGTCCGGGAGGAGCGAGGGCTCTTCCACCTGACCGTCGCGGGGGCCCGGCGACTGCTCCCTTCCCCTCCGCTCGCGGTCGAGGTCGACCCTTCCCTCTCGCTCGAGGGGGACCTCTTCGTGCCCGGCGTCCGCGCGGCCGACGACGCGATCCGGGTCGGGGACTCGGTCATCCTCCTGCGCGACGGGATGCTCGCCGGCGTCGGCGAGGCGGCGCTCCCCGGCCGCCTGATGAAGGAGCTCGAGCACGGCCTCGCCGTGCGGGTCCGGCACCGGGAACACGGTCCCACCGACATGGCCATGACCGAGGGTGCCTCTCCCGGCGACCGCGGGCCGGTGGTCCAGCGGTGAAGACGCCGCGCTTACAACGCGGAGGTCGACGGTTCGAATCCGTCCCGGCCCATGTCGGCGGAGGGTCGACCCGCGCCCGGTAACGGTGCGATTGGCCGTAGGTCCCCGTCCGCGGGATCCTCCCGCCGCTCCGCCCTCCACAGGTCGATGAAGAGGGCGAGGAGGAGCGCGGTCAGGACGACGTCCATCACTTCGCTCGGCCAGACGACCCCATCGTTCCAGGCCCAGACGTTGAGGGCGAGGCCGTAGTTCAGGGACCCGACCACCCCGACCCCCCAGAGCCACCATCGGGCCCGGGCACCGGCGAGGACGACCGGGACGAGCCAGATGAGGATGTTCACCGAGAGGAATGGCGTCAACAGCGCGAACCCGACCAGCGTGATCGCGACCGCGCGCACGGGGGAACGGACGTAGAGGCAGCAGGCCGCGACCAGGGCGACGGTCAGGGTGGCCTGGAGGAGCTCGACGCCGAAGGAGGAGGGGAGGGCGTTGTGGAACAGGAGGGGGCCGTAGAGGTTGAGGGAGAACGAGCGACGAGTGAGCTGGTTCGTGAAGACCGTTTCGAAGAAGTTTCCACCCCAGAGAGCGAAGGAGAGGAGGGTGACGGCCGCGAACGAGACGAGGCCGGCGAAGAAGACGAGGACCGGCCGGCGGCGGGCGGAGCCCGAGAGGGAGAGGATCGGGAGGAGGTTCGGGAAGCGGGCCGTCGAGAGGAATCCACCGACCGCGGCCGCGAGCCGCTCGTTCCGGCGGGCGAGGTAGAGGGCGAGGAGCACGGTCGCGGGGACGATGGCATTCGTCGCTCCGTCAATCTGGTAGGCAATGGTCGGGACGAAGAGCGGGGAGGCGAGGAGGAAGAGTAGGATGTACGGTCGGTTCCGCTCGGCCAGGAGCGACGTGAGGGGAAGGAGCGCGAGACCGACCGCGCCCCACACGAGGAAAATCCCGGGAAGCCCCCCGAGGCTTCCGAGGGCGTCCAGCAGGACCGCGGCGAGTCCATACGGGACCTCGATGGTCGTGCCGCAATCCGAGACGTTGAAGGGGTCGGTCCCGGCCCAGAGCGCACGGCCCTGGTTGAGTTGGCCGATCGGGTCGCTCACGCCGGGCGGATGGCAACCGTACTGGCCGTGAAGCAGGCCGTAGACGGTGATTGCCCCGAACCAGACCGCCGCGAAGACGAAGAGCGGCTTCCAGTCGAGGTGGCGGGGGTCGGTCCCGGGGAAGAGCTTCGTCCAGACGGCCCTCACCCCCTCGCGCACCGACGCGGCGCCCGGCGTCGCGAGGAGGAGGACCAACAGGCCGGCGGCGCACAGGAGAGAGAAGGTCCCCCAAGCCTCCCACAGAGCGAGCGCGGTGCTTAGCCAATCCGTCATCCGGGCTCCGGACGGGTCCGCCGGCCGCGCGAAGCCGACCCTGGGTATTTCATGGTTGAGCTGGCCCCACAGAATCGCCGAAGGGGCGTGGTTTCCGGCGGAACGCGGACGATGGGTGCGCGTCACCGGGCGCGGACGATTAGGCGCTCCGAACCTCCGCCCCGTAGCCCGCCGGGCCCTCCCGGCGACTTACCGACGCTATTGTCGAAGCTATAGTCTACATCGATTTTCTATATATTCGGCCGGCCGCCTGTGTCGGACGATGAAGCAGACCGAGACTGAGGGGACCGGGGAGACTGCCCCGGAAAGTTCCCCGGAACCCATCCCCCGCGCCCGCCGGCGCGACCGACCGACCGGACCGAATTCCCTGCCCGCCCTCCGTCCGGGCGGTGCTTCCCGACCGACCGAGACGGGACCCGCCATCGCGACCCTCGATATCGGCCGAGGAGAGCCGCCCGAGCATGTGTTCCGCCGGCTCCTCGGCGCCTACCTCGGCGGGGCCCGAGAGTTTGTGCTCCGCGAGCGGCCCCGCATCTCACCGACCACCCGCGAGGTCGTCCGAACGTTCTGCCGCCGTACTCGCCAACCCGAGATCCTCTCGGACGAGGGGGGCCTCCTGCGCCTTCGCGACCTGGCCTACGACAGTCCGGTTTCCCTTCCCCAACGGATCGAGCGGATGGGTCGCCTCGTCGTGGAGTTCCACCGTGAGTCGGTCGATGCGTGGGCCCGCCTGCCCCTCGGCGAGGACGGGTACTGGGAACGCCGCGACGACGAGATCGACCGGGAGGCGTGGTACATCCAGCGACTTGCCGCCCTCCGCCTGGGGGCGGAGGGACCGAACACGACCCACCTCGGAACTTGGACGGTCGCGCGCAGCCTCGAACGGATCGCCGACCATGCGGTCACGCTGGGCGAGACCGGCCGCCGGCTGGTCGAGCTCCCGAATGGGGTCGGGCCGATCACCCCGCTGAAGCAGTTCCATCGCCAGGCGATGGAGCACCTGGAAGGGGTGCTCGCGGTGACCGATGGGTCGGGCGCCAACGACCTTCTCGACATGGGGGAGGCGCTGATGGCCTCCGGACGGGCCCTCTCCGAACGGCTGCTGCCCGCGGTCAACGGCATCATGACCCCCCCGGCGACGGCCGCCGCCGTCGCTCGCATCCTCGAGTCGATCCAGCGGACGATCGCGTACAGTCAGGACATTGCCCAGGTCGTCCTCGACCGGTCGCTCGCCTTCGTCGCCTCCGAGGAGGGAGAGGGCGCCCGCCCTCCGGTGCCGGCTATATAGCCTCCGAACTCGGACGACGCCCATCGGAAGGATTTTCAACCCCGATTCGTTCGACGCCTTCCCTTCCTTGGCGTCGATGGCACGGCATAACGGCTCGACCAAGAGCGTTCGCGTGGTCGTCTTCCGTCACGGCCCCGCCGAAGACCGCGACCCGGTCCGCTGGCCGAACGATGAGCGGCGGCCGCTTACGTCCAAGGGCCGCTCCCAGACCCGACGGGCGGCGAAGGGACTCGCCCGTGTGACCGACCCGGTCTCCCGGGTCGCCTCGAGTGCGGCCGACCGTGCTGTCTCGTCCGCCCAGATGGTCCGCGCCGCGCTGGACGACCCTCCGAAGCTCGAGACGTGGCCCGAGCTCGCTCCGGGGAACCTCCCGAGCCCGATCTTCGACCGCCTGAAGCGGTGTGTCCGCTCCGGCGAGGAGGTCCTCCTGGTCGGCCATGAACCGACCCTCGCCGAGTTCGTCGGCCTCGCCCTGACGGGCGACGGCGCCCCGGTCGTCCGTCTGACGAAAGGGGGCGCCGCTTGCCTCGAGTTCCCGGTCGGGGTGAGGCCGGGCGGAGGACGGCTCGTCTGGCTGCTCACGCGGAAGCAGCTCGCGGACGGGGCGTCGTAGGGCGCTTCGGCCGCGCCGCGTAGAGCGGCGCCACCAGCGACCGGACATCCGTGTGGACCTGCTCGGGGGTCCGGTTCGCGTCCACGCGGTGGAAACGGTACTGGTCGGCCATCCAGTCGAACTCCTTCGAAAGGCGCTCCTGGTAGAGGAAGAAGCTCTCGAAGAGGTCCCGCGAGAGCGAGAGGTCCATCCCGCTCTCCCAGTAATCGAGCGACCCGTACTTCGAGATCGACCGATGGAGGAGGATCTCGGGCCGTGCCTCGAGGAAGACGATGACGTCCGGGCGGACCGCGAACGAGTAGAGCTCGCGGGCCCACTCGCGGGTCGCCCCGCGGACGATCGCGCGGGCCATCAGCGTGTAGATGTACCGGTCGGCGAGCACGGTGCTGCCCGCGGAGAGCGCCGGGATGATCTTGTTCTCGAGCTGGTCGGCGAAGTCGGCCGCGTAGAGGAGCGCCATCGTGGTCGCCGCGAGCGTGTGGCCCTTCTTCGCCTGGTCGATCTCGGCGCTGACGAGGTCGGAGCGGCGGAGACCCGTGTCGACCACCGCGTGACCCTCGACCTCGAGCCACTCCTTGAGAAGGGTCACCTCCGTGGTCCGGCCCGAGCCGTCCGCCCCCTCGAGGACGACCAGCCGGCCGTGGAGGGGACCAGTGGGCATCCCGGGAAGGCGGGTCCCGTACGTCCTACCCGTCATGCATCAGCCTCTCGACCGTCGGGAAACCGTCCAGGAGCGGGCGGACCGCCGCGCGGAGGTCGGCCTGAATCTGCTCGACCCGCCGGGTGGAGTCCACCACCGTGAAGCGGTCGCTCTGCGCGAGCTTCTCGTACTCGCGCTTGAGCCGGTTCTGGAACTTGAGGTAGCTCTCCTCGACATCGTCCGATAGGCCGAGGTCCATCCCGGCCTCGTAGTAGTTGATCTTGAGCCGGGAGGCGAGCTTCCGCCGCAGCGTGACCGACACCGGGACGCGGAAGTAGAAGACCCGGTCCGGGCGGGGGGCGAAGGAGTAGATCGTCCGCACCCACGCAGGGTCGCAGCCGCGCGCGGCGTCCCGCACGAACGCCGTGTAGGCGTAGCGGTCGCAGACGACCAAGTAGCCCGCCCGCAGCGGAGGAAGCATCTTCCGCTCGAAGCGGTCGGCGAAGTCGGTGGCGTGGAGGAGGCTGAAGGTGGTCGGGGTCAGGAGGTTCTTCTTCTTGCCGCGCCGGATCACGCCCGAGACGAGCTCCGACGAGTTCCACTCGGTGAAGAAGACGCGGTAGCCCTGCGACTGGAGCCACTTCCCCAGCAGCGCGGCCTGGGTCGACTTCCCGCTCCCATCCAGTCCCTCGAAAACGAGGAGCCGGCCCGGATAGCCGTGGTTCGGGGAGGGCGTCTCAGGCATCACGGAACCGAACCTCGAGGTCGAACACCCGCTCCATCGGCCGTCGCGCCTTCTCGGGCCACCGGGGCGGTAGCGCCGTATCGGTCGGGGTAGAAAAGGTAACGCCCAGAGTGCGCGAGCCGTTCGGCAGGGAAAACCGGGGCCGGGCCGGCGCGAGGAGTTCCGCGACCTCGAGGAGGGCCCCCAGCTTGACCGCCGTGTCGAGCTCCTCCCCGCCGACGATGGGGAGAAAATCCCGCTTCCACTCGGAGGGGGGGTCGTCCCCCTCGTGGAGCCAGGCGGCCATCCCGGCGAGCAGGACCTCCCGCTGGTCGAGCCCCCAGATCGGGTAGCTTTGGATGAGATAGGAGGCGTGAGCGGGATGGTTCCACAGGTCGACCGACGACCCCGCATCGTGCATGCCGGCGGCGACCCGAAGCGCGAGCCGCTCGGATGGACCTCCGCCGAACCGCAAGGCGACGAGGTCATAGAGCGAGAGCGCGGCGTCGACCAGCCCACGCCCCGAGTCGACCTTGAGCGAGAACGATTCCCCGGCGGCGGCGACCGAGCGGTCGGCGAGGCTCTCGGCGGTCGCGGGGAGCTCGGCGCCGATCGCCTCGAGGGCGATCCCTTCCCGGATCCCCGTACCCGAAACGATGATTCGCTCCGCGCCGAACGCTCGGGTCGTCTCCTCCAGGACCGCGACCCCCGCGAGCACGACATCCGCCCGGTCGTTCCCGATACCGGGGACGGCTCGCCGCTTCGCCGCGGGCATCTCGGCGAGGAGCTCGTGGAGTGCCGAGACATCCCGCGCGTAGAGGGGGTAGCCGTGAACCCGCCGGATCGGCCAGTCCCTCAGCTCGATCGCGGCGCGCGCGAGCGAACGGACGGTTCCTCCGACGCCGACGAGGCGGTAGGAGTGCTTCCCGAACGCCTTCACGACCGAGGCCAGTGTGCCGCGGACGTGCTCGCGGAGCGTCTCCCACTCCCGCCGTTTCGGCGGGTCGTGGTCGAGGAAGCGCTTCGAGAGCCGAAGCACGCCCAGCGGAAGGCTGACGGAGTTCCGCAGACCCCCCGATCTCACCTCGGCGAGCTGCATCGAACCCCCGCCCAGGTCGAAGATGACCTCGTTCTCGAGGGGCCAGGCACTCGCGACCCCGAGGTACGCATACCGGGCCTCCTCCGTCCCCGGGAGAATCCGAAGGGTTACCCCGGTCGCCCGTTCCACCTCGTGCACGAACTCGGTCGCGTTCGTGGCGTCCCGGACGGCGCTGGTCGCGACCGCGAGCGTTCGCCCGAGACCGAGCGACCGGGCGACCTCGGAGAACCGTCGTACCGTGCCCACCCCGCGCGCGACCGCCTCCTCCGAGAGGCTGCCGTCCGGCAGGAGGCCGAGGCCGAGCCGCGGGGCGTCCTTCGTCTCGTAGATCGCGCGGACCGCCCGCGAGCGCGAGGCCTCGAAAGCTACGAAGCGCGCCGTGTTCGACCCGACGTCGATGACGCCGAGCGTGCTGGCCGGGCGACTGGGACGCGAGTCTCGAAGCGTCACCGTCACGCGGGCCCGGTTCATGCCCCGGGGAAGAAGCGTTCCATTAAGCCCCTTGGCACCGACCGGCCCGACCCTGGGTCGGCCCCGAATCCCTTTCTAGACGACCGTGTTCCGGCGAGCGGAGGAGGAGCATCTGCCCCCGTCCCCGCGCCCCGCGCGCCCTGTGCAGCTCTCGGCCGAGCTCCACCGTCGCCTCGACTCCGTCACGCATCGGGTCGACCACGCCATCACCGAGCCCCATCCATCGGTCGAGAGCCTCCACCAGCTCCATCGGGAGATGCGCCGCCTCCTGGTCGGGCTCAACATCTGGGCGCAACTCCTGCCTCAGCGAGAGCGGGACGCGTTGCGGCCGGTCGTGCGCCGCTGGAAGCGGTTGAGCCGACTGGTTGGTCAGGTCCGCGACCACGACGTGGTTCTCTCGCTCCTCGAGGAGGTGGAGTCGGCCCGGGTCCCCCCGGAAGACGCCCGCGGCTACCACGAGTTCCTAAGCCGCCTCCGCGATGACACGCGCACCGGTCGCGAGCTCCTCCGGGCGTTCCTGCGAACCGAGCGGGAGGCCCGTCTGCTCGAGGAAGTGGGCGTCGCGATCGACTCGACGCCGCTGCACACGGCCGGTGTCCGTCTCCGGCGGCTCCTCGCGGTTGAGACCGAGTACCGCTGGGGCCGGGTGCGGAAGGCCCACCGGAAGGCCCGTCGGCGGCCGACGGTCGACCGCTTGCACCGGCTGCGGATTCGCCTCCGGCAGCTTCGCCACACGGCCGACCTCGTCGGTATCGTCGACCCGCAGGCGGTCGCCTCCATCCCCGTCGCGTTCCGCCGACTCCAGGCGCACCTGGGTCGCCTCCACGACCTGGACGTGGCGCTGCTCACCTTGGACCCCGAGCGAGCCGAGATGGCTTGGGGAGAAGCGCTCCGGGTCCGCCGCCGGCGTGAGCGACGGGCCGCCCGCCGGGCGCTCGCCTCCCTCGCGGTCGCGCCGGCCCGCCGCCGGCGGAAAGTGGCGCCGCGGGTCCGGAGGGCGACCGTACGTCGCTAGCTTCGGCTCCCGGACATCCCCCGGCCACGGACGGGGTCGCTCGCGAGAGCCTCCGGGCGGCGCTCGCGGAGACCGGGGCGATCGGCGCGACCGTGCGCCAGCTCGCGGCGCGCCTCTCGGACTCCACCTTCCGAGTCGTGACCACCCTCGATGAACTCGAAAAGGGAGGGGAGGTGCTCCGCATGGGCCGCGGCCTCTGGGTCCTCCGCGACTTCGAGCAGCTTACCGGGCGGGACGACTTCGCCGGGCCGGCGGAGTTCGTTGAACGGTTCGAACGAGAGGAGGGGGTGGCGCTCGGCCGCTACGACGGTCCGATCACGTTTCGGTCGAACGAGGAGCTCCCCGTCCATCGATGGTGGCCGTACGTCCAGGGATTCTCGGCGGAGTTCGTTCGAGGAATCCTCGACCGGACCCCGCACGGGAGGGGCTTCCGGGTCCTCGACCCGTTCGCCGGCAGCGGCACCACGCTCGTCGAGGCGCGACGCGCCGGGGGACGGGCCGTCGGGTCGGAGCTGCTCGCGCCGGCCGTCCTCGCGGCGCGCGTCAAGACGAACTTCGAGCTCGACCCGACCGAGCTCGCTTCGGCCGCCGAGCGTTTGCTCAGGTCCGCGGCCCGAGCGCGGGCGGGACCGCTCCCGTTCCTGCGTGAGACTCGTCGCCAGTTCCGCCCGGCGGCCCTGGCCGAACTCACCCGTCTGAAGGCGACCTTGCCGCCCGAGGACGGCGCGACCGCCGATGCGCTCCGTCTCGCCTTCGGGAGGATCCTGATCCCCTCGAGCCGGCTGCACCGTTCCCCTTGCCTCGGCTACGCGCGCTCGGCCCCCGGGGCGGGCCCCCTCCCGTTCGAGCGTTTCCGGGCGGCGGTGGCCGCGATGGCCGAGGACCTCGCCGCCCTCCGAACGGAACGGGTCCGATGGGGCCCGCCCGCCGACGTGCGCCGGGAGGATGCCCGCTCGGCCCGGTGGCCCGCGGGGAAGGTCGACCTCGCGGTCACGAGCCCGCCGTACGTGAACGGCATGGACTACGTGATGAACTACAAGCTCGACCTCGCCTGGCTGGGGTACGCGCGGTCGTACGGAGACCTGGCCGCTCTCCGGCGGGCCGAGGTCGCCTGCGACAACCTCCCGCGGGCGGAGACGGCGCCGTTCCTCCACACGCAGGACCTGCCCGACCCGTGGCTTGAGGAGATCCTCCCGCGAATTCGCGACAACGTCCACCGCAAAGGGAGCTACCGCCGCTCGGACGTCCACGCCGTCGTCCACCGTTACTTTGCGGATGTGGCGGAAGTGATGGCCGGCGTCCGTAGGGCGCTCCGACCGGGGGGACGGTTCGTCCTCGTGGTCGGCGACTCCCTGCTCGCGGGTGTCTACGTGCCCGGCGACCTCCTCCTCGCACGGATCGGCCGGTCGCTCGGCCTCAAGGTCGTCTCGGTGGAAGTCGCTCGCAAGCGTCGCAGCGGCCAGCGACGGAGTTTCGAGCTCCGCGAGTCGGTGGTCACCCTCGAGCGCCCGTCCGGCTCTTAGAAGAGGGCTCCCCACCGGGCGGGACGTTGGGTTCTTCCCCCGGGCGGGTCTCTCCCCCGCGATGTTCTGTCCGGTCTGCGGGCGGACGCTCCAGGGTCCGGCTTCTCCGACGGTGCCGTTCCCCATCTACGTCTGTCCGCACGACGGAGTCGTTCACGACCAGCGCCGGGAGCTCTGGCACGGGCTTCCGAACGAGATCGCGAAGCTCCACTGCCCGATCTGCGGGGGCCGCATGGAGTTCGAGCCGAAGGAGCCGCCCCATCGCATCTTCTTCTGCTACCAGTGCGGGACGACGTACGACCGCGAGCGAGGCGCTTGGTTCGGTCTGACCTACTACCGCCCGCCGTGACCGGGCGCAGTCGCTGCCGGTCGAGAGAAACCCTTAACCGCCGCCGGGGCGGCTGGACCTCATCGCGGAGGAGAGATGCCCGCTCGTGAACCGGTGCCCCGGTTCCTCGAACCGCTGCTTGGCGTGGTCTTCGACCTCGACGGAACGCTCGTACTGTCGCACCACGACTTCGGCCGGATCCGCTCGACCGTCGTTCGGATCGCGGAGCGGCACGGGGTGATGCCGGGACGGCTCTCGGTCCAGGAGCCGGTCCACCGGATCGTCGAGACGGCCCGCGAGGAGATGCGGACGAAGGGTCTCCCGGATACGGAGTTCTTCCGTTTCGAGGCCGAGTACTCGAAGGCGGTCGACGAGATCGAGCTCGAGGCGCTTCCCCGTACGGTGCCGCGACCGGGGGCCCCCCAGCTCCTCCAGGGACTCGCCAGCCGGGGGTTCCGGCTCGGGGTCCTCACGCGGAGCTCCGAACACTTCGCCCGAGCCGCCCTCGACAAGGTCGGGCTCGCGCCGTTCTTCTCGTACTTGAGGAGCCGAAGCGCCCCGGGACCGGCGAAGCCGTCGCCCGACTCGCTCCTGCTCGTGCTTCGCGAGATGGGGGTACCGCTCGACCGTGCGCTGTTCGTCGGCGACCACCTCATCGATGCGGAGACGGCCACCCGCGCCCGGGTCCGGTTCTACGCGGTCCTACCGGAGCCGAGCGAGGCGACCGCGGTGACCATGACGACCGACCGGTTCCTCGCCGCGGGGGCTTCCGCGGTCGCGCGCGACCTCTTCGAGCTCGCGAAGCACTTGGACGTCCGCGCCACGGCCCACGCGGCGTAGCGACCGACCCGCGCGACCGAAGACGTCGGCTACAGATACTCGGCCCAAGCGTGGATGACCGCGCGCTCGGCCGTGGCCCACGCCTCGGGGACCTGGTTCCACCCGTTGCGGAGGTCCCCGACGCAGTAGAGCCCGGGGATCGGCTCACCGGTGGCCGCGGAAAGGGCACGGCAATCCTCGTCGGTGACCACGTACCCGTCCGGGTCGAAGCGACAACCGAGCGAGCGCGGGATCTCGTGGTGCATGTCGTACCATCCGAGCGCGGAGAATCCACGGTCGAAGCTCCGGTGACTCCCGTCCGCGAAAGTCACCCCGAAGCGCTTCTCGCGGATCTCGTCAAAGCCCGTCATCTCCGCGGGGACGTGGGCGATCCGGTGCTCCTTCAGCGCCTCGAGCAGAGTCGTCCGTTCCTCCCCTTCGGTTCCCTCGAGGAGCGGGTGACCGTGGGTGAGGAGCTCAACCGCCTTCGGTTCGAAGTGCAGGATGTCGAGGGCCGTCCGGGCCGCGAAGGCATCGTGGCCGATCACGGCGACCGTCTTTCCCTCAAGCTCGTGCCCGTCGCAGATGAGGCAGAAGTTCACGAGGCCGAAGTTGGCCCACGGGAAGATCGGGTCGATCTTCCCGCCCACCGCCGCGATCCGGTCGACCACGCCCATCGCGAGGATGAGCGCACGGCTCTCGGTGCGGTGCGTCTGCTTCAGCCAGTCGAACACGACCGAGAACCCCCGGTCGGTCCGCTGGGCGGCGACCGCGCGGGCCGGGGTGAAGTAGCCGACGCGTTCGCTGAACCGCTTCACCGCGGCGACCTGCAGGTCGAGGAGCTGGTGGCCCGAGACCCCGTCGGGAAACCCGGGGATGTTGTCCATCCGCGGCGCGTAGTACGACCGCGAGTACTTCGGCCCACGGTCGATCACCGCGGCCGTGTAGTGAAGAAGGGCCGCCTTGAGGCCGGCCTGGAGCCCCGCATGACCGCCCCCGAGCACCACGATGTCGTACCGTTCCTTGAGGCGGGGAGGACCGGGCATCTCGCGGGCGAGCGGGCGGCAGGATTTGATGGCTCGCTCGGCGCCGTCGCGGCCCGGCGGCCCGCGTAACGGTCCCGGCGTCGGCAAATCTTAAACCCTGACCGCTTCCTCGGTCGTGTCGGGTTCCCGACCGCCGTGCCGTCCGCCGCCGACGAGGCCGCGCTGCGGGGGACTTTGCTTCTCGAGGACGGGACTCGCTTCGATGGAACAGGGTTCGGCGCCGCGGGCCGCCGGGTCGGCGAGGTCGTCTTCACGACCGGGATGGTCGGATATCCCGAGTCGCTCACCGACCCCTCGTTCCGCGGTCAGCTCCTCACCTTCACCTACCCGCTCCTCGGGAACTACGGGGTGCCGCCCGCCGGGGCACGTGACCCAGACGGCCTCCCTCTCCTCGAGAGCGGCGAGCTCCAGGTCCGCGGCGTGCTGGTGCGAGGAACGACTCGACCGAACCACTGGTCGAGCGACCGCTCGCTCGAGGACTGGCTTTCGGATGAGGGGATCCCCGGACTCCGCGGCATCGATACGCGTCGCTTGACCGAGCACCTGCGGTCGGAAGGGGTCGTCCGCGGCGTCCTCGATGTGGGCCCGGCGGACCGTCCCGTCCGGGTCGAAGAGCTCCGTCGGGCGATCGCTGCGGCCCCCCGCTACGGAGACGAGCCGTTCATGAAGGAGGTCGCTCCGCGGAGGCCCGAGCTGCTCCGGCGGAACGGCGGTCCGCTCGTCGCCGTCCTCGACTGCGGGGTGAAGGCCAGCATCCTCCGGGCGTTGCTCGACCGCGGGGCTTCCGTCCTCCGACTGCCGTACGACCATGAGGTCCCGCGCACGTGGGAAGGACGCCGGGTGAAGGGACTCCTGGTCGGGAACGGTCCGGGGGACCCGGCGCAGCTCAAGCCGGCGATCGAGGAGCTCGCGCGACCGTCCAACCGGGCCCTTCCGACCCTGGGGATCTGCCTCGGCCACCAGCTCCTCGCGCTCGCCCGCGGGGCGACCACGTTCAAGCTCAAGTACGGTCACCGCGGCCAGAACAAGACCGTCTGCTTCTCCGACGGCCGCGCGCTGATCGTGAGCGAGAACCACGGCTACGCGGTCGACCCCCGGTCGCTCAAGGGGACCGATCTTCAGGCGTGGGCGACCAACCCCGACGACGGGACCCTCGAGGGACTCCGCGACGCGGGAGGCCGGGTCCTCGCCCTCCAGGGCCACCCGGAGGGCCACCCGGGCCCCCAGGAAGCCGGGTTCGTCTTCGACCGGTTCGTGGCGAAGGTGAAGCGACGCGCATGACGGTGTCGAAGCCCGAGAAGGTGATCGTCCTCGGGAGCGGCGCGCTCAAGATCGGCGAGGCCGGCGAGTTCGACTACTCCGGCAGCCAGTGCCTGAAGGCGCTCGAGGAGGAGGAGGTCTTTGCCGTGGTCGTCAACCCGAACATCGCGACCCTCCAGACCGACCCCCCGCGTCGCGGCCGCGTCTACTTCCAGCCGCTCGTTCCCGAGTTTGTCGCGCCGATACTTTCGGCCGAGCGGCCGGACGGGATCCTTCTCTCCTTCGGCGGCCAGACCGCGCTCAACTTGGGCATCCAGCTCTCCGACCGCGGGGACCTCCGACGGACGGGCACCCGGGTCCTCGGGACCCCGCTCGCGGGCATCAAGGCGACCGAGGACCGGGCGAAGTTCGTCCGCGCGATGGCCCGGGCGCGCGTCCCCACCCTCCCCAGCCGCGCGGTCTACTCGGTCGAGGAGGCGCTCGAGGCGGCCGAGACGATCGGCTACCCCAGCATGGTTCGGGTCGCCTTCACGCTCGGCGGGAAGGGCGGCGGCGTCGGACGGAATCCCACCGAGCTCCAGGAGGTGGTCGAGCGGGGGCTCCGGGCGAGCCCCGTGGGGCAGGTGCTGCTCGAGCGGTACGTCGGGGCGTTCAAGCAGCTCGAGTACGAGGTCGTCCGGGACGGCCGAGGGAACGCGCTCACCGTCTGCAACATGGAGAACGTCCTCGGGATGCGCGTCCACACGGGGGACAACGTCGTGGTCGCCCCGAGCCAGACGCTCACCGACCACGAGTACCAGCTCCTCCGCCGCGCGGCGCTCCGAGCGGTCGAGGAGTGCGGGATCGTCGGTGAGTGCAACATCCAGTTCTGTCTCGACACGAAGAGCGACGAGTACTACGCCATCGAGATCAACGCGCGGCTCTCCCGGTCGAGCGCGCTCGCCAGCAAGGCGACGGGCTACCCCCTCGCCTACGTCGCGACCAAGCTCGCGCTCGGTTACTCGCTACCGGAGCTCAAGAACCGGATCACCGGCGTCACGACGGCCTGCTTCGAGCCGTCCCTTGACTATGTCGTGGTGAAGCTGCCCCGCTGGGACCTGGACAAGTTCGCCCGGGCCGACCGCCGGCTGGGCCCGTCCATGAAGTCGGTCGGGGAGGTGATGGGAATCGGGGCCTCGTTCCCCGAGGCGCTGTTGAAGGCGGTCCGGATGGGCGACCCCCGCGCGGACCTCCTGCCCCCCGAGACCCCTCGCCCCGCCCCCGAGGTGTTGGCGGACCTCGCCGCGCCCACCCCGGAGGTCCTCTACCGCGTCCTCGAGGCGCTGCGCGGGGGGATCGACCCCGAGCTCATCGCCCGGACGTCGTTCATCGACCGGTGGTTCGTGGACGCGCTCGGCGAAGTCGAGCGGGCCCATCGCGCGCTCCGCGCGGTCTCGGACGGGGAGATTCCCGCGCCGCTCCTGCGGTCGGCGAAGGAGCTCGGACTCTCGGACCGGGCGATCGGGCGCGCCGCGCAGCTGGACGAGGAGGAGGTGCGGCGACGACGGTTGGCGGCGGGCATCCGGCCGCGGGTCCGCATGATCGACACCCTCGCCGGGGAGTGGCCGGCCCGGACGAACTACCTCTACCTCACCTACCGGGCGGACGCGGACGACGTCCGTCCGATGCCCCGCGGCTCCGCGCTCGTGGTCGGTGCCGGCCCGTACCGGATCGGCTCGAGCGTGGAGTTCGACTGGTCGACCATGAACCTCGTGGACGGGCTCCGCGCCGAGGGGGTCCCGAAGGTCGCGGTGCTGAACTCCAACCCCGAGACGGTGTCGACCGACTACGACCGGTCGGACCGCCTCTACTTCGAGGAGATCACGCTGGAGCGCGTCCGCGACATCCAGGACTTCGAGGGGTTCACCGGGGTCGTGACCTGCGTCGGCAGCCAGCTCGCCCAGAACTTGACCCCGCTCCTCGCGATGTGCGGGATCCCGGTCCTCGGGACTCCCGCAGCGTCCATCGACACCGCCGAGGACCGGGCCCGGTTCGCCCGCCTCCTGGAGGAGCTCCGCATCCCCCAGCCGGCCTGGCGCGCGTTCACGACCGTCGACGAGGCTGCGGAGTTCGCGGACGAGGTCGGCTACCCGGTCCTCGTGCGGCCCTCCTACGTCCTCAGCGGGCAGGCGATGCGGGTGATCGCCGGCCGTGCGGACCTCGCGCGGTTCCTCGGCGAGGCGGCCCGGATCTCGCCGGAGCACCCGGTCGTGATCACGAAGTTCGTGGAGGGGGCGGCCGAGGTCGAGCTGGACGCGATCTCGGACGGGAAACGCGTCCTGGTCGCCGGCATCCTGGAGCACGTCGAACGGGCCGGGGTCCATTCGGGGGACGCGATCTTCTGCCTCCCACCCCGCCACACTCCGCCCGCGGTCCAGGAGGAGCTCCTCGATGCGGCCCGGCGGCTCGCCCGGACCCTGGCGATCCGCGGCCCGTTCAACGTCCAGTTCCTGGTGAAGGACCGGGCGTACCAGATCATCGAGCTCAATCTGAGGGCGAGCCGGTCGCTCCCGTTCCTCACGAAGGCGACCGGCCTCCCGCTGCTCCGGGAAGCCGCCCGCGCGATGCTCGGCCGCTCGATCTCGCGGGACGGGGTCGCGCCCCTGCCGCCGGGCCGCTGGGGGGTGAAGGTGCCCCAGTTCTCGTTCCTTCAGCTCGCCGGCTCCGACCCCCTCTTGGGCGTCGAGATGCAGTCGACCGGGGAGGTCGCCTGCTTCGGGCCGACGTTCTCGGATGCGCTCGTGAAGGCGCTGGTCGCGACCGGGGTTCGCCTCGTCCCGCGGCGGGGGACGGCGTTCCTCTCGGTCGGCGGTCCCGAGCTCAAGGAGGATCTCCTGCCGGTCGCTCGCCGGCTGAGGGAGCTCGGACTCAAGGTCGCCGCGACCGAGGACACGGCCGCGTTCCTGACCGCGCGCGGTGTCCGAAGGGTCGAGACGCTCCACAAGGTCTCCGAACCCGACCGGCACCCGAACGTGCTCGAGGCCCTCGACCGCGGTGGGATCGACCTCCTCCTCAACGTTCCCCTTTCGTTGACCCAGGAGAAGTTCGAGCGGATGCTCGAGGACGAGTACGTCCTCCGCCGCCGGGCCGTGGAGCTCGGGATCCCGCTCTTCACCAGTCTCGAGGGGTTCGCCGCCTACGTCGAGGGGGTCGCATGGCTCGAAGAACACCCCCTCACGGTCGACTCGCTCTACGGAACGTCGGAGGGCGTGGGACCGTTCCCCGCTCCGTCCCTGTCCGGGATCCCGGTCGTTCCCCGCCGGCACCGCGGAGCCCGCCGGCGAACGCGAGCCCGTCGGTAGTCGGCCGGGAGTATCCCTCAGCCGCGGTCCGAGGACCGCGGGCCCGAAGCCTACGAGGTGATCGGGAGCTTGGTGACGGTGTACTCCGGCACCACGGTCGACGTGTCGAGCACCTCGGCGATCCCGCGGATCCGCTCGGTCACGAAGTCGAGCACCATCCGCTTGTTGGAGGCGCTCGGCGGGAACTGGAGGACGGCCAGCATGTCCCAGTCGCCCGTCAAGAAGTGGAGCTCCTTCACCTCGGGGAACGTCTCCAGGAGGCGGCGGATCCGGTCGAGGTCCCCGCCGCGGATCTTGAGGTAGGTGAAGGCGCGGACGTGCTTCAGCTCGGTCGGCATCATCGCCGCCAGATTGTCCTCAGTGAACTGCGCCGCTCCCTCGAGCCGGCTCCCGAGCGGAGAGATGAGGACCGGGAACGTCTGGACGCCGCGGAGATGCTCCGCGACCAGCCGCTCCAGGCGTCCGACCTTCTCGATGTCCACCACGTGCACGTGGTAGCCGCGGCGAACGGCCAGCTCCTCGGTGAGGGCGACGCACCGCGACTGGTCGTCCGAGAGGAACAGGATCGCGTCGCCCGCGACCACCCCCGGTTCGTTCTGGTTGTGGGGGGGCGCGCCCATCACCGGCGTCGTGGTGGCGGGGCCGGCGGGGGACGTGGCGGAGGTCCGGTAGAACGTCGTGACGACCCGCTTCGACTGGACGTAGAGCGTAAGCTCGAGATGCTCGTCCGGCATGGTCGGTGCCCTCGAGCGGCGCGGTCTATTTAATAGAACCCGCAGAGGGGCCCCCGCCCATCGGGCGGGGGAAAGGGTTCGGCGCGGGAAACGGGGAGGCCTTCAGTAGCGCTTGTAGGAGTCGGAGCGCTCCCGGCCCCCACCGCCGCCACCACCGCCACCGCCGCCGCCACTGTAGCGGCCGCCGCCGCCGTAGCCGCCACGGTCGCGGTATCCCCCACCGCCGAACGACCGCCGCTCGCTCTCGAACTCCTGCTGGCTCATGTCGAGCGACTGGTTGATGTCGCCGATCGTCTCGGTCGACTTCGTCAGGTTCCCGTACCGGCCGACGTTGAGCCGCATGTGGCCGCGCACGAGCGAGACGTAGCCGTTGTCGACCAGAATGACCTCGTCCTTCTGGATCGACCCGATCTGCTCGTTCCACAGGGAGAGGATGATCGTGGCCGTGTCGTCGCCGACCACGGCCTCACAGACCTTCCTCGGGTCCCCGAACTTGCCCATCACTTCCTTGGCGTCCCCGATGTTGAGGACCTTCGCAAGGACGTTCACTTGCTTCGAGTTCGGCGTCAGGTCTCGCACTTTCGTCAAGGGCTTGTCTGCCATCTCTTTCGCCTCGTTCTGCGTTCTCGTTCGCTTTCGAGGGAATCCCCAAGCGTCAATCGTCGCGCGAACTCTCGTCGCAGAAGAAGGACGGGCAGGACGCTCGAACCGGGTTGCTCGCGGATTCCTCGGACGGCCATGGACCGCAGGGGGATATAAAGACGGCGTGCCGCCGGAGCGCGGCCTCGGCGGCGACCGGGGCGGGGACGACTTCTCGGTCCGCCGAAGGAACGGCAGGCTTTTCCATCCGAGCCGCCTGCGCCCACCACCGGGTGTGACGCAGCGTTTCGACCTCGGTGTACACTACTTCCTCCGTCGGGAGTACGAGGGAGCGGTGCGGGCGTTCCGCGACGTGGTCCGCGACGAGCCGACCAATGCCGCCGCCTGGTCCTACTACGGGATCTCGCTCGCGCATGTCGGCCAGGCCCCGGAGGCGGAGGGCGCGCTCGCCCGCGCCATCGCGCTCGCCCCGCGGAACGGGGAGGCTTGGTTCCACTTGGGAGTCGCCCGTTCGCTCCGCGAGGAGTGGGGCGAGGCGGTAACGGCCTACCGGCATGCGGTGGCGCTGGAGCCGAACGACATGGTCGCCTGGCACCGGCTGGGAGTCGCCCTCTCGGAGTCGGGGGACGAGGAGTCGGCCTCCGCGGCGTTCGAGCGGGCCCTGGTCCTCTCGCAGGACGTGGGGCCGGAGGAGGAGGGAGCCACGGCGAGCCCCCCGCGCCGGATGGACGACCACTTGGGTGAGGTCGGCGAACGGGAGGGCGCTCGCGAAGCGAAGAGCTGGCTCGACCTCGCGCTCTCGCTGCTCTCGTTGGGGGACGAGGAGGAGGCAATCGCGGCCTACGAGCGGGCCTTCACGCTCGACCCGGAGCGGGCCCGGCGTTCGCTGTTCCGACCGATGCTCCGACTCGTCACGACGCTCGAGGGGGGAGAATCGGAGGGGGCCCCCGGTCCCTCGCCCGCCCCGGCTCCCTCGCGACCGGAGGAGCTTCGGCCCCGCCCGGTCCCACCGCGCCCTGAGGTCGGGTAAGAGTTCCCGGTCTTTAGCCGGACACCGGTGCAATCAGGACCGGTCTACCCGGACTTGGGGGGAGCCGTGATGATCGTCTCCTCGGCCCAGCTCTTCACCTTCTCCCTCGCCTCGGCCTGGTGGCGGTAGAAGGCGTGGACCCGCTCGATGAGCTGGGACTTACACTCTCCGCAGAGGAGCTTTCCGGACCGGCATCCCTCGGTGATCTCGGCGAACTTCTGGTCGGTCTCCGCGAACCGGGTCCGCCAGAGCGCCCAGATCGAGCAGACCTCGGGGGTCGCGCCCAGACGCCGCTGTTCCTCGACGGTCGCTCGCCCGCCGGTGAAGCCGTTGCGGACCTTCCGCTCGACCACCTTCGGCGGGTCGTTCAGGAAGAGGGCGTTGTCGGCCGAGTTCCCGGTGGTCGACATCGCGGCGTCCCCCAGAAGCCCCGGAATCATCTGGCTGTGGAGGAGCGCCGGCTTCGGGTAGCCCAACCCCTCGGCGAGGTCCCGAGTGACGCGGAAGTGCGGGTCCTGGTCGATCCCGCACGGGATGAGGCAGGGGACCGACCGGCCCTCGGCCCAGGACGGGTAGAAGCAGGGGACCGACTGGAGCGCGGTGTAGAAGACGAGCCCGATGTTCGTGCTCGGCTTGAACCCGAAGACGGCCTTCACGGTCGAGTAGGTGACCTTCTGCGCGACCCGGACCGCGAGCGGGTAGAGCGCGGAGATCGAGCGGGTGTCGAAGAAGACGTGGGTCCGCTTCGGGTCGAACCCGAGCGCGAGGATGTCGTAGAGGTTCTCCATCCCCCACTTCTCGGTCTCCTCGGGGGTGAGCCCCGAGCGGGCCCAGAACTTCTCGTCGTCGGTGATCTGGATGTACATCGGAACGCCGAGCCGCTTCTGGAACCACCGGCAGAGGTCGAACGCCACCAGGTGGGAGGTGTGGAGAGGCCCCGAGGGGCCCCGCCCCGAGTAGAGGAAGAACGGCCGTCCGTTGACGAACCCGTCCAGGAGCGGCCCCAGGTCGCGGTGGGAGTAGTAGATCCCTCGCGAGAGGAGCGGGTGGAGGTCGCCCCCGACCGTGTGGTGCACCTTCGCGAGGAGCTGCGGCGTCACCTCCTGCGTGCCGAACAGCTCCCGAAGGCGCGCGTAGTCGATCCGGCCCTTGACCTCGTACGGGGTCACCACGAACTCTTCGGTCGGCTTCGGATCCGGCATCCTCGGCCCCGCGACGCTACCCTTCCGGGAACGTGATCTTCGAGAGGATCGACTCCCGTTCCCCGAGCGGGACCCCGGCCGTGGAGAGCGCGTCCGCGACGCACGAACGCGAGTGGTCGAAGTAGATCGTGTGGCCGCACGAGGGGCAGCTGGCCCAGCCCTGGATGAGGCGTCGAAGCCCCTCCCGCGAGGACGAGGAATCCCGTCGAGCGAACCGGTCGACCAGGATCGCACCTCCCGCCGCGTTCTCGAGGTTGGAGAGCGGCACCCTCACCTGAGTGTTGCAGATCGGACAGCGGGCCGGGTTTCGGCAGGTGCACCCCATGGTCGGTAGCGTATCTAGTGTCCCCACCTAAAAGCGCCACGGTCCGCCCTTGGGGGGGATACCCTCATCCGAGAGCGCCCGTATTTCCCGTCGTGGGCGACACCGCGGAGGAGGCGGCCGCCGAGCTCAAGCTCACGATGCTCGAGCTCCTCCGGCAGCTCAACCGCTCGGAGATGGAGCGGCAGGACGTGGCCGGTGTCGAGCTCGAGGAGCTGCGCTTCCTCCTCTCGAGGGCCCGGCTCCCGCAGCTCACGCTCGAGGAAGCGAAACGGGCGATGGAGGTGCTCGTCGCGAACGGCTACGCACGGGAGCTCACCGACCCCGAGTACGCCTGGAGCCGTGGCCGGACGGTCCGAGAGCGGTTCACCATCACGACCGAGGGGAAGGAGTTCCTCCTCCACGAAATCGAGCGCACGGGGCGGGTCGAGTAGGGCCGGTGGGTCGAGGACGAGCCGGCGTCCTTTATGTAGGGGGACCTCGCGTAGATTCCGCGATGCCCACTGGTGAGGCCCCGGACCCGGTCCGGGCCACCTTGGTCGCGATCCTGCAGCAGCTCAACCGCGTCGAGTCGATCCACGAGGGACGAGCGAAGGACCAGGCGCTCGAGCTCGCCGACATCGAGCGAATGCTCGACCGATTCTGGGCGATCGAGCGCGGGGGAGTGAAGGTACCGCTCGCCCTCGGCCTTCTCGTGCGGAACCGCCTGGTCGAGGTCCACTCCGGCAGCGACTACCCGCGGCGGGCGACCCCCAGCGCCCGAGCCCGCTACCGCATCACGGCCGAGGGGAAGCGGTTCCTGGTCGAGGCGCTCGAGAAGACCGACCGGATCGCCTGAACGGCCTTCCGCTCTCGAGAACTTCGCGCCGGTTCGCCAACCGTTAAGTAGGGCACGCGTGTCGCGCGTTTCCCCGATGTCGCGTATCCATTCCGGGCGCAAGGGCCGAGCCGGCTCGCACCGCCCGTACCCGCTCACGAAGCCGGAGTGGGTCACCGCGACCCAGGACGAGATCGTCGAGCAGGCGGTCCGCCTGTCGAAAGCCGGGCGGCTCGGGGCCCAGATCGGCCAGACGCTCCGGGACGGCTACGGGGTCCCCTCCGCACGCGCGGTCACCGGGAAGCGCCTCGGGACCTTGCTCGCCGAGAAAGGGGTGAAGCCGGAGATTCCGGAGGACCTTCAAGCGCTCCTGAAGCGGGTCGTCCACCTCCAGCGCCACCTCGAAGCCCATCCGAACGACCTCTCCAACCGGCGGGGCTTGACCCTGCTCGAGTCCCGGATCCGACGGCTGGCCCGGTACTACCGGCAGCGCCGACGGATCCCCGAGAACTGGCGGTACTCGGCCGCCGGTGCAGCGCTCCAGGTGGAGTGATGCCCTCGGGCCCGGACGGCTTCGTTTCCGACCCACGGTACACCGAAGAGTTCGGCCGCGCTCGCTCCCTTCTGCTGGGCCAGCCCGGTCGCTGGCGGGTCATCTATCACTACGACGGGGACGGGGTGTCGGCCGCCTCGTCCGCTCTCCGCGCCTTCGGCCGGTTGGGCTACCCGGCCCAGGCGACTCCGCTGATGGGGGTCGAGCGCGAGCGGATGGAGGAGCTCCTCGCGAGCACTCCCGGCCCGGTGCTCGTGACCGACACGGGGGCGACGTGGCTCGACCTGTTCGCCCGTCACCCGCACCCGGTGGTGGTGCTCGACCACCACCGCTACGCCGGGGTCCCCCATCCCCCAGACCTTCCGCCCCACGTCGCGTTCGTCAACCCGCTCGACTGGGGGGTCGACGGGATGACCGAGATGTGCGCCGGCACGCTCACCTGGCTCTTCACCGTCTTCCTCGACCCCGTCAACTGGGACAACGCCCCGTGGGGCCTCTCGGGGGCGATTGCGGACCGGCAGCATGTGGGAGGTTTCCGTGGCTTGAACGGCCGGCTGGTCGAGGAGGCGGTCCGCCGTTCGATCATCCAGCGACGGCCGGGCCTCGCGCTCTACGGCCCCTCGCTCTCCGAGGCCCTCACGCGGAGCACGGACCCGTTCTTCCGCGGCCTCTCCGGCCGTCCCCCCGCCGCCGCCGAATTCCTCCGCGGCCTCAACCTCGACCCTCGACGCCCACCCGCCGACCTGACGGCCGGCGAGGCGAACGGCCTGGGCGAGGCGTTGAAGCACCATCTCGAGGCCGCCCATGTCCTCCCGGAGTTCGTGGCGCTGGTCGACCAGGAGCGGTTCTTCGTCCCGTCGCTGGGGCTGGACGCCGAGGAGGTCTCGAACCTCCAGAACGCCAGCGGTCGGGCCGGGATCCCCGGGGTGGGGGTCGCCTTCGCCTTGGGGGACCGCAGCGCCGAAGCCCGCAGCCGGGCCGCGGAGCAGGAGTGGAGGGAGGGAATCCTGCGGGGGCTCTTGCGAGTGGAGGATGAAGGCGTTAATTCGATGCGGTTCCTTCGTTGGTTCGAGAGCCCCGAGACGACCCTCGCGGGCACCCAGGCCGGACTCGCGATGAACTTCCTCCTCCCCCCCGACCTCCCCGTGTTCGTCTTCTCCGAACGACCCCCCGAGCAGTCGAAAGTGAGCGGCCGCGGGACGAACCGCCTGGTCACCCGCGGGCTCAACCTGGCCGCGGTCTGCCGCGACGCCGCCGCCGAGGTGGGTGGCGAAGGCGGGGGTCACCCGGTGGCAGCCGGTGCCTCGATCCCCGCCGGGAGCCGGGACCGCTTCCTCGAGGCCGCGGACCGCATCCTGAGCACCCAGCTCGCCGTTCCGGGAGGGGCTGCGCGATGACCGACGCCCCGCCCGCGACGCCGGCCCCGCCGGTCGACAAGGTGCGGGACCACCCGCTCGAGGTGGAGATGCACCGCTCGTACATCGATTACGCCATGAGCGTCATCGTCGGGCGGGCGCTCCCCTTCGGCCGGGACGGGCTCAAACCGGCCCAGCGACGGATCCTCTGGTCGATGTGGGAGTCCGGCGCGACCCACGACCACGCCTACCGCAAGAGCGCGCGGACGGTGGGCGACGTCCTCGGGAAGTACCACCCGCACGGCGACATGGCGGTCTACGACACGCTCGTTCGGATGGCGCAGCCGTTCAGCCTCCGCTACCCCTTGATCGACGGCCAGGGGAACTTCGGGTCGATCGACGGAGACGCGCCGGCGGCGATGCGCTACACGGAGGCCCGCCTCTCCCCGATCGCCGAGGAGATGCTCCTCGACATCGAGAAGGAGACGGTCGACTGGTCGGACAACTTCGACGGGACGCTCAAGGAGCCGCTCCTGCTCCCCTCCAAGGTCCCCAATCTCCTCGTGAACGGCTCCGCGGGGATCGCCGTCGGCATGGCGACCAACATGCCGCCCCACAACCTGGGGGAGGTGGTCGACGCGCTCCTGCTGCTCCTCGCCCGGCCCGAGGCGGCCTTGGATGAGATCATGAAGGTCCTCCCCGGCCCGGACTTCCCGACGGGAGGCTATCTCTCGCAGGAGGGGATCCGCGAAGCGTACGAGACCGGGCGCGGGATGGTCCACCTCCGCGGCACCGCCGAGATCCGCGAGCGCGGAGAGCGGGACGAGATCGTCATCACCGAGGTCCCGTACGAGGTCAACAAGGCCCAGCTGCTCGAGCTGATCGCCGACCTCGTGAAGTCGAAGCGGATCGACGGCATCACCGACCTCCGGGACGAGTCGGACCGTTCGGGGACGAGCGTCGTCCTCGAGCTGCGCCGGGACGCGCCGAGCGAGATCGTCCTCAACCGGCTCTACGAGCACACGCCGCTCGAGACGAGTTTCGGCGTGATCAACCTCTGCCTCGTGGGCGGACGCCCCCGCGTCCTCCCGCTCAAGGAGCTCTTGGAGCTCCACCTGACGCACCGGCGGGAGACGCTGACCCGCCGGACGAAGTTCGACCTCAAGAAGGCGGAGGAGCGGCTCCACATCCTCGAGGGATTCCTCACCGCCATCGACCACATCGACGAGGTCATCCGCATCATCCGGCGCTCGCGGGACGCCCAGGTCGCCGAGACGAGCCTCATGGGGAAATTCCTGCTCTCCTCCGAGCAGGCGAAGGCGATCCTCGACATGCGCCTCGCGCGCCTGACGGCGCTCGAGCGCGAGTCGGTCGAGAAGGAGAAGGCGGAGAAGGAGGCGCTCGTCCGCCACCTCAAGGAGGTCCTCGGCTCGCCGAAGCTTCTGGACCGCCTCATCGTGGACGAGCTCACCGACCTCAAGACGCGGTTCGGCGACCCCCGGAGGACCCGCATCGTCCCGGCGTTCACGGAACGGACCCTCGCGGACCTGATACCGGATATGGACGTGGTC